>Ga0182013_10001710_pt1 | contig 29634 bp, 28 predicted proteins | sample 612S2MmetaG_FD_120487 | JGI IMG/M metagenome (GOLD analysis project Ga0182013, IMG submission 120487) | Permafrost microbial communities from Stordalen Mire, Sweden - 612S2M metaG | ecosystem: Environmental > Terrestrial > Soil > Wetlands > Permafrost | place: Sweden: Stordalen | collected... | reverse complement strand
GGTGCCCGCATCATGCCGCCGAGCGTCGCCGCCATGAACACCAAGGGCCACAAATTGGGTTCCCCTCCCGGAAGATAGGGACCCAGAATGACCCCGAGGCCGGCCCCGAGCATCAACAATGGAGCCAACACGCCCCCCGATGTTCCCGAGCCCAGTGCAACCACCCACATGACGCCTTTGCACAGCAGAAGGGCCACCGCCGCGCCGATGGCCAGATGATTGTGCAATAGATCGCCGATTACGTCGTAGCCAACGCCCAGGGCTCGCGGCTGCAGATAGCCGCCCACGCCGATGACGATGGCACCGACGGCCGGCCACCACATCCAGTGGATTGGGAGCTTGGCGAAGATGTCTTCGACCTTGTACAGCGACGCCGACAGCACCCAAGCCAGCGCACCGCACGCAATGCCGGCCGCCAAGCAAGAGAACAGGCATATCGGCGTGACCATCGAGGTTTGAAGCGGAAACAGGGGTCCGGCGTCGAAAAAATAGGATCGTGCGAAGGCGGCGACCGCGCAGGCGACGGCGACCGGGAGCAGGCTGCGGGGGCGCAATTCGAACAACAGGAGTTCGACCGCCAGCATCACGGCGGCAATGGGAGTGCCGAATACCGCCGTCATTCCGGCGACGGCACCGGCGACCAGCAGCGCTTTGCGTTCGCCTCCCGAAATTCGCAGATGTTGTCCCAGGAGCGAGCCCAGCGCTCCGCCGGTCATGATGATCGGACCCTCGGCGCCGAAGGGGCCGCCGCTGCCGATGGCGATACCGGAAGACAGGGGTTTGAGGAACGCCACTTTGAGCGACATCTTGCTCTTGCCGAACAGAATCGCCTCGATGGCTTCCGGTATGCCATGACCGCGGATTTTCTCCGATCCGAATCGAGCCATGAGCCCGATGATCAATGCGCCGAGTATGGGGACCGGTATCACCCAGAGGCCCAAGGTGTTGTTCGCGGGAGAATTGGACTGCACCGACAGCGAGTGGAAAAAGAAGATGTTGGTGAACAGCCGGATCAGTTGGAGAAGGCCGTGGGCGGCGACGGTGCTCAATACGCCCACGAACGCCGCCGCAAACGCGATTCCGAGGAATCTAGCGTCGCCGGCGAAGTCGCTGCGTGTATCCGGATTCCGCACGGTCACGCTTCTTCGAAACATGCCGTCGCCGGCGTTGCGGGGTTCATATCGGCAAATATATCATGTCATGATGTATCAGCCGCGGCAGGCTCGGAAACCCTCGGACGGGCCCCGACTCCGGCAATGCCAATTGTCCATGGAGGCCGTACAATCAATGCTTCGCGAAAATATTCCGAGTCCCCAATGACCGAAAGCTCCACATTGCCCTTCCTTCCCTTTACGCGGCCCTCCATCGACGAGGCGACCATCGCCGACGTCACCGAGGTCCTTCGTTCCGGCTGGCTGACGAGCAATGGACCGAAGGTGCAGTCCTTCGAGTCGGCCTTGTCGGAATATTTCTCCGGCCGGCCGGTGCGCACGTTCAATTCGGGCACTTGCACCATGGAGATCGCATTGCGCATCGCCGGAATCGGCCCGGGCGATGAGGTCATTACGACGCCGAATTCCTGGGTCGCCACCGCCAACGTCATCATCGAAGTGGGGGCGACCCCGGTATTCGCCGACATCGATCCCCGCAGCCACAATATCGATATCGACCAAATTGCGGCGGCCATCACTCCTCGGACGCGGGCGATCATCCCGGTCCATATGTGCGGCTTGCCTTGCGACATGGACCGGCTTTATGGGCTCGCGGCCAAGCATTCGCTGCGCGTCGTCGAAGATGCGGCACAGGCGATAGGCTCGACTTGGAAAGGGAGGCGCATCGGTGCATTCGGCGATATGGTCTCCTTCAGCTTTCAGGTCAACAAGAACATCATGACCGGCGAAGGCGGCTGCCTCGTGATCAATGACCCTGAAGAGGCCTCGTTGGCCGAGCGGTATCGACTGCAGGGAGTTTCGCGCCGGGGGCTCGATGGAATCGACGTCGACGTGCTGGGCGGCAAATACAACATGACGGAGATTGCCGCTGCCATCGGCCTCGCCCAGATTCGCCATCTTGCGGCATTCAACGCCCGCCGACTGGCGCTCGCGCGGCATTACTTCCATTGCTTCGGCTCCGATTTCGAGACCCGCTATGGAGCGGAATTGCCGGTCGCCGATTTCGATCAATGCAATTGGCATATGTTTCATATCGTCCTTCCGGATCGCATCAGCCGCGCAGCATTCATGCAAGGGATGCTGGATCTGAACATCGGCGTGGGCTTTCATTACGCCGCCATTCACCTGTTCACCCTTTACCGCAGGCGCGGCTTCAAGGAGGGAATGTTCCCGGTGGCGGAGCGCGTTTGCCGGCAGATCGTTACGCTGCCGCTCTTTCCGTCGATGAACGACTCCGATGTCGAGCGGGTCGTGGCTGCGGTAAAGAGGGTTATCGGTTCTTAGGTGCCTGGGATGTTTGCGAAATGACGTCTTCGAGTTCCCGCTGCGTGAACGGCTTGGCGAGACGCGGGAGACCGGCGGCCAAGCCGGGCGGCAGTTCCGCGTAACCGGTTGCAATCACAACCGGCAGGGAAGGCGAAATTCGTTTTACCGCCGTGGCAAGCTCCGCTCCCGTCATGCTCGGCATGGCATGATCCGTGATCAGCACTTCCACTTCAGGGTGCTGAGCGAGCAGACTCAGGGCCTGCTTGCCCGAGGTGGCCTGAAATACACGGTGGCCGAGATCTTCGAGCATGGCTGCAGTGCTGTGCAGAACCAACGAGTCGTCGTCCACCACCATTACCGCGAGGGGACGGACGCCCGGCCGAGCTGCCGGCGCAGGCGGGGTCGGCGCCGCGGGCACTGCAGCCGGAGCGCAAGGGAGCCACAGTTCCGCGGTGGTTCCTCTCCCCTTTTCGCTTTTCAGTACGAGCCGCCCTCCGGACTGCTGTGCAACCCCGTGGACCATGGGCAACCCGAGCCCCGTGCCCTTGCCGATCCCCTTGGTCGTGAAAAACGGCTCGGTGGCGCGAACGAGCGTTTCCGCATCCATTCCCTCCCCCGTATCGATCACCGACAGGCAAACAGAGAGAGCCGCATCCGGCGCGTCGCCCATCTGCGCCTCCCTGGCGGCGATGATGATGCTGCCGCCCTCGGGCATGGCATCGCGCGCATTCACCACGAGATTGAGCAGCGCGAGTTCGAGTTGGTTGGGATCGGCCAGCGCCGCGGGGAGCTTGGGCGGAAAGTGCCGTTCCAGATGAATCTTGCTGTCGATTGAACGGGAAAGCAAGTCCGACATGCCGGCGACCAGCAGCGCGAGATCGACGGCGCTCGCCTTCAGCTCCTGGCGGCGCGCAAAGGCCAGCATTCGTTGCGTCAAGGCGATGCCGCGGCTCGCGCCCTGCTGCGCATTTTCGAGCAGGCGAAGCGCTCGTGGATCCTCCGATACCCGCTTGTGAAGAAGCTCGAGACTGGCCTTGATCACCATCAGAAGATTGTTGAAGTCGTGTGCCACGCCCCCGGTGAGCTGTCCGATGGCTTCCATTTTTTGTGTCTGAAAGAGAGTTTCCCGGGCTTTGTCCAGTGCGATGCGCGACTCGCGCTGCGCGGTGATGTCGCGGGTGATCTTGGCAAATCCGACGAGAACACCTTCCGGGGTGCGCACGGCGTCGATCACCACGTTCGCCCAAAAGATCGTGCCGTCCTTGCGGACGCGCCGCCCTTCCTTCTCGAACCGCCCTTCCTTGGCGGCGGCGGCGAGTGCCCTGGCGGGTTCGCCTGCCGCTTGATCCTCCGCGGTGTAAAAGCGGCGAAAATTCGTGCCAACCACCTCCTCCGCCACATAGCCCTTGATGCGTTCGGCACCGGGATTCCAACTGGAGACTTCACCCGCCGGCGTCAGCATATAAATGGCGTAGTCTGTGACGCCTTGTACCAGAAGCCGAAATTGTTCATGGCTCGCGCGCATCAAGTCTTCCGCGGCCCGCCGTTCGGTCAAATCGCGGGTGATTTTCGCAAAACCGGCGAGCCGCCCATCCGATGCACGGATCGGATCGATCACCACATAGGCCCAGAAGCGGCTCCCATCTTTTCGAACTCTCCATCCCTCGATTTCAAATTTGCCTTCGCGGATGGCCGTATCCAACGCCCGCCGGGGAAGACCGTTTTCGCGATCTTCCGGAGTGTAGAACTCCGAGAAGTGTCGGCCGATGATCTCACCCGCGGTGTAGCCCTTGAAGCGCTGGGCCCCCTTGTTCCAGCTGGTCACGATGCCGTCCGGACTCAGCATGTAGATCGCATAGTCGTTGATTTCCTCCACGAGCAGCCGATAGCGGCCGTCCGCCGTAAGCGAATCCTGATACCGGTTCGGGCCCGCGACATCCGCAAGCTCTTGATCGTCCGCTTCTTTCATGATGGAAGTGAGTTTGCTCTACGCTCTGTGTGCTCACAATGCCATGCGCGGTCGACATAAGCACTGGCTATGACATTAGATGCCGCGTGTCTTCCCGGCGTTCCGTGGGGGCTGGTCCGTATCGGACGAGGGTTCCAGGTTGGGTACCACCAAGCGGCCCTGCAGGGCGTGATGCTCATCCCTGTGCCACCTGGCCACGCGCTCCAGGATGCGATCGCCCTTGGCGCTCAGCGTGAGGTAGACCTCGCGCCGGTCATCCTTACTGGCCTGACGGACGATGAGACCCAGCGTCTCGCAGCGGGTTGCGAGCGCAACGACCCCATGGTGCTTGGCCTGCAGCCGTTCCGCCAACCACCCGATCGTCGCGCCGCCGGAATCCGCGGAGCCCTTGATCTGCAATAACAGCTGATACTGCAGCGGGGTCAAACCGTTGCGCCGCGTCACCTGTTCGCTATAGCGCAGAAACCGCCTCAGCTCGTATCGGAAATCCGCGAGCGCCCGGTACTGCTGCATGGTCAACGGTTTTTGATCGGGTTTCATGGCCGCCGGTCTCTAAAGAAGGTGATTGAGGCTTTTATAGCAGCTCGCGCGGCCTCGGCACATCGCAAAGTGGCCGGCGCAGGATATTTGTCTAGCACTCCATTCATCGGGCGTTTTGACTCATCGTGATGAGTCATCTAAGCTCGATCGATGCCTGAACGACTGCAAGTGATCCCTCGGGGCTTGTGATTGCAGCGAAGCCTCTAGCCGTCGTCGAAAGGCATTCTCCATGACACTGACGGAATTGAGCTACATCGTGGCGCTGGCGCAGGAGCAGCACTTTGGCCGCGCCGCCGAGCGCTGTCATGTCAGCCAACCCACGCTGAGCATTGCCGTAAAAAAATTGGAAGAGGAGTTGGACGTCACGCTGTTTGAACGCTGCAAGAACGGCGTTCACATCACCCCCTTGGGCGAACGGATCGTGGCCATGGCCGGCGGCGTGCTCCATCAAACCGCCGCAATCAAGGATGTGGCCGCCGCGGACAAGGACCAGCTTCAAGGGCCCTTGGCTCTGGGCACTTTGTCCACCATCGGTCCTTATCTGCTGCCGCAATTCATTCCACTGTTGCAGAAAACGGCCGCCCAACTTTCGCTCTATGTCGAGGAGGGAACTCAGGAAGCGTTGACGCTCAAGCTGCGCAATGGCGAACTCGACGCCATTCTCGTCACCGACCCGTTCAGAGAACACGACGTGGTGTCGCAACCTCTGTTCGACGAACCCTTCGTCCTGCTGCTGCCCCCGGATCACCGCCTGGCAATCAAAACGGCCATTCTCCCCACCGATCTCGACCCGGCTGAGATACTGCTGTTGGGCGAAGGGGATCGGTTCCGCGACCAAGTGCTCGCGGCCTTCCCGGGCTTGAGGCCGCTGCACGCTTCAGGCGCCGGAGCGAAGCGCAATTTCACGCGCGGAGGCACGCTGGAGGCTCTGCGTCACATGGTGGCGTCGAAGTTGGGGCTGACCATCCTGCCGAGAACCGCTGCGGAGGCGCCGCTGTACGCACCCAACCTCTTGGTAACGCGCCCGTTCGCGAGCCCGGCGCCGAAGCGCACGTTGATACTGGCCTGGCGGGTCAGTTTCCCGCGACATAAGGCCATCGATGTGCTGCGTCGCACTATTCAGGCGAGTAGCTCGGCCTTCTGGAACTATAATACGGCTTGCAATCAGGACGCGCCGGGATTGCTGCTGGAAAATCGGAATTGGTGATGCGGCCCATATCCAAAATCGTCATCGTCGGCGGCGGCACTTCGGGGTGGCTGGCGGCGTCCATGCTTTGCCATCATTTCAAGCGCGAGCTGTGCCGGGTCCAGCTGATCGAATCCGAAGAGATTGGAACGACGGCCGTCGGCGAGTCCACGGTACCGCCCTTCGTCGGGCTGGTTCGGCGGCTCGGCATCGACGAACAAGAGTTCATTCGCGCCACCGAGGCCACCTACAAGCTAGGCATCCAATTCGTCGGCTGGCATCAGCGCAACCAGAAATACTTCCATCCCTTCGGCGTCATCGGCCGGCCGATAGAGAATCACGATTTCTATCAGTGCTGGCTCAAGGCGAGAGCCCACGGCAATACGTCTTCGCTGCTGGATTTTTCGCCGTGCAGCGTGATGGCGGAACGCGGGCGCTTCTTTCCGCCCGCCGAGGCGCGCAACACCCCGATCGGCGGCGCGAACTATGCCCTGCACGTCGATGCATTGTTGGTCGCCCGCTATCTGCGCAGCTATGCCGAAGTGCGCGGCCTCGAGCGCGTCGAGGGCAAGGTGACGCGCGTGAGGCAACGCGACGACGGGTTCATCCGGAGCGTGGAGCTTGCCGATGGCCGGGATATCGAAGGGGATTTCTTCATCGACTGCACGGGTTTCAGGGGAGTATTGATCGGCCAGGCGCTGGGTGTCGGTTCCGTGGATTGGTCGAATTATCTGCCGTGCGACCGCGCCGTCGTGACCAAGACGGCCTGCCAAAGGCCCCTGCTACCCTTTACGCGCGCCACGGCTCGGCCGGCGGGCTGGAGCTGGCAGATACCCTTGCAAAATCGGATGGGCCAGGGCTATGTGTATTCGAGCCGCTTCTGCAGCGACGCGGCTGCGAAATCGACGTTGATGCGCGGTCTGGGAGGGGTTGCCCTCGACGATCCCCGGATAATCCCGTTTATCACCGGGCACCGCAGAGAATTGTGGAAACACAATTGCCTCTCGATCGGGCTTGCCTCCGGTTTCGTCGAGCCGTTGGAGGCGACGTCCATACACATGATTGCGCGCGGGATGGATTTTTTCCTGCGCTACTTTCCCGACCGCGACTGCGACTGCGCGCTGGTTCGGGAATACAACCGCCGCATGGTGGCGGACTACGAGGAGATTCGTGATTTCATCGTCCTGCACTACGGCGCCACCGCCCGGGACGATTCGCCTTTCTGGCAGTGGTGCAAAAACATGCGGCTGCCCGATTCATTGCAGGAGCGAATCGAGCTGTTCAAAGGCCAGGGTGCGATGCGCGAAGGGGTGGATGAATTGTTTCGCGCCTCCAGCTGGCAATCCGTTTTCGAAGGCATGGGCATCAGTCCCGGTGTGTATTGCGGACGGGTGGAGAGTCTGGACTATGCGGACATCGCGGCCGAGTTGACTACCGCCAAGGCGGCCATTGCCGGCATGGTGGCTCACCTGCCGACTCACGAGGACTTTCTGCGAGCCGCAAGGCGATAGCGAAAATCTATCGAGCCTCGATTGTTTCTGCCGGGATGCGGTGTCTATGATGTTGCGCCCCCGCAACCAATGAACGCCTTTGGATCTGAACACCTTAAATCGCCGGCAGGTAGTACATGCGCTGATGGCGTCCGCTTTGCCTCTGAGCACGCTGTCCTGCGGCGGGGGATCGAGCGGAGGCGCCAAGGGCGGCCCATTGGTGGTGGGCGCACTGCCGGTAACCTGCAATCTCACGCTTCCGGTGGCCTGCGTCTCCAAGGCCCGCAGCAACAGCGCCCTCGCAGCCGGCCAGCCTCGCTTCGAGTACCGGTACAGCAAGTACAACGGCTGGCCCGAGGTCAAGGAATCCCTGATGGCCGGCCGCATTCAGGCGGCTTACATGCTTGCACCGCTGGTCATGGATCTCGCGGACAAGAAGATCCCTGTAAAGATCGTGTCGCTCGGGCATCGCTCCGGTGCCGTCATCATGGTCAGGAGCGATTCGCCATACCGCACCTTCAAGCAACTGACGGCCAAGCGAATAGCGATTCCCAGCCGTTTCGCCGTCGACTTTCTGTTCTTGAGAAAGATGTTGGCCCGGGAAGGGATGACGCCCGGCGATATCCAAATCATGGAGATGCCGCCGCCAGATATGCCGGCGGCACTCTATGCGAACGCGGTCGATGCCTACTGCACCGGCGAACCCTTCGGCGCAGCCGCCCAGCAAGCCGGCTACGCGCGTCCGCTGCGCATGACCCGGGACGAGTGGCCCAAATACATCTGCTGCGTACTGACCGTGCGCGAGGAGTTGATCCAGGAAAATCCGGCCATGGTTCAGGATCTCGTCAATCAGGTGCTGGGCGCCGGCGTATGGCTCGACCAGCAGCAGGAGAATCGCAACAAGGCCGTCGCCATCGCAGCGGGCCGGGAATTTTTCAATCAGGATCCGAAGATCATTCAGTTCGTGATGGAGAATCCCACGGACCGGGTGACTTACGGCGATTTGCGCATGATCCGCGCCGAGTTCGAAGACCTCATGCAGCTGTCGATGGCTGCGGGCACGATCAAGCACCCGATCGCCTATGAGACCTATGTGGACGAATCCTTTGCGAATAAGGCAAATGCCGCCGCCATTCCTTTGTGAGGCGTCGTGAGATACGCGGCCGGCATTGTGCTTCTCTTGGCCTGCATGCTGTTGCCCGTGGCGGCGCAGCCCGCCGAGGCCGATGCGCTCAAAGCGGGCGTTTTCAATCCGGCACGAGAGGCGCCGGATTTTTCCGTTGACGGTTCCGACGGCGCCGCTCTTAGTCTGCGGCATTTTCGCGGCAAGGTGGTGGTGCTGGGATTCGGCTATACCTCCTGCCCCAATGTCTGCCCCGCCACACTCGCGGTTCTAGCCATGGCACACCGCAAGCTGGGCACGCTGGGATCGCAGGTGAAGGTCATTTACCTCACCGTCGATCCCGAGCGCGACAGCGCCGGACGGTTGAAGCAATATCTGGCGTCCTTCGACCCTGCCTTCGTCGGCGGCACGGGCACCGCGGCGCAAATGGAGGCGGTGCGCAAGAGCTATGGCGTCACGGCCGAGAGACACGGCACCGGAAAGGATTACGCAGTAGCGCATTCGTCGTTCGTCTACCTCATCACCCGTGACGGCAAGCTGCGGGCGTTGATGCCGTTCGGGCACAAGGCCGACGACTACGTCCACGACATTTCCATGCTGTTGAATTGATCGAGAGTATCGTGCGACGGCTTCGCAAGCGCCCGTGGATGGTAGTGTTAGCCGCAGCTGCGCTGGCGGCGGCCGCTTGGGCGGCGTTCACTCCCGTCACCTTCGCTTCGCGGGAAGAAGCCTTCGAAATCCCCAAGGGCACTTGGGCCCGGCGCATGGCGGGAAACAAGGTGGAGATTTTGCCGTCCCGCGTCTATCTGACGCTCGGCATCAGGGACGTGCTGCTGCTGAAGAACCTGGATGATGTGCCGCAGATATTCGGTCCGACCCTGATGATGCCGGGCCAAAGCTTCCGCTTGCCGTTCGAAATGGCCAGCAGCTATCAATTTGCGTGCACGGCACACGCCAGCGGTCAAATGACCGTGGTCGTGGATGCCCGGCCGGATACCCCATGGCGGCGGCTGGTTTGGAGAACACGAAGAATATTCAGGGTCATTGCGTAGAATGAAAAAAATCAAAGAGAGCCTGCCGGCGCTGGCCGTCATCGCGGCATTGCTGGGTGCGTGGTGGTTGACCGTCGTTGAAACGCACAGCGTCATTTTCCCCACCCCCTGGCAGGTCGTGACCGGCGCCGTCGAGCTCATCAAGGATGGCACCTTGTGGACGGATATCGGCGCTTCGTTGATGCGCGTCGGCGTCGGCTTCTCGCTTGCGGTCCTCGTCGCCGTACCGCTGGGCCTGTGGTTGGGTTGGGTGAAGGGGGCATATTCGACGCTCAATCCGCTGTTTCAGATATTGCGGCCCATTTCGCCGATCGCGTGGATTCCCATTGCCATCCTGTGGTTCGGCGTCGGCGATGCCTCGCCGGTCTATCTCATCTTCATATCGTCGGTATTTCCGATGATCGTGCAAACGACCGCCGGCGTGCACACCATCGAGCGCCGCTATCTGCGTGCCGCACAGAATTTCGGCGTCTCGCGCTACACGCTGTTTCGCCGGGTGGTGATTCCCGCCGTGTTGCCGCAGATCATCGTCGGCATGCGCATCGGACTCGGTGTGGCTTGGCTGGTGGTGGTAGCCGCCGAAATGATCGCCCTGCGCTCGGGACTTGGATATCTCATCATCGATTCACGCAATGCCGGCAATCGATACGATCTGGTGATCGCCGGAATGATCATCATCGGTTTGATCGGACTGCTGCTGGACGGCGTCATGCGATTGCTCGAGGGACTGAAATCGGTCAGGTGGCGCTATGCGCACTAAGATCGAACTGAGCGGCATCCGCAAGGGGTTTTCCTCGAACGGCGCGGCGCTGCAGGTCGTCGATGACGTGAGCCTCACCGTGGGGGACGGCGAGTTCCTGGCAATCGTCGGCCCGTCGGGATGTGGAAAGACGACGTTGATGAACATGATCGCAGGGTTCGTGCACCCGGATTCGGGTTCGATCCTCATCGACGGAGTGCCCCGCACCGAACCCAGCGCCAAAGGCATTCTCATTTCGCAGCAGGGCTCCATCTTCCCTTGGCTCACCGTTCAGCAGAATTTGATGTTCGGACTGAATGACCACCCCGAGGCGGACAAGAAGGGGGTGGCAGACCATTATGCGGCCATGGTGGGATTGAAAGGCTTTGAAGGCAGCTACCCCCACGAGATCTCGGGCGGGATGCTGAAACGGGCCGAGCTGGCGCGCGCGTTCGCAGTGAAGCCCGAGATTCTATACATGGACGAGCCGTTCTCGGCGCTCGATGCGTTGACGAATCTGCGCATGCGCAATGAACTGCTCCGTATCCTCGAGGAGGAGCGCCACACGGTCATGTTGATTACCCATGACGTGGAGGAGGCCATTCACCTGGCTGACCGGATCATGGTGTTGTCGCCGCGGCCCACGAGAATCCAAGCGACATTCCATGTGGACCTGCCGCATCCGCGCAAACTGACCAGCCCCGAAGTACAGGAATTGCGCGTGGCAATCCTGCATGAGCTTGGCGTGGATCGGAATGCGCGGCTTGGTGGAGCGCCCTGAGATTCCAAACGGTCGCCGCCAAGACCGACGTTGATCCGGCGCGCCTCGAGCCTCCCACGCCCGGCTATTCATTGTTCGACCTGCGCACCAGTGGCGGAATCTCCGGCTCGACTTTGTCATAACCAATCTGCTGGATCGCCAGTATACGAGCCCCCTGGGCGGAACCTGGCAATCGGCCCGCTATCCGCCCGGGTTCACCGGCGCCGCATTTCGTTCCTTGCCGGCAGCGGGTCGATCGTTCGACACGGGCTTCAGCGTGATATTCTAGCGGCAACCCGAGAGTACATCGCGGCGTACTAATTTTGAAAGGTACCCTATGAGCATCGTCCACATCACGGCCCCGGCACGCATTCCTTCCGATGAGTTTGGACCGGCGGTGACGCCACCGCACGTTGGCGGCGCGCCCACGCCGCAATTGTTCACCAGGGAGAAGTTCGCGGCGCCGAACGGGAGCGTGAAGGTGGGCATCTGGGAAGCGACCCCGGGCCGCTTTGCACGCGCCGTCGTCGACGCGGAATTCAGCCAATTCCTCACCGGACATGCCACGTTCGTCACCGACAACGGCACGGAGTATCAGTTTCGCGCGGGGGATGCCGCTTACTTTCCGCCGAACACCAAGGGCGTCTGGACCATTCACGAAAAGCTGCGCAAAACCTACGTCGTGTGGCGCTGAGCCGCCGACCGACCCGCAACTCCATCCAGTTCGCCTAGTTCGTCCTGCGAAAGAGTGAGCGCGGCAGCGGCGAGGTTCTCGCGCAGGTGCGCGACCGATGATGTGCCGGGGATGAGCAAAATATTCGGTGAACGCTGCAGCAGCCATGCGAGGGCGACGGTCATCGGCGTGCTGCCCAGACGCGCTGCCACCGCATTCAGCGTCTCGGATTGCAGCGGAGAGAAGCCGCCGATCGGAAAGAACGGAACATAGGCGATGCCGCCGTGGCCGAGTTCGTCGATCAGCGCATCATCGGTGCGGTGCGCCAGATTGTAGTGGTTCTGCACACAGACGATATCGCAGATGCGGCGACCTTCCACGACCTGCGCGGAGGTAACGTTGCTCAGCCCGATATGACGCACCAAACCCTGTTGCTGGAGCTCGGCCAAAACGGAGAGCGGCGCCTCGATCGACCCCTCCATCGGGTGAAGTACGTTGAGCATGCTCCGCAGATTGACGATGTCGAGCACATCCAAGCCGAGATTGCGTAGATTGTCGTGGACTGCCGCGGTCAGCTCTTCTCGTGAGAAGGCTGGGATCCATGAACCATCCTCGCCGCGCCGGGCGCTGATCTTGGTCGCAATGGTCAGATCATCGGGATAAGGATGGAGCGCTTCGCGGATGATGCGATTGGTGACATGCGGGCCATAGAAGTCGGCGGTGTCAATGTGGTTCACCCCGCTTGCAACGGCTTCTCGCAGTACCGCCAGAGCGGCGCCGTGATCCTTGGGAGGACCGAATACTCCGGCCCCGGCGAGTTGCATTGCACCATAACCAAGCCGGTTCACCGAGCGGCTGCCGAGCTTGAAGGGGCTGGATTGAGTGGTGCTGGACACGGGGGTAATCCTCCTATTCGTTGATGTCCCCGGATGCTACCCGCCCGCCGCTTGTTCGATAATCGAGTATAGTCCGCACAGGCCGTGCGGTATTTCGAACAATGGATATCGATCTCAATGACGTGAATGCCTTCTTGGCGGTAGCTCGGGCCGCGGGCTTTCGCGGCGCAGCGCGGGCGACCGGTGGCAGCGCTTCCGGACTCAGTGAATCGGTCCGCCGGCTGGAAGCCCAACTCGGAGTCCGCCTCCTCAACCGCACGACGCGCAGCGTCGTCCCGACCGAAGCCGGTCAGCGCTTGGTCGAGCGGCTTGGACCTGCCCTGAATGAGGTGCAAGCCGCGCTCGACGTGGTGAATGGCTTTCGCAGCCGGCCGGCGGGCACATTGCGCCTCAACGTTCCCGTCAGCGCTGCACGCTTGGTGTTGCCCGCAATCGTTTCTCCCTTTCTCGCCGCCTATCCGGAGATCCAATTGGAGGTGATTGCCGAAGACGGTTTCGTCGATGTGCTGGCCGCCGGGTGCGACGCGGGCATCCGCTACGACGAACGGCTCGAACAGGACATGATCGCGGTGCCGATCGGTCCTCGGGTTCAGCGTTTCGCGGCGGCCGCATCTTGCGCCTACCTCGATCGTTGCGGCCGACCGGCGCATCCGCGTGATCTGCTGAGACACGCCTGTCTGCGCGGCCGATTCGCGAGCGGCGCAATGTCGCCGTGGGAGTTCGAGCATGGCGATGAGGTGGTGCGGGTCGATCCTTCCGGACCACTGCTCGTGCAGATCGGTGCGGCGACCGACTTGGTGGTCGAGGCGGCGATTGCGGGTACCGGCGTCGTCTACCTCTTTGAGGACTGGCTGCGCCCGCATCTCGACAGCGGTGCTCTCGAACCCGTCCTTGAACCATGGTGGCAGCGTTTTTCCGGGCCTTTTCTTTATTATCCCGGCCGACGCCTGCTGCCCGCGCCCTTACGCGCGTTCGTCGACTTCATCAAGTCGTCGAACTAGACCGTTCGCCGGGCGTTTCCAGCCGTTCGCCACTAATCCGACGGACGGCGCCAGTCTGCGCGGTAAACTGCGTCCTCTAGATTGCAACGAGCGCGCCTGCACGGTGAAAAATTCCCCCGCCTACTGGCTGGTCCAGGGCTTCGCGTGGAGCGGGTACGGCACCGCAAACGCTGTTGCAGCCGCCCTCATGATCCACCTCCCATGGCGCCGGGCCGCCGCGGAGATGGCCTTTGTCAGCGTACTCGGCCTCGCACTCAGTCATGCGCTCCGATTTTTGATTCGCCGCCGCGGCTGGCAGACACTGCCCTTGGGCGCGCGCATGACCCGCATATTCGCCGCAAGCCTTGTCATTGGCGCGCTCGCGGCGCTGTTGACGACGGTCCTGGGATTCGCCGCGTGGCGGAGCGACGAACTGGTGGTCCGGCTGCCTGCCTTGCAGCCGCTCGTCCCTTTCCTGGTGCAGCTGCTCAATTGGATGTTGCTGTTCGCGCTCTGGAGCGCGTTGTATTTTGTTGCGCTGGCCGTTCGCGGTCGTAAATCGGCGGAGCTGCACGAAGCGGAGCTTGCGCGCGCCTTGCAAGCCTCCGAACTTCGGCTGCTCAAGTCGCAGCTCAATCCGCACTTCCTGTTCAACGCCTTGAATACCGTACGCGCTCTCATCGCCGACGAACCTGAACCGGCGCAGAGAGCCGTGACCCAGCTCGCCCGCGTGCTGCGATACGCGCTGGGTGCCGGGCAGGACGATCTGGTTTCTCTACAGCAGGAACTCGCCATGGTGGAGGACTATCTGGGGATCGAGGCGCTGCGATTGGGCGAGCGCTTGAGGGTCGAACGGGACATCGATCCCCAAACCCTCGATAACCGAATTCCGGTCATGCTGCTGCAGACGCTGGTGGAGAACGCCATCAAGCACGGTATCGCGGAGCTGGCCGCGGGTGGCACACTGCGGATTTACGCGGGATTTGTCGAGAGGGCGCTGGTGCTCGAAGTGGAAAATGCTCGTCCCGAGCATCTTATGGCGGCCGCGCAAGAGGGTATCGGCATCTGCAACGCGCGAAGCCGCCTGCTCCTGCTCTTCGGACCGCGGGCGACGCTGGATCTGGATCTTTCCCATCCCAAGCATGCCCTGGCGCGAGTTCGGCTCTCCCCGCCCACGTGAAGGCGGTCATCATTGACGACGAAGCACTGGCGCGGCGGGAGCTGCGCCGTCTGCTGGCCGAGTTTCCGTGGGTTGAAATTTGCGGGGAGGCGTCGAATATCGTCGAAGCGGCGGCCGCGATCGAGGCACTATCGCCGGATCTGATTTTTCTCGACATTCGTATGCCTGGCGGCAGCGGCTTCGATTTGCTCGCCCGTTTGGATCGAGTGCCCGACGTCATATTTACCACCGCCTACGATGAGCATGCGGTGCGTGCCTTTCAGGTGAATGCGCTCGACTACCTGTTGAAACCCATCGAGCCTGAACGGCTCGCCGCGGCGCTGCAACGGGTCACCAGAGTTGCCGCGCTGCCCGCGCCGCAACCACAAGTGCTCGAACGGCTGTTCGTTCGAGATGGGTCGCGCTGCTGGTTCGTACCCCTGCGCGAAGTTCGCCTGTTGAGCGCGGAAAACAACTACGTGCGGCTCTCGTGGGACAAAATGCAGCCCCTCGTGGGCCACCCCCTCAGCACGCTCGAGCAACGGCTGGAACCCAAGCTCTTCTTTCGCGCGAACCGCTCGCAGATCATCAATCTCGAGTTCATCGAAAACGTGCACCTGGGCGTTGGCGGCCGGCTTCACGTACAGCTGCGGGGCGGTCCCGAGGTGGAAATCTCAAGGCGTCAGGCGCGGCTCTTCCGTGAACGAACAACACCCTAGTAATTCAAATCGAAACCGATCAGGTGTCCCAAGAATCCGAACCACACGACGCCGAGCATGGCCGCTGCCGACACAGCGTTCCAGATTTGGTAGAGCCTCGAGCCGCGCAGCTTCGATGCGCGCCAGACACTAAAGATGCCGAATGCGGCCGCGGCAATCGCGGCGAGACCCGCACATTGCAGCGCGCGAACCAGCGGATCGGATGCGGTCGAATACAGTTGAAGGTCAAGGCTGAGGACCGGCTTCAGGAGCCACATCCAAGCCGCCAGATACAGCACGTCGAAGGCCGCTGCAACCCTGGTGAAGAACCGCAAGCGGCGCAGCTCCGCCGAATCGCGCGATTGAACCCCCAGACGGCGTCTCACCATCCACGAGACCGGCCAAGCGATGACGTTGACCGCGAGGACGATGAGCGAACCTATCAGCACCGTGAGGTTCAACGATGCCGATCGGATCAAGGGCGCGGCTTGGAGGACTGATGTCGGATCCTCGCTGTCGATGACGGTTTTGACGCCATCGACCGATTGAAGCGCCAGCTGGCGGGTGCCGCCGGCCATTTGCCAAAGGTTCGGGCCTACTTCGTGGAATGTGTCCTCGCCCGAGCCCAGGATATTGGGCGCTTCGATGGTTCCATCGGGGTTTGCTGCGATCGCCGATTGCTGAAGAAGATAGAAAACACTCAAGAAGCCGTGCTCGAGGCGGCGCGAGCTTTGGTAGCGGCCTGCAATCTTCAGCGCGTCGCTCGGTCCCGAGGCCAAGGTCGGCAGGCCGCGCTGGGGCGCCGAATTCGGAAAGTAGCGATCCATGAACCCGTCGAACAGCGATTTCCTCAAACCATAGACCGCGCTCTCGCGTCCCCTGCTGTTGAAGTTGTAAAAAATCCCGACGCCTTCCTCGGGCAGCAAATCGAATTCCGTGTGGAACAGCACCGTGTCGCCGCCGTGGCCGATGACCGTATGTCCGTTCTTATGGTCGTAGAAGAAGCCGTGAGCCATGGTGCCGAACCCGGCCAACCCCGATTCCGAAGGACTCTGCATGAGCCGGATGGTTTGACTGCTCAACAACTGGTAATCATCCAGACGCCCTTGCTGCAACTGGGCGATCATAAAACGCGCCATGTCGGCTCCCGTCGTCGCCAGGCTGCCCGCCGGCCGCGTGACCACCAGCTCATAGGGTTGCGGCGGCGTGGTCGCCGTCCTGTAGCCGCGCGAAACGGCATCCTTGAACCGATCGGGCAGCGGCTGATCGAAAGTCGTGTGCGCCATGCCGAGGGGCGCAAAAATGTGATGCTCGGCGTACCGCTCGAAGGGCTCGCCCGACAGCCGCTCGACGATGTAGCCCGCCAAGGCAGCACCGTAATTCGAGTAAGCCGGTACCGTACCCGGTGCAAACAGGATCGGTCGCAGATGTTGCTTCAGGTAGGTCTCCGTCGATTCCAAATTGCGGGGATCGGTCGTGAGGATGTCCTTGAGTCCCTCCTCGAATCCGGCCCGATGATTCATCAAGTCGAGCATCGTGATGCGTTTTCCGGCGCCGGGAGAAATCTTAAAGTCCAGGTAGTCATTGACGTCCCGGTTCAGATCGAGCTTGCCTTGCTCGACCAGTTGCATCACCGCCGTCCATGTGAAGAGTTTCGACGTCGAGCCGGCTCGGGTCATGGTTCGTTGCGGATCGAAGGGAATCCTCTTTCCGACATCGGCGTAGCCGAAGCCCTTTTCGAGGAGGACCTTTCCGTCCTTTACCACGACAACCACGCCCCCTGCGATGTCGCCGCTGTTCAGCGCATAAGGAACCAGGCCGTCCAACCAGGCTTCCAGATCGTTCGCGTCGAGGGAGTGACAATTGCAGGGGTTCGCAAGGGACGGCTCGGGCGCCTCTTTCGGGGTCGCGGCAAAGGCCGCAGAAGCCGCCATGAACACGGTCGCGGCCATGATGGCCGCAGCGATCCTAACGAACATCTGATTCTCTCCAATGGCCGCCGGCGGGGACTGTGGTTTCCACGAAACGGCGAAAGGGTACATCGACCCGATATGCGCGTCAGTTCATTTGTGATGAACGGTCATAGCGCCTGGTTGAACGGTCGCATGAGCGGCCACACGAGCAAGGCCTTCGAGTAGCTCTTTTTGGCTCGTTATCGCTGCGCCCGGGGAGTGCGACCATGCGATACCGGCGCAGGACTCGCTGCCAATGCGAGCGCCGTACTTGGTCGATGCCGTGGCGATCGCTTCCATGGTGTAGGATCGAGTAAATCAGGCCTGATAGACGGAGCCGTTGATGCGCCTACAGGCGATTGCAGGATTTCTTGCGGTTCTCGCGGTGTCGGGCTGCGCGTCGCCCAAGGCACCGCCGACGGCCATCCAGCCCCCTGCTGCGCAAGTCGCAGAACCGGCGCCCGCCCAGATGCAGTCCACGGCGCAGCCGCCGCAACCAACCCCGCAAACGCCACCGCCGTCACCGACGCCAACCCAACCGCAAACGCCACCGCAATCACAACCGCCGCGGCTGCCGCCGAGCGCCGCACCGCGATCGACGGCGGCCCCGGTGGCGGCCGCAAAAAAGCCGCCGCTCGAGGCGTCATCGCCGCCGTCGGCGGCACCGCCCTCAGCGTCGCCCACCCTCAATCTGGCCGATCTGGAGCAGCGCCTTCGCGATACCCGCGCCATCGGTGTCTTCACGAAGCTCTCGCTCAAGAATCAGGTCGATGATTTGCTCGATGCCTTTCGCGCGCTATACCGCGGACCGGACAAGCGGCCGCCCGCCGCATTGAGGCAGCGCTACGATCTATTGCTGCTCAAGGTGCTGAGTTTGTTGCAGGATGTGGATCCGTCGCTCGCGTCGGCCATCCAATCCTCGCGAGAGGCGATTTGGAGCATTCTCGCGGATCCTGACAAGTTCTCGAAGATTTAATTGAATTCCAAGGAGATGTCATGACATTGCGCATTTTTGCCGTTACCCCGATCGTCGCCTTGCTTTTGGGTGCAGCCCCGTCGCTTGCCGCCGACGACGCATCGCTTGGCAAGGATTTGAAGGCGACGATCGCCTTGCAGGGAATGCCTTGCGATCGATTGATCGAGACGAAACGCAATAAGGACAGCGATTACACGGCCTCATGCAAGGACGGCAATCGGTATCACATCTATGTAAACGCACAAGGACGGGTGGTCGTGCAAAAGCTATAGGTCGGGAATGCGCCGGCCGGGTGTGCCGGCCCGCTCCTCCCCAAGCAAAGCAATTCGCTACTCAGACGCCGCTGACGCCAACTCTCCAAAAACACTGGAAGCAATGGCATCTACCTGCTGCGGCGTCATTTTTGCGAAAACCCCTGCCCAAGCCGTTGACGTCGTATTGTAGGTTCGCTCGCCGAACACCGCGCCGTCATTCAAATCGGTGTAATTGGCTTTAGCGTCGATATAGGCATTGCCCGTCATGACGCCGAAGAAAACGCGCGCGCCGATGCCTACCATCCGGTAATCGTTGACGTAAACCTGCAGCAGCGTTCCTGCTTCGCCGGTCGATCGAGCCTCGCCCTTCTGCACATCGAAAGCCACGCCGGCCTCCTTGGCATGGTCGGCGAAAGTGGCGCGCCATTCCTCCTGGAATGCAGGCCAGTCTTTCGCCTGGGTGACGATGGCAGGACCGGTCATGTTCAGAATGAGCCGCTTCGTCGATGCCGACGGCGCATTGAGCGGCGGCATCGGCACAGAGTTGGGAGCGGCCGCGGCGCCGGACGGAGCCGGGGCGGAGACAGAATCGCGTTGACCGCCGCTCGCCGCGCATCCGCTCGCCGCGATAATGATCAGCAAGGCTGTGCAGGTGTCGAGCTTCATCACCGTACCCTCCCTGTATTGACCAAACTGTAAGCCAGGACGTGAATAATACCGGATTCTCTCCTCAGTTCCGAATGGGCAACCCGACGCGGCGCTCGAGTTCATCGAAGCGGGGATCGGCGTGCAGATTATCCAGGCGCGCATCCGTATTGGTCTTCGATGGCGAGAGCGACGGCCTCAGCGTCGAGGGGGCGGCGGAAGTGCTGAATATCTCGCCCCAAAGCATGATGCGCGATTGGAAGATGGCCAGGGCATGGCCAATGGTTCAGCTTGCGCGTTGATGCGGCTGCGGCCTCGAACTCACCCAAGCTCCCGCCGTACGATGCTCGCACCATCGACCATGGCCTTCATTTTTCCGAAGGCAACCTCTCGCGGCAGATACTTCATTCCGCAGTCGGTGCATACGATCACTTTTTTGGGATCAGTGAACGGCAGCGCGCGGCGAATGCGGGCGGCCACTTGCTCGGGCGTTTCGACATTCATATCGGACAAATCGATCACACCGAGCATGATGGTCTTTCCGGTCAGCGAGGCAAGAACCGAGCAATCCAGATTGGACTGCGCCGTCTCGATGGATATCTGATGGCACGAACATTGTTGAAGTTCAGGCAGGAATGAATAGCCGCTGGGACGTGTGTGAATGATGGCTGCATAGCCGAAACAGATGTGTACCGCCGTCACACCGTCGATGCCGTCGAGCGCCCGATTCAGTGCCCGCTGGCCCCACGCTCGCGCCTCTTCCGGGCGCGCTTGCATATAGGGTTCATCGATTTGCACGACATCGGCGCCCGCGGCAAACAGATCGCGGATCTCGTCATTCAAGGCCGCGGCGTAATCCATCGCCGCCGCTTCCCGGCTGCCGCCGTAAAAATCGATTTGCGCCTGTTGGGCCATGGTGAATGGACCCGGTATGGAGATCTTGATCGGCCGGCTGGTATGCCGGCGTAGAAATTTGACGTCCTCGACCTCCACGGGGTGTCTGCGCCGTATGGTCCCGACGACTCGGGGGACTGGATTGGGATGTCCGCTGCGATCGAGCGCCGTTCCGGGATTGTCGATATCCACCCCATCGAGCGCGGTGGCGAATCGATTCGAATAGCTTTCTCGCCGCATTTCCCCATCGGTGATGATGTCGATCCCGGCGTCTTCCTGGGCCTTGATCGCCATGATCGTGGCATCGTCTTGCGCCTCCTGGAGAAACTCTGGCGCAATGCGCCACAATTCGCGGGCGCGTACGCGGGGCGGGAATCGTCCGGCCAGCTTGGAGCGGTCGATGAGCCACTCCGGTTGGGGATAGCTGCCGACGATGGTCGTGGGTAGCAATTTCATGAAAGCACTCCTGCACCCTTCACGAGATGCGAGGTGATGGTGGCGACGTGTTCGCCCTGAAAACGGCACATCTCGAGCTCCAAATTCGTCGGCATACGCAGCTCCGCTCCGAAGCCGGTCACGCAGCTCGCTCCGTACGGCGTCCCTCCGGTGACTTCTCGCAGGGTCGTCAGATCCTTGAAGGTGTACGGCAGGCCGACGACAATCATCCCTTGGTGGAACAGCGTGGTGTGAAACGATGTCAACGTGGTTTCCTGGCCCCCATGCTGACTCGCCGTGCTGCAGAAAACGCTGCCGATCTTTCCCACCAGCGCATTGCGCGCCCAGAGCGGACCGGTCTGATCCAGGAAATTTCTCATTTGCGCCGCCATGTTGCCGAAGCGCGTCGGTGTGCCGAAAATGATGGCGTCATAGTGTTCGAGTTCGTCCGGCTGCGCGACCGGTGCGCTCTGATCGAGAAGAAAGCCGGCCGCCTTGGCTATGTCCGGCGGCGTGAGCTCGGGCACCCGCTTGACCGTCGCGTGAACGCCCGCAACCCGGCAAGCCCCTTCCGCCTGCGCTCGCGCCATCAGCTCCACGTGCCCATAGCTGCTGTAGTAAAGAACCAGTATTTTACTCATAGGACGGATCTCATCGCCGCAGGGAGCCCTGCATGCCTTTGTGAAAATTGTCGTAGTGCGTCGTTATACGCGCCGGGATTGTCGAGATTGCTCAAGTGACCGGCGCCGGGAATCTCGACGTACTCGGCTCCGGGAAGTTGCAGTGCGATGTGCCGGGCAAACCGTTTTCGGCTGTCGAGATCCAATTCGCCGCTGATCACCAGGGAAGGCCGGTCGAACGGCTCGCGGTTGCGGGCGCCGGGCGCATCCGAGAGCTCATGGCCATCGGTCAAATCCCTTCCCGGATAGCGCGCGATCATGCGCGCGAGCAGCGAGTGAGCACCGCGATCCGTAGTTCTGAGCCGCGTGAGCTCGTGGTTGCTCCACTCGCGGCGAAATGCCTCGAGGCCCTTTGTTCGAGCGAGCTCCCGATAATATTGGTAGGGAATGTCGCTGGGCCTCCCCATCAGACCGCCCGCGCCCTCGCCGGCGGCGCCGGCCGCGCCGGCCGCGCCGGCCGCGCCAGTTGCGTCAGTTGCGCCAGCTGCATCCAAGTGCGGAGGCCCATCCAAAATCATGCACGAAATCAATTGCGGATGTGATTGGGCGAAGTGCAACACGACGCGAGCGCCTTGCGACATGCCCACGAGGGCGGCGGACTCGATTCCGAGATGCGCGTACAGGGCCAGAAGATCCGCAACGTCCGCGGCAGTTGACGGCGAACCGGTCGAGAACCCGAATCCGCGGCGATCGAGCCGCACCACGCGAAAATCCGCGGCAAGCGCTGCCGCTTGCAATTCCCATTGATCGAGGTCGAGTGTCCAACCGTGCAGCAAAATTACCGCAGGTCCCCGCCCCTCATCGCGATAGCGCAGACGCGCGCCGCCGGCATCGAGATACGAATCCAAGGGTCTTGGCATGGGTTGGGGTCGAAGTATTTCGTATAGCGAAAAATATTTCGCAAACAGGCTACGTCCGCGAAGCGCTCCGCGTCAAGCCATGCCGCCGACGCGGCACTTGTGGTTCAGGGGTTCGCGCTGAGCGACAACCCGGGAACGCTGGCAAGATCCGCCGATATCTCGCGGCTCACCTGTTGCAGCATGGCGAAACGCTCGCGAACCAATTTCGCTTTGCTGATGCGTCTCGAATGGCTGGATGAATTGAGCGCGGCCACCACGCGGGCGGATTGATCGAACACGGGCACGGCCAGAGCGACGACACCGTAGGCCAACTCGTCCTCGACGGCCGAATATCCCGAGGTGCGGCACTCCTCGATGAGCCGCTTCAATTTGGCGGGATCCGTCACGGTTCGGTCCGTGAGTGCCAGCAATTTCGCGTTGCCGAAGTATTGCTGCAGATGATCGGCGCGGAGTCCGGCGAGCAGCACGCGGCCGGTGGACGTTGCGTGCGCGGGAAAGCGGCTTCCGACATGCGCCTCCAGGCGCAGAAGAGTGCGTATCGACGCGCGCGCGACGTACACGATCTCCGTGCCGTCCAGCACGCACAGTGCCGCGGAATCGCCGGTGTTGCGCGCGAGTTCCTCCAGATGCGTCTTGGTGAGCAGCTCGATGTTCATCGATTCCAGATACGCAGCGCCCAGTTCGAGCACCTTCGGCCGCAGCACGAATTGGCGGGCGCTGCGGGTGACGTAGCCAAGTTCCTCGAGCGTCAGCAGGCAGCGCCGCGTGGTCGCGGCCGGCATCTGCGTCGCCGCTGCGATGTCGCTCAGGCTCATGGTCGGCCGGTCGCGGGTGAAAGCGCGGATGACGCTTAAGCCCTTGGCGAGGCCGCCCATCGCTTCGCGCCGCCGTGATACGGATTTGCTCTTGTTCATGGCGGCCAGTGTATTTCGATATGCGAAATCCCGAAACGATTTCTTGCGGAACTTGACGGAACCGCAGTTCAAGTCCAGCATAATTCGTTATACGAATCATGTTTCGCTATACGAAAACAGTAATTGGCGCATTGGGGGACACCGGTGAAAATTGGCTCACAGGCTCATCACAGCTCGGCGATTTCGGCTTCGAATGAAGAGACCATCGTGGTTCGCGGCCGAAACCTCGCTCAAGAGTTGATCGGCCGGGTCAGCTTCACGGAGCATTTCTGGCTGCTGCTGGCAGGGACGATGCCCACGGCGGCGCAGAGCCGGATTCTGGATGCAACCCTGGTCGCTATCGCGGAGCACGGGCTTGTCCCCAGCGTTCAGGTCAGCCGCATGACGCTCGCGGCGGCGCCGGAGGCGATTCAAGGCGCAGTTGCCGCCGGCATTCTCGGGTGCGGATCGGTGGTGCTCGGCTCCTCGGAGGCCGCCGGCCATTTCTTTGCCGCCATTGCCGCGCGGATCCGTGCCGGCACCCCGCTAACCGAAGCCGCGCGATCGATCATTCTCGACTATCGCGCCGCCAGGCGGCCTCTCCCCGGCTATGGGCACCCGCAGCACAAGGACCTCGATCCGCGCGCCGGCCGTCTGTTCGCGGTCGCAGCCGAAGCCGGGGCGGCGGGAATCCACATCGAGATTGCGCACGAAGTAGAACGCCTCTTGCCCGGTCTTATCGGCAAGCCTCTCAAGCTCAACGTCTCCGGCGCGATTCCAGCGGTTCTTCTCGATGCCGGATATCCGCTGGGCGCGCTCAAGGGCGTGCCCATTCTGGCGCGGACTGCCGGACTCATCGCGCACCTGCTCGAGGAGCAAGTGCGCCCCATTGGATTCGTCATATCCCATGCCGGCGCAGCAGCCATCGACTACGACGGCGAAACCCCGCCGGATTTCCAGCCGACCCGTGGCTGACCAACCCTTGTTTCAAATGGGCGGCGTGTTGAACGGCATCCGCGTCGTCGAACAGGGCACATTCATCACGGGACCGTGTGCCGGCATGATGCTCGCCGACCTGGGCGCGGACGTGATCAAAGTGGAAAGCCCCGACGGCGATCCGTACCGCAGCTATCAAGGCGACCACTATTCGCCGCATTTCCAGGCGTACAACCGCAACAAACGCAGCATTGCTCTCGATCTGAAGGAAGCCGGCGACCGCGCCCTGTTCGACGACCTGGTCCGTGAAGCCGACGTGTTCATCCAGAACTTCAGACCAGGAACCGCGGCTCGCCTCGGCGCGGGGAGCGAACGGCTGCGGGAGATCAATCCGCGGCTCATCTACACCTCCATCAGCGGCTTTGGCGCGAGCGGCCCGTACGCGGAACGCCCGAGCTACGATTCGGTCGCCCAGGCGATCAGCGGATTCTTGAGTGTCGTGGTCGACTCGAGCAGGCCCCGCTTTTTGGGTCCCGCACTCGCGGACGCGATCACGGGCATCTACGCGGCCTACGGCGTCCTGGGTGCGCTCGTGCAGCGCGGCCGGACCCAGCAAGGCGCGCTCGTCGAGGTGTCGATGCTCGAGGCGATGGCGCATTTCGCCATCGAACCCTTCGCCGCCTTCTTTTCGCTGGGTACCACGCCGACGTCGAGCGACCGTCCGCGGCTCGCGCAGGCTTACATTCTGCGCACGGCCGACGCGCGCCTCATCGCCATTCACCTGTCGTCCCTGGAGAAATTCTGGGAAGGACTGGTGGCTGCGCTCGACGCGCCGGAGCTTGCCTCGGACGAAAGATTTCGCCTGCGGCAGTCGCGAATCGACAACTACGAAGCGCTCAATTCGGAACTCGATCGGCGATTCGCGCGCCTCACGCTGTCGGAATGGATCGAACGGCTGAGCCGCTATGACGTTCCCCACGCTCCCATCAACACCGTTGACGAGGTCGTTCACGATCCGCAAGTGGAGCATCTGGGACTGATCGTTCCGGTCGCTGGCGCGCATGACGCCCTCCGGTCGGTGAGGCCGCCGGTCCGATTCGGCGGGGTTCGCGCGCGCTCCGTGCGGGCGGCGCCGCTGTTGAACGAACACGGAGATTCGATACGGGCGTCCATCGCAGGCGGCGAGCAATGGCCGCCGGCGCAGCGCACGAAGGACTTGTCGACGTAGAGCAATAAGCATTGAACGGGGAGGAGCGGCAAATGAGTACTACAAAAAGCAACTGGCTGGCGGCGGCGGCGGCGGTGACCGTGGCGATCACTGCGACGCCCGCACCGGCCCAAACCGGCGATCTTCAGGAGATCGTCGTGACGGCGCGCAAGCGCGATGAGTCTCTGCAGAACGTTCCGGTGACCGTGGACGCCTTCACCGAGCAGACGATCCGCTCGGCGGGGATTGAATCTCCCCGCGACTTCGTGGCGATGGTCCCCAACATGACCTTGGTCGAGGTGCAGAATGTCGGCAACTCCTTCATCACCGTGCGCGGCATCTCCCAGGCGCGCAACAGCGAGCCTTCGGTCGCAGTGCTCGTCGACGGCGTGCTGGAGACCAATCCCTACGAATTCGATCAGGAGCTGACCGACATCAAGCAGATCGAAGTGCTCAAGGGACCTCAGGGCGCACTCTATGGACGCAACGCCATCGGCGGCGCGATCATCATTCACACCGCGGACCCTTCGGATCATTTCGAAGGCGAAGGCAAGCTCGGCATCGGCAACGGACCGTCCGAAAAGGCCCAACTCGCCGTGAGCGGGCCGATCGATGCGGCCGGAACGCTGAAGTATCGCGCCTCGCTCAATTTCTACAACACCGACGGCTACCTGGAGAATACCTATCTCGACCACAAGGCCGATCCGTATCGGGACTATTCCGGCCGGTTGCGGCTGTTGTGGCAGCCTTCCGACCAATGGAGCGCGGACCTGCGGATATTCCGCGATCGCGTCGACACCACCGCCTACTACTACGTCATTCCGCGTGACGATGAGGCGAACGTCTTCAGCAGCTTCACCACTGCGCCCAACGCCAATGACGTCACCAGCCCGATTCAGACCAACAACCTGGGCGCGGATTTTCGCGACGTGCTCGATACCGCGCTCAAGCTGGACTACAGCCCGGGGTACGGCACGTTCACGGCGATCACGGACTTCAACCACACCAAGGAAATCGATACCGGAGACGCCTATGACTTCCGGCCGGTCAAGGGATCCATTGCGTATAACTATTTTTTCGCCGCGATCCCGGCTGCCGACGGCGGACCGTTCGATGAGAGCCAGAGTCAATTCATCGACGTGAAGACCTACAGCCAAGAGCTGCGCTTCACCTCGGACAAGGTCGGCGGCTTTTCGTGGATCGGCGGTGCGTATTTCGTCCACACGGAACGGTTCATCTCCACCGGGAATCTGGTCGACCGCGGAGAGGGCATCCCGGCCGTTTATGAAACTCCGCGGGTGGACCCGGCCAATCCGTTCGCGACCAACACCAACGTTACCTTCCTGGCGGACTCGCAGAACAACAACGCGTGGGCGGTTTTCGGCGATGCCACCTACGAGATCAATCAACAGTGGGAATTCGATGCCGCGATCCGCTACGACGAGGATTCGCGCCGCAACACCACCGATACACCGCAGCGCTTCCTGCCCGATCCCACCGCCACCACCGGCGAGGTGCGCCACCAGACCTGGGATGCCGTACAGCCCAAAGGGACCCTGCGCTACAAACCGGCCGACAACCTGACTTTCTACGGCGGCTGGAGCCGCGGCTTTCGCAGCGGCGGCTTCAACCAGACGGGTGTGGGTGCGGTCGCGGCGTCCGAGGGTAAACTCGGCGTACACGATCTGTTCAACGCCGAGGTGGCCGACACGTGGGAGGTTGGCGCGAAGAGCCAGTTCCTCGATCGGCGGCTGAGCGCGAATCTGGCGCTGTATCACACGGTCTCCCACAACGGCTATTTCTTCTTCTACGACTCGGTGACCTCGACTCAAAACCTCGGCAATCTCGATGCCACCTACAAGGGTGCCGAACTCGAGCTCACGGCCAAGGCGACCGAACGGCTCGACCTGTACGCCAATTTCGGCTACACGGACGGCAGGATCACCCGCATGGAAGACCCCACCGTCATCGGCAACAAGCCGCCGCTATTGACGAAGAACACGGTCAACGCCGGGGTTCAGTACCACCAGCCGGTCGGCAATGGGCGGAACGGCGTGGTGCGTCTGGACTATCAGGAAATCGGCCGCACATGGTGGGATCCGTACGACGTTACGTCGCGCGATCCGGTGAGCCTGATCAATTTACGCGCGGGCGTGGAGGCGGAACGCTGGACGGTGACGGCCTGGTCAAAAAATCTGACCGACAAGATATATAACGCCGAATTCTCGACCGGCGGGTTTCTTTGGAGAGCCCCGCCGCGCCGCTACGGGGTCGATTTTACCTTCAAATTCTGACGTTCGAGGAATGCACGATGGACGACTCACGAATGCTTCCAATCCGGCTGCATCACAATGCCTACGTCACGCGCGATCAGGAAGAGACGCGCCGGTTCTACGAGGACATCGTCGGCATGCCCCTGGTCGCGACCTGGTGCGAAACCGACGAGCTGTTCGGCAAGATGCGTACCTATTGCCATACGTTCTACGGCATGGCCGACGGCGGCGCCCTCGCCTTCTTCCAGTTCGAGAATCCCGAGGACCAGGAGGAATTCGGACCGAAGATGGCGGCATCGCCGTTTCATCACATCGCGCTCGCGGTGAATGCGGAAACCCAGGCAGCCATCGAAGAGCGCATCGCCGCTGCGGGCATGAAGCCCCCGGACACGTACGTATTGGAGCATGGCTATTGCCGCTCGGTGTACGTCACGGATCCCAATGGGCTGATTCTGGAATTCACGCTCGATCATCCCGAAGCGGAGAAAATCTCGCTCGACCGCCGCGCAGATGCGCACCGCGAACTGGAGCGGTGGCTGGCAGGGAATCATCGATCGAACAACACCTATCGCTGACGCAGGATCGGCCAGGACATGACCGCGCCGCGCGAGTTCGATGAGAAGACCATTACCGAGGCGGTGATCGGCCGCCTATCCGACAGCGGCGATCCGCGCTTCAAGCGCGTCATGACATCGCTTATCACACACCTTCACGACTTTATTCGGGAAGTGCAGCTGAGCGAGTCCGAGTGGCTTGCGGCCATCGATTTTCTGACGGATGTCGGCAAGGCCTGCACGGACAAGCGCCAGGAGTTCATTCTCCTGTCGGACACGCTGGGTGCGTCGGTGCTCGTCATCACCCTGAACCACCCGGCGGCCGAGGGCAGCGTCGAGTCCACTGTATTGGGTCCCTTCTATTGGCAGGACGCTCCCGATCTGCCTCGCGGAAGCAATCTGGCCGAAGGCGTGAAGGGCGAGCCGACGATCTATTCCGGACGGGTCCTCGGCGCCGACGGCCGGCCGCTCGAGAATGCCGTGCTCGATATCTGGTCGGGCGACGGCGACGGCAATTACGACATGCAGCTCCCCGAGCAGACCGGAATGAAGGCCCGCGGGAAGATCCGCACCGACGGCGAGGGGCGTTACTGGTTCCGCTCCATCAAGCCGACCTTCTATCCGGTTCCGACCGATGGGCCCGTCGGACGGATGCTGCGAGCGATGGGGCGCCATCCCTATCGACCTGGCCACATCCATATGATCGTCTCGGCGCCCGGGCACTTGCCGGTCACCACCCATCTGTTCGTTGCCGGCAGCCCCTACCTGGACACGGACGCGGTGTTCGGTATGAAGGAGTCCTTGCTGGCGCAATTCGAACGGCATCCGCCGGGACTCGGTCCCCACGGCGAACGCATGGACACGGCCTTCTACACCGTCAACTACGATTTTCGGTTGAGGCCGGATCCTGGCGCTGTCACTCCTTGAATTCCTCCTCGCCGGAGGCGATCTCGGCGGGCGGCGATCCGAGCGGCAGAATAAATGTGAAAATCGCGCCGCCGCCGGGCCGATTTCTGCCGACGATCTTGCCGTGATGCGACTCGACGATCGCACGACAAATGGTCAATCCCAAGCCCACGCCGCGGGTCGAGGATTCGCGATCGCCGCGCGTGAATTTCTGAAAAATCTCTTCTTCACGGCCCACCGGCAGGCCAGGTCCGTTATCGGATACCGAAACGCTCAACTGGTCGCCCACCACTTCCGCCGCCAAGATCACCTGGCTGCCGGGTGGCGTGTATTTGGACGCGTTTTCCAACAGGTTCACCAACACCCGTGCCATCAATACCCCGTCAATCTGCACCAGGGGCAAGTCAGGTGATATCTCGATCTTCACTTCATGATTCTTGAGGATCTGTTCTGTTGCATTGAGGGC
>Ga0182013_10001705_pt1 | contig 29682 bp, 31 predicted proteins | sample 612S2MmetaG_FD_120487 | JGI IMG/M metagenome (GOLD analysis project Ga0182013, IMG submission 120487) | Permafrost microbial communities from Stordalen Mire, Sweden - 612S2M metaG | ecosystem: Environmental > Terrestrial > Soil > Wetlands > Permafrost | place: Sweden: Stordalen | collected... | reverse complement strand
CTCGGGCAGGATGCCCATGCAGACGGCGTTGCTGGCACACTCGTCGAAGTCCACGACGACCTTCACGGGTACCTCCTGGTCAGGGCTGCTTGGCTCCGCCGAGCATACCGTCAGGGCCCGGGGTCAGGGCTTGTCTGCGCTGACGACCCACATGGCGAAGAACTGGGAGCCACCACCGTAGGCCTGGCCGAGCGCCCGGCGGGCGTCGGGCACCTGGTGCTCGCCGGCCATGCCCCTCACCTGGAGGGCGGTCTCGAGGAAGCGCAGCATGCCCGAGGCGCCGATGGGGTTGGACGACAGGACGCCGCCCGAGCAGTTCCACGGGATGTCGCCGCCCGCGATCATCGACGTCGCCCCGGCCTGGGTCAGCTTCCACCCGTCGCCCTCGGCGCAGAAGCCCAGGTTCTCCAGCCACATCGGCTCGTACCAGCTGAACGGCACGTAGACCTCGGCCATGTCGAAGTCGGCCCGGGGGTCGCTGATGCCGGCCTGGCGGTAGAGGTCGGCCGCGCAGTCCCGGCCCGCCTGGGGGTTGACCTGGTCGCGCCCGGCGAACATCGTCGGCTCCGAGCGCATGGCCATGCCGTGGATCCACGCCGGCGGCCGGCCCGTCGCCGCCGTGGCCGCACCCGCCGCCTTCTCCGACCCGATGACCATGGCGGCGGCGCCGTCGGAGGACGGGCACGACTCCAGGTAGTGCAGGGGGTCCCACAGCATGATGGAGTCCTCGACCATCTTCATGTCGATGTCGGGAAGGTGGAGGTGCGCGTAGGGGTTCTTCAGCGCGTGCAGCCGGTCCTTGACCGCCACCATCATGCCGATGTCGCTCGGCGCGCCGGAGCGGTACATGTAGGCCCGGATGATCGGCGCGAAGTAGCCGCCGGCGCCAGCGAGCAGCGGGGCGGAGAAGGGCTGGGGCACAGACAGGGCCCACATGGCGTCGGAGTCGCTCTGCTTCTCGAAGGCCACGGTCAGCACCCGGTCGTGGATGCCCGAGGCCACCAGGTGCGTCGCCACGATGGCGGTGGACCCGCCGACGGACCCGGCGGTGTGGACGCGGAACATCGGCTTGCCCACCGCGCCGAGGGCCGGCGCCAGGTAGAGCTCGGGCATCATGACGCCCTCGAACATGTCGGGCGCCTTGCCGACCACGACGGCGTCGATGTCGGCGAAGGTGAGCCCGGCGTCCTCGAGCGCCGCCAGTGCGGCCTCGCGCACCAGCCCGGCGATGGAGACGTCCTCCCGCTTCGACTTGGCGACGGTCTGGCCGATCCCGATGACTGCGCAGCGCTCCGCCATCACACACCCTCCAGGACACAGACGAGGTTCTGCTGCAGGCACGGACCCGAGGTGGCGTGGGCCACCGCCCGGTCGGCCTGGCCGGACCAGATCCTCCGCGCCGACTCGCCGATGCGGATGAGCCCGGCCGACATCATGGGGTTGGCCGCCAGCGCGCCGCCCGAGGGGTTTACCGACACCCCGTCGCCCAGCCCGAGGGCCTCGGCGAGGATCAGCTCCTGGTGGGCGTAGGGCGCGTGCAGCTCGGCCACGTCGACCTTCTTCGTCCCCACCCCGGCCTTCTCACCGGCCGTCCTGGTCGAGGGCGACACCGTCAGGTCCCGCGCCCCCACCGAGTGCGTCTCAATCCGATGGTCGATGCCCGTGATGAAGGCCGGGCGCTCGCACCACTCGTAGGCCTTGTCCCCCGCCGCCAGCACCACGGCGGCGCAGCCGTCGGTCAGCGGCGGCAGCGCGTGGCGGCGCAGGGGCGCCACCTCGTAGTCCTCGGCCAGCAACTCCTCCGCCGAGCGGTCGTACGCGACCTGGGCCTTGGGGTTGTCCAGGGCCGAGCGCCTGGATCGGCTGGCCACGGCGGCGAAGTCGGCCTCGGTGGCCTTGCCGGCGTCAATCAGGGCCTGGGCCTGCAGGGCGGCCAGCGAGGTCGGGTCGGGCCACAGCGGGGCCAGGTAGTAGGGATCGAGCTGCACCGCCATGATCTCGCTGAGGTCCCCCATGGACGAGCGCCCGAAGCAGTAGACGAGGGCGGCGTCGATCTCGCCTTCCTGGAGCAGCACCCAGGCCTCGTAGAGCGCCCAGGCGCCGTCCATCTCGACGTGCGATTCAGCCCTGGGCGGCCACACGCCGACGGCGTCGAGGGCGGCGACGAAGGAGAACGGCCCACCGATCAGGTAGTCGGTCGAGCCCGAGCAGATGAAGCCGACGTCGTCCTTGGTGATGCCGATGTTGCCGAACACCTCGGTCACTACCGGCATGAGCATCTCCACCTCGTTGCGGGCGTCCTCGCGCCGCACGTTGTCGTACTGCGCGAACGACACGACGCCGACGGGCCGGCGGCCCGAGGTGAGCGCGGGGTACTGGCTCACAAATACTCCTTGTAGGTCTCGTAGTCGGCGTCAGGCTCGCCGTTGGGGCGGAAGTACTTGACCGAGGCCAAGGTCGGCCCCAGCTCCTCGGGCGGCACCCACACCGCTTCCACACGCAAGCCCATGCGCACCTCGTCGATCGGGATCTCCTGGAGCAACCCCATGAACGAGAGGTTGGCGCCGTCGAGGAGGATCTGGCCGCAGATGTACGGGATCTCGATCGACTGGCCGGCGAAGGGCACGTTGACCACGCAGTAGGTGGTCACGGTGCCGGTGTTGGGGAGCTCGACGATCTCGTCGGTGGGCAGGCCGTCGGTCGGGCACGAGCCGCGTGAGGGGACGTAGACCTTCTTGCACTTGGGGCAGCGCTGCCCGATGAACTTGCCCTGCTCGTACCCGTGCAGGTTCTTGCTCATGGCGACGCCGGCGGTGAACTCGTAGTCGAGGCGCGTTGCCGCGTCCATCATCGTCACCGGCTCTCGCTCGCTCACGACGCACCTCCCGTCGCCACAAAGTGGCTGATGTCCTTCACGTGCCCGACGCGCTCGTCCTCGGGTGCGAACTCCGGGCGCACGCGCATGCCGGTCGAGACCTCGTCGGGCCCGGCCGCGGGGAGCACGTGCAGGAACGAGGTGTCAGCGCCGTCGAAGCGCACCAGCACCCAGGCGAACGGCGTCTGCAGCGGGTGCTTCGGACGCGGCCGGGGCACCCACGACCACGAGGTGACCGTCCCCTCCGGGCCGACCTCCACCACGCCGGACGTCTCCTCGCCGGTCTCGGGGTCGTACTCGGTGGGGGGCACGATCACCCGGCCGCCGCTGCCCCGGGTCCCCACGACCCTGCCGTCGCGCAGGCCGGTCAGGAAGGCCCCGATGACCGGCCCGACCGAGCGCACGAATGGGTACTCCAGGACATGGTCGGACCTGTAGATCACCTCGTCAGCCACGTCACCTCCCCGTCTGCCCCGGACCCGGTCCGGGCCCCGGGTGAAAATAGAACAGATTCCATTTCTCTGCCAGGTGCGGGCGCCGCTCCCGGGAACGAACCAGGTGGGAGCTGCCTCAGCCGGCCAGGTCGGACAGGTCCACCCCCTCGAGGAGCTGCGCGATGAAGGCGCGGTCGTTCAGGATCGGCACCTCGGACACGAACAGGCGCCCGTAGCGCTCGAAGTACATGAGCTGCTTGGCCAACAGGAACGTGCCGCGGTCGAAGTCCGACATCAGGCCGCCGGCCTGGTCGGCCATGCGACGGACCCTCCGTTGGGTCCGCAGGCGGCGCAGGATCGCCCGCACGCTGCGCTGGTGCGCCTCGACCCCCTGCGCCTCGGCCATCTGCAGCTGAATGGTCTGCATGATGCCGGCCAGGCTGACCTCCCCGAAGGGCCGGGTCAGCGCCGGCTCGAAGATGGAGCGGATGAACACGGTGAGCTCGTCGTCGGACATGCCGACGGCCACGCCGATGGCCGGCCCGTAAACGTCGGTGATGTGCTTGGTGACCACCGGCCAGGCCGACTCGTCGCCCATGGCGGCCGACAGCAGCGCCAGGAAGAAGCGGTGCGTCGACGGGTCGAGGCGCCCCACGATGCCCCAGTCGATGACGCCGATGCGCCCGTCGCGCAGCAGCATCATGTTCCCCGCGTGCACGTCGCCGTGGAACGCGCCCCAGCGCACCGTGGTGAGGAAGAAGGACCGCATGACCTCCTGGACCAGCGGCCCGGGATCGAAGCCGAGGTCCGCCACCTGGCGCAGGTCGTCGATGGGGACGCCGTCGAAGTACTCCATCGTGAGCACGTTGCGGCCCGACAGCTCGGGGTACGGCTCGGGCACCGCCATCAGCTTCAGGTCGAACTCGCTCTGCAGCCGCCGGAAGTGGGCGAGCGAGCGAGCCTCGTTGCGCAGGTCCATCTCCTCGCCGATCTGCACCCGGAAGCCGTCGAGCAGCTGCAGGGTGGAGCCTGCCATCTGGTCCCCGGTCTGGCGCACCAGGATCTCGAGCAGCGGCTGCATGAGGTCGAGGTCGGTCGCCACGGTGTGCTCTATCCCGGGCCGCAGCACCTTGACGGCCACCTGGCGCCCGTCGTGCAGGCGCGCCCGGTGCACCACGGCGATGGACGCCGTGCCGATGGGGACGGGCTCGAACGCGGCGAACGCGTCGCGCAGCGACATCCCGAGGTCCTCCTCCACCCGCTGGCGGACGTCGGGGAACGGCACCGGCGGGCCCGTGTCGAGGCAGGCCCGGAACTCGTCGGCCACGTCGTCGCCGAACATGCCGGGCGACGAGGCGATGATCTGGCCGAACTTCATGAACGTGCCACCGAGGTCCTGGAAGCTCTTGCGCAGCGGCCGGGCGAGCTGGGCCGCCGGCAGCGCGCCGTGGCGGATGGTGCGCAGCTGGCGCAACGCCGTCGGCGTGAAGTGGACGGCCACCACCTTGGCGATGGTGCGCCCCCGCCGCAGCAGCTCGCGCGACGTGGGCTCGGGCAGTCGGCGGGGGTAGATCCGCGGCACGTCCTCGGTCGGCGGGGCCGGCCGGGTGGGCCGGCCCTCTGACGGGGGTGCGGCATCGGCCGCGCCGGCCGCCGCTGCGTCCGCCGCGCGTGGGGTCACGTGGTCAGGGTAGGCGCGGCCGCCAGGGCCCACCCATCCGCTGGTGACGCCCTACGAGAAGGCGCCCTCGACGGCGGCCAGGGCCGCCTTGTAGGTGTCGCCGAAGACGGCCGCCATCTCGTCGGGCGCCACGTCGTAGGCCCAGATGACCAGCGAGCCGTCGCCCTCGGGCTGGACCGAGATGGTGGCCGTGTGGCTCTCGATCGGGACCCCGGCGACGACGGAATAGGTCAGCGTGCGGCTCTCGTCGTCCCGTGCCAGCAGGCGCTCGCGGATCTCCATGCCGAACATGCCGATCACCCGCTCGTCGCCCTCCAGGCGGAACGAGTCGATGCCGGGGAAGAACTCGCCCACGGCACCGAAGTCACCGACCTTGGCCCAGACCTCGTCGGGTGCCGCCTTGACCGTGACGTCGACTGCCCCTGCTGCCATCGTTGCCTCCTCGTCATCCACACGGTTCTCCGACCAGGAGCCGCCGGTACAGTACTTCCGGCCCGGTTCCCCTGCACGGGCGGGCCGAGAGGAAGGGAGTCACCGGTGGAGACGCGCACGATCGGTTCGCTCGAGGTCAGCGTCGTCGGGTTGGGGTGCAACAACTTCGGCATGCGCATCGACCGCCAGCAGACGGAGGCCGTGGTGGGCGCCGCGCTCGAGTCCGGCATCACCCTGTTCGACACTGCGGACATCTACGGCGGGGTCAAGTCCGAGACGTATCTCGGCGCTGCACTGGGCGCCCGCCGGGACGAGATCGTGCTGGCCTCCAAGTTCGGCGTCCCCTACGAGGGCCATCAGGGTGGCGCGTCCGCCGCCTACATCCGCACCGCCGTCGAGGACAGCCTCACCCGCCTCGGCACCGACCGCATCGACCTGTACCAGCTGCACACGCCGGACCCCAAGACCCCGATCGCCGACACCATCGGGGCGCTGGAAGAGCTGGTGACCGAGGGCAAGATCCGCCAGTTCGGGTGCTCCAACTTCGACGTCGCCCTGCTCCAGGAGGCTGCGGCGGCCACGTCTCCCGGTGCTCCCGGCTTCGTGAGCGTGCAGAACCAGTACAACATCCTCTTCCGCGAGCCCGAGGACGGGGTGCTCGACGAGTGCGCGCGCATCGGGCTGGCCTTCCTTCCCTACTTCCCCCTGGCGAGCGGGCTGCTGAGCGGCAAGTACCGGGCCGGCGAGCCGGCACCGGAGGGCACGCGCCTGACCGCCATGGGCGAGCGGGCGGCCGACCAGCTGAGCGACGAGCGGCTCGCCACGGTGGCCGCCCTCGAGGCGCTGGCGCACGAGAGCGGCCACAGCGTGCTCGACCTCGCCTTCGGGTGGCTGCTGGCGCGCCCCGTCGTGGCGTCGGTCATCGCCGGGGCGACCCGCCCCGAGCAGATCGCCGCCAACGTGGCCGCGGGGCGGTGGCGCCCGGGTGCCGACGTGCTGGCGGAGGTCGACGCGATCGCCCCCCGCGCCAAGCCCTGAGTTACGCCCGGTCCCCGCTGCGGGCCGCGGCGGCGTGGCGCCCGGTGCTCACGCGCACCGGGGCGACGTGGACCAGGAGGTTGTAGGTCACCAGCGCAATGGCCACGTGCATCGACATCAGCACGAGCACCGCCTGGGCCGACTGCCCCTGGTGCCAGATGTAGACGTCGGGGAGGAAGAGCACGAGCGTGACCGCGATGGCCAGGCGGAAGAAGAGCCAGCGCGGCGCCGAGCTGACGCGCGCCACCACGGGCCAGGCGGCACCGGCGATGAGCACCCCGATCACGGTCAGCTTGGCGTAGTCGTGGAACTGGAAGTGCACGTAGTCCTTGGTCGACGGGAACAGGTGCGTCCCGATGGCCACCAGCGCGGCGTCGGCGGCGAGCGAGAGCGCGACGGAGAGGACGGTGGCCACCGCCACCCGCCACCAGGCGGGTGGCCGGTGCGAGGGCCGGAAGTCGATGCGGGCCCAGGCCAGGGCCCGCTCGACCAGGCCGGAGGAGGTCGCCATGACCCCCAGGCTACGGAACGGGGCGGCCCCGCCGGGTCATCCGTGAGGCGGAATCGTCGGGCGGGCCCTCATCCTTTGGGTGCACCTTGGGTGCGCCTACGAGCCGCCGGACCCCATCACGGCCGCCTCCACGATCTGGATGTCGGGCGGCTGGATCGCCAGCGGCCCACCCGCCACCGGGACCTGCCACACCATGGAGAGGTAGGGCGTGGGTTGGAGGACCGAGCCGCTCGCGCACGGCGGGTAGCCCGTGATGTCGAGCGGCATGGTGGGTGACGTGGACCCCGTGCCGCACACCTCGGTGCGGCGGTGCCACTGGACGAGCGCGCCATAGGGCATGGGCACCTGCGTCTCCGTGGCCGGGAGGATGTACATGGCGGCCGCCAGCACCTCGGTGCCCGCGGGAGTGGCGGCGTACACCAGGCCGTCGACGTGCTGGGGGTCGAGCGTGCGGCGTGCCGCCGCGTTGGCCGCCACGATGGCGGGGTTCACGTAGTACACGACCGGGTAGTCCGTCGGCGACGCGGGGACGTACCCCGCCGCCTCCGCCTCGGCCGGGGTGCGCAACGACGAGACCGCCTCGCTGGTCGCCTGGACGTACTGCTCGGCGCCGATGTCCTGGGCGGCGGTGAGATGGGCGGCGCAGCCGCTCTCGGCCATGTGGACATCGACCGGCCCGTTGTTGCCGTCCGCCAGGAGCGCCTGGGCCTCCGCCTGCGGGATGGCCGACCCCGTGTAGTGCCAGCCGGGTTTCGTCGTGTTGAACCCGGCCGCCGCGCTGGCGTCGGCGCCGTTCATGTCCATCCCGTTGGTCCCGCCCATGATCATGTAGGGCGTGTTGGCCAGGTCGAGGCCGGCGATCTTGAAGCCGACCTGGTGCGAGACACAGGTGTCGGCGGTGGCCGACTGCGACGGCGAGGCGGCCGCGCCCGCACTCGTGCCGCCCATGGCCATGCCCGCCATGGCGCTGCCGGTCGACTCCTCCGCCGCCACGGGATAGCTGGCGCTCAGCGCCAGCGCCGCCCCCAGGGCACCCACCCCGAGCACGGCCGCCGCCGGGCTCCGCCGCAACACCTCGCCGGCGGGCGAGCGCCAGGCCTCCCGCGACGCCACCACGGTCGGCACCATGGTCGCCGCCAGCAGGATCACCAGCGGGCCCGTGTTGGGGTCGGTGTCCGATCCGGTGAAGAGGTTGCCGACCAGCCCCTGCCCGGCGATCCACAGCAGGAAGGCGAACAGCGCGCCGGCGCCGAGGAACCCCCCGGGGCGGCGGGCGAAGAGCGGGCCGAGCCCGATCACCACCGACACGGCGGCGAGGATCCAGGCGGTCTGGGTGCCCGTCGTGGAGAACAGGTTGCCCAGGCTGGTCAGGAAGTGCGAGTACCAGCCCGGCTGCCCCGACGCCATGCCGACGATGGCGCTCGTCACCGAGGTGCGCGTCCGGTTGTCGGGCAGGAGGAAGAGCACCGCGGCCAGCGACCAGTAGCCGGTCCACACCGCCAGCGGCGTGATGGAGCGGCCGATGCCCTGGGCGGCGGCCGACGAGGCGATGCCGACCGGCTCGTCGCTCCAGTCGACCGGACGGCGGCGGCGCGGCCACGCCATGAGGCCCAACAGCCCGTAGAGCAGCACGGAGCCCGGCGCGCCCGTGAGCGCGCTGGCCGTGCCGGTGAGGACCATGCCCATGCCCTCGCCGATGACCCAGACGCCGAGCGCCCAGGCGAACGACACGGCGAGCGCCGGGCGCACGGTGCGCCGGAAGAGCAGGCCCACGCCGATGAAGAGCTGGATCAGCGCGAAGAAGGTGTTCCACACCGCGACGTCGGGCGCCACGAAGTGCCCGATGTGGGTGATGAGGTCGCCGAGGACGAAGGGCTGGCCGGTGGCGTTGGGCAGGATGAACGTGTCGACGAAGCCGCGGCCGAACATGAAGGGCTGGAACTGCAGGGCCGCATCGAGGATCCAGAGCAGGCCGAGGGCGACCTGGAGCACCCGCTGGGACCGGATCGCCGGCGGGAAACGGCCCGCCCCGGCCGTGTGCGCGTCCTCGCCCTCGTGTGCCATGTCCGGTCGTACGCTACCGGCGGCCCGCCGGATGGCGGGGTCAGGACGGACGCTGGACGGCGCCGACCTGCCCTTCCGTGAGGTGTCGGTGTCGCCGACGGCGGGCCGCCCGGTCGGCCGGGCGGCCCGCGTGTCCACGCGCTACGGTTCGAAACCGTTCAGGGGGGATCCGCATGGCGATCCGCTGGGGGCGACGGGGAGGGCTTCGGTCCTCCCCGTGCCGCGTGCGGCGTCACTCTCCCGACGAAGCCGTGGACCCGGGACCGGTTCCCGTTGCGGGACAGGCGCATGCCCCGGGAGCCGCCGGCCGGGCGGGGCTCAGGCGACGGCGACGGCCGCCACCAGCTTCTGCAGCGTGTCCTTGGCGTCCCCGAAGAGCATGGTCGTCTTGGGGTCGTAGAGCAGCTCGTTGTCGATGCCGGCGAAGCCGGGACGCATGGAGCGCTTCAGGAAGATGATGTTCTCCGCCTCGTCGGCGTTGATGATGGGCATGCCGTAGATCGGGCTGCCGGGCGTCGACTTCGCCGCCGGGTTCACGGTGTCGTTGGCACCCACCACGAGCGCCACGTCGGCCGTGGACATCTCCGGGTTGGCCTCGTCCATCTCCTTGAGCTCGTCGTAGGGCACGTTCGCCTCGGCCAGCAGCACGTTCATGTGCCCGGGCATGCGGCCCGCGACCGGGTGGATGGCGAAGAAGGTCTCCACCCCGCGCGCCTTGAGCGCCTCGGCCAGCTCGCGCGCCACGTGTTGGGCCTGCGCCACCGCAAGGCCGTAGCCCGGGATGATGACGACCTTGCGGGCGTAGGCGAGCAGCACGCCGACGTCCTCGGGCGTGCCGGTGCGCACCGAGCGCGTGGCGTCGCCCTCCTCGCCGCCGGTCGCCGTGATCACGGCACCGAACGCGCTGAAGAGGATGTTGGGCAGCGAGCGGCCCATGGCCGAGCTCATCAGGCGGGTCAGGATGATGCCCGAGGCGCCGACCAGGGTGCCGGCCACGATCAGCAGGGCGTTGTCCAGCACGAAGCCCGAGGCCGCCACCGCCAGGCCGGTGAACGAGTTCAGCAGCGAAATCAGCACGGGCACGTCGGCCCCGCCGATGGGCAGCACGAAGATCACGCCGAGCACGAGGGAGAGGACCAGGATGATCCAGACGAAGGCGATGTTCCCCGTGACGAGCGCCAGGATGATCATCACCGCGATGGCCGCGCCGACCAGCGCGTTGATCACCTGCTGGCCGGGGTAGGTGATGGGGCGCCCGGTGATCAGCTCCTGCAGCTTGATGAACGCGATCGCGCTCCCCGAGAACGACACCGACCCGATCAGCACGCCGAGCAGCACCTCGGCGGTGACGTAGACGGCGGGTTGGAGCCCCAGCGAGTGCAGGTGCAGCAGCTCCACGATGGAGATCAACGCGGCGGCGCCACCGCCCACGCCGTTGAAGATCGCCACCAGCTGGGGCATGGCGGTCATCTTCACGAAACGGGCCACGGGCACGGCGATGGCGGCGCCCAGCACCATGGCGACGATCGCCAGCACCAGGTTGGCCCCCGAGTGCCGCAGCGACGGCAGCGTGAAGGTCATGCCGACGGCGAGCACCGCCGCGGCGGCACCGACCAGGTTGCCCCGGCGGGCGTGCTTGGGCGAGCTCAGGCCCTTGAGGGCCAGGATGAACCCGGCGATGGCGATCAGGTACGCCAGATCGCGCGCGGTCGTGAGGGTGAAGGAGACGGCCAGCATCAGGCGGCGCCCCCGGAGGCGTCACCGGGTCCGGCGTCCTCGGCCTTGGCCGCCTGCGCCTGCTCCTTGGCCCGGTCACCCGGCCGGGTCTTGAACATCTCGAGCATGCGGTCGGTCACCACGAAGCCGCCGACGATGTTGAGCGTGGCCAGGAACACGGCGAGGAACCCGAGTGCGACCTGGGCCGTGCCGTGGGCCTCGCCCATGATGGTGAGCGCACCGACGAGCACGATCCCGTGGATGGCGTTGGAGCCCGACATCAGCGGGGTGTGCAAGATGCTCGGCACCTTGGAGACGACCTCGATCCCGACGAACGCGGCCAGGACGAAGATGGTCAGGTAGGCGACAATGCCCGTGGTCGACCCGCCGGTCGCCGTCGGGGCCGACTGCAGTATGAACGCGATCACGACTGTGCTCCTCCCGTCGCCGGTGCGCCTCCGGGCGAGCCGAGCAGCTCGACGGCTGCCGGTGCCTTCCCCGCCCCCTCGCGCAGCACGCACATGCCGGTGACGATCTCGTCGTCCCAGTCGGGGGCGAGCGCGCCCTCGGGGCCCATGAGGCCCAGCACGTTCGCCACGTTGCGCGCGTAGAGGAAGCTGGCGTGCGTCGGCATGCCCGACGGCGGGTTGGCCATGCCGACGACGTGGACGCCGCCGTGGTCCACCACCGCGCCGGCCTCGGTCAGCTCGCAGTTGCCCCCCTGGTCCGCCGCCATGTCGACCACCACCGCGCCCTCGGCCATGCCCTCGACCATGGACGTGGTGAGCAGCACCGGTGCCTTGCGGCCCGGCACGGCCGCCGTGGTGATGACGACGTCGGAGCGCCCGACCTCCTCGGCCAGCGCGGCGCGCTGGCGGTCGAGCTCCTCGGGGGTGAGCTCGCGGGCGTAGCCGCCCGTCCCCTCGGCCGAGACGCCGGTGTCGAGGAAGGTGGCGCCGAGGCTCTCCGCCTCCTCCTTGGCGGCGGCCCGCACGTCGTAGGCCTTCACGACCGCTCCGAGACGCCGCGCCGTGGCGATCGACTGCAGGCCGGCCACGCCGACGCCCATGACCAGCACCTTGGCGGGGGGCACGGTGCCGGCCGCCGTCATGAACATGGGGAAGAACTTGGCCAGGTGCTCGGCCGCGGTGAGGCCGGCCCGGTAGCCCGACACGGTGGCCTGGGAGCTGAGGGCGTCCATCCCCTGGGCCCGGCTGATGCGGGGCAGCAGGTCGAAGCTGAAGACGGTCGCCCCCTTGGCGGCCAGCGCGCGCAGGGCGTCCTCGGACTGCGCCACGCCGAAGAAGCTCAGGACGGTGGTGCCCTGCGGCAGGGCGGCGACGTCCTCGGCGCTCGGTGCGTTGACCCGGACGACCAGGCCCGCCCCCGAGACGGTCTGCGCCACGTCGGGTGCCACCGTGGCACCGGCGTCGGTGTAGGCGGCGTCGCTGAAGGCGGCCTCGGTGCCGGCGCCGGACTGCACGCAGACCTCCCAGCCCGTGCTGACCAGCTTCTTGACCACGTCGGGGACGAGGGCCACGCGGCGCTCTCCGGGACGGGTCTCCGTGGGGACCGCCAACTTCACGATCGCTCTGTCTAGCAGCTGAACCCCGGTTTCCCTCTAATCGACGAGGTCTACGCCTCGCCCTGCGCCCGCAGGAAGGCGGGCCACTCGCCGCCGCCGTGGAGCACGAGGTTGGCCCCCGAGACGTAGGCCGCCCCCGGGCTGGCCAGGTACAGGCAGGCCTGGGCCACGTCGTCGGGCGTGCCCATGCGCCCGAGCGGCACGGTGGCCGCCATGCGCTCCAGTCCGCCGGGCCCGCCGTAGAACTCGTCGCCGGCGCCGGTGTCGAGCAGGCCGGCGCTGACACAGTTGACCCGCACCGTCGGGGCCCATTCGACCGCGAGGGTGGCGGTCAGGTTGACCAGTCCCGCCTTGGCCGCGCCGTAGGCCGAGGCGCCCGGGGAGGGACGGAGGCCCGACACGCTCGAGATGTTGACGATCGCCCCGCCGTCCTCCTGCACCGACATGACCTTGTGCGCCGACTGCGCGCACCACAGGGGCGCCAGCAGGTTCAGCCCCACGACCGCCTCGACGAAGCGCGGCGATGCGTCGGCCGCCATGGCGTGCGGCGCGCCGCCGGCGTTGTTCACCAACACGTCGAGCCGGCCGAAGTGCTCGACGGCCTTGGCGACGACCCGCTCGGCGTCCGCCGGTTTGCGCACGTCGGCCGTGACGAACAGGGCGCCCTCGACCTCCGCCTCGTGGCGGCCGCAGGCGACCACCCGTGCCCCCGCCGCCGCGAAGGCCGCCACGATTGCGGCTCCGACCCCGCGCGACCCGCCCGTCACCACCACGACGCGCTCGCTGAAGTCGTAGACGGGCTGCGTCACGGGGCAAACCCTACGGCACGCCCTGCCGGCCGGGCCCGGGCACGGCGGATGTAGATGGAGACCCGGGTGATCCGGTCGTCGTCGTCCACGGCGAGCAGGAGGCACTCGTCCGTGACGACCGGCGCGCCGTCGATCTCGACGGTCTCGCGCAGCTCGACCAGGACCCGGCCGCCGCCCAGCTCCGTGACGCGGTCGAGGTCCATCCGGTACCCGGGCAGCGACGGCATCGTCCGGCGCAGGAGGCCCATGTAGTCGTCGATCCCCTCGACGTCGTCGCCGAAGGGGCCGTCGCGCCCGACCGTGGGGGCCAGGCACCGCTCGACGGTCTCCCAGTCCTGGCCGGCCACGGCGCGGAGGTAGCGCTCCGCCAACCGGCCGGCAGCGCCCGACGGGCCCGGGCGTCCCTCCGACATGGCCCGAGGCTACCGCCGCCCTCCCTCCGCCACCCCGGCCCTCTCGGGCCTCTCGGGCCTGTCGGTCCCCGGGGCGGCCGGGGCGCAACCGCCGCCCGGTGATCGTGTTGGCCACGCCGAGCACCCTGGCCTAAGTTCCCAGCGGCTTTCTGACGCGGCGTCAGGGCCGCGACCGAGGAGAATCCGGCACCCCATGCCCATCGATGTGGTCCAGGAGCACGACGGGATCGCCGAGGTGGTGATCGACCACCCACCGGTCAACGCGCTCGACGTGGCGGGCTGGTTCGCCCTGGCCGACGCCCTGATCGCGGCGGGCCGGGTGCCCGACAACCGGGTCGTGGTCCTGCGGGCGACCGGGCGCGGCTTCTGCGCCGGGGTCGACATCAAGGAGATCAACGCCAATGGGGACGAGGCCCTGGTCGGCGTGAACCGGGGCTGCGCCGCCGCCTTCGCCGCCGTCTACGACTGCGAGGTGCCGGTCATCGCGGCCGTGCAGGGCTTCTGCCTCGGCGGCGGCATCGGCCTGGCCGGCAACGCCGACATGGTGATCGCGTCCGAGGACGCCACCTTCGGGCTCCCCGAGGTGGACCGCGGCGCGCTCGGCGCCGCCACCCACCTGGCCCGGCTGGTCCCCCAGCACGCCATGCGCAAGATGGTCTACACGGCGAAGCCGATCACCGCCGTCGAACTGGCCTCCTACGGCTCGGTCGCCGCGGTCGTGCCGCCGGACCGCCTCCGGGCGGCCGCCCTCGAGCTGGCCACGGAGATCGCCGCCAAGAGCCCGACGATCATCCGCCGGGCCAAGGAGTCGCTCAACGGGATCGACCCGGTCGACGTCAAGCGCAGCTACCGCTTCGAGCAGGGCTTCACCTACGAGCTCCACGTGCGCGGCGTGGCCGACGAGCAGCGGGCCGCCTTCGTCGAGAAGCGCGACGCCGACACCTCGAAGTGAGCGCGTGATGGCCGACAAGCGCACCACCGTCGACAACATCGTGGGCGAGCTCCGCTCGGGCATGACCATCGGGATCGGCGGCTGGGGCTCGCGGCGCAAGCCCATGGCCGTCGTGCGCGCCATCTGCCGCTCCGACCTGACCGACCTGACCGTCGTGGCCTACGGCGGTCCCGACGTGGGCCTGCTCTGCGCCACCGGCAAGGTGCGCAAGGTGGTGTGCGGCTTCGTCACCCTCGACTCCATCGCGCTCGACCCGCACTGGCGGGCCGCCCGCCAGCACGGCCGGGTCGAGGTCATGGAGGTGGACGAGGGGATGTTCTTCCTCGGGCTGCAGGCGGCGGCGTGGCGCGTCCCCTTCCTGCCGACCCGGGCGGGACTGGGCTCCGACGTCCTCTCCATCAACCCGGACCTGCGCCTCGTCCGCTCCCCCTACGGGGCCGGCAGCCCCTACGCCGGGGACCCGGCCGACGCCGACGTCGAGCTGGTGGCCATGCCGGCCCTCCGCCTCGATGCGGCCATCGTCCACACCAACCGGGCCGACGCCGCCGGGAACGGTCAGGTGCTGAGCCCGGACCCGTTCTTCGACCCGCTTTTCCTCGGGGCCGCCGAGCGCCGCTTCATCACCACCGAGCGCATCGTGGCGGACGGGACGCTGGCCGACGAGGCCCACCCGCTCTCGACGGTGCCCATCCACCGCATGCTCACCGACGGCGTGGCCGAGACGCCGGGCGGGGCGCACTTCACGGCCAACCCACCCGACTACGGCCGCGACGAGGCCTTCCAGAAGGAGTACGCGGCCGCCGCGGCCGACCCCGCCGAGTGGGACGCCTTCGCCGGCCGCTACGTCCTCGTCGGCGAGGACGAGTACCAGGCCCGGATCAGGGAGCGGCAGGCCCGGTGACCGACCACCACGTCACCGGCGTCACCCGGGCCGAGTTCTGCATCGTGGCCTGCGCCGACGCCTGGCGTGGCGCGGGTGAGGTCATGGCCAGCCCCTTCGGCACCATCCCCGCCCTCGGCGCCCGGCTGGCCAAGCTGACCTTCGCCCCCGACCTGGTCCTGACCGACGGCGAGGCCGCCCTGATGGTGGGCGCGCCGCCGATCGCCGCCAAGCCGGCCGAGCTCGTGCGTGAGGCGGCCATGACGTATCGCAGCGTCTTCGACGTCGTGTGGTCGGGGCGGCGCCACATCATGATGATGGCGAGCCAGATCGACCGCACGGGCAACCAGAACATCTCCGCCATCGGTCCGCACGACCGGCCCAAGGTGCAGCTCGTCGGCGTGCGCGGCGCTCCGGGCAATTCGGTCAACCACCCGACCAGCTACTGGGTGCCCGACCACAACACGCGCAGCTTCGTGGAACAGGTCGACGTCGTGAGCGGTGTCGGCTACGCCCGGGCCGCGGCGGCCGGCGCGGGTGCGACGCGTTTCCACGACGTCCGGCGCGTCGTCTCGAACCTCGGCGTGTTCGACTTCGAGACCCCGGACCGCACCATGCGCCTGCAGTCGCGGCACCCGGGCGTCAGCGTCGACGACGTCGTGACCGCCACCGGCTTCGCGCTGACCATCGGCGACGACGCGGCCGAGACCCGGCTCCCCACGCCCGAGGAGCTCGACCTCATCCGCGAGGTGCTCGACCCCGGCGCGCTCCGCGACCGCGAGGTGCGGAGCTGAGCCCCGACGCCGGCACGGGGGCCGGGGCCGGCTCCCCGTGGCACCCGGCGCTGCACACCGAGCTGTGCGAACGCGTCGGCGTGCGCGTCCCGCTGGTGCAGACGGGCATGGGCTGGGTGGCCGGACCGCGGCTGGTGGCGGCCACCTGCGAGGCGGGCGGCCTCGGCATCCTCGCCTCGGCCACCATGACGCTGGACCAGCTGGCCCAGGCCATCGCCGAGGTGCGGAGCCGGACCGCCGCCCCGTTCGGCGTCAACCTGCGCACCGACGTGGCCGACGTGCACGAGCGCATTGCGCTGATGATCGAGACCGGCGCCCGGGTGGCGAGCTTCGCCCAGGCGCCCAACCCGGCGCTGGTCGCGCGCTGCAAGGAGGCCGGGCTCTTCGTCATGCCCACGGTCGGCGCCCGGCGCCACGCCGAGAAGATGGCCGACTGGGGCGTCGATGCCGTGATCGCCCAGGGCGCCGAGGGCGGCGGCCACACCGGCAGCATCCCCACGACGCTCCTGTTGCCCCAGGTCGTCGACGCCGTGGGCGACCGCGTCCTGGTCCTGGGCGCCGGCGGCTTCTTCAGCGGGCGCGGCCTGGTCGCCGCCCTGGCCTACGGTGCGGCCGGCGTGGCCATGGGGACGCGCTTCCTCCTCTCGGCCGAGAGCCGGGTGCCCGACGCCGTCAAGGCGCTCTACCTCGGCACGCCGGTGACCGGCACGGTCGTGACCACCAAAGTCGACGGCGCCCCCCAGCGGGTGGTGCGCACCGACCTGGTCGACCACCTGGAGTCGCAGTCATGGCTCCGCTCCCTGCCGCGCGCCGTGCGCAGCGCCTACCAGTTCCGCAAGGAGACGGGGGCGTCCCTCTCGTCGCTGCTGCGCGAGGGTCGGGCCATGAAGGAGGGCAACGAGCTCACGTGGTCCCAGGTCGTCATGGCGGCCAACGCGCCCGTCATGACGAAGGCGGCACTGGTCGAGGGCCGCACCGACGTCGGCGTGCTGCCGACGGGTCAGGTCGTGGGCGTGCTCGAGTCCCTGCCGCCGGTCGCCGACATCATCGACGCCGTCATGTCCGAAGCGAACGAGGTCCTGCGGGGCTGGAGCGCCTAAGCGTTGTCGCCGTTGGCGGCGGCGTTGCCCTGCGCCACGCGCCGCAGCAAGTTCGACACCCGCTGGTGCGTGACACCGAAGAGGTGGGCGATGCTCGGGATGCTCTGCCCTTCGGCGCGGAGCGCCACCACGAGTGACCGGCGCAGGTAGCCGCTGGCCTCTGACTGCCGGCGGAGGATCGTGCTCACCAGCTGCACGGTCCCGGGCTCGTCCTCGTCCCCGAGGATGGCCTTCCACTCCCGCCCGTTCTGCCGGGCCAGCCGGACCTCGGCGATGCGCTTGGACAGCAAGCGCTCGCTCTCGGCGTTCTCCCGGAGCACTGCCTCCAGTTCGTCGAGTGCGTGCAGCACTTCGTCCGCTCCGGTCCCGCTCCGGTCGTCTGTCTCGTCCGGCATTGAGTTCTCTGCTCCTCTTGGCTGCTCCCTATCTTGGCGCAACTCGGTCACATCGGTTGCCAACATTCAGTGGCTCCTCCTCACGGTGTCGTCCGCGCCGACCCCGAATCAGACGATTCCACGCACCTGCCAGCCTAAGCAGGCATCGGGCGTTCGACGTCACCCAGGCCCATACCCCAACGCCCCGGAATCACACACCGGTGCCGGATTTCGCCGCGCGCCAGGCTGCTACCCGGGTGTCAGCGGCTCAGGAGGACCGAGGACCCGTGGCCGAACAAACCTTGGTTGGCCGTGACGGCCACGGTTGCCCCCTCCACCTGGTGCCCGGTGGCGGCACCGCGGAGCTGCCACACGCACTCGCACACCTGCGCGATGGCCTGCGCCGGGATCGCCTCGCCGAAGCAGGAGAGGCCTCCGGAGGGGTTCACCGGGACCCGGCCACCGAGGGAGGTGACGCCGTCACGGAGCAGCTTCTCGGCCTCGCCCTCGCCACACAGGCCGATGTCCTCGTACCAGTCCAGCTCGAGCGCGGACGAGAGGTCGTAGACCTCGGCCAGGCTGACGTCCTCGGGGCCGATGCCGGCCTCGGCGTAGGCCGCCGTGGCGATGGAGGGACGGAATCCGGCGGCGGTCCCGGCCTCGGGCCCGCCGGTCGACGCCGCGGAGTCGGTCGAGAAGTTCGGCATCTCGATCACGGTGTTGGGGAACGTGGGCGTGACGGTCGACACGGCGTCGATGGTCACCAGCGGCGCGGCACCCCCGGCATGGCGCCGCGCGAACTCCATGGACGACAGCACGAGCGCGGCACCACCGTCGGACGTGGCGCAGATCTCGAGCAGGCGGAGCGGGTCGGCCACCATGGGCGACGACAGCACCTCGTCGACCGTCACCTCCTTGCGGTAGCGCGCGTAGGGGTTCGCCAGGCCGTGGCGCGCGTTCTTCACCTTCACCTGCGCGAAGTCCTCCTCGGTCGCGCCGAAGCGATCCATGCGGCGGCGCGCGTAGAGCGCGAAGTAGGTGGGGTTCGTCGCTCCCATGAGATGGAAGCGCAACCAGTCCGGGTCGTCCTTGCGGTCGCCGCCCACGGGGGCGAAGAAGCCCTTCGGCGTGGTGTCCGCGCCCACGACCAGCGCGACGTCGCACAGGCCGGCCAGGATCTGCGCCCGCGCGTTGGCGATGGCCACCGCGCCCGAGGCGCAGGCGGCGTAGACGCTCGAAACCCGGGCCCCCGTCCAGCCCAGCGCCTGGGCGAACGTCGCGCCCGACACGAACCCCGGGTACCCGTTGCGGATGGTGTCGGCACCGGACACGAACTGCATGTCGCGCCAGCCGAGGCCGGCGTCGGCCAGCGCGTCGCGCGCCGCGGCGAGCCCGTACTCGACGAAGGGACGCCCCCACTTCCCCCACTCGTGCATGCCGGCGCCGAGGACGGCGACCTTCTTGTCGTCTGGCTTGTCGTCGGGCATTGCTCAGGCCTCCTGACCGGGCGCGGTGGCTCCGAGCGGGCGCCACTTCCACACGAGGTAGTCGCAGCCGTCCTCGGTGTAGAGCGTGTCGACGACGAGCTCGACCTCGTCGCCCACCGTCAGCTCGTCGACCGTCACCCCGGCCACGACCTGGCCCATGACCACCAGCTTCTCGGCGGCCAGCTCCACCGCCACCAGGCAGAAGGGGACGTAGGGGTCGGCCGCCCGGTACGGCGGCGGTGGCTGGTAGCGGGCGTCGGTGTAGGACCAGATGCGGCCCCGGCGCGACAGCTCCACCGTCTCGAACGAGGTCGAGGTGCAGTCCGGGTTCCGGCAGTAGCTCGCCTCGGCGGGGAAGGCGAACGTCCCGCATCCCTCACAGCGCGAGCCGAGCAGGGCCGGCGCCGCGCCGTCGTTCCCGGTGGTGAACCAGCCCTCGACGGCGGGCACCCGTGTCGGGGCCATCAGCCCAGCCGCTCCAGGATCGTGGCGTTGGCCTGCCCGCCGCCCTCGCACATCGTCTGGAGCCCGTAGCGGGCACCCGTGCGCTCCATCTCGCCCAGCAGCGTGGCCATGAGGCGCGCGCCCGAGCACCCGGTGGGGTGGCCGATGGCGATGGCGCCGCCGTTGGGGTTCACCCGCGCCATGTCGGGGTGGAACTCGCGCTCCCAGGCCAGCACCACGGACGCGAAGGCCTCGTTGATCTCGATCAGGTCGATGTCGTCGAGCGAGAGCTTGGACTTGGCGAGCACGAGCTCGGTGGCGGGGATGACCGCGGTCAGCATGATCTGGGGATCGTTGGCCGCCACCGCGAAGGTGTGGAAGCGCGCCCGGGGGCGCAGGCCGAGCGACGACGCCCGCTCCTCGCTCATGATCAGCACGGCGGCCGCGCCGTCGGAGATCTGCGACGACGTGCCCGCCGTCACCGTCCCGGTCTCGGAGAAGGCCGGCTTCAACCCGGCCAGCTTCTCGAGCGAGGTGTCGCGGCGGATGCCCTCGTCGGACTCGAGCAGCCCGCTGACCTCGCCCGACCCCGGCACGTCGGGATGGACCCTGGCCTCGAGCGCCACGATCTCGTGGGCGAAGCGGCCCTCGTCGGTCGCCCGCGCCGCGCGCCGGTGCGACTCGAGCGCGAACTCGTCCATCTGCTCGCGGGACACGCTCCAGCGCCGGGCGATCTCCTCGGCGCACTCCCCCTGGTGGATGAGCTCGAAGCGCTCCTTGTACAGGGGCCCGTAGGCCTCGCCCGGCCCCGGCTCGGTCGTCGACCCGATCGGCACCCGGCTCATCGACTCCACGCCGGCCCCGATGGCCACGTCCATGGCGCCGGCCATGACCGCCTGTGCCGCGAAGTGGATGGCCTGCTGGGCCGAACCGCACTGGCGGTCGACCGTCGTCCCGGGCACCGACTCGGGGAACCCGGCGGCCAGGGCGGCGTTGCGGGCGATGTTCATCGCCTGCTCCCCGACGGTCATGGTGCACCCCATCACGACGTCCTCGACCAGGGCGGGGTCCAGGTCGTTGCGGGCCAGCAGGGCCGCCAGCGGCTGGGCGGCCAGGTCGGTCGCGTGCCACCCCGAGAGGCGCCCCCCGCGACGACCCACCGGCGTGCGTACGGCATCGACGATCACGGCATTGGGCATAAGGACGCCAATTCTGACGCCGAATCAGATCCGGTGCCAGACGCCAGGGTGGGGCACCCGTCAGGGGCCTGATGCGGCCACCTTGGCAACGCCGGGGCCGCTGTGCGAGATTCGCACCGCCCTATGCACCTGACCCCGATCGACCTGACGTGGACCTGACGTGGACCTGACCTTCAGCGCCGAGCAGGAGGCCTTCCGCGCCGAGGCCCGGGCCTGGCTGGCCGCGCACGTCCCGGCCGACCCCCTCCCCTCGCTCGATACGGCGGCCGGCTTCGAGGCCCACCGGGCCTGGGAGCGCACCATGTTCGAGGACCGCTGGTCCGTGGTCAGCTGGCCCACCGAGTACGGCGGGCGCGACCTCGGGATCTTCGAGTGGCTCGTGTTCGAGGAGGAGTACTACCGCGCCCGCGCTCCCAAGCGGGTGAGCCAGAACGGCATCTTCCTCCTCGCCCCCACCATGCTCGAGTACGGGACCGAGGCCCAGAAGGCGCGCTACCTGCCGCCCATGGCGTCGGGCGAGGAGATCTGGTGCCAGGGCTGGTCCGAGCCCGACGCCGGCAGCGACCTGGCCGGCATCCGCTCCCGTGCCGCGCGCAACGCGGGCGGCGACGGCTGGGTCCTCAACGGGCAGAAGACCTGGGCCAGCCGGGGCGCCTTCGCGGAGTGGTGCTTCGGCATCTTCCGCACCGACCCCGAAGCCGAGCGCCACCGCGGGCTCACCTACTTCCTCGTCGCCATGGACTCGCCCGGGGTGACCGTGCGCCCGATCCCCCAGATCGACGGGGAGACGGGGTTCGCCGAGATCTTCTTCGACAACGTCGAGGTCCCGGAGGACCAGGTGCTGGGCGAGGTCGGTGCCGGATGGTCGGTGGCGATGGCGACGGCGGGGTCCGAGCGCGGCCTCTCGCTGCGCAGCCCGGCGCGCTACACCGAGGCAGCCGACCGCCTCCTGCAGCTCTTCCACCAGCGCGGCGGGCCGGCCGCGTCCGCCGACGCGGTGGCCCAGGCCCACATGGACGCCGAGGCCTACCAGCTGCACACCTACTGGACGGCCTCGCGTGTCGCCCGCGGTCATGCCGTCGGGGTGGAGGCGAGCTGCAACAAGATCTTCTGGTCCGAGACCGACGTCGCCATTCACGGCGCGGCGCTCGACCTGCTCGGCCCCGACGCCGAGCTGCTCGAGGCCGGCGCACCGGGTGAGTGGCTGGACGGCTATCTCTTCTCGCTGGCCGGGCCGATCTACGCCGGGACCAACGAGATCCAGCGCAACGTGGTGGCCGAGCGCCTGCTCGGGCTGCCGCGGGGCTGAGCGGCCGCCGTGGACTTCGCGTTCACCGACGAGCAGGACGCGCTGCGCCAGGGCGTGCGCACGGTGCTCGACACGGAGTGTTCGGTCGACGCGCTGCGCGCCTTCGAGCTGGCCGACGAGGACGGCCGGGCCGAGCTGGCCCGGAACCGCTGGGCCGTCCTGGCCGAGCTCGGGGCGCCCGCGCTCGTGGTGCCCGAGGCCGCCAACGGTCTCGGCCTGGGCGATGTGGACCTCGTCGGGGTGCTGGAGGAGGCCGGCCGGGCCTGCCTGCCCGAGCCGTTGCTCGAGACGGCCGCGCTCGCCGCGCCGACGCTCGCCGCGCTGCTGCCCGACCGGGCGGCGGCGGCCGCGCTCGCCGCCCTGGTCGAGGACGACGTGAGCTTCGCCGTCGGTGGCGTCGACGTCACCGTGGACGGCGTCGTGTCCCCGACGGCGGTGTCGGCGGACGGCACGTTGCGCACGCCCCGCGTGGTCGGGGCCCGCGACGCGGCCATTGCGCTGCTGGCGTGCCGGGACGCCGACTCGGGGTGGCAGCTGCACGCGGTGCCCGCCGACTCGTGCACCGTGTACCCGACCCCGGCGCTCAGCTCGTCGCGAGACCTCTCCACCGTGCACTGGCCGCTCGACTCGGAGACGCTGCTGGCCTACGGCGTCGCCGCCGAGGCAGCGGTGTCGCTGCTGGCGGACCGCGCCGCCGCGGGCAGCGCGGCACTGCTCGTCGGCCTGGCCGACCGCATGCTCGCCATGACCGCGACGTACGCCAAGGAGCGCCACCAGTTCGGCAAGGCGATCGGCAGCTTCCAGGCCGTGAAGCACCAGCTGGCCAACGCCCGCGTCGCCCTCGAGTTCGCCCGGCCGGCCACCTACCGCGCCGCCTGGTCGCTGGCCACGGCTCAGCCCACCCTGTCCCACGACGCGTCCATGGCCAAGGCCATGGCGTCCGACGCGGCCGACCTGGCCGCCCGGGTGGGGCTGCAGGTCCACGGCGCCATCGGGTACACCTGGGAATGCGACCTCCACTTCTTCTTGAAGCGCACCTGGGCGTTGTCGCGGGCCTGGGGCGACGCCACCACCCACCGCCGGCTGGTCCTGGCCCAGGTCCGACGGGGGGCGACGGGCACCCGGACGGCAATGTCCGATTCCCGCCAGTAATCGTCGCGGCGGCGTGCCACGCTGGCACCCGTGATCGAGGACCCGGACCGCTGCTACCAGGCGGCGCAGAGCAAGGACGCCCGCTTCGACGGCTGGTTCTTCTGCGCGGTGACCTCCACCGGGATCTACTGCCGCCCGAGCTGCCCGGCCCGCACCCCGAAGCGGCAGAACGTCCGCTTCTACGCCACCGCGGCCGCCGCCCAGCAGGCCGGGTTCCGCGCCTGCCTCCGCTGCCGGCCCGACGCCACGCCGGGATCGCCGGAATGGAACGTGCGGGCCGACGTCGTGGCGCGGTCGATGCGCCTCATCCGTGACGGCATCGTGGACCGTGAGGGCGTCGAGGGCCTGGCCCGGCGCCTCGGGTACAGCACGCGGCAGCTGAACCGTCTCGTGACGGCTGAGGTGGGAACGGGACCGCTGGCCATTGCGCGGGCCCAGCGCAGCCAAACGGCTCGCATCCTGCTCGAGACGACCGACCTCCCGGTGGCGCACGTGGCGTTCGCCGCCGGCTTCGCCAGCGTGCGCCAGTGCAACGACACGGTGCGGCAGATCTTCGCCGACACGCCGAGCGGCCTGCGGGCCCGCGCGGCCCGGGCGGCCCACGGGCGGAAGGGAGGGGATGCCGGCACCGGGGCGGGCGCGGCGCAGTCCATCCGCCTCCGGCTGCCGTGCCGGCGCCCGTTCAGCCCGGCGTCGGTGCTCGACTTCCTCGGCGCCCGCGCCCTGCCCGGCGTGGAGGCGCTCGACGGTGCGTCCTACCGGCGAAGCCTGCGGTTGCCCCACGGTCACGGCATCGTGACCCTGACCGCGCCCACGGGCTGCGCCGCCGACGCGGACGCGGCCGACGGCTGGAGCGGCCCGTCCTACGTGGAGGGCGACCTCGTGCTCTCCGACCTGCGCGACCTCACGACGGCCGTCTCGCGCTGCCGCCAGTTGCTCGACCTGGACGCCGATCCCGTCGCCGTGTGGGAGGCGCTGCGCGGTGACACCCACGTCGGCCCGGTGGTGGCGCACGACCCCGGACGACGGGTACCCGGGGCCGCCGACGGCTTCGAGCTGGCCGTGCGCGCCGTGATCGGCCAACAGGTCTCGGTGTCGGGCGCCCGGACCGTCGCCGGCCGGCTGGTCCAGGCGGCCGGCGACCCGCTCGCCGAGGCGGCGGGCTCGGTCACCCACCTCTTCCCGACGCCGGCCGCCCTGGCCGAACTGGCCCGGCGCGACCCGGGCGTCTTCGCCATGCCGGCGGGGCGGCGGCGGGCCCTCGGCGCGCTGGCCGACGCCGTCGAGCGCGGCGACGTCGTCATCGATCCCGGCGCCGACCCGCTCGAGATGCGCCACAGCCTGGTGCGGCTGCCGGGCATCGGCCCCTGGACGGCCGAGTACGTGGCCATGCGCGCGCTGCGCGACCCGGACGCGTTCATGCCGACCGACCTCGGCATCCTCCGGGCGGCGCGGGCGCTCGGCCTGCCCGACGACCCGGCGCGCCTCGCCGGCGCCGCCGAGGGCTGGCGGCCGTGGCGCAGCTACGCCATGGCCCACCTGTGGTCGTTGCCCACGCCTCATGCCATTCCCGATGCCGAGATCCCCACCCCTCCGATGAAAGGACGGGCCGCATGACGACCCTCTCTCCCACCGCCACCATGCCCCTCGACACCCCCGTCGGCCGACTGGTCCTGGAGTGCGACGGCGACGTGCTGATCGGCGTCTGGCTGCCCGACGAGCGGCGGCACGGGCGCCACGACGTCGACGACGTGCCACCGGTCCTCAAGGAGGCGGCGTCGCAGCTCGAGGAGTACTTCGCGGGCGAGCGCACCGTGTTCGACGTCCCGATGGAGCTCGACGGGACCCCCTTCCAGAAGGAGGTGTGGGCCGAGTTGTCGCGCATCGGGTACGGCGAGACGATCAGCTACGGCGAGCTGGCGCGCCGGGTCGGGCGCCCCAGAGGCCCCCGCGCCGTCGGCCAGGCCAACGGACGCAACCCCATTCCGATCATCGTGCCCTGCCACCGCGTGCTGGCCAGCAACGGGATCGGCGGCTACGGCGGCGGCCTCAAGCTCAAGCGCGCCCTGCTGGCGATCGAAGGCGTGACGGCGTAAGGGCACATGGACCCTGGCGTGGGCGGCCGGCGGGCCACATCATCGCGGTATGTGGACCTACGGGGACTACACGCGCTGGCTCTACCGGGGTGGGAGCCCCAACCGGTTCGCGCAGCTGCAGAACCGGCTCTCCGCGGTTGCCTTCTCGGCCGGACTGTTGCCGAGGCGCGCCGGCGCGCTCGAGGTCCGGGGGCGGCGCAGCGGCCAGACCGTCTCACTGCCGGTCGTGATCGCCGACTACGGGGGCGAGCGCTATCTCGTCTCGATGCTCGGGCGGGACGCGAACTGGGTGCGCAACCTCGAGGCGGACGGGGGCCGGGCCCGATTGCGCCACGGTCGGCGGGAGCCGATCTCACTGGTCGAGGTCGACCCGGCGTTGCGGGCGCCCATCCTGCGCCGCTACCTCGACCTCGCCCCCGGTGCTCGTCCCCACATCCCGGTCGACCGCAGGGCCCCTCTGTCCGAGTTCGAGGCGATCGCCGCCGACTACCCGGTCTTCCGCATAGAGCCCCGGGCGGGCACGGCCTGATCGAAGGGGCGCCGGGCACGTAAGGTGCGCCGGTGGAAACCGCGCAGAGTGTGAGAACGGCGTTCGACCTGACGGGCCGGGTGGCGCTGGTCACCGGTGCGGGCGGCAGCATCGGGCGCACGACGGCCGAGGTGCTGGCGGCGGCGGGCGCCACCGTCATCTGCGCCGACGTCAACGGCCCCGCCGCGACCGAGACGGCGAGCGGCATTCTCGGGCTGGGTGGGCGGGCCGAGAGCGCGGAGCTCGACGTGTCCGTGCGCGGCGCGGCGGAGGCCCTGGTCGGTCATATCGCGGCCCGCCACGGCGGACTGCACGTCATGTGCAACATCGCGGGGATCATGATCGACAGCACGATCATCGACCTCGACCCCGACGAGTTCGATCGCATCCTGTCGGTCAACCTCAAGGGCGTCGTGTACGGGTGCCAGGCCGCCGGGAAGGTCATGGTGGCGCAGGGCGGCGGCTCCATCGTCAACATGGCGTCCGCGGCGGTGCTCGCTCCGGCACCGGGTATCGGGCCCTACGCCATCTGCAAGGCCGGCGTGGCGCAGCTGACCCAGACCATGGCCGTCGAGGTCGGCGAGTACGGCGTGCGGGTCAACACGGTCGCGCCGGGCTTCGTCCCTTCCAACATGACGGCGCGCTACTACACGAACCCCGACGGGACCGTCAACGAGGAGACCAAGGCGGCCATGGTGAAACCGATGGCCCGCATGACCCCCCTGCGCCGGGTGGGGGTGACGTCGGACATCGCGTACTGCGTGCTGTATCTCGCCTCGGACGCCAGCAGCTTCGTCACCGGGCAGCTGCTCAGCCCCAACGGCGGCGTCTCCATGCACTATTGAGCGGCACCACCCCGCGCCGCACCGGCCCTGATGCGGCGCTGGCGCACCTCCGTCGGGCCGATCCGGTGCTGGCCGGCATCATCGCGGCCCATCCCGACTTCGACGCCCGGGCGTGGCTGGCCGGCCTGCCGCCGATGGACCTCTTCGGCGCGTTGGTGTTCCAGGTCGCCGGGCAGCAGCTCTCCGTTGCCGCCACCCGACGCATCCTCGAGCGCCTGTGCGCCGGCTTCGACGGCCGCTTGCCCGAACCGGCCGCGCTGCTGGCGATGGACCCCGCCGCACTCCGCGCCACCGGGTTGTCCGCGCGCAAGGTCGAGACACTGCGTGCGGTGGCCGGGTTGTTCGCCGACGGCACGCTGCGCGACGAGGACCTGCGCGCCATGCCCGACGAGGAGATCGAGACCCGCTTGACCGCCATCCCCGGCATCGGGCCCTGGACGGTGCACGGGATGCTGATCATCGCCCTCGACCGGCCCGACGTCGTCCTCCCCGGCGACCTCGCGCTGCGCAAGGTCATCCGGCGCGCCTACGGGCTGGACCACCTCCCGACCCAGGACGAGGTGCGCACGATCGCCGCCCCGTGGCGCCCGTACCGGAGCCTGGCCACCGCCTACCTGTTCGAGCTGGAGCTCGACCGCCCCGGAGCGGCCGGGACCTGAGCGTCGGTGCTCCGCGGCGCCGGTTACGAGAGGCGCACGAGGTCGAACTGGCCCGTCGTCGTGTCGGACACGACGATCGCCGGACCGGGACCCACGAGCGTGACGGCCGCGCCGACACCCACCGGATCGCTCACGCTGCCGTGCGGGTCGATCCGGAAGACGCACGACGACGGCGACGTCGCCTGCGGGCACGACGGGGAGCTGCCCGACGCCTCCAGGACGAGCGGGCCCGCAGCCGTGTCGACCACGCTGCTCGTCACCGTGCCGCTGTAGGACCCCAGGACCGCCAGGGTGGCGGCGTCGTAGGTGGTGAACTGCGCATCGAGGCCCTGGCCCGCCGGTTGGCTGACCCACACCGCGCCGCCGGCGACGTCGTTGACGTACTGCACGCCGCCGCCAAGGCCGTTCGGGGTGTGGTTGAGCACCGCGCCGGTGACCGTGGCGCCGCCGGGGCGCAACACGGCGAGGTGGTGGTCGGCCCGCTCGTAGTAGACGGAGCCGTCCGACCCGATGGCGGCGCCCAGGCCCTGCACGAGCAGGCGCGGCAGGGCCGACGACGAGGGGTCGATGCGGTACACGCTGACCGTGTCCCCCCGCGTCACCGAGACCAGCACCGCGCCGGCGGCGGCCGTCATGGACACGAGGTCGTCGTCGGAGCTGTTGGTGGCGTCGACCGTGGGCATGGTCCACTGCCCGTCCTGGTTGCCGCTCACCCGGCTGTAGGCGAACACGTCGGAGTAGGTCGCCACGTAGAAGTTGGCGGTGTCCGCCGCCAACGCGGCGATGCCGGTCGCCACGTGCTCGGCGATGGCGGCCGGACCGTTGCCGTCGACCACCCAGGCGACGGCCGGTGACGGGCTGGTCGGGTCCTGGGGCGCGGCGAACACCGCGCCGTCGGGGCTCTCGGCCGCCGTCACGCGATCGGCCGCGAACGGGAGGGCGATCGGCGAACCCGCCTGCAGGGGCCCCGACGTCGGCACGGCGGGCAGCGTGGACGACGGCGTGGCGGTCGTGGCGGTCGAGGAGGTGGACGAGGAGGCCGCCGCCGGGCGCGTGGTGGTCGGGGACGCCGTGGGGGTCGAGGGGTTCGAGCTGCACGACGCCAGCACCAGTGCCACCAGCACCAGCGATACGCCCGCCAATCCCGATTGCAGGCGCCGACCGTTGTCCACGTGCATCGTCGCCAGTATGGCGTCGTTGGGCCGCGAGTACGGTGCGCCCATGGTCACCACCCGCGCCATCAGCTACGAGATCGACGACCGGACCATGGTGGGCACGCTCGCCCTGCCTGACGGCACCGACAGGCGCCCGGGGGTGCTGGTCTGCCACGAAGGCCCCGGCCTCGACGACCACGCGCGCGCCCGCGCCGCCCGCCTGGCCGAGGAGCTCGGGTACGTCGCCTTCGCCCTCGACTACCACGGTGGCGGGGAGCCGCTGGCCGACCGCACCCAGATGATGGCCCGCCTCGGCGAGTTCCGCGACGACCTGCCGCGCACGCGGGCCATCGGCGGCGCGGGGCTCGACGTCCTGAGGGCCGAGCCGCGCACGGACACCGACCGACTGGCGGCCATCGGCTACTGCTTCGGCGGCACGCTGTCCCTGGAGCTGGCGCGCGGCGGGGCCGATCTGAAGGCGGTCGTCGGGTTCCACTCGGGCCTCGCCACCGCCCGGCCCGAGGACGCCCAGAACATCAGGGGCAAGGTGCTGGCGCTCATCGGTGCCGACGACCCCATCGTCGACGTCGACCAGCGGCGGGCGTTCGAGGAGGAGATGCGGGCCGGCGGCGTCGACTGGCAGCTCGTGGTCTACGGGGGTGCCGTGCACTCCTTCACCAACCCGCGGGCGACCGGGCTCGACCTGCCCGGCATCGCCTACGACGAGGCGACGGACCGCCGCTCCTGGCAGGCCATGCTCGACCTCTTCACCGAGGTCTTCGGGTGAGCGGGGCCCGCCCTCGTTTCTGACGCCCCGTCAGGTGCGGGCTACGCTCGATGACCATGCCCGAGCCCCTGCCCATGATCATCTCGGTCGACGACCACGTGGTCGAGCCGCCCAACGTGTGGCAGGACCGCCTCCCCTCCAAGTACCTGGAGGTCGGGCCCCGGATCGTGCGGGCGCCCATGCCCGAGGTCGAGTACCGCGGCGGTCAGCTCAAGGTCAAGCCCGGTTCCACGGGCACGCCGGTGGACTGGTGGTACTACGAGGACCTCAAGCGGCCGCTCCTGCGCGTCGACTCGGCCGTCGGGGTGCCGCGCGACGAGGTCACCATGAAGGGCGTGACCTACGAGGACATGCGCCCCGGCT
>Ga0182013_10001701_pt1 | contig 29704 bp, 26 predicted proteins | sample 612S2MmetaG_FD_120487 | JGI IMG/M metagenome (GOLD analysis project Ga0182013, IMG submission 120487) | Permafrost microbial communities from Stordalen Mire, Sweden - 612S2M metaG | ecosystem: Environmental > Terrestrial > Soil > Wetlands > Permafrost | place: Sweden: Stordalen | collected... | reverse complement strand
TCCGACCCGCACGACGATCGAATTTGACCGTTGCGGGACCAGGCGCCGTCTCTAAGGCATGTTCGGCTCGTACGGCTTGAAGCCGGCAATCTCCATCCCTCGTTGCGCCTCCGCGTTTTTCATGAAGGTGTCCCAGACAAACCCGGTGCGCGCGTTTTCCGCCATCAGCATGGTAATCCCGGTGTCAATGCCGATAACATCCGTGTCATACCAGTTACTCAGAGGATTGAAAGCGTCTACGAAACCATAACGGCACCAGGCCCCGGAATAGTGGTCATGAATCGTTCTGAGCACCCGCATCGTTGCATCCGGCAGAAACGGCAATGAGCCACCGGTCGCTGCGGGAACAATGGTTCCATCGATCGGCCCCATCGCGGGGGGCCCGCCCCAGATCACATAGCCCTTGTCTGAGTCCGAGGCAGTAATGCCCCAGAGGGCATTTGTGTAGTCGATGAATTGCTCATTCAATTGCAAACAGAATCTGCGATGTACATCCGTGGCGATGACCGAGTTCTCGAAGTAGTCCGTGTACCTATCCCTCTTATTGCGAAAGTCGAACCATGCCTGAGAATACTGATGGACAAACAACGGGGCAAACGAGCCCACATAGCGAAGCCCGTCATATTCAAAGATCGTCCGCTTCCACGCGAACCAAGCCTCGCTATGGAGCGGGTGAGAAGACGATCCCAATCCCAGTAGATACATCATCATCAATTCGCTGTAGAAGTCCCATTTAGAAGGCAGAAAGCCGAACTCAGGCGTCCAGCCCTGGGGCAGCAGGGTCGTGTCCTCTGACAACCATGTCCAGTCCACGCGATCGAAGATTGCCTGCGCAAGCTGCGTGATCGCGCCATCCTGAAAATGCTGACGGCAAGTCAGAACGCCGCACAACAATATCGCCGTATCGACAGACGAGACCTCCGAGTCCCAAACCCTCTCCCCCGTGTTGATATTGGCGAAGTGATAGAAGAATCCACGATGCGTGGGCAATTTGTGCCAGAGAAAAGACAGCGAAGAGATCACGCGTAGTCGTGCCTCAGCGCGGCTTATAAAACCCCGTTTTTCTCCAATACAGATCGCGGTCAAACCAAAACCTGTCGACGCGACGCTTGCAACGACGGTCGTGTCCTTAGCGCGAACATTGCAGCGGTCTTTCACTAATCCGGTCTGGGGGTTAGCCTGCTCCCAGAAGAAAAGGAAATTACAGTGCTCCAATTCATTCAGGAATTGGTCGTCCTGAGAAGAGAGAGAAGTAGGGATGGGAGGAGCCGCAGGTCGAGTATGCGGGGCCTGACCACTGGGATGCGCAACCGCCTGGGAAAGCAAAGGCAAAGCACCGGCTCGTGCGAGCGGAAAGCCCAATGAAATGCGCGCCATCTGGCCAAGCAGCGCGCGGCGGGTCTTTCCACGATTTCTTCCATGAATCTGTGGCATTTTCATCTCGTGGATTCGATCGAACGCATTTATCCTCCCGCCGACTTGAGGCGATGCCACCTTCGATGACTTATCCTTTTGATGCTCAAAAATGATCTGGGGATGGGCGGAAGCCAGACAGCACTTTGCGTCAAAGGCGCGTCAAACCTATTTGGAGGTTGATGTAATTGGCAAAACTACATTGAAACACAGAAAGGTTCTCGTCTGGACTATCGTCGGGATCGTCGCTTGCGCAGCGGCCATCACGTACGGTGTGCGCTTGCACCATTGGAGCCCGGGTACTGTGAGGATAAAAGGCGCCGTGATTCGGCGTGACATCGATACCCGGCGGGAGCTGCCCGTCTCGGACGTTGCGGTAACAGCATCTGATGGCGCAACCAGCATAACCATGCAAACGGGTGCTTCCGGATTTTTTGACATCTCGTTCCGCGGAGGCGTTTGGCCCGGACGGAAGGTCGTGCTGACCTTTTCACATCCGGATTACGAACCCCTCACGATGCAAGTACAGTCCGGCTTTCACCTAGCCGACAGGGAGCTCTATGTCGCCGCGATGGAGCCAAAACCGGAAAAAACAGGTGCAGGTCGCGATGGCTCGACTATTGTTGTATCGAACGTCCGTGTGAGATATACGGTTAACTCCCGAACGGAAGTAAATATTGGCAGTGCCGTTAGGACCTTCCAGGTTGTCAATAAAGGAAACGTGCCCTGCGAACACCGATCCCCTTGTTCCCCCGATGGAAATTGGAAAGCCGCGACTGGCTCCCTTTCATTGGACGCCGGAGTCGACAATGAATTTGGAAATGTGCGAGCGTCGTGTTTCGCCGGGCCCTGCCCGTTTACAAAGATAGACGCGAGCGGCTTCGCGCAAGGTGGCCGGAACATTATCGTCACCGCATTGAACTGGTCCGACACGGCAACATTTCTTGTGGAGGCTGAGGTCCGGCACACCTCAGTCATTTCAAATATTCGCGAATTCTATCCTGTCGAATTTGGTCAGGCGCTCAATTTCACTCTTCCCGTATCGGAAGAGGGGCCAAGTCTGGAGGCCGAGGTCGACGGTGTTCCAATGGTCTTTCCCCTGGGGCCGGATCTCTATTTAAGCTGGGCCACATGCACAGCCAGTACAAGTGGCCGTGAAGAGAAAACCACCATCTACCGCTGCGAACTGAAACCCGGATATCGGTTCTGATACGCCCACCGTTGCGCTGCTGATCGCCATAATCTTATCGAGCGAAAGTGGAGTAAGATTCAAGTGTTGAAGTGGCTGAGCTTGAATTGTTGTCTCCTTAATCACCAATAACGGGAATTGAATAACGGAGACCCGCGAGGCGTCTTTTGGGCGCAACCGAGGGTAGCCCAGCAAAACTATCTTGCAGCGGGGATGCGAGCTAACCTTGAGGTGAAATGAATCCACAGAATAGGCGCGAGTTTCTCAAACTATGCGTTGCGTCTGTACCAGCGCTGGCCTTGGCGCACGGTGTCAATGCCAGCGATTCGACGGCATTACCGGCATTGCCGGCATTTCGCAAGCCAAGCGAACTGGAACGGTATATCGATCCGCTGCCTGTTCCAAAAAGACTCATGCCGCAAAGCACGGGAAAGGACGCGATCCAATATCGCGTTCGCATGTTGGAATTCACGCAACAGATGCATTCGCAGCTTCCTCCCACGAAGCTGTGGGGATATGAGGGACAGTATCCGGGTCCAACTTTCGAGGCTCTGCGGGGAACGCCGATTGTAGTTCAGTGGGAGAATCATTTGCCGGCGCGGCACATTCTTGACATCGATTCTCGCATCCATGGCGCAATGCCACCGGCTCCCGCGGTCAGAACGATACCGCATCTTCACGGTTCGCGCAGTGCTTCCGATAGCGATGGCCTGCCTGAGAAGTGGTTTACGCCTGGGCAATCCGCACTCTATCATTATCCGAATAACCAGGCCGCTGCGACGCTTTGGTATCACGATCATGCTATCGGGATTACGCGCCTCAATGTGTATGCGGGCCTGTCAGGATTCTTCTTGTTGCGCGACGATCAAGATCTCAGCATGGGGCTGCCTTCAGGCGACTATGAGATCCCACTTTTATTGCAGGATCGCACGCTGGACGAACAGGGACAGCTGGTTTACGCTCCTACCTTCGATGATGGCCAGAAGCCTCCTCCGGGCCTTTGGGCCCCCGAGTTATTTGGCGATCTTCCGGTAGTCAACGGCGCGATCTACCCTTATCTCGCAGTCGAACCGCGCCGCTATCGATTGCGCGTGCTGAATGGCGCAAACTCCCGGTTCTTCAATCTCTTCTTCAATCTCGCGAAAAGTCCTACCGATATACCTTCGCTTGTACCCTTTCACCAGATCGGAAGCGACGGCGGCTTTCTCCCCAATCCCGTTCCGTTGAATAAGCTTTTGCTCGCACCCGCCGAGCGCGCCGACTTGATCGTTGATTTTTCCGGCCTGGAAGGCAAGAGCGTTACCTTGTCCAACAATGCTCCAGCCCCATTTCCGGGATGGGACACGCTAATGCCACACCATCTGGCGTTGTATGAGCTCATGCAGTTCAGGGTGACACTGTCGATCTCCAGCAAGGGAAAGTCTTTTAACCTGCCGCCGTCGATCCCCCTCGCCAGGCTGGATGAGAGTAAATCTATCGCTACAAGGGATTTCGTCCTGGCAGAGGCAATGGATCCTCAGGGACGGTCATTGGGCGCACTAATTGATGGCAAGGGATACGATGCCCCAGTCTCGGAAGTTGTAAAACTGGGCTCTATTGAAAAGTGGCGGTTTATCAACAACACTGAGGATGCGCATCCGATGCATTTGCATCTGGTGCAGTTTCAGATTCTGCAGCGTCAGGGATTCAACCCCGTGTCTCTTCGAAACGGTACCCTCGAATTGGTTGGGATACCGCGGCCGCCTGCGCCAAACGAGGCCGGATGGAAAGATACGGCGATCGTCAACCCACGAGAAGTGCTCACAATCATTGCTCGATTCGAAGGCTTTACTGGACGCTATGTCTTTCATTGCCACATGCTGGAACATGAAGATAACGACATGATGCGGCCTTATGTGGTTGTGTCAGAGGAATTACGGCCGCCTGCACGATTGGCACCGCCTGGTAAGACCGGGTAGCGGAGGGTCTAATTCGACGCGGGAGGGGTTGCTGCATGCTCCTGCGTCCCGGCCCCGCAGACAGGAACACCGTTTTCAATCGCGGTACCCTCTTCGTGGTCGTTCCATGTCTCGACCATTACGAATGGCAGAAGATCGTCAGCTGGGAAATACTTGCGCCAAAGATTAGACGTGTCCGCATAAGTCTGCCCGCACCGCGCCGATATATGCCGGTTAAGGCTCCACGAGGCTTTGCCGTCATCGAAACTCGCCCACACGCCACCAACAATAATCTTGTCGGCGTACTTTGAGTGCATCGTCTCGTAGAAATCACTTAGATATTGCTCACCCCAGTTGCCTCCATCGGCAGCCCAACCCTTCTCTCCAGGTTGCACCCATGGATAGAAGCCGTCAAAAGCCTCCGCATACTGGCCAGGAAGGTTCTCCTGAACGAGTAGAGGCGGAACGCTCCATTTGTTTACCAAGCTTCTCACCCGGTCCCAGTCCGTGTGTTTCCCCTTCGGAAAGATGAAGATCACAGGCCGGCCTTGATAGGTCAGATATGCCTGATGCCCCTGGGCCTTCGAAGAAAGGTAAGTTTCGTGGAACATGGTGAAGTCCGCGAGAGCTTCGTCGGTCGCACCGTCCTCCTCTTCCGTTTCGTCGTACATCATCGCTACCTGGAAACCCTCGTTGGCGGCGGCGGCTTGCATCAAGGCATAGCTGCGGTCGATGAAAGGCTCCCTATCTCCGTACCAGTCCACGACGAAGGCGGATATCCCCATAGATTTCGCCTTGCGAATCTGATCGCGAATCACAGAGGGATCCTGCGAAGAATAGCCGACGGACATGTGTTTAGGGTGGCCGAACCAAGCCTCGTACAGGGCGATTGTCTGCGGGGATTGCCCGGTCGCTTTGTACTTCAATGGCACCGCGCTTACGGCACCTGGATCGGAGCATCCGTGGGGCAATAGAAGAAGACAAAGAAATAGATTCCTCACGCGATTGACCATTGTCTTATTGGTTAGAGGCTACGCAATTCATTCGGGTTGCAAGGATGGAGATAAATAGGCTTCAGCGTATCGAGGGAGTGAGCAGCCAGACTAACGGTTCCTGCATCTTAGTATTCTGTAGGCCCGGTAATAGCTTAGTTTTTAACCTCACAACAATTCCCCTCCGGATGCCGAACCGGGGATTGAAGAGCGCGGTGAATGGTTTGGCTCACAAAACGAAGACGCTGCAGGCGCGCATTGTCTCCGGAAGCGTTGTGCTGCTTTCGGGGTCGGGCCTCACCACCGCAATCAATCTCATCTACAACATTGTCGTTGCGCGCTTCCTCGGCCCGAAGGGCTTTGGGCAGGCCACGGTTGTTTACACGATTCTGACCCTCCTTTCCGCGGTAACACTTTCTTTTCAAATTGTTTCCGCAAAGTTGGTGGCACAGCAAGGCACTCCTGAAGGGAAGTCCGCGGTTTATCGGGCTTTTCATCGCGGAGCATGGGGATGCGGAATCCTCATAGCGCTCCTATTGCTGTTGTTCCGGGGGGCGATTGCGGACTATCTGAATCTGCCGGACCCCACTCTTGTCGCTCTCCTCGCATTCGGCGCCGCTTTTTACATTCCACTAGGCTGCAGACGTGGTTACATTCAGGGTGCTTACGGGTTTCGCCGTCTTGCTACGAACCTTGTGGTTGAGGGAGCGTTTCGGCTCGGCGGATCGGTTCTGTTGATACTGTCCGGCATGGGCGTGGCAGGAGTTATTGCAGCCAATGCCGCGGCGATCGCAGTTGCTTATCTTCTCGCTGGCCCTGAATTGACGGGCCGCCTTCCAAATCCTCTTCGTTTTTCCGCTGCCTTTCGTGAAACCTCCCAGGCAATGGTCTTCTACTCGGGCCAGGTGTTAATCAACAACTGCGACATTGTGCTCGTGAAGCACTTTTTTCTCGCCCATGATGCCGGACTCTATGCCGCCGTGGCGATGGTTGGCCGTGTAATATTCGCGTTTTCCACGTCCGTCGTAAACAGCATGTTCCCGCTCGTGGCGGGCACGCGCGACGAGGAACGAAGAGATCTCAAGGTCATCGCGACGTCCCTCTTGCTTGTCTTGGGTACCGGTTCTTTGATTGCCCTCGTCTTAGGAATCGCGCCTGCATGGATCTGGAAATTCCTCTTCGGATCTGGGTTCGAGATAGCGGGAAAGTATAACCTTCCCTACCTTCTGGCGCTCTACGCGGTTACGACTATAGTCTTCTCGCTCAGCGTTGTGATCATAACTTTTGAGATGTCTTACAAGATTGCGAATACCAGTTGGTTGCAACTGGCTTTCAGCGGTGTGGTGATCCTTGCCATCTGCCGCTATCATTCCTCTTTGCTCGAGGTCATCCTTGTACAGCTGGTGCTGATGATCGTTCTACTCATCTGCGTCGCAATCCCTTTCCTTTTCGACTTCCTGGGAAATCCAAGAGCATCGGGGCAGGTCAGGCATTGGCAACCGCCCAGGGTAATCCGGAGAGTGTCTGAAGACGAGGTCATAGCGGAGTTCCTGAGAAGTGACTTTGCCTCTCCGGTTTTTCAGAGTTACCAGGAAACGCTGCACGAAATCGTTAGCACTCCCGATCTCAACAACGCTGACGAAAATGCAAAGCGGCGAGCCCTGCTATTCATGAGACACCTTGCCTTGTGGAAAGAAATTCCCACCGCAACGGAGTGGTTTGAAATCGAAATCAACGAAGCAGATCTCGAACAGATCAGGGCTTTCCCTCGTGCGCAATGGCGGCGGCTCGCACGGGGCAATTTCTCCATCACAGAAATTGCCGAAGAAGTGCGCGCGAGGCAAGGTAGAGTCGGCACGCCATTTCTGGCTAAAGTGGAGTCGATTGGCGATCAGCTTCTTCAGGAAGAACACGGGTTCAGCGCAGTCATCCTGATTGGTCTGAATGTGAGAGAACCTTTAACCGTTCTGGATGGAAATCATCGCTTGGTGGCTGCAGTGCTCGCGTCGGAGGTCAGTTTGAACAAACTCCGCTTTTTGTGCGGACTTTCGCCGCGCATGGGAGAGTGCTGTTGGTACAACACCAATTTCAAGACTCTTTTCCGTTACGGCGTCAACATTTTGGCGCGGTTTATTCGCAATCCTGAGCCAGAGCTCGTACGAGTTTTGCAGAACAATGGGTAACCAGGACTAGCCGACAATTCCTTACGAAGGGCAGACGCTAAGGCGGGGTATGGATATGGCAATTCGAGCGCGCGAAGTGACAGTCAGAGATTTGCCGGAAAGGCTGACCGACGAGCGCGGACGGTCCTTCTTTAGTGAGTTGAAAGGTGAGATGGAAACGGACAACCCATATATTGTCCTGGACTGTTCGAAGGTTTGCCAAATCGACATTCCTGCGATCTATCTTCTGTTGTGTTGTCTGGAGGAAGCTATGAAACGCAATGGGGATGTCAAACTCGCATCGATGCCATTCGAAACAACGGCCCTTCTCGAACTCACCGGAGTCGCTCGTCTCTTTGAGCGCTACGACACAAATGCTGAAGCAATAAGCAGTTTCCGCCGGCTTCCTGCAGAAGCTTTTGCCCAGGGTGCGGCATAAGCACCGAGGGAAAAGTTTTACCTGGCGTGATATGACCGGCAAGAAAGGTACCGATGAAAATCGCGAGCAGTTGGTTCAGAAGTCACATTGCATTGGGGATGATTGTCTTAATGACTTTTCCGGCCGCGGAAGCGGAGGGAATTCTCCCCCAACAACCAATCGGAAGCCAGCAGACACAAAGCGTGTCCCCTCCTCAACCCCAACCGCAGGACTCCGGGAGTCAGGCGTCGGCTACCCAGCCTGCGGCTGCACAATCTAATGCGGGACAAACGCAAAACAATACCCAAGCCCCGGTTGGCACGGCTGTAGCACCTTATGAAAAGCCCATCGGTGTTGCGGCGTCAAGGCCTGCCGGTGCGGTAATTGCTCCCGCGAAACAGCGTCGCGCTCGCTCCATCGCGATCAGGGTTGCTATTGTCGTGGGCGCCGCTGTCGCAATCGGGACTGTCGTCGCACTCACCCGCGCAAGCCCCAGCCGGCCAAACTGATAGATGGTTCAAGAACATCCAAGGATTCTGTGGAGAACACCGATGCCGGCACGCCGCACTCGTAATGGGAGCCGAACTAACTTTGTAAGCTTTTCCGGGATTGATGGCTCTGGAAAGAGCACTCAGATTGACGCTCTTCGCAGTCGACTTGAACAGGATGGCCGGCGCGTTTTGTTGCTGAGGTTCTGGGACGACATCGCAATGTTAACTGGTCTCAGAGAAGAGGCGGGCCATAGGATTTTTCAGGGAGACAAAGGAATTGGACATCCCTCCGCCCCAATCAACCGGAGAGACAAAAACGTGAAATCATGGCCGATGACCTGGATACGGCTGTTCGTTTACTTCGTTGACGCTATATCGCTCCGATTCGCCGTCGGCAAAGCTTTGCGCTCTGATGCGGATCTCGTCATATTCGACCGATATATTTATGACGAACTTGCGAACCTTTCATTGAGAAACCCGGCGATTCGCGCATATGTCCGAGTAATCATGAAATTCGTTCCAATTCCCGATATCAGCTACTTGCTGGATGCGGACCCGGTTAAAGCTCGAGCACGAAAACCGGAGTACCCGCTCGAGTTTCTCTATAGCAACCGAGAGGCCTATCTGGACTTGATTGATTTGGTGGGTGGAATGACAGTCATTCCTCCGATGGCGGTGCAAGATGTAAAACTGGAAGTTCTTCGCCACGCCCTCAAGAGCCTGGCTTTTAGCGTGAAACAAAACGCCAACCAAGCGAGAGCAACCAGCAGCGAATTCATTTGCTGACTTGGCAACGCTGCACCTTCATGTTGTCGTGACAAGTTTCGGGGGGCGCGCACTCATGTTATAGAGCGATCCTCGTACGTGATTTCAGACTCTCAAAGGCGCTCACGCGCCGACCATTTTCCTTAATGCCTGATCGTAGCCTGACAGAGTAGCATCAGCCGTACGGCTCCAAGTGTAATTTTCGAGGATCCTCTCTCTTAGCAGCCCCGAGCGCGGAGCATTGTATGCAGCTTGGATTGCGGCGCGGATGGATTCGATGGAGTCTGGCGAGCAATAATGCGCCAGATCGCCGAAATAATCTCGGGTATCTCCCTTGTCGGTAATTACTATGTTTGCACCCATCGCTCCCGCTTCCAAAGAGGACAAGCCTGTTGTCTCCATCCAACTTACCAGCGCATGAACCTTGCAGGAAGCATAATATCTCGCTAGATCCTGATGCTGAATCTCCCCAAGAATGGTGACGTTCCGGCCCATCTCGCGCTTGATCTGGTTAAAGTACTGGATGTGATTCGGAGCCGGTTTTCCGATCAGGACCAGTTTCAAGTCAGTTCCGCTCAGCGCGCGCACCAACTCCAGTTGACATTTTCGGCCTTCAATCCTTCCAACGCAAAGGACGGAATTCCTAAACTCCTCCAGAGGCTGAATACGATCGGCTGAGAACAGTTCCGGATCAATGGCATTCGGAACTACCACATATCTCCGACCCCGCGCTTCAGGAAAGTCTCTCTCTATCCGCAGTTCCTCCGAATGCGAGTTGGGAAGAAGCACATTTGCCATCGACAATAACCGACCCTGAGCCTGCCTGTATCCAGTTGCCACCAGTCTGATTGATTCCTTGGCGGACTCCCCGTTTAGAACTGCACGTCCGACGATTTTAACGGTTTCTCTCCAAGAGGAAGGCAGGTGTCCCAGGAGCTTACCCTTCAGCCCCGTGCGCGCTCGCCGCTCATATTCACGGTAGTCGACATAAATGGGCGAAAACGCTATCGGAGTTCCGTATTTCTTTGCCGTGAGTGCTTGAACGTATGTTTCCTGTGGCCGGGTCAGATTAAAAATATGAACAAGATCAAAGCCTTCTAGACGCGGTGCGGTGTCCGTGGAGATATCTACGCTGCAGCCTCTTTCTCTCAAGGCCGCCGCTGTTTTCATGATTTGAACGGTGTCTCCGCCCGGCACAGAAAACAGAGTTGCTCGGGACAGGAATAGGACTTTCAAGCTGCAGCTCCTTTTTGTATGCCTGCTCGATTGGCAGATTACCCAGACCTTAACCGGAAGTTTTGGGGGTTCGATGCCCCTCGCGCACCGGTTCCTGACCATAGCTCAAGTGTAGTGCATCTGGCATTTAATCCGTCGGCAAGGGGTCGATCCCCCGGGTCCCGCTGGCTCAAGATCCTTCTAGCGCATATAGAAGATCCTAAGGCTTTCGCGGAGTGACGATGACAAGCCCTTTCCTTCTGTACCTTAAAGAGCCAAGTAGGCTCCGGGATAAACGAAATGGCAACCACGAGATCTTTACTCTTAACCAGAAAACATTAGTTGGTTCCTCGCGGTCCCTGTGGCCGAAAGGCAGCTTTTTTGCATCATACATTAAGGTACTCGCGAAGAAATCTGCTTCGCCGGTTCAATAACCGCCATGGAAGGCCGAAGCCATGCTACTGAGATCCCTCCACCTGCGATTTTCCGTCCTTTTCCTTGTGGCTCTCACATGCGCAATATTCTCATCGAGCGCCAACGCCGCATCCTGCAAAACACAATCGCAAATGACACCTGCACAGCGCGAGTCCCTATCGAATGCGGCGCGCTCGATGATTACCGATGTGCAGAGCGGGGACGTGCAACATCTTCGCGCCAACACGATTCCCGCGGTCGCGGCGGACTTCGACGGAATCGCCGCTTCTGCCGCGACATTAAAGCCACTTGTGCAGCAGGCGACCATCACGGTTGATAGCTTTTACGCGCTAGATGCCTCGGCCGAGCCGGCGGGCGTTGCCCGCACTGATTTCTATTGCGGAACACCCGTTGTGGTATTGAACTTCACCGATCTTCCGCCCGCCAGTTATGCGCTTGTCATTCTGCATGCTACCGGCGTACCAAACCCGCAACAGATTTCACTTATCCTTTCTGAATCTGCTGACCATCGTTGGTTGCTTGGCGGGTTCTTCAGCAAGCCTATGACGCTGGCAGGCCACGATGGCCTCTGGTATTGGGTATCTGCCCGTAAGTTCGCGCATACCAATATGAATTGGGACGCATGGTTCTACTACCGCATGGCCGCCTATTTTCTTGATCCGGTTGATTTCTTGTCCAGTCCAAATCTCGACAAATTGCAACATGAACAGGAGCGGGTCAAACCCGCGAATCTTCCCGGCACTCAGCAGCCGCTGATGATCGGGGGGCAGGGTTCTGTTTTCCAAGTTACTAACATCGATACCACCACGACGTTTGGCCCCCTGGATCTCGAAGTGCAGTACATTCCCGACGCAACGCAGGCTGCCCAGTTGCATGATCCACCGACAGCCCGCAAGCAGGTAACCCAGGTTATGACCGCGCTCCTGTCGCTTCACCCTGAATTGCACGACGCGTTCCATGGCATTTGGGTGCATGCGGACCAGGGATCTGTATCTCTGTTTTCATTGGAATTGCCGATGGACCAGATTCATTCGGGTGCACAGTCAGCGGCAATAACCTCGAATCCAACTCTCCGATAAGGCTGCGACGATGATGCACGATGACTGCTCTATGATCTCAGGATCCTTCTCTAAATCGCGCTCACTCTGGACCACTGCTGTGGCGGCCATGCTTGTCTGCTGTGGATCGCCGTCACTCTGTCAACTCCAGACCACGCCATCAAGTCGCGCGCAATCTCCCGTGCCCGGCCCGATTCACGATCCAACCCATCCAGAAATTCAACCGCGCCTGGATGTTGACCACGATCCGATTCCCTCCCCCGACGTCGAAGAGAGCGCGCCTTCGAACGCTGCGTCCCCTCTCGGCGAAGCCCGGCCTGGCGAGTTCCAAAAACGCCAGGACGGAGTTTTCACCATGCATCAGGACGTGGATGAGGTCTTGTTAACCTGCGCCGTGGTTGACGAGAAAGGCAGACTGGTTACGGATTTAAGCCGTAGCGATTTTCGTATCTGGGAAGACGGAGTGCCACAGGCGACTACTTCCTTCCTGCATCAGGACCAGCCTGTTTCGTTAGGTATTGTTGTCGATAATTCGGGCTCGATGCTCGACAAGCGTGCAGCGGTCAATGCGGCCGCGTTGAACCTGTTGCGGGCGTCCAATCCGCAGGACTCGACTTTCATTGTAAATTTCTCCGATCGAGCTTTTCTCGACCAGGGCTTTACCTCAGACATCGCCGCGCTCAATCACGGCTTGTCGCACTTCGATTCAAAGGGCACGACGGCCATGTACGACGCGGTCGCTGCATCTGCGGATGAATTAGCCCGTCACGGAAAGCTTCCCAAGCAGGTGCTACTGGTCATTACAGACGGAGCGGATAACGCATCTCGTCTTCAATTGGAGCAAGCTATCCGACGAGTGCAAGGCCTGGGCGGACCGGTCGTTTACACCATCGGACTGCTCTTTGATGTCGATAAGCAGGAATCGGACCGCGCAAGATCCGCGCTCGAGAGGCTGTCTACAGAAACGGGTGGCATCGCTTACTTCCCGCATTCCCTGGAGGATGTGGACAGCATTGCCGCGGAGGTCGCACACAATATCAGGGACCAGTACACTATTGGTTATCGCTCCTCGAAACCGGCCAGCGTTGAAGGCTACCGCGTTATCCGTGTTGAAGCGAACGTACCCAGGCACGGCAAGCTGATCGTAAGAACGCGCAAGGGGTATTGGGCCAAGAAGCCGGCGCGGCCAAGCGTGCAAACTGCGCAGGCGGTTAGTCAATAAGGCACTGAGTCGTCAACGCCGACATTCCGAATCGAGCACTCAAGTTACACAGTTGTTTTTTGCGTGATGAATAAATTGCAAATGAGTAATAAAAGAGGAGCCGCGAGCGGTTCCTCTTGTGATTTGGCGCCAGACATACCGGAATGGGGAACGGTGTGGTTGTCCTGCACCTTCGGTCAGTTCAATTTCATATCGTGTCAGCTGCGCTCACTGCTCTACCAAATACCCTTATCGCTTCCAGTAATTCTTTGCCCAACGAGTGCTGCGGTCGCGAGCCATGGCAAAAGGCTGAGTCGAGCGCCATTCTCTAACTCCAGCTTTCGCACCAGGCCTGCAAGTTGTTTGCCGTAAAGTTTGGCAGATTGGGGCATGATCGGCACACGCAGAAACTCACGAGCGTAATAGACTTCATCGCCGCCAAATCGCGCTGCGGCGCGCACGAAGTTCGGCAGGTCAAGCCCAGAGCCGCGATACTTCGAGACATAGTCCGACACAATCGCCAGGTAAGTCGCAACCCCTTCCCAGATCCCGGCCTTCATCGAGGAAGACCGCAGATCAAAGTAATCAATGCTACCCATTTCCACCAGGGAAGCAGAGTCGATAATGTCGCATAGTCTGAAGTAGAAATGACGATACATGCGTTGAAGTGTGGAGATCATCAATCGGTCAGATACCGACGGAACCCTGAATGCTTGGTTGCCGATCATCACTCTCCGCGTGCGCTCTATCAGGTGCGAAGCAATGCTCACCTGTTCGCCGGTTTGACCCAGGCGGCCGATGTGAATCTCAACAGCCTCTGGCAATCCCGAAATGAGAAAGTTCCATTTCCCTGCCAGGCGATCACCCCAGCTCCGTGGAGCAATCTGAGCTCCGAAACGACGCACCATGAATCTTGTGACGACTCCCTGGCCGGCATTTGTATATAGGTCAAGATCACTGCCTATATCCGGCCAGTGGTCGAGCGACTTGATCACCGCAACGCCGTACTTTTCGTATTCGAACGCGCTGCAAATCTCTTCGAGAAATGCGAGAGCCGTTGTGATACGCGCCCGCTCAGCGATTAATGCCGACTGCGCCCACGCGGCGCGCGTGTCATCCTTTGCCGCCTGCATCATGTCGAGGAACACTTCCATGCTGCGGACAATCACATGGTTCGAGTTAGCGAGCGCTACTAACTCATCGAATTCCTCGCGGCTCATGTTTCGTACTTCCGACCGCAATTCCACCATCGTCGATGAGCTTGATTGATAACCATCCAAGGGCATCAGCAACAAGCGGGAGAGCAGCGGCATCGATTGATGCAAGGGTGTCTTTGCAACGGGTTTGGCCATGTGCGTTGGGTCCTTTTTGAATAATTATTGAAGATGCGGCACCGACTGCGCTGGGACATGTTGCTGATCTGAGGATGATGGATTTGCGAGAGGTGCGCTGGAATTGCCATCCGGCGTATTTCCGCGCGGAGTGAGCTCGATCGGACCTGTTTCCAGGTGACGTTGCTGGCTGTATCTGTCAAGCACTTCGTCAACCTGATGGTCACTATCGGTGGCGACTACAAAAAGCTTCTTGCCTTCGGCTACACGTTGGGTTGCCAGGCCCACGCGTGCGTCCGAGTCACCGGCCTTCCTGGCTTTATCGTAGAAAAACTGCGCTGTCTCGAGATCGCCTTCCATCTCTGCTACAAACCCTCGGTTGTTAAGCGAAAATGCACTTGCCGGATCCAGCGAGTAGGCATGGAGGAAATCCTGCTTTGCTGCCAGCCAGTCGTTTTGATTTGCTGCGAAGACTCCACGGACGGTGAAGAGAGCGGACGTCACCTCTGCGCTTCCCATCTTCTTCATCCGTGCGTCTAACCTCTTCGCGCTCGTGGCAGCCATGGCACTGACCTGTTTCCCTCTCCATGAGCGATCGAGGGTAACAACAACCGGCTCAGAGGAACGCAATCCGGCAGCTTCGACGTAATATTTCATTGCATTGTCGTAGTCCCCCACCGCTTCGTACGCTACCCCAAGATTATTCAGCGTGAACGGATTTTGGGGTTCGAGTCGGAGTGCCTCCCGAAGCAACGAAACGGCCTGCGATCCACTGTCTTTCGACAGAAGATTCAGAGCATTCACATTCATGCGATTCACCCGCATCGGCACGTCCTGGAGGCTCTGGAAGACGGACTGCATCGGCTTTCCCTCTAGCTGCTTCGCGTTGCTCCGATCTATGTTTGCATTCGAACCCTGCTCAGAGGCCAGAGCGTAAAACTTGTGGGCCCGGTCCAGCTCTCCCTGTAATTCGGAGATGTATCCCAGATTGTTCAGCGTGAAGGGATCGGCAGGATCGTAAAGATATGCTTTGTAAAAGAGCGAAGCGGCCTTTTCGTATTGGTGCTTCTTAACGGCTTCAACACCATCGCGATTGAGCTTCTGCACAGGAGTCAGTTCGCTGTGCCTGGGAATCGTAATTTTTAGCACATCTCCTGCCCAGGCTTGAGGCCCCACGATAGCAATGACCGCCATGGCGGCAACGAATTTAAGTGGCATCCTCACGGTAGGACTCTCCCCGGCGCAGTCTACACGCCCACGGTTCCTTAGATGCCTGATCGTGAATCGCGTTGCCAACAGGAACTTGTGATTACCTTTTTCAGATTTGAAGGCCACCGATACGCACTCGATGCCATCAAAATGAATGTCGACCAATTGGAACCAGGGAAGGTGTGCCGACATGAAACCATTTCTCGCGGCAGTGGTGCTCGCTGCCTTAGCTGCTGGTCGTGGGCCGGCTCTCATTGCGCAGTCTCAAGTTGCGGTTCCGCAATCGTCACTGAAATCGGCAAGCGCGCCGGTTGACTTGTCGACTCTTCCTCCCCTGCCGCGCGGGAAGAGCACCATCCTCGGCGGGGAGATTCGAACTGTAGATGCAGTCCGCGACGAACTCACGCTAAAGGTATTCGGTCAACGGCCAGTAAAAATCCTGTTTGACGGAAGGACGCAGGTTTTCCGCGATGGAAGCAGAATTCCTCTTCGCGATCTTGGTCCATCGGATCATGCCTCAGTACAAACCTTGCTGGACGGAACAGCCGTGTACGCCCTCAGCGTCCATATGCTGTCCCAATCCCCCGGTGGCGAACTCCAGGGCCGGGTGCTCAGTTACAACCCCGATACTCAAGAACTGGCAGTCAGTACTGCCATGGATCGTCAACCTATCAAGCTACTCGTACCGGCCGGAACACAGATAACTCGAGTTGGTCAGCCCGGATTCACCCAATTGCAACCCGGATCGACCGATCTAGCCAAAGGGTCTCTAATTTCGGTGCAATTTGAGCCGAACAAACAGGGTCGGGGTGTTACTAGCCGGATTTCCGTCTTGGCCACCCAAGGGGCTGCATTTATCTTCAATGGGGACATATCGGCTCTTGACTTGCATTCTGGAGTATTGGCTCTTGTTGATCCGCGAGACGAAATGACCTACCAAATCTCGTTTGATTCCGCTCGTCTTCAAGCTATCAAGCGCCTTCATGTGGGGGTCCATGTTACTGTAACGGCCGATTTCGATGGAGACCGCTACGTGGCCAGCGCGATTCATGCTGACTGACCTCTCGGTGCGGCCGCGCCATAGCTTTGCTGATGAGGACTACGCTATTTAATCGGGAATTGCCTCACCGCATGCGGATCACCGCGACCTTCTGGCCGCTGTGCCCCGGGTTCTTTTGCGCAGTGGTGCTGGCGCCGGGGTGGTGTTCAGTCGTGCAGCACAATGTTAACGAGTGAACTATTTATGCGCATCCCGCTGCAGTCGTAGTCAATGTAGCCAAGGCTGCGAAACCTGTTAAGAAAAAAGCTAACGCGGGATCTTGTGGTGCCGATCATATCCGCCAGAGTCTCTTGACTGATCTTGGCGATCACCGGAATGGGCTTAGACTTCTGTCCGAAGTTAGCCATCATCATCAACAACCGGGCAAGGCGTTTTTCGCTGGAATTGAACAAATGATCGACCAGGTCAGCTTGCATGCGGATGTTCCGAGAGAGCAAGTGCTCCCGGAAATGCCGCGCGAAGTCCTGCTCACTGTGGAGCAGGCCCAGCATGGCCGTCTTTTCGATTCGAACGATGGTGCTGGATTGAAGTGCGCTCGCAGAGCAGACGCGACGCTGTTCGCCAGCAAGGGCTGCTTCACCGAAGAAGCTACCCTCCGGAAGGTGGGCAATCACGGCTTCCTTGCCGCTCATCGATACGAGGGTGAGGTTTACCCTGCCACTCTGGATGTAGAAGACTGCGTTCGAGGTATCACCTTGCGAGAAGATGTACTCACCGGCCAGATATTCACGGCGGGTTCTTCCGGGGGAGAACCTGTTCAGGAAATCCAGGATGTCGAATGCGAGCGCCGGACGCTGCGAAACGTCAACCCGCTTCGGAACGATCGTCAAGTTGTGATGCGCAACCGGCGGCAAAGGGAAAGCGTTGCTCAGTGGGATCCGAGGCGCCGTATTCGTCATTGTAGCGAAACCAGTAGCCATGATCGATACCTTTCAGTCTTACAGAGTCTTTGCGAGGATTTGACTTGATGTCAACCTTTGTGACTTCGATATAACCAACATACCGGGGAAGGAAAACAGTGAATATCAGCGAAGACTGTTATTGATGTAGGCGTTGGCAAACCAACTATGTAGGGTTTTTCTTACGCGGGAAACGCGCGTGCGAGGATTGCCGCTGAGTCACCTGGCGTTGCGAAAGCCCCAGATCCGATAGATATCTCGCTTTGCTTTCTAATCAGGTCATAGAAGGAGTCGCTGATCGTTCAGCGAACGAAACCAGCCGTCAGGCTTCAACTGGGGCGTTGAAGCCTGACGGCACAATGAATGATTGCTGGTTCGATCTCCAGCTATTTAGACTTCAATTTTGCAGGGGAAGCATCGGGTTCTCCAACTAGTTTGCAATCGGGTTCCGCGCAAGCCTGGCGCCGCTTTCCATTATTTTCTTGATCGCCGGCACCAGTTCCTCTGAAGCGCAGTTCTTGTTTACATATTCGGCGGCGCCCGCCCGCAGGCAACGCAATGCATATTGACTCTCGGCCTGGACACTCACCATGATCACTGGGAGATGGGCGTAAGTATGCTTTACATCTTTCAGCACCTCAAACCCACTGCGCCCCGGCATATTGATGTCAAGCAATAGTACGTCGGGTTGAGAGTGGACCAATTGAGCAAGTACTTCATCCCCGTTGGAGGCCTCGGAAAAGAACGCGCCGGAGAATGCGTCGCACAAGATCTCTCTCAAGCCGCGCCGCACGTTCGCGTGATCGTCTGCTATGAGGATATTCATCAGTCGATTCGCCTTCTGGGCCACAACATGCGACCTGAAACTAGTGTAGGGGTGATGAAAGAGATTAGATATCAGAGTAGCCTGTGATTGCTGTAGGGTTTGTTACGTTGCTGTGTAGGGTTATTCCTACACCGGCAAGCCCCTTCTATTCGATCAGGCTGTGCGTCATGGCGTAGCGGGTGAGTTCCGCATTACTCTTCATTTGCATCTTTTCCATGATGCGGGCTCGATAGCTGCTGATCGTTTTTACGCTGACATGAAGCCTTTCGCCAATCTCCGTCAAGGGGACGCCCGCGGCTATCATTTTCATCACTTCGTGTTCCCGGTCTGAGAGCGACTCATGCAAGGGCTTGTCCGCGAACTCATCCAAATTGGAGATGAGCCTTTCAGCGAGGCTCGCACTAACATAACGACCGCCGCTGACTATCTTCCTGGTCGCCATCGCCAGTTCTTCCGGGGCGCACTCTTTGTTGATGAAGGCTGCTGCGCCGGCCCGCAAACAGCGGACGGCATACTGCTCTTCCGGCTGGCAACTCAGTATGATCACGGGCAATCGCGGAAATGTGTGCTTCACATCCCGCAGAATATCCATCCCGCTGCGCCCAGGCATATTGATATCCAACACAAGCATGGAAATCTGGGATTGCCCAAGGCGGCTCAGCACCTCATCGCCGTTACCCGCTTCGGAAAAGTCAGCGCTAGGCAGAGCATCCGCAAGGATCTCTCGTAAACCGCGGCGCACAACTGCATGGTCATCCGCAATCAGGATATGCATAGTTCGCTCCTCTCGGCGCGTGGCGTGTCCACGGGAACGCGCACTGTGACCGTCGTCCCATTGCCCGGAGAACTTGAAATCCTTACCTCGCCTCCGCAGAACTGCGCACGTTCTTTCATGCCCAGGAGTCCCAAAGACCCAAGGGAGTCCGATAAGTTGGGTTCGCTGAAGCCTATTCCGTCGTCTTCGACTACCAGGACGATGTTTTCATTTTCTTCGCACAGCGCAACCCGCACCGTCTTTGCCTGGGCGTGCCGAATCACGTTCGTCAAACACTCTTGAAAGATTCTGAATGTCGCAGTAGCGCGGTCACCATCCAGGTGTAGATCGACGGGCGGAACAGAGACCTGGCAAAGGACGCCATTTCGAGAAGTAAACTCGCTGGCCTGCCATTCAATGGCTGCCGCCAGGCCAAGGTCATCCAATACTCCAGGACGAAGCCCGCTGCAGATAGTGCGCACCGCCTTGACACCGTCATTTATCAGTTGAATCGATTCCTTAAGTCGTGCAAGCACCTCGCCTTCCGATTGCGGCAGACGGCGGCTCATCCATGACATGTCCATTTTGATCGCGGTCAGGATCTGCCCGATCTGATCGTGCAGGTCGCGAGCGACACTCTTGCGATCCTCTTCGCGCACCCACTGCAGACGCTCGGCCAGCGCCCGCAGTTGCTCTCTTTGCAACACGAGCGACTCTTCCCCTCGCTTGCGTTCCGTAATGTCGCTGTTGATGACCAACACGCGGGGCGGCTCTCCTCGCTTGCCCCACTGCAAGGCCCAGCGACCGGCCACCACGACGCGCCTGCCGTCCTGAGCGGTCTTGATAAGGTCTCCCTCCCAATGTCCTATGCGCATCAGTTCAGCTGTAATCTCAGAGAACGATTGCGGAAACTCGGTGCAGAGCATCTCGTGCGCGATCTTTCCGGCGGCTTCCGTTTTGGTGTAGCCCAGCATGGCCTCTGCGCCGCGGCTCCAAAACTGGACCCTTCCCTCCAAGTCGATCACAAAGACCGAGTCCTGCGTGAGTTCGAGCAGGGCAGCTTGCTCTGCGGTTGCAATCTGCTGCTTACGCATTTCCGCAACATCGCGAAAAACCAGCACAACACCAATGACTTTTCCATGACCGGCGAGAATTGGGGCGGCACTGTGCTCAACCGCAATTTCCCGGCCATCCCTTGTGACAAGATCCACGTGATTAGCGACCGCCAAAACCTGCTTCTCCTTGAGCACACGGAGTACTTCATTGTCCGCGGTCATCCCGGACTTTTCATTGATGAGCCTAAGAACGTTCCCGATTGGTTGGTTGAGAGCCTCCTCCGTTCCCCATCCGGTCAGAGCGGCCGCGATGGGGTTGAGAAAGGTGATTCGGCCCTCGCTGTCCGTTGCTATCACGGCCTCGCCAATGCTGCCCAGAGTCGCAGTCCATCGCTCTTCGCTCTGCAACAGCTTGGTGCCCAGCTTTTCGACGTGGTGACGAGTGAACAACGCTAGAAAGACCCCAGACCCCAAGCCCAGGAGAAGGCAGCTTGTCACCATGAAGATCCATCGCTGGTGCGCGGCCTGAACGCGCTCGATGCGCAACCCCTCTTCCACACCCTGAAACTCGGCGATCTCATCTCGAAGGGTATCCATCTTGCTTTTTCTTAACCGGTTCTCAATGAGCGTGGGGTCGGCCTTTCCCGCACGGCGAAGGGCGATAATCCGGCTGTCGTACTCCTCAGACTCCTGATATCCGGCATCAACGTCCTTGAGCAGCCGTTGCTGCGCTGGGCTGTCAGCCACCAACTGAAAGAGCGCCTGGTACTCGGGATCGAACTTGTTTGTACCCTCCAGATACGGACGAAGGGAGGTCTCGTCGCCGGTCACGAGGAAGCCGCGCTTCGCGTATTCCATGTCAACCAGCAACTTGAGCAGATGCCCGGATTGGTCGAGAACCCGATCGGTGTGATCAACCCACCCTAAGGATCTATTCAGGTCGAACGTCTCCCACAAGAGCAATCCAGCAAGCGATGCCGTAACCAGAATAGGAACTACAATCATCCAGCGAAGCAACGACTTTAAATTCGAGTATTCCACCGTGACCAATCACTCTCTTCCGGGAAAACTATCGAGTTCCCATCACTGTTCACCGTCGGCACAAGTTCCTATGGCGGTCTACTGTGGCGGGCAAGATGCGATCACCTGCGAACGCCCAGCGGTTGTCAGCTAATGCATCGGATGTTGAAGAGAGCTCGCACCGTCGATTGAAGAGACAGAATCCGCGGCTTCTCTGTGACAAAGAAACTTGCTCTTCACTTATATTGGCGATCCTGCGCCCCAGCCCCGCGCTCGCAAATAGGCCTCAGCATCCGAGGCGGACTCCGCACGTTCGAGCATCGAGAACCCTCCCCCAGAAATGGTCCTGCCGTTAGGCAGGAGCTAAGCATAAAACTGCGTCTGTTCAATTGGCCTCAACCAGGTGAGGCACATCGACAGCTATCAAAAGGCCCTGCCAGACAGAGAAAACCTGCTCCAATCGAGCATTTGAGGCGGCGGCTCCGCAGAGTGGCAAGGTAATCTCCTAGGGTTGCATGAACCAGCGCGAAGGACAGTTCTGTATTGCTCACTTTTGAGAGATACTCTCAAACTTTATGCTGAATCCATGAACCGTTTCATAACCAGTTTTGAAAAGGGCACAGCGAATGTCCTCTGGTCCAGTGCCGCTTTGGAGCAGAACACCAGGACGTGGATGCCCTAGCATTTGAGGTTGCGACCGGGATCCAGGCCATCGAATCGGGCTGATACCTGCCCGCGATGGATGGGGACAGTCCTGAAAAGACGAAAACCCTTCACGTAAGCTGTTTGTTTTCGCGGGTGTTTCAGGTCATTATTGATGTAACGTCATTGTTTTCAAATGCATGGCAGGAAAGTGGGGGAGGGGCCGAGTTGAGCCCCAATACCGCATAGATCACACCCCCGAGGGTCGCAGGCACCGAGGGGTCAACGTCATTCGAATACACCGTGCGCCCCTCAACACCGTCGGCAGCGGGTAGCTGGTAGCTGTTGATGATCAGATTGAGCGCTTTCTCGATGGCCCAGGCCGGCGCCTCAAGGTCCACAGCCAGACGGTTGTTGTAGCGGTGCGTCACTGTCAATCCCTGGCTTTGCGCCCAATCCACAACCGCCTGTTCTGACTCTGCCGAGGGACCAAAGCGCGCATTCCACTCCTCCGGGCTCAGAAACAGGTGGAATAGCGGTGACTCCTTGTCCTGAATGTCTTCAAGGAACTGCTTCTCTTCCGCTGGATGAGGCAGGGCCAGAACCACGGCCAGACGCAGCTTCTGCTCCGGGTCGTAATGGCCCAGGAGCACGGCCGTTCCATTCTGCACTTGGACCGCTGTGTGGGCAGGAAGGCGAACCAGGGCTTCCGAAGTCCCGGAGCTTCCTTCGCGCTGTGCGCTTGGGGTTTGAGCTACGGCAGGGAGCCAGCCACAAGGAGCGTTACGGCAAGCAAACACGTCAAACCCGCCGACCTGCCCGCCAATTTGGGGAAATTGCGATTGAGCATAATACGACCTCTCCAGTCATAACCGATCTCGTTTTTTCGCGATGAACTATCCAGAACCGGCGGCGAACAAACCTGTACTACCTCACCTTCCCGCTGAGTTTTTCTCGAGCAATTGAGGGCGTATCGGATCATCCGCGGCAGGGCCAAGCTTTGCGCCGCATAACGGGCATGCCTCGAAGGCTCCTGCGTGCAGGTCCCCAATCAGGAGGATTCTCTCCTAGCGCTCAACCGTTTCAACGGTCCGGACGGTCAGTCCGGAACGGTGAAAGAAAATCTAGGTAGGGAGGGAACCAGCCCGCTGGAGAAGCCACAGAACCAATCGATTCAAGCCGTTTGCGCTGTTCATCGACCCGAGTGTCAGTTACGACGGGAAGGAAGGCAAATGACCAGTTCTGACCAGTCCTGAATGATCCGTCATACGATTGACAATAAACACTTTGCATGATGCCAATCCGGCCATTGCAACGGCGCAATTCAGCCGGGTGATCGCATAAGGAAACCTGCTGACAAAATGAGTCTCCGATTTCTTCCCTGAGTTTGCAGTCCAATTCGTGAAAAGGGAGACAATCAACTCTATGGCCTCCACAGCACCACAAATTCCGCAGCTTCCACAGACGGCGATTTACCCCACCCCTCCCCCACTTTCCTGCCATGCATTTGAAAACAATGACGTTACATCAATAATGACCTGAAACACCCGCGAAAACAAACAGCTTACGTCTTGGAGCCGATAGGAGATTAGCCATTTTGCACCCGGAATGCAGCAGTTTTTGGGCGTCGACGAAGCCCAGATGGCCGAAACCGCCATCATCCTGCAATTCAGCGCATTCAAGACCTGAATGCAGAGCGCGGCGTTTCGAAAAGAGGACGCGAATCGGCGTGGATAAGGACGGAGCCCTGCAGGCCCTACTTGCTTTCGAGTTTGGCGGACTCTTGTTTGGCCTCGATCAGCAAGGGCTCCTGCGGGTCGCCATCTTTCCAGGCGTTGAGAAATGCCTGGAACTCGGCGCGTGCCGCGGCAGTCTCCCTCTCCATCACCAGCACGCGCGCCAGGCGGAGATGAGCAACTGTGTAGAGTGGCGAGATCGGAGCAATGCCCCGGTTGGCAAGGATCAGCCGGTAGTCGTCGGCGGCGCGCTCCAGCATCCCGGCCTCGGCCTCCGCCCGCCCACGCAATGTTGGGATCTCAAAGTCGACCATCTGATAAGGCCGTGCCGGTTCCATCTTTTCGACGGCCTGTGCCGGCTGATGCGCATCGAGAGCCAGCAGCGCACCCAACATGGGAAGATCGTGGTAGCGATGGATTGTATTTGTCTCTCCACTACTGTGCACTTCGGCAATGAACTTCCGTGCCGGCCCCATATCGCCAAGTTCCGCTTTCAGCCATGCGAAATGTCCAGAAGCGTTGCCCGTGACTGTCAGGCCCTGCAGGCTGGCTCTAGCCTGCTCAAGATCGCCCGCATTCAACATGGTCTCCGCAATATCCAGCACAAGCGCTTCATCGAAATCGCTGTCGCCTTGCCGTACCACCTCACGGCGTGCGTGAGAAAAATAGCCGGCCGCCTCATGGACTTTGCCTTCGGACGCCGCGGCCATGCCCAGGTCGTCCAGCGCATAGTCTGATTTATCGTGCGTAAAGCCCCAATCCCCTTCCGACTTCCTTGCCGTAGCATCACCCTCGGCAACGGCGATCTGGAACAGAACCTGGTGCGGGTCAAAGGTCTCCTTGCCATCGGCAATGGACGCGGCGGCTACCCGCTTGGCGTCGACAAGCCGGTTAGCTCGCTCATAGGCAATCGCCGCCATCTCGCTTATCTGGGCACCGTGGACTCCAGTCCGCAAGGAGGTTTCCCCTGCTTCCACCGCCTGCGCATAATCCCCCACCAGGGTGTACATGCCGCAGAGATTGGCCCAGTTGGTGGCATTGTTCGGAAAGATCTGATTGAAGAGCCGCATTGAGGAGATAGTCGCCTGGTAGTCATAGGTTCCAAACGCGTTGTAAAGAATCTCGATGGTCAATCGATCCCGCTCCGTGGTATGACTCCGCAGCGAGTTGGCCTTCTGAATCAGGGCAGCCGCCTGCGTATATTCGCGACGGTTATAGAGAGCCACGGCCGTGGACCGGGGAACAATCTCCAGGAATGGCGACTGTTCCAGTTCGATCTGAAATACCCGGTTCAGTGCGACGTCGAAGTCCTTGTCGCCGGTGGTGTTTTCAAAGTCCGCCAGCACCACGGATGCCGAAAGCGGGGCTGGATGAAGATGCCTCCACAGCAGGTAGCTTGCGCCCGCGGCTGCTCCCAGAGCAATCGTTGCCCCCAGAGCAAGAGCAAGCACCCCCGCGCGCAGTCAAGCGCGTCAGGTTTTGTTGGACCTCGCTGATGTTGGTCCGGATGGTCCGCTGCTGGCGGAGAATGCCAATGGCCTGGGTCTCGGCGCCCAGGTCGAATACCGCGTGGGGCATTCCGCGCCCTGGGACAATGACCTCGACAGGCGCTCCAAACTGGTACCCGCGCCCAGGCAAGGTAAGTACAAAGTTCCTCTCGGAGCAGCCATCATCGAGCGCCTTGCGCAGCACCGAAATGCTCTTGGCAAGGCTGTTTTCGTCTGCGAATGTATCGGGCCAGATCTGTTTGAGCAACTCGTCCTTGCTCAAAATCTTCCCGGAGTTCTGAACGAAGTAAAGCGACAGATCGAAGGACCGCCTGCTGAGGCCAATGGCGACTTCGTTGCGCACCAGGGTACGGGCGACGGGGTTCACCTCAAACTCGGCAAACCGGTACACCTGGCTATGTTCAGGCGGCATACCGGCATTCTAACCTCTCGGAAGAATGGACTGAACGGGTACATAGCCATGCAGCAAAAGCCGCGGACTCGAGGTCCACGGCTCTCGTTGCCTTGTTTGGCTCATTGAGAGGACGAAGCGACAGATGGGCGCCCACAGTCATCCGTTATTCTGCCTTGTAGGTGTAGTCGTTGTAGAGCGTCACTCCATTGAGAATCGTATAGAGGCGCGCATAGATCGTCTCTCCGTTGGTTGGAAGCCCATTCACGGTCGCGGAAGTGCCTGTTCTATGGCCCGATACAAAAAGGTCATAGCCCCCGGGCGAGACGGCGCTCAGGTGGAGATCGTACTGCGAGACAGGGGTTCCGGCCGACCATGTGAACGTTACGCTGGTTGCCGTCAACGTTGAACTCGGAGCCGGGGAGAGGAGTTTGGCTATCGACGCCGCGGTGTAGGTGTAATCGTTCGAAACCGTGACTCCGTCGACAATCGTATAGAGCCGCGCATAGATTTTTTCTCCGTTCGTCGGAAGACCATTCACGGTCGTAGATGTGCCTGCTATATGACCCGAAAAGTAGAGTTCAAAGCCGCCAGGCGCCACGGCGCTCAGGTGCAGATCGTACGCCGAGACACCGCCCCCGGTCGACCACGCGAACTTTACGCTGGCGCCGGTCAACGTGCTGCTTGGTGTCGGAGACGTAAGTATTGCGGGAACTCCCGTGCCCGTACCGCTCAAGGAAATGCTCTGCGTGGCGCCGCTGACATTGAGGGCATTATCCGTCAAGACCAGTGATCCACTTAGCGAACCCGCAGCTGTCGGAGAGAAGCTCGTGGGAAGGAGGCAGGATTCGCCCGCTGCCAAAGTTCCCGACGAAGAGGAACTAGAGCTGACCAAGGGACAAGCGGAGGTCACGCTGCTGTTGAGCGTAAAGTTAGTGGCGATGCTTGGATTGTCGCCAGTCGCTGGAACTGGGAAACTCAGCGGCGCGTTGCCGATGTTATGCACCGTCACCGTCTGAGGGCTGTCGCTGCTGGTCGCGCCGACCGCTGTAGTGGCGAAGGTCAAGCTCGGCGGATCGGCGAAGTCTTCCTTCACAACCTGGCCCGTCCCGAATTCATTAATAATATAAACATTGCCATTTTCTTCCACAACCGTGCTCCACGGCCTGCTCAGATTGCTCCCAAGTATGGTTTGCGTGTATGTGCTACCTGACGGAGTTTCCTTATAAACCTCTCCTGTATAGCCTTGCCCGCCTTCGTTATCGGTAATATAGACGCTGTCGTTCCCATCCACCGTCAATCCGGTATCCACGATGAATCCGCTGGCGACCGTGCTTTGCACATAACTTCCGTTCGATGGAGATTCCTTGATCACCCAACCATTTCCGATATTGCCTGGGACGGCGGTGTCGACATCGGCGATATAAACATTTCCGGCCGAATCGACCGCTACGGCCGTTGGGTAATAGAGGTTCGTGCCTACAGTGCTTTCCGTGTAGACACCATTAGAGAGCGTCTCTTTTAGCACCCGGTTTCCTGTGTTGTCGACGACGTACACGTTTCCGCTTCCATCCACTGCGAGTGCTTCGGGATATCGCGCGTCCATTGGGGAGACAACGCTCTGACTATAACCGCTCGCGGCCGGAGTGTACTTCAGTACAGTGCCGCCAAATGTGTTGGAGACATAAATGTTACCCGCCCCATCGAGCGCAAGGCCCTCCGGATTATCGAGCCCCGAAATAACAACGCTTTGCGTATAGCCCCCCGCAGACGGAGTCTGCTTTAGCACCCTGTTATTCGACGCATCGACCAAGTAGATATTGCCGTTGCCATCGATTGCAATCCCATAGAGATTGGCCGGCCCAGCGGTAAATACAGTGCTTTGGGTTCCTGGCAGGAAGTTCACCTGCGGCCCTACGCCCGTGCCTTGAACGTATCCGGTTGCCAGCACGTTCCCTGAGCCATCTAGCAACTCCGCCGCGCCGTACCGCGTCCCGGCAAACTTGGGGTTGAAACTTACGTCCACCGTGCAGCTTTCACCGACGGTATATGCGGCTCCAGCCTTGCAGGTTCCCGTGCCGGCATTGGTGAAGTCGAGGTTCGGCGCACCCTGTGTCACCACCGCCGTTGAGCCCAGCGTGCCCGCTGTGTCGAATGTAAAGATTATGGAGATCGGAGTTCCGCTTGTGCTTCCCACATTCACTGTCCCGAAGTTCCCGCTCGACGATGTCTCCTCTACCACCCGGTTATTACCCTGATCGGCAATATAGGCGTTGCCGCTACCGTCCACTGCGACCCCGTCGGATTGACTCAAGCCGTTGGTTCCATAGTTCGCGACAACGCTCTGGGTATAGCCGGCCGCCGAAGGCGTCTTCTTCAACACCTGGTAACCCTGCTGGTAGGTAATATAGACGTTGCCGCTGCCGTCCACCGCGATCCCTCTCGGACCCGTCACGCCATTGGTTGCCGCGTTTACGACAACGCTCTGGGTGTAGGTACCAGTGAAAGCGTCTCCTTTAACACCTGGCTATTGCTCGCATCGGTCAAGCTTGAGTCGGTAATATAGACGTTGCCGTTGCCGTCCACCGCGACGCCAAAAGCAGAAGTCAGGCCGTTTGCCGCATTGTTTGCGAGAACGCTCTGGGTGTAGCCGCCCGCTGAAAGCGTCTCCTTCAACACCCGGCTATTCTCGAAATCGGCGATATAGAGGTTGCCGCTGCCATCCACCGCGACCCCCTCGGGATCGTTCAGGCCATTGTTGGCAGCGTTTGCGATAACGCTTTGCGCTTCGAAGAAGTGCGCGGTCTGCGCATGGACGCCGACCCAGGCTCCGCCCAGCACGAAAGCCAGAACCCCGCACAACGGAAGCGAACCTTTACGCGTCCGCAACGCACTGAAAACACGAGAAAAGGCAGCCGCTCGAATTGTCGAGGGTAACAATGAAGGGATGGATTGCATGACGGATCTGCTCCTTAGCGCATGTGAACTGCGTCCCTGGCATTTAACTTCTAAGAGCCCGCAGTTTCCAAACGCTCGGAGACAGACCAGGACATCCCGTAGCTCATTCCTTAAAAAAAAGGAAATGCGTACCTATGTTACTTAAGTGAAAGCTCGAACGAAGCGTAACACAGGTTGTTGTGCCGCGTCACGCGTAGTTATGAATCCTCTGTAACTTAATCGTAAGTACTTTCGGTCGATCACCGTTGCTGAGGGACTTCGCAGGAACCGGGCTTCTTCGTGCTGGGCGAGAGAGCGGTCTTCAACCGAAGCCCGAATCTGGGCTCGTTGTGCCACGTGGCTGATCGCTCGGGCATTCCATGCACAATTCTCGATCGAGTATGTAACGTTTTGTAACTTCGATGCGGAGTCCACCGCGTTGCTCACTCGCCAGACCGCTTGCCATGGGGTTGAATGCCGCGGGCAATCAATCCGAGTCCCCCAACGAGTAACACGAGCATGACAATGGTATTGAAAAGGCTCAGGGGCCGGAAATAGATGTGAAGGTTGGCGACGATGCCGGCAAAGATGAAAAGTGCTCCCGCGATGGTGAGTACCCATCCGGCAATGCTGCGACCGCGCCAGAAGAGCAGGCCGATGCCGAAAAGCATGGGCAGGAGAGTTATGCCGAATGCATTTTCACCATGGAAGTTCCAATAAGAGCCCATTACCGTAACCTGATTGACCAGCAGATATCCGCCAATGCAGGCCATGACGGCTCCCAATGCAAAATAGCCGAGGCCGCCGGGAGTTCCGCCAGCATCGCTGAAAGAACGGTTGTCCATGGCGCGAAGTATAGCAGAAGATGAAATCCCGCCTCACGGCGACACCGAACGATGGTAATCCGGGCAGGGTAAGTCGAACTCGTTATTATCCAGGTAATTAACAGGAATGGAACTTAGAAGGCTCCCGCCCTTTGATCATTAACAACGATGGGTGCCCCAGATCTCGATTTTGAGATCTGGGATCGCATGGACTGACACACCGGCAGCCCTTCGGC
>Ga0182013_10001691_pt1 | contig 29778 bp, 26 predicted proteins | sample 612S2MmetaG_FD_120487 | JGI IMG/M metagenome (GOLD analysis project Ga0182013, IMG submission 120487) | Permafrost microbial communities from Stordalen Mire, Sweden - 612S2M metaG | ecosystem: Environmental > Terrestrial > Soil > Wetlands > Permafrost | place: Sweden: Stordalen | collected... | reverse complement strand
GCTGGTTTGAAATCGCAAGGTATCCCAATCGCTTCGAGCGCAAGTGCGACAGCAACGCGACGGCGACTTATTCCCTCCGTTCTGACGGCAAAATCAGCGTGGTAAATACCTGCAAGACTCGCGAAGGCAAGCTAACCCAATCGAACGGCTGGGCTCAGGTTGTTGACCAGAAGACCGGCTCAAAGCTCAAGGTGACATTCTTCTGGCCGTTCTTTGGGAATTATTGGATTATCGACCTGAGCCCGAACTACGAATACGCAGTAATCGGCGAACCGAGCCGTAAGTACCTGTGGATTTTGAGTCGCACTGCGAAGATGGATGACAAGCTCTATGCAGAAATTGCGGGTCGCCTAGCGGCCAAGGGCTACGATGCCAGCAAGCTCGAACGGGGAAGGCAGTCCGACTGACGCAGGTTGCCGATGGTTTCGGCGGATAGTCTTCCCAAGCAAATACTCGCATACTCGCACATTGCCTATCGGTCATGCATGTCCTTCGTTTGCCATAAGAGATTCCGGATAATCTCCAGTTCCCGCGCAGTGAATGTCGGGCGATCGGAATCTTTCGGCAATGTGCCGGTGGGGAACATTATTCTGGCCATCAGTTCCAGCTTGGCTGTGGGTAGACTATGGCCGATCGTGAGCGCAATACTCCTTGTTCTCCTTAATGAGTTGCCGCAGTTCTGCTGCTTTCATGTTTTTCACCAGGATGCATTGTGCCCTGGTCTGGCCGAAAAGGGAGTCCCCTATTCGTAACTATCTCCACCTAATCGAGCTTACTGCAGTCTATAAGGAAGGACCCCATCGGGAAGGAAGGACCCCATCGGGCTGGATGCTAGCGGGGTCGTTCTGCGTTCGCGCCTTTTCCAACTGCTCGTCCAGGAAGTCGGACCAGTCCTGCAACCTCTTGGCGCGTGGCTCCAAATACTCGGCGTAGTTATATGCGCCGGATATGCGCGTCAGCGCAGTGCCATCGTAGTCGCGCATCTTGCGGAGCAACTCTGGAACCTCAGAAATTGGAACGCTTGCGAAGTGCTCCTCCACAACTCGACTCAATATCTTGTCGGGCTTGATTCCGGCTGCGGGGTTCATCGTGTTCTGATCCAGCAGCCTGTTGTCTGTTCCCCACTCATAGATTTGCCGCACGATTTGGAGATTGCGGCGTGCGATATCACGGGCGCCCCGTGCATCGACATCCTGGGTCAACTTGACCAACTCCATGCGTGTGATCTCTGCGGGAATCTTACTACCCACCTTGGCGATGATGTCAGACTCCAGCCGCGACTCGACGTTCGCGGCGTACTTGTCGTTCTTGTCTGTCCTCCACCACTTGAGCCACTCGCGGATCACGTACTCCAGAGTCTTTTCCTTCGGCTGCTCAACTTTGACTTTGGCCTTCTCCTTAACGTCTTTCCGCAGTGCCATAGGACCGACACCGTTGGCCAACAACTGCCTCGCTTGCGCATGATGCGCTCGTGCGTCGGCAAGGGGTACATCAGGGTACTTACCGAAGGCCATCTGTTTCATCTTGCCCTCGAAATGGTACCTCCATCGCCACAGTTTTCCGCCCTCTGGAGTGACCAGGAGCGCCAATCCTCCGCTGTCTGGAATGCGGTAGGGCTTCGTCTTTGATGCAGCCTTCAGACACTTCAGGTTCCATAACTCCACGTTCGCGTGCATCTCCCCCTCCTGTGGTCGTCTTGCTCGCGCTAAAAAGTGACCACAGAAAAGGGGTGATTGGGAGGTAACTCAAGACATGGTGCTTACGTGTGAATGGACATATGGAGTGGTAGGAAATTAGTGTAAATAATTGATTTTATGGGTTTAGAGACGTAAAGGCGAGTAGAGGCACGTCGAGAAAAGTCGAGGAAGTGTGAATTAGTATTAGGATTCTTGGCTGCCCCCCAGGGATTCGAACCCCGATATGCTGCTCCAGAGGCAGCTGTCCTAACCGTTGAACGAGGGGGCAGAAAGCGCAGAAGGCGTCTATTCTGCAGCCGTGATGTCCAGCGTCCTCACAGATTGACTGGCGCTGAGAACCAACCTTTCCATAATATGTGGATTCTCCAAACGGGTCAAACCACGGCGCCCACTACCCGCGTCCTCTCGATGCCTGCAACTGACTCCCGATAAAGCTTCCGCCAACCCGCCTCAAAATCGTCGAACAAAACGGGATAGCGAACCCACCGTAACGCCGTCCTGCATCCCTCACCCAGCCCGTCCGGCTCCAGGATGCATCCCGCACTGGTATAGAATCTGACAAGAGCATGGAGTCCCTCCTGAATCTCGTTTGGGCCCTGCTGGCGGCGCTTATAGTGTGCCTTTGGCTACGTATCGCCAGCCCTAGCGGCGCCAGCCGGCGAACCCAGGCTGCCGCGGTGGCGATGCTCATTCTCATCCTCTTCCCCGTAATCTCGGTTACCGACGACTTGCAGTCGCTCCAGAACCCCGCCGAGACCGCGACCTGCGAGCGCCGTGACCACATGTCCTCCTGCCCGCACTCCATCTTTCCTATCGCCGTAGCGCTGCCGGCCCCCGGTTTTGTTCGCCCGCCCATCTCCTTCCAACGTTTTTCGGCGTGCCTCCGACCTCGCTTGTCGGCCGTCAAAAAGCCTGCGCTCCGTTCCATCCAAAACCGCCCGCCTCCCGCAGCCTGATCGCTCTCCTTTCCGTCAATTCAAGCTGAACCCATTTCCGTTCCCATCGCCGGCGATCCAATTCGCGGCGTAAAGGATGCGTATGAAGCAATCATTTCCCTCCCGGTCTGCATCGGCGCTTGCCGCACTGCTCCTGTTCAGTGCGGTGCTGTGCCCTGCTCAACAGAGCCTTACCTGGGACCAGGTGAAAGCCAGGTTCGAGTCTGCCAATCCCGCGCTCAAAGCTGACGCACTGGGCGTCGACGAATCGCGTGCCGAGGAAATCACCGCTTTCCTGCGTCCCAATCCCCAATTCACCGCATCCACCGATGCCACGCAGATCGCGCCGCACGCCGGAGTCTGGCAGCCGCTCAAGGGCACGGATTTTGTGCCCACTCTCAGCTACCTCCACGAGCGCGAGCACAAGCGTGAATTGCGTCTCGAGAGCGCAAAGGAAGGCACGCGTATCGCCGCCTCGGACCACGAAGACCTGAAACGCAATTTGGAGTTCACTCTGCGGGAAGCATTTGTGAATACTCTTGAGGCCAAGGCCGTTCTTGAACTTGCGCAAGCCGATCTGGCCTACTACGACAAGATCATTGAGATCAGCCGCAGCCGCTTCAAAGACGGCGACATTGCCCAAATTGACCTCGACCGTATCGAATTGCTTCGCGTGCAATACGAATCGGAAATCCAAACCGCAATCGTCAACCTCCGCACGGCCAAGATTCAGTTGCTGCAGCTACTCAACGACCGCACGCCGGTGGAGCAGTTCGATGTGAATGGTCCCTTCGATTTCTCCGATGCACTGAAGCCGCTTGACGATTTCCGCCAGACCGCGCTCGATGCGCGGCCCGACCTGCAGGCGGCGCTGCAGGCTATTCAGCAGTCTCAAACCAACCACAAACTGGCCATTTCCAATGGGTCGACCGATCCCACCTTCAGCGGCTGGTACACCTATAACTCGTCGAACAACAACCCCGACGGCATCCAGACGCTCGGCCTGAGCGTCAGCGTTCCCCTGCGCATCTTCGACCACAATCAGGGCGAGAAGCAGCGCACGCTGATCGATATTGAGAAGAGCCAGCAGACCAGCGAGGCCACGCGGGCCCAGGTCTTCAGCGACGTGGACTCCGCCTACACCGAGGTCGAGAGCAACATCGCACTGCTCAAGCCCTACAAGGCGCAATATAAAGACCAGGCCACGCGCGTGCGCGACACCGTCACCTATTCCTACCAGCACGGCGGCGCCTCGCTCATGGACTTTCTCAATGCGCAAAGCGAATATCGCGCCGTGCAATTGGCCTATCTGCAACTGATCGGTGCGTATCTGAACGCGGCCGGTCAACTTAATCTTGCTGTCGGACGCGAGGTAATTCAATGACGTCGAAACTCATCGTGAAGCAACCCGCAATCGCTTCCCTATCGCTGTCCATGGCAGCCTCGCTCGCTCTTTTCGCCCTGGCTCTGGCCGGCTGCAAGGACAAGGTCCAAGCCGACGGCGCCCCTCCGCCCGCCCAGGTTATTCAGGTTCCCGACATGAACCTCATCACCATCGACAGCAAGGATGTAGCCAAGTTCCCTCTGGTCACTGCTGAAAAAATCGAGGCTGCCGCTGAACTGAGCGCCACCGGCGCCGTCTTTCCCGACGTCTCCCGCGAAATTCCCGTCATCTCCCTTGCCAACGGCCGCGTGGTCGACATCAAGGCCCGTCTCGACGACAACGTGAAGAAGGGCCAGTTACTCCTGAAGGTGCAGAGCCCCGACATCACCAACGCCTTCGACACCTACCTCAAAGCAGTCAACGACGAGCAGCTTGCCAACAAAGCCTTCGTCCGCGCCCAGGATCTGTTTCAGCACGGCGCCATCTCCCAGTCCATGCTGGAGCAGGCCGAGGACTCAGAAAAGGACGCCAAGGCCGACCTCACCGCCGCCGAAGAGCAGTTGAAGACTCTCGGCGTGGATAAGAGGCACCCCAGCAGCATCGTCAATGTCTATGCGCCTGTCTCCGGCGTGATCGTGGTCCAGAACGTCACTAACGCTGCCGCCGCCGGCGTCAGCCTCTCCGGCTCCGCCACCGCCTTCACCATCGCCGACCTCTCCACCGTCTGGATCGTCTGCGACGTCTACGAGAACGACATCGCCAGCCTGCAACTGGGCCAGCAAGCCAAGATTCGCTTCAACGCCTATCCAGATCGCCCGCTCACTGGCCGCATCAGCGACATTGGCCCCATCCTCGACCCCTCCTTGCGTACCGCCAAGGTGCGCATCGAGGTTGCCAACCCGGGCTTTCTCAAGCTCGGAATGTTCGCCACCGCCACCTTCACCGGCCGTTCCAAACAGTCCTTCCCTGTGATCCCAGCCGACGCCGTGCTTCACCTGCACGACCGCGACTGGGTCTACCTGCCCGCCGGCGGCAACCAGTTCAAGCGCACCCAGGTCACGGCGGGAAAGATGCTCGACGGCAACCGCCAGCAGATTCTCTCCGGACTCGAACCCGGCCAGCAGGTTGTCACGAATGCACTGCTGCTGGAAACCGCGGGAAATCAATAGAGGATGCGCACGCGCCGATTGCGCATTCAAACGCCGCTGACCCCGAGCGCTCGCGCAATCTGCAAAGCTGCCCGTGCCGGCGTACAAAGGCTCGTATCCACCACCACCCTCGGCTTGGGCATCTGCAATGCATTGAAAGTGCCCCCGGTATGAAGCTCTTCAAACAAGGCAACCGAGGTCAGCTTCTGATGCGCACGCCTTGAAGGGCTGTCGATGCGACGTTTCAACTCCTCCACCGGGCACGTCAGTTCAACAAACTCCACCTCGCCGCCCGCAGCCGCGACTGTTCTTACCGCTTCCCCCACAAACGTGGGACGCACGGTGGCCTCCGGAGCGAAAGTGAAAATCAATCCCGGCAACTTGCTGCGGCACACCTGCTCAAACACCGACAACCAGATCTCTTCGCGCAGTTCGACGAAAGGCTCGCTACCAAACTCGAACATCGAAAGCAGAAGATCCACCACCTGGTGATTGTGGAACAACTTGTAGCCGGTCAATCCAGCCAGTTCCTGCGCCACGGTCAATTTGCCCGCTGCGGGCATTCCGTAAATGAAGACCAGCTTCATCGCGCCTCGCTCTATTCCTCCCGCAGCACTTCCAGCGGCCGTAATCCCAGTATCCGGTAGCTGGCAATCCATCCCGTCGCCGTGGCCAGCACCGCCGTGCCCACCAGCGCGAACAGCGTTGCATACCAGTCGATGTGGAAGCCCACCTCCAGCTTGTGCAGCAGCACCCGCGTCAGCACGTTGGCAAACACCACTCCCACCGACCCCGCCAACAGCCCCAGTACGCTGAACTCCACGCTGAAGGTGCGCACAATCCGCATCCGCGTTGCTCCCAGCGTCTTCAGCACCACCGCCTCGCGCATCCGCCGGAAGCGCGCGCTGGCAATGCTCGACGCCAAAATCATCAGCCCCGCCAGAATCGAGAACCCGGCCAGAAACCGCACTACAAACGTGATCTGATCCACCACGCTCTCAATCCGGTCCAGCACATCGGCAAGGTTGATCACCGTCACCGTCGGATACGCCGCGAACAGTGCCCGCTCCATCGCCGCCACTTGCTTCGGATCGATGTGCGCGCCGCCATACCACGTCGCCGGCTGGTCCTTCAGGCTTGCCGACGGCAGCACAAACTGCACCCGCGCGCCCAGATGCTGCCCATCCGCGCGATACACCACCGCTACCTTCAGCTTGTGCACCGTGCCGCCCACATCCAGTTCCACCGCCGAGCCTACACCCAGGTTCAACCGCTTAGCCGCGCCTTCGCCTACTGCCAGTTCCGCAGCGCCCCCATCCGTCCACCACTTGCCCTGCGTTACCTTGTCGCCCGCCGGAGCCGCATCCGCCCAGCTCAACTCCGCATTCTCCAGCATCCGCCGCGGAAAATGCTGGCCCTTCAACTGCTCCACCGGCTTTCCGTTCAGCGACACAAACCGCCCCGACACCACCGGCATCAGGTCCAACGCCTGCGATACTCCCTGCTGATGCTGAAAAAACTCCTTCACCCCCGCAACTTCATCGGTGGTTACGTCGATAAGAAAAACATTGGGCAGCTTGGGTGAAGCCGTCTCCCTCAAGTCGCGCAGCAGCGCCCCCTGCATCAGGTACACCGCCAGAATCAGCATCACGCCGGTCCCCAGCGACGCCAGCACCGCCGCCGACTGGTTTCCCGGCCGGTAGAGATTTGCCAACCCATGCCGCAGCGACGAAGGCAGCCGCAGCCTCACCCGGTTCAGCACAAAGCGCACTGTACGCAGCGCCACCGCCGCAAGCACCAGCAGCACCACCAGCGCAATCGCAAACAGCAGCGCGAACCAGCCGCCCACCTTCGCTGAATCCGACAGCGCCCACGCAATGCCGCCCAGCGCAAGCACCACCACGATCGACAATGCCAATTGCAGCCGCCGGCCCCACCAGCGCGCCAGCCAGCCGCCAAATCCTACCGGCCCCGCCTCCACCAGCCGCCGCAGCACCAGCACCGGCCGCACCGCCCGCACATCGAGCAGCGGCGGCAGGCAGAACAGCAGCGTCGTCAGCAGCCCCGTGCCCAACCCCGCCAGCACCGAGCGCCAGGGAAACTCCATCACGGTGTGCACCGGCAACAGCTTGCCGAACACCGCCGGCAGCGCCGCCATCACTCCCAGGCCCGCAGCTGTGCCCAACAATCCGCCTGCCAGCCCCAGCCCCAGCGTCTGCAACAGAAAGATGCGCAGCAAGTCCGCCGAGCGCGCCCCCACCGCTTTAAGAATGGCCAGCATGTCCATGCGCTGTTCCAGGTGCGCGTGCATCGCCATCGCCACGCCGATTGCGCCCAGCACCATGGCCACCAGGCAGATCAGGCTCAGGATCGCGGTCGCGTTATCCAGCCCCTGGCTCAGCGCCGGATTGCCTTCGCGAAAATCCATCACCTGCGCATCCGGCAGTGCCGCCTCAACCTGCTTGCGCAGCGCCACCTGGTCCGTCGTTGGCGCCAGCTTCATCAGCAACCGCTGGCTCACCCGGCTCCCCGGAGCCAGCAGGCCCGTCTCGTTCAGGCTGGCGCGAGAAATCATCACCCGAGGCCCCATGCCCGCGCCCGCCGTGATGCGGTCCGGCTCCTGCTTCAGAACCGCTGCGATTCTGAAATTCCTTCCCCCCAGCCGCAGCGTCTCACCCACATGCGCGTTCAGCCGGATGAGGAATTCCTCCGCTACAACTGCCGAATCGCCATCGAGCGCCTGGCGCAGCGGCATCGCCGGTTCCAATTCCGCCTCGCCATAAAAGGGATAAGCGCTCGCGTCCACGGCCTTTAATGACACCAGCAGCGGCACCGGGTCAGGTGGCACCGACGCCATTGAAATGGTCTCGGTCACCCACGTCGCCTGGGTTCCGGCATTCTGCTTCTGCAGCACCACAAGCTTCTTCTGCTCGTCTTCGGTCGGTTCGCGAAAGATGCGCGCGCTCAGGTCCCCGGCCATCAGCGAACGGGCCTCGGTCGTCAACGTCCGCCTGAAGCTCTCGCTGAATCCGCGCACCCCCACCAGCGCCGCCACGCCCACCGCCACCGACAGCACCACAAACCCGAACTTGCCCGGCGCGGACTTCAAATCCCGCCAGCCAATGGCCGCCGCCCGTCTCCAGCTCAACGCCTGCTTAGCCATTCGCGCGCGGCTCCGCACCCGCTGCCACCACGGGCTCCGCCACGGAGGGCAAACTGTCTTCCACCACCATTCCGTCCTTCAATACAATCCTGCGATCCGCGCGGCTGGCGATTTCCGCATCGTGCGTCACCAGCACCAGCGTGGCGCCCGCATGGCTGTTGCGCTCCAGCAGAAGATCCAGCACCAGGCGCCCGTTGGCGCTGTCCAGGTTTCCCGTCGGCTCGTCGGCCATCACAATCGGCGGCTCCACCACAAACGCCCGCGCCAGCGCCACCCGCTGTTGCTCACCGCCTGAAAGCTGCACCGGGTAATGCTCCATTCGCTCGCCCAGCCCCACGGCGTCCAGCAGGCGCCGCGCCTGCGCCAGTCCGCTGCCTTCCATGTTCAGCTCATACGGCAGCAGCACATTCTCCAGCGCCGTCAGCGTGGCAATCAGTTGGTACGACTGGAAGACAAACCCAATCTTCCGCCCCCGCACCGCCGCCAACTCTGTCTCTTCCAGGTTGTGAATCGGCGTCCCGTCCAGCCAGATCTCGCCCGAACTCGGCGTATCCAACCCCGCCAGCAGCCCCAGCAGCGTACTCTTGCCGCTCCCGCTCGCGCCCACAATGGCCACAAACTGCCCCGCCGGAATGCTCAGCGAGATTCCCTTCAGAATCTCCACCCGCCGCGTCCCGTTCTGAATCCACTTCTTTACGTCCCGAACCTCAATCAAGCGCAACCCTCCCAACCAAACGTCTCAACTCGCCAAAAGAATTGGGGCACATATCCCACGCTCATTCCCGACTCCCTTGTGCTCTGTTAACTATCATCTATGTACTGTTAGCTGTTTGCTGTCGGCTGTCAGCTGGCTTCCTCCAGCTACACTTATCCTGTGGACGTTCGCCGCTCCCTCCTCGTTTCACTTGTGCTGATTCTACTGGCCGTTCCCCTGTGCGCCGCCGACCGGCCGCTGCTGGTCTGCTACGGCGACAGCATTACCGCAGGCCTCGGCCTCCAATCCACTCAGGCGTTCCCCGCCGCGCTCCAGCGCGACCTCGACCGCCGCGGCTTCCGCTACAAAGTCACCAACATGGGCACCAGCGGCGCCACCACCAAGGACGCCGCCGCCAGCCTCCGCTCCATTCTGGCGCTTCATCCTGCCGTGGTCATCGTCGAGTTTGGCGGCAACGACGGACTCCGCGGCCTGCCCCTCGACCTGACACGCCGCAACCTGGACCAGGTGCTCGACGCCTTCGAAGCCGCGCATATCAAGGTACTGCTCGCCGGCATCACCCTGCCCCCCAACTACGGCCCCGACTACATCCACTCCTTCGACCAGGTCTTCCGCGACCTCGCCCAAAAGCACCACGTCGCCTTTGTTCCCATGATCTACAAGGATTTGGTCAGCGTCCCCGGCTCCATTCAGGCCGACGGCATCCACCCCACCGCCAAAGGCTCCGAAATCATCGCCAACACCCTCCTCCCCGCTCTCAAGCCCCTGTTGAACAACAGGTAGCAGGCCACCTTAAGGTTCAAAGGTGGAGTGCGCGATAAGAATGATTTGGGGTTGTACTCGCTGTTGAGGGATCCCTGGGAAATGACAGGGATTAGGAATTAGGGAGTGGGCCAATCGACGGAATACACCGCGAAGATGCGATACGGCCCCGGCTCTGCCCCCGCAAACTTGCCTGAATTCAGGCTTGTTTCAGCCTCGCTGAAGGACTCGAAGAGACAATGGGAGTTTGTAGGGAGTTTCTTCGCCAAGCTGTTGCAGGAGAGTGGAGAACATTCTGGTGCGGTACCGACGTAGAAGGTTACCACGTCAAAACCCTCCAACTTTTTTTGGGATGGCTGAGCGATATTCGTTGGTAATGATGTTTCGGGAGAGAATGATCGCCAAATTTCACCCGTGAACTCTAATTCATAGACTTCGTAGTAGAACAACATCGCACCTTGCAGGTCGATGGAGTTTTCCCGTGCGACAGCCCGGATTATTTCGGGGGAATCAAATAGCCAGTAACCGTTATGTTTCCAATAATCGATGTAATCCGCGAAATCATCGTTCACGCAACTGCCAACGGAATAAACATCGACGACGTTCGGCAGCTTAAGCGCTTCAGGCTTCTTGCAGCTACGCTTTGCCAAATAGCCAACTGGAATCATTTCGGCCTCAGTCTATACCAAGGGCAGCAGCTAACCACGGACCTACTGATCCCTATTCCCTTAGAATAAGACCATGTTTACCGGAATTATTGAGCAGACGGGCACGCTGGTCAGCCTGAAGGATACGGGGGGCGTGCGGCGGCTCACGGTGGAGGCGCCGGGCATTGCGGCTCGGCTGCGCGAGGGCGATTCGCTGGGCGTCTCCGGCGTGTGCCTGACGGCGCTGGACGTGGACCCGACTTACTTCCACGCCGACCTGGCACAGGAGACGCTGGATCGCACGTCGTTGGGTTCGCTGGCGGCGGGCGCAAAGGTCAACCTGGAGTTGCCGACCGCGGCAGGGAGCCCATTGGGCGGGCACATCGTGCAGGGCCATGTGGACGGCTGCGGAACGATGACTGCTCTGGACCCGGTGATTCCGGAGTCGAGCGCGCAGTTTGATAAAGAGACCACGGACTGGACGCTGAAGGTGCGAGTGCCGGAGAATGTGCGCCCGTGGATGGTGCACAAAGGTTCGGTGGCCGTGGAGGGCATCAGCCTGACCATCGCGGACTTTGACGGCGAGACAATTACCATCGCGATTCTGCCGTTGACGTATTGGCGAACGAACCTGCACACGCTCAGCGTGGGCGCGCCGGTGAACGTGGAGGCGGATGTGCTGGTGAAGCTGGCTTATGCGCAGATGCTTCAGAACCCAGGTCCCAAAACAGGGACCTGGGGCACCCGGAAGCCGGAGTTGGAGCTGACCGAGGCGTGGCTGGTGGCGAACGGCTATTGAGCAGAGATTGGTGGCCGTCTGGCTGCTGAGTCCTTGCCGGCGCGACTCAGGGTTTTGGCGCAAGTTTCGGGGGTTCGGTGACGTATTCCTCGCCGGTGCGCGCAAGCAGTTGCCCACGGCGGTCATCCAGGAGCTTGAGCTGCTTTGTGACCTCGACAAACTCCTGCTTCTGCTCCGCAGTGAGCGGTGTTGTGAGCTTGTTGAGGTCATCCAGCCGGGCCTGGAGCCGCGGAATCTCGCGGTCAATGAGGACTGGGCGGATCATAGTGGTTTTGCTGTGACCGCTGGCTAGTTCGTTGCGGTTGTTCTCGCCCCATACAGGCAGGATCGCCACATGACCGAGTTCGACCCGCACACCGGCCGGGCCATAATCTTTGCGCACGGCGGAGAAGAGCGCAATCATCGAATCGCGAGGATCGCCGTCCTTGTCGGGCATCAGGCCGTCCACATAGTTGCGTGACTGATTCGACAGAAAATTTCCCAACGAATAGAAGATGACTGCGTCGCGGCCGTCGGCGGTGCGGTAGGTCTCGACAGGCTGCAAAACGTGGGGATGGTGGCCCACGATGACCGACGCTCCTGCATCGAGCATCTTATGCGCCATGTCGACGTCTTCCGGCCTTGGCGCAGGGGCGTACTCAGTGCCCCAGTGAATGGAAACGACCAGCAGGTCGCACTGGGCGCGGGCCTGTTTGACGGCCTCGATGACGCCGGCCTCATCCATTCCCGGAGCGCCGCCCGACTCGCCCGGATAGGGGAAGAAGTTCACGTGGGGCTGGTCGTCCTTGTCGGGGTTGCGGTTGCCGTTGAGCCAGCGCGTCATGCCCAGCCAGCCCACCTTGATGCCGTTGGCTTCGACAATCACCGGCTGCCAGGTCTGCGCGACGGTGTCTCCCGAGCCCACGAAGAGTAGGCCCTGCTCGCGGAGGTGGTCGCGGGTCTCGGCAAATCCGGGCCAGCCCTGGTCCATAACGTGGTTGTTGGCGAAGGAAACAATCTTGATGCCATCGGCTTTGAGCCCCTCGAGCAAGGCGATCGGCGCATCGAACATGAAGGGCTTGGAACCGTGCGAGTGGGCGGGGGCAACCGGGGTTTCAAGATTCACAAAGCCATAGTCCGCGCCATGAAAGACGTCGCTCACGTCGCTCAGGAGCGAGGCCCAGCCCTGGCTGTCTTGCCCGGCGGAGGCAGCGGCGGCACGCACCGCTTCGTGGGGAATCACGTCGCCGGCCACAGCAAAGCTGACCTGCGCGAGATCATGCGGGTAGGGCGCAACCGCGGCACGGTGCCCGCCGTGAAATCCGGCGAGCGAGAGGGTGACTGCGGCCACGGCCAGCAGCGCGGCTCCGGCGAGAGCCAGGCGCCAGTGGTTGCGCTGGGCATTCTTGCGCGCGGCCTGCACCCGACCCTTTGCTATCGCCCAGTGTATCGCGTGATTCAATCGAGATTCCAACCTCGTTTGCTCATTCAAGGGTACGCAATAAGGATACATGGGTGGAAGGCGGTTCTGATTGTGACGGGCCGGGCTTATGCAATTGAGGCAGCGAGCGCTTGGGAGCAATTCTGCGTCTATCGGGCCGGTGAGACTGTTACCCTTGTGAGTGAGTGTGATCTAGATCTCAGACGGCGTGAATTTGTATCTGAAGTGTTGTGGTATTCCAGGTCCCAAAATCGGAACCTGGGGCACCCATTTCTGGTACGGAAACAGCCGGTCGGAGGCCTAGGGGAAAACCGGTGGCGCCGGGAGTGCGCGCCGGGTTAGCAGATCTATGGCAGAGTTCGTCATCAAGTTGGCCGATGAGCGCGGCCGCGTGCAGGAGCAGGTGCAGACGGCGGCTACCGCCGAGGAGCTGCGCGCCCGCTTTGTCCATGCCGGCTATCACGTATTCTCTGTGCGCGCCCGAGGCGGCATGACGGGAATGCGGCGGCGCAAGGTGAAGCTGGAGCCGTTTCTCATCTTCAATCAGCAGTTTCTTACCCTGATTCGCGCCGGGCTACCCATTCTTGGTTCGCTGCAGATGCTCGCCAAGAACCAGAAACAAGCTCACTTTGCCGGCCAACTGAATGACGTTGCGGCCCGCGTAAAGACGGGCGAAGCACTTTCCTCCGCCTTTGAGGCGCAGAGCGGCTTTCCGATTATCTACACCACTACGCTGCTGGCCGGCGAACGCTCAGGCAATCTGCAAGAGGTGCTGGAACGCTATGTGAGCTTCCAGCGTGTCTCGCTGACCTTTCGCAAGAAGCTGGTGGCCTCACTCATCTACCCGTGTGTGCTGCTGACCCTGGTGACGGGGCTACTGATCTTCATGTTCACGGTGGTGGTGCCGCAGTTTGCCGAGTTGTATGACCAGATGGGCTCACAGTTGCCTGCCATGACCATTGCGCTGCTCACTTTCGGCAAGTGGACGCAGCACAACATCGTATGGATTTTGCTGGTGATCCTGGCTGCCGGCGGCGGCTTCTTCCGCTTCTCCATCACCGAGCGGGGACGGGATTTTATCGATACGTTCCGCATCAAGCTTCCCGTTTTCGGCAAGATCTGGCTCAAGTACCAGGTAGCGCTGTTCTCGCGCACCCTTTCGACTCTGTTGACTGGCGGCCTGCCGCTGGTACCGTCGCTGGAGACGGCGGCTCGCTCCATCTCCTCACGGCGGGTTTCGAGGGCCGTGCTGTCGTCGATCGGAACCGTGCGCGAAGGCAAGAGCCTGGCCGAGTCCCTCGACAATACGGGGGTGTTTCCTGACCTGGCTGCGGAAATGATCACCGTAGGCGAGCAAACCGGCGCGCTGCCGCAGATGCTCAATTCAGTGGCCGAGTTCTTTGAGGAGGACGTGGCCACCGCGCTGACCGCCGCATTGAACCTGGTTGAACCAGCAATTCTCATTTTCATGGGCATTGTGGTGGCCTTCATCCTCATCTCGCTTTACCTGCCCATCTTCTCGCTGGGGCAGACCGCCGGAGGTCAGGGGTAATTCACCATGGCAGACTCTACACTTCTTTCCGTTCCCAATGCACCGCTTCCCGGCAGCCAGGACGAGCGGGTCCAAGCCGAGAATCTGGCGCGGCGCTATCGCGCGGACTTTGTGGACCTGAAGCACTTCAAGATGCAGCACGACCTGCTGCGCACCGTGCCGGTGGAGCTGATGTTCCGCTACAACTTCGTCCCCATCGAGCAGCAGGACGATGCGCTGGTGATCGCCGTCAGCGACCCCTCGCAGTTGATGATCCTGGATGAGATTGCGGGACTGCTGGGGCATCGCATCATTGCGCGGGTGGCCACGCTTTCGCAGATCACCGACCTGCTGAAGAAGACTGAGCAGTCGCAGCGCGTGCTGGACGAAGCCAGCGAAGGACTCACCTTCGACGTGCTTACGGGCGAGGATAACCAAGACGAGAGCATCTCCATTGAGAAGCTGACCAGCGAGGAGGACATCAGCCCCATCATCCGGCTGGTGGACACCACGATTTTTACCGCGCTGGAGCGGCGCGCCTCGGATATCCACATCGAGACGATGGACGACTCGGTGGTGGTGAAGTACCGCATTGACGGCGTGCTGCAGGCGGCCATGGCGCCGATTGCGCGCGAGCATCACTCGACCATTCTGAGCCGTATCAAGATCATGAGCGAGCTGGACATTGCCGAGCGCCGCGTGCCCCAGGACGGGCGCTTCCGCGTTCGCTACAAGGGCCGGCTGATCGACTTTCGCGTCTCCATCATGCCCACCGTGCATGGCGAAAACGCTGTGCTGCGCGTGCTCGATAAAGAGTCGATGAGCGAGAAGTTCCGCACCCTGACGCTGGATGTGGTGGGCTTCGCCGATGAAGACCTGCGGCGTTTCCGCCGCTACATTCGTGAGCCCTACGGCATGGTGCTGGTCACCGGTCCCACCGGCTCGGGCAAGACCACTACCCTCTACGCGGCGCTGAACGAAATCAAGAGCGACGAAGACAAGATCATCACCATCGAGGACCCGGTGGAGTACCAGATTCGCGGCATCACGCAAATTCCGGTGAACGAGAAAAAAGGGTTGACGTTCGCAAGGGGGCTGCGGTCGATTTTGCGGCATGACCCGGACAAGATTCTGGTGGGCGAGATTCGCGATCAGGAGACGGCGCAGATTGCAATCAACTCCGCGTTGACCGGACACCTTGTGTTTACCACCGTGCACGCCAACAACGTGGTGGATGTGCTGGGGCGCTTCCTGAATATGGGTGTGGAAGCTTACAACTTTGTCTCCGCGCTCAATTGCATCCTCGCGCAGCGACTGGTGCGCACCATCTGCGAGCATTGCGCCCAGACTGTGACCTACCCGGACGACGTGCTGAAAGCCAGCGGCATGGACCCGGCGGAATGGCACGGGTTCGGATTTCGCGAGGGCGCCGGTTGCATCGAATGCGGGGGCACCGGCTACCGGGGACGCACTGCCATCCACGAGTTGCTGGACTTGACCGACCCCATCCGCGAAGTGATTCTGGAAAAGAAGCCGACTTCCGAGGTGCGCAAACTGGCGCAAAAAGAAGGCATGACATTTCTGCGGGAATCGGCGCTTGACCGCGTGCGCCGCGGCCTGACCACATTGAAAGAAATCAACAAAGTCACGTTTATCGAGGCGTCGCGCTAGTGAATTCGATTCTGAGCAAGGCCAAATCGGGCACCCAGCATGGCGGCCGTCCGCCGGCGGCGGTGGAGATTGCGCCGGAGGGAGTATTGGCCGCGTCCCTGGCGGGCAAAGGCCAGCGGCCTACCTATGCATTTGCCCCACTGCCGGACGGCGCCGTCGCCCCCGGAATCGGCGAAGCCAATTTGCACGCGCCGGAAGCCGTGGCGGCAGCGATCCGCACTGCGCTGGACCAGGTTTCGCCGCGTACACGCTCGGTCACGCTGGTGCTGCCGGATACGTCAGTGCGCGTCTTTGTGCTGGACTTCGATTCCCTGCCGAGCAAAGCTGCCGATGCGATTTCTGTGCTCCGCTTTCGGCTGCGGAAGATGGTTCCCTTCGACGCGGAGCACGCGGGGATCAGCTACCAGGTGCTGTCAGAGGACAAAACCGAATGCAGGGTGCTGGCGGCGGTTGTCCCGGGACCGATCCGGGCCGAGTACGAGGCTGCGGTGCGAGCTGCAGGATTTGAGCCCGGAGCGCTGCTGCCGTCGGCCCTGGCGGCGCTGGCCGCAGTCGACACACAGGAGGCGGTGCTGGCAGCCTGCCTGACGGACGTGTCGCTCACCACATCCATTACCCGGCGCGAGGACTTGCTGCTTTACCGCACGCTGGAATTACCTGCAGACCCGAAGCAGCGCCTGTCTGAGGTGCAGCGCGGCATCGCCGTGGCAGTGGCCTACTTTGAGGACAGGCTGATAACCCGTCCCAGACAACTGCGTTACGCGGGGAACGGCGCGGCAGACGATTTTGCCCGCTGGATCAAGGACCCGGAGTTGACGGTGGTGGAACTGGCGCCTCGCCCCGAGACCGGGGCGGCCACGGCGCTGGGCAATCTGAGCCTGGCCGGAGTTGCCGGCGCGCTGGCGGGGGCAAACTAGAGCCATGCGGATCACTATCAATCTTGCCTCTCGCCCGTTTGCCGATCTGGGACCGGCACTGAAACGCGTGCGCATCGCCATGGGAGTTCTGGCGCTGGCGTCGATCTTGTTCGGGCTGGGTCTGCACGCAGTGCATCAGCGGGCTGAAGAAGCACGCGCCCGCGACCACTCGCTGGACGGCCAGATTGCGCGCATTACCGCAGAGCGACAGGGCTACCAGACCCTGATGCGTCAGCCCGCCAACGCCGCAGTTCTGACGCAGGCCGGGAACCTGAATCAACTGTTCGATGAAAAGGCCTTCTCCTGGACACTGGCCATGGAGGACCTGGAGACCGTGCTCCCCGGCGGAGTCCAGGTGACCACCATTGAGCCCACCCGCGCCAAGGACGGCCACATCACCCTGCGGCTGCGCGTGGTCGGGCCCCGTGATCGAGCCGTCGAGCTGGTTTCGAACCTGGAGCACTCAAGGCGCTTCCTGTTGCCACGGATTGTGAGCGAAACCTCCGAATCTACAAGCGGTCCCCAGCAGAGGCTGGAGCCGGTCAGCGCCTCGAGCCGCGTAAACTTCGACGTCCTTGCCGACTACAACCCGCCCCCGCCCGGCTACCACACCCCAGCCCGGGAGAAACCCGTAGCCGCGGGAAAGCCCACTGCAGGGCAGCACTCCGTTCGATCGCCCCAGGTTGGCAAGCCAGCGCAGGTTGGCCAGCCGCCGCAGATGGGCCAACCACCATCGTTCCCTGGTTCTCCAACACGGCGGGTCCCCTATACCGGGCAGCCGAGGTATCCCATGCAACCGCCCGCCGGAGGTCCGCAATGAGCAATCAAGTCCCCTCCCGCTGGAGCGAAAGCCTGCGCTCCCCGCTGACATGGCACTATGCCGGGCTGACGATTCTGCTGGCGCTCGCCATCGGACTGGCGGTGCGCCTGGGATTGGACTGGGCCGCCACCAACGGACGCTCCACCGACGCCCTGGCGAGCAAGCAACTGGAGTTGAAAGCGCTGGATATGCAAACTGCGCCGCTGCGCGGCCTGGATAAGCGCGTGACCGACTCGCACGAGCAGATGCTGGCCTTCTATGACAAGCGCATCCCGGCGAACTACTCGACCATTGCCACCCGGCTCGGCGCGCTGAGTGTGAGTTCAGGAGTAAGGCTGTCGAGGCTGCAATACGCTCCTGGGGCACCCGGCACGGACCTGACCGAGATCTCGATGGACGCCGGGATCAGCGGCGAGTATCCGCAGATTATGCGGTTTGTGAATGGACTGGAACGCGACCGGCTCTTCTTTGTAATTCGCGCCATGGCGCTGACCGGCCAGCAGGGCGGGATGGTCAACTTGCGGCTCCGGGTTTCGACATGGCTGCGGCCTGCCGATGCTCTTCAAATCGGACAGCCGCAGGCCCAGGACGAGCCGGGCTCGCCGAGCAAGGAGGGTGAGTAGCGATGGCCATCCCCCTGGGAACGGAAAACAAGCGCCAGGTTTATCTGCTTGCCGCACTGTTTGTGCTGATTGCGGGCATTGGCGGATGGGAGCTTTACGAGCAGTTTGCCGGCCCGTCAATCGCACCAAGGACAGTTGCACCGAAAGCTGCAAGTCAGCCGGCTGGGCCAGCCACCGGCAACCGTCCTGCGCAGGCTGGATCAGGATCAGCCACACCCGCTGGGCCGGATGCGGAGAAACTGACCAATGCCGGGCTTGATCCGTCGCTGCATTTTGAGAAACTGGCGCAGAGCGAGCAGGTGGAATACGCGGGCACGGGGAGAAACATCTTTTCGGGCGACTCCACGCCGGTGGCGATCGAGGCCCCAGTGAAAAGCGCACGCGCCAATCAGGCGGCCGTAATTGCGGCGGCAGCGGCCGGACCGCCGCGACCGCCGGCCATCGACCTGAAGTACTTCGGCTACAGCCAGGGGGGCGACAAGTCGCTCAAGGCGTTCCTGGTGCACGGGGACGATATCTTCATGGCGCGGCCGGGCGAAGTTGTCGATCACCGTTATAAGGTGCTCACCATCATGCCGGGCAGCGTGCAGGTTACCGATCTGAGCTACAACAACACGCAAACGCTGCCGCTCTCACTGAATTGATGAACCGCCGGGGAGAGAAGGCAGGACCCCTGCCCGAGAACAGATTCGACACCATGATCCAGTCCACAACAATCCGCCGCATGCGCTGCCCCGCCGAGGAGGGCTACATCCTTGTTGCGGTCATGTTCATACTGGTGATTCTGATCCTGAGCCTGGCCGTGGCCCTGCCCAGGGTGAGAGCGGACCTGCAGCGCGACCGCGAGGTCGAGACCATGCATCGGGGCAAGCAGTACATCCGGGCCATTCAGCTCTACTACAAGAAATTCGGGGCGTATCCGCCCAACGTGGACGCGCTGGTGAAGACCAGCGAGATTCGCTTCCTGCGCAAGAAGTACATTGACCCGATGACCGGCAAGGACGATTGGAAGCCCATCCTGTTCGGGCAGAACAAGGCGCCCATGTCGATGGGCTTCTTTGGGCAGGCACTGAGTGGGTCAGCGATTGCGGGAATTGGCCCCAGCGGAGGAAACGGCATGACCGGCGGCGCGGGCGCGACCCTGGGTAGTAGTGGGCTGAGCTCGTCGCCCAGCGGCGCCTTTGGCTCGTCCTCGGGCAGCACATTTGGCTCGTCCTCGGGCAGCAGTTCGCCGTTCGGCGCTGGCAGCCCAGGAGACAACTCCACCAACACGGGCACAACCGGCGGCAGTTCGAGCGGCACGACGGGCAGTACAGACGCCAGCGGCAACCCCACGACAGGCGGGAGCGCGTTTGGCTCCAGCACCATTGGCGGACAGAGCAGCGGAGGCCAGACCTTTGGCGGAGCGGGAATCATCGGCTTCTCGCCCGCCAGCGCCAAGCAGTCCATCCTGGTCTACAAGAAGAAGAACCACTACAACGAGTGGGAGTTTGTGTACGATCCACTTGCCGACCGGATGATGCAGGGCGGAAACACGGGAACTATCGGCCAGCCCGCCAGCAGCACGTCGAGCCCCATCGGGAGTTCGAGTTTTGGAGGGTCAAATTCGAGCGGCTCGAGCTTCGGTGGTTCGACCTTTGGAAGCCCCGCCGCCCCCACGACCACGACTCCGCAGCAATAGCGCCACCCACGGGGCGCCTGAAACTATGCCCCGCAAACGCAAGCAAGCCCGCCCCCGGATGGGAGGCAGGCTTGCTCGCGTTCTTAATTGTCTTGCCGCTGATTAGACGCTGAAAGAGGAGCCGCAGCCACAGGTCGACTTGACCTGGGGATTGTCGAACTTGAAGCCTGCCGCTTCCAAGGTCTCTACGTAGTCCACGATGCAGCCGTTGAGATACATCAGCGAGGTGGCGTCAACAAAGACCTTCAGGTCGTCGAAGCTGAAAACCTTGTCCATCATCCCGCTCTGGATCTCGAAGGCCATGGAATACTGAAAGCCCGAACAGCCGCCGCCTACTACACCAATGCGGAGCCCTGCGGGAAGAGGGTCCTGGGTGGCCATGATCTCACGCACCTTGGCAATTGCCTGGGGGGTCAGGGTTAAAGGAGCCTTCTTTTCGGTTTCCTGCGTGGGTGCGGCGGTTGCTGTGGCCATGGTTTCTCCCGAATCGTGAAATACGTGCTGTTACAGCTTACTGTACTGCCCGGCGAGCGGAGATTCAAGGCCCGCGCGCGCGGCCATTTATTAGATGCAACCTGCCGCGGGAAAGTCGCATCCCCCTTGGTGTCTCTGCCCGTTGCATTTACGGGGGCGAGTCGACGACTTCTCTGGGCCCAAGAGCGGCTTAATTTCACCGCACGAATGGCTGTGATTTTTGTCACCACTTTCATCTCCATTCGGGGCTATGATGATCACCCGTAAGGCTCTTCAACCCAGCAGTGAGCTGGAGCTCTTCATCGCTGCCGGGATGGGGGACCAGAAATTTCCAGGGAGGTGCAGAATGACGGGAATTGTTCCGATCATGTGGTCGGTTTGGGCACTGCTGGTGGTCTTGATGATCATCCTCAAGATTTATATCGGCAGACTGAGCCGCGACGAAGACGACCAGATTGTCCTCGACGATGCGTTCGACCATGTAAAGGCAGAGCAGGCTGCGATTATGGCCAAGGTAAACAAGCTAGAACCGGCGAGAAAAGCAACGTTGTGGCTGGTTGGGCTTGCGTCGCTGTTCGTGGTTGGGTACTACGTTGTGGACATTATCAACCAGTTCAAGTAGTTCGCTATAGTTCAAGACGTCAGGGTGCAAGCCCGCGCCGATCAATGAGGCGGCCGGCAGATGATCAATCTGCCGACCGTCCGCATCTTCCAATGCCGCCTGCTACTCCACCTCCTGGCGGGCACGGTACCCGTCCCGCGCAATGATGTCGTATTTCAGCTTCTTGTGCTTCTCGTCCACCATGAGCAGCGGGTGCCCTTCGTCGTCGACCAACTCTACGCGCAGCTTTCTATATGTGCCGTCCTGCTTGGCGTCCGTGGGATGGTAAACGAGCTGGTATTTTGACCGGATCGACGAATTGATCGACCCGAAGATGTCTGGCATCTCCCCCGCAAATCGGGGAAAGAAGCTCATGCCGCCCGTGGATGCGGCAAAGTTCTTCATCTCATTGTCGCCCATCAAATAATCCATGTCGCGGATAGAGGCGCTCATGCCACCGCGGCCCTCGGTCATGGCGCGCTGCGCGCCGCCGGTGGAAACTGTGAAGATAGTCACGTCAGGCGTGGACCTCACCTTCTGCAGAATCTTGTCGAAGGTGATCTTGGAGAAAGTATCGCGCCCAGAAGCGATGAGAATGATGTACTTGCGCCCCTCGATGCGGCTGATCCGGTCTTCTGCCTCGTAGAGCGCGTCGAACAGATTACGCTCGCTGAAGCCGGGGATAACCAGCGAGTTGATGGCGTTATAGAGCTGGCGCTTGTCCTGGGTAAAGTCGGTGACGATCTGGGTGCGCATGTCGAAGGTCATCATGGCCACATAGTCCTGAGGCCGTAACTGCTGAGCAAAGGCCCAGGCCGCATTGCGCATGTCGTAAATGAAGCTGTAGTTGGTTGAAGCAAACTCGCACAGCAACAAGGCTGTAATAGGGGCCTCGACGCGCTTAAAGCCAACTACTTTCTGCTCCACACCATTTTCATAGACGTGGAAATTGTCGGGCTTCAGGTTGGGCACAAACTGTCCCGTTTTCTCAAGCAGAACGCCCACATCCACGGTGACCTCGGGCACATCCACGCGCAGCGAGTAGTTGGTTAACCCCTCGGGATTCTTTATCTTGGGCGCGGCTGGAGCCGGCGGCGGCGTGTCGTCGGGCTTGTCTTTCTTCTTGGGTAGAGCGATGGCCCCCGAGTCGGCGCCTGGACCACCTGCGTCCGGCGCGGTCTGGTCCTGCGGCGGAGGCGCCGGTTGCTGTGGCTGGTTTTGAGCCCGGCCGAGTGGTGCGGCCGTCAGAATACCCAAGGCAAGGACCGGCAATGCGAGGAAGAGACGGCGTGAGGAGAAAACGGACAGGCGCAAAGTAGACATGGCGACCTCTGTGTTCAACAGAATACGGGATTACCCGGAGTGAACGACAACCGGCGACACCGCAGGTTGTACCCTTATAGACGTGAAAATGTGCTCCAGGGGAATCTCTTTTTGCGCGGGTGCGTTGGCATTGGCGCTAATGTGGATGGGGGCGGTGCGCGTGCTGACGGCCCAGGACGCCAGTTCCGCCGGTCCACCACCCTCCAACGGAGGGTTCTTTCCCCTGAGCCAGGTGCATCGAGGCTTAACCGGGACGGCCTGGACAGTCTTCACCGGCACCAAGCCCGAGCCCATGCAAGTGGAAATTCTGGGCGTCTTGCGCGGGGCGCGTGGTCCGGGGCACGACATGATCCTGGCCCAACTGCACGGCACCAAGCCGGAATATACCGGCGTGGTGGCCGGCATGAGCGGAAGCCCGGTCTACATCGGCAATAGGCTGCTAGGCTCGCTTTCGTTCCGCATCGGCCAGTTCAGCAAGGACCCTATTGCCGGAATCACACCCATTGAGCAGATGCTGGAGGTGCGCGACCTGCCCATCCGCACACAGCCGGGCGCCGGTGCGACATTCGCGGCAATGGACAGCGGCGCCCAGACTGCAGGCGGCATGAACTTTCAGCCGATGGAAACGCCGCTGGTGATGAGCGGCTTCCGGCCTGAAGCCGTCCGCCTGTGGCAACAGCAGCTGGCTGGAACGGGGCTGGAGATGGTAGCGGCCGGCGGCAGCGGGTCCTCTCTCGAAGGCGCTGAAATCTCGTCTGCGGCCCTGGCCAGTACAATCCCCGGCTCGGCGGTGAGTGCGCAGCTTATTCGGGGAGACCTGGAGATCTCGGCTACCTGCACAGTGACCTACGTCGATCCGAAACAACTGCTGGCCTGCGGGCATCCGATCCTGCAGGCCGGACCGGTTTCGCTTCCCATGACCACCGCAGAGGTGGTGGCTACACTGGCATCGCCCCTGAACGCCTTCAAGATCGTGAACACCGGTGAAACTATCGGCGCCTTTACCGAGGATCGGGATGCGGCGGTGCGCGGCGTTCTGGGTGAGAAAGCCCGCATGATTCCAGTGCATATCGCGGTTCGCTCGGGGGAAAGCGAAAGAAAACTGAACATCGACGTGCTGGACCTGGCATCTCTGACTCCGCAGGCGGTGACCGTGGCGCTGTATGACGCGCTGCTCGAGTCAAATGAAAGCACGGCGGAGACCAGCTACCACCTTACCGGCGCCATCGACCTGGAGGGATACCCGCCGCTGCCGCTCAATTTATGGGCGCCGGCCGGGGATGTATCCGCAGCGATGACCGCTGCGATACAGACTGGCGAGCTGTTTACGCGGCTCTACTCGAATGGAACGCGCCAGGGCGCAATGCGGGCCGTCGATCTTGAAGTCCAGGCCATACCACGCCGCCTGGAGGTGCAGATGGAGTCGGCCCGGATTGTCTCCGGCGACATTGTCCACGCTGGCGACACAGTGGTGGTGGAAGCGACACTGCATCCCTGGCAGCAGGCGGCGCGGAACGTGCGAATTCCCATCGTACTTCCGGCACGATTGGGAGTTGGAAACCTGCGTGTGCTTGTCTCGGATGCTGGCACGCTGGACCGGGCTCTGGACCAGCCGCGACAGTCCGGCCGCTCAGTTGACCTGGACACGACGCTGGCGCAGGCTCGCCGGTTGCACCCGGGCGACCGCGTATATGTGAGCCTTCTGGCTCCGGAGGCGCAGGCGGAGATGGGAGGACAAACCCTTTCGAGTCTGCCGCTTTCAGTGGCGAATGCCCTGGAGCCGCTGCGCACGCCGCAGGATGTGAGTCTGAATGGCGAGTCAGCCGTTGTGGCAGGCGAAGCGCCCGCCGACGGTGTACTGACCGGTTTCCAAATTCTTAGTCTGCGCATTGAACCGGGTGGCGGATTAAACTAAAAAGGCGGGGAAAATACCTACCATCACATTTCGGGCCGGCGCGACTCAAACCAGCTATGCCGGTCTCTCTTGCTGGCCCCCAAAATTGAGGACTGCGGAACGATCATGAGTCTCATACAAGGACTTGCAGCTCACGCGGCGGGTGCCGAACTTTTGCCTTTTCGCTATGACCCGGGAGAGTTGGGCTTGCAGGAAGTCGAAATCGGCATTTCCCACTGCGGTATCTGTCATAGTGACATTCACCTGATTTCAAATGACTGGGGCATGAGCCAGTATCCGTTCATACCCGGGCACGAAATTATCGGAACGGTGAAGGCGGTGGGCCCGTCAGTGCGCTCACTTGAGGTGGGCCAACGCGTCGGCCTGGGCTGGCAATCGAATTCGTGCGGGGAGTGCGAATGGTGCACTCGGGGGATGGAGAATCTTTGCCCCCTGATGGAGGCTACTTGTGTACATCGCCACGGCGGTTATGCCGACCGCGTGCGCGCCAACGCCCGCTTTGTGATTCCCATTCCGGAAGCTTTGCCGAGCGAACAGGCGGCGCCGCTGCTGTGCGGCGGCATCACGGTTTATAACCCGCTGCGCATCCACGGCGTCAACCCATCGTCACGGGTAGGCGTTGCGGGCATTGGCGGCCTGGGTCACCTGGCGATCCAGTTTGCGCGCGTCTTCGGCGCCGAGGTTACGGCCTTCTCATCCTCCGCGGCCAAGGAAGAAGAAGCACGGGAACTGGGCGCGCACAACTTCGTGAATACCCGTGAGTCGAAGGCCATGAAGGAAGTGGCCGGTTCGCTGGATTTCATCATAAGCGCCATAAGCGCCGATCAGGACTGGGGCGTCTACCTACAGGCGCTGCGGCCCACAGGTACGCTGTGCTTCGTGGGCGTTCCGCCTTCGCCGGTCACAGTGCACGCCCTTCCGCTGATCAACGGCATCCGCTCGATTACCGGCAGTCCCATCGGCAGTCCGCACCGCCTGAGGGAGATGATCGACGTGGCCGCGCGCCATGGAGTGAAGGCGCAGACCGAGCGTTTCCCGATGGCCAAGGCCAACGAAGCCATCGAAAGGGTGAAGAAGAACAAGGTCCGGTACAGGGCCGTGCTGGCCAATTAAGAGGCCGGGGCGCACCTTCGTGCGCCCTCCCAGAGCCCCACGCGTCATGGTTGGAACGAGATTCCGAATCTCTCTGAGATGGCGAGAATTTTGTCCATATCGCCGGGCACCGACAACGGAGCAATCTCCTCAAAATACTTTTCCAACCCTGCGGGAGCTACGAATATCAGCATCTTGCCCGGCGCAGTTCCAGCGTTGCGGAAGGTGTGGAACGAGCCGCGCATTCCCTGCACTGCCTGACCGGGGGCTGCCTTGATCCAGGCGCCATTGGCGAGAAACTCGTAGTCGCCCTCAAGAACGAAAAACGTCTCGTCTTCATTCCGATGCATGTGGGGCGGCGGACCACCGCCCGGAGGCGAGGTCTGGAGAAGAGTGGTGGAACGACCGCTGGTCATCTGGCCGGAAACAAGAATCTCGACAGGCTCGCCAAAGATGATGAGTGTGCTTGCAGGGCTCACTGAGACTTCCTTTTATTGGGGAATGTGACCCGGGAGTCAGAAGAGCATGTTAGCAAATACAACTCTCATTGCGTGATGAATTTAGATTTCTCTTCCTGACGTGGGCACAAGACAGTTTCGATGGGGGAAAATAGAGCCATGAACGGCGTACGCATGGACAAGTGGCTTTGGGCTGCGAGGTTTTTCAAGACGCGGGCGCTGGCGGCGAAGGCCTGCGATCTGGGCCGCATCCGCTGCGGCGAAGTGGAGGCCAAGCCCGCGCGTGAGGTGCGCGTGGGCGACAGGCTCAGCGTGAAGAACGAGGGCGGCGAGTTTCACATTGAGGTTTTGCAGTTGAGCGAAATGCGCGGCCCTGCCGCCGTGGCGCAAACGCTGTATCGCGAAAGCGAGGCCAGCCGGGAGCTGCGTCTGAAGGTGGCCGCGGAGCGCAAGGCTATGCAGGAGTTCGCGCCCCTGCCCGAACGCCGCCCGAGCAAACGCGATCGCCGCCGCATCATCCAGTTTCGCAGCGGCGCGTGAAGGGCGAAGCCGTGAAGCCTGCACTGACAGGAATCGCCATTGTGGCTGCCGGAATTACATCGAGTGATTCCCAGAATTATATCGAGTAAAAACGGCCGTGCTCCCCAGACACACAAATGCGACCGCCCAGAATTAGGTCCGGACCGTCGCATTCCCCTAATCGTGGCGTCGCCAAGGCGGCTACTTTGGCCGCCTCAAATTCGATCCACTCGTTACCACTTAAGCAATAGGCATCCAGCTCGGTTAAGGCTGGATTTCCCGCAACAGCTACGCTAGTTATTACGAATTCGATTCACCTGTCGGCCAGTAAGCGGCATACCCCATTTCCGGGGAATCTTTCTGCAATTCCGGATACTCGGCCGCTACTTCGGCGAGCGCTTGCTTAAAAGTCACTCCGGTAGACTTCACACGATCCCACGCCAATTTCGCCAACTTGCCGCTCAACGCATGATGGCTAACGGCTTGATTCGCGGTTCGAAGTTCATCCTCTCGCTGCGCTTGGGAGACGCTCCCCTTCGCCACTTGCGAAAGAGCCTCACCAAAGCTAACGCCATGAGACCGCGCGAAGTATCCAGCTCGCTCAGACAGCAATGTCGAAGTAGCGTCGCATTCATTCATCAATCGCTCTATGAAGACGACCATCTGGCCAAGCAGTGGATTTCCCTCTAGCTCTCTGAACAGCACAGGAACTCCGCAACGATCGAACTGCTTTGTCCAATAGCCGCGATCCTTAAGATCCGCGATGATCGCGTCCGCCCGCGTTTCGGAATCTCCAAAGATGACCTCTACGCAATGGCTTCGATCCTCAGCAAAGGTCGCGTTCGCCAACCCCTTCACTTCGGGCGGTTGAGCGCCTAAGTAGCCCACATGGCGGAGCATCCATCCTTTAGCAGTCCGGTAGAGAGAGATCGAGCGCTTCTTAAATCGTCCCGTCTTAACCATCTCTTCAAACTTCGGATCGATCTGTTTGAATTTGCCAAGGAGCGTCTCACCGCCGCGTTTCAAACCCTCTACCCAAGCGTATGCGGGTGCGTCGTGTCGAGGATGACCAATGACAACAGGCGCTTCGTGGAATGACGGATCGAAGTTTCTCACGATCTGATCGAGGTCGGAATTCGTGAAATTTCCCTTATCGCCGTAGTCGCCAGTGCGAAATAACTCCAACCACTGATTGGTCATTGGACTCTCTTGAAATGTGTGCTCCTTGGTGCCGAAGGTCTGCTGCATCAGCTTGTCTACTGAAGGCGTCGCATCATCGCGCCTATTCATCCTCTCCCAAATCGGACTGATCAGACCCACCCTTTGGAGCGAAATGCCCTCGGGAGAGCGCTTCAGTAGTACGGATTTTTTAGGGAATTTGCCTCGTCCATGTAACTGTTCCACGCGCGGATCAATGCCTGAAAATTTAGCCTGAACCGAATTCCCAGCCTTGCGAAGCGCGTCAATCCTGCCAACCGGCTGATCTGTGCCAGGGTTCGACTTAGAGGGCGGAAGGCCCAATGCGACGGGAGATTTGTCGCCGTCTCCGCGCCTCTGATACTCGGTCACCATCGAGTCAAGATCATCTGGTGTGTAATTCTCTCCATCATAAGTGCCTGCGCGGAGGATATCCGCCCACTGGCCATCAAGGCCGTCCGTGCTGGCATCATCAAAAATTCTCTGGGCAGAATTGTTCATCAGAGTCCTTCCCTTCATTAAGCATCGGCCGCTCCGGAGTTCTCGGAATAAGAGCTGTTGATGACCGAGCGTAGTTTGTGTTTTGAACCCTCCAGCAGCTTTTCGAATCCTCGCGGATCGACCATGCTGCCGTGAATATGGATATCCCCGCCGAATCCGCTTTGCGCAGGCATCGTGTCGCCGCCTCCGCCGCCGTAGTACCTGGCCATATCGGAAGGCGTCGCGCCGCTGTTGATCGCATTCAGCGCGCCCGCGTGGGTGTTGGCCGCCTGCTGCTCCACCACGTACTCGCCGCGCTGAGCGCGGATCATGCCATGGTCCGGCCCGTCACCGAAGGATCCAAAGTTGTCCACCGGGCCGCCCCAGTCCTGCTGCGCCGCGGTCATGGTGTACTGACTGCGCCCGGCGCGCTCTTCGCCAGTGAGTTTTGCCTCGGCGCCCTTGATCTCTTTCTTGATCGTGTCCTGGTAGTAGCTCCGCGCCGCGGGTCCCATCTCATCGGTGGTCTTGGCCGCTTCCTGCTGCAGGGTTTGGATATCCGCGTAGGCATCCAGATACTTCATCGTGCCCTGTTGGTAGCCGTCGATGTCGTTGCCGAAGCGCGGGCGCACTTGTTTCAAGTCGTAGACGCGGGCCTTTTCCCGGCCGCCGAAGCCGATGGCTCCAACTACCGCACCCGCCGCCGCGCCGATCCCCGCGCCAAGCGGACCGCCCAGGGCCATGCCGAGCTGCATGCCGCTCATCGCTCCGCTCGCTGCGCCGCCCACTCCGCCATTGCCTTGGTAGGCTGCGTAGAGGCCCATCGCGCCGTTGGCCGCGTCCCCAATATTGGAGGCGACTCCGCCGCCGCCCAGCATGCCGCTGCCGTTGTTGGTGCTGCCGCTGGGAACGAAGTCGCCGTTCTTGTCGAACTGACCAGGTACGCTGGCGTTCTGCGTTTCGGCGTACTCGCCGCCACCATTCCCACTGCCCGCGTTGCCGCCGCCCGACTTGCCGCCCCCGAAGATGCTCGCGCCTTGCTTGACCAGGCTCCAACCTTGTTTCAGATCGCCCATGACCGCGCCGGCGACGTTGCGCTGCGCAGGCGCTGCACTGGGCGATCCTGCCGCGAAGTTCGAAGGAGCCGAGGCCGCAGACACAGCGCCCGCGCCGCCCGTCGTGCCGGCCGATGCGCTGAAACCGCCGCCAAAGCCGCTGGGCGCTGAAGTAGAAGATTCGGCACTGCTGGGCGCGTTGAATGCCGAGCCTGGCATGGTGAGCAGTTCCGTCGATCCGCCGGCGATTCCCGGCACCGCGCCGGCCGCGCCGAGCGCGCCTGGAGTCCGGCTCGAAGATCCTGCAGCCCCCGCTCCGCCGAAAGCTACGCTGGCGCTCTGGATGTGGATCTCGGCGGTGCCCAGTGAGATTGTCTTCACCGACGCGAGTTCTGAAGTTCCACCGTGCGCATGGCTTGCAGCCGCGCCAGGCGCGCCGGGATGCCCCGCAATGCGGCCCATGAGGCTGTCCATCAAGCCCTGGCCTGCGGGCGCTCCGGCCCCCGCCGTGCCGCCGCCGAAGTGCGTCTGCATGCGCTGCACCATGGCCGCCGCGGCTTCGCCTGCCGCTTTCTCGCCCAGGCCCTTCAGCGCTTCCACGGGATGGTCGAGACTTCTGAAGAGGCTAGTGAACTCGCCAGCCATCTTTTCGCGCGCCGCTTTCGCGGCTTCCACCATCTGCCCGTCGCGCAGCTCGCCTGCGGCAATCACGCGGCGGTTGTAATCGTCATTGAGCGCTAGCAAATCCTCT
>Ga0182013_10001690_pt1 | contig 29789 bp, 23 predicted proteins | sample 612S2MmetaG_FD_120487 | JGI IMG/M metagenome (GOLD analysis project Ga0182013, IMG submission 120487) | Permafrost microbial communities from Stordalen Mire, Sweden - 612S2M metaG | ecosystem: Environmental > Terrestrial > Soil > Wetlands > Permafrost | place: Sweden: Stordalen | collected... | reverse complement strand
GGAGTGGCCCACGCCGCCGATGCCGAAGCCGCCCCAGCCTCCTCCTCCTCCGCCAACATTCGTATGCTTGGTTTCATTGCCGAATTGGGTGATGCTGCCGACGATGATGGCGTCAACGCCCAGCAGCTTGCCGAGTCTGGCGGCGCTGGTGGGGTCGGCGCGTTCCGAGTTGGAGAAGTTCTGTTCGGCCATGATCCTGTCCAGGGCCTTGCGCTCGATGATGGAGAAAGTGCCGTCCTTGACCAGGCCGGTGACCAGCAGGTCAGTGATCCCCCTGCCCACATCCACGTTGTTGCCGAACAAGGCGGAGGAGGAACTCATCACGGTGGCATAGTCAAAATCGAGCACGGCGATGCGGGGTCTGCGCCTGGGCGCAGTTTGTCCCGCGGCTGGCCGCTCCACGATCCCAGCGGCTATGACCAGAAGAAAGGCGAGAATGGAAAGAGACTTTTTGAAGTTCATGTGTCCTCCGTGCTTGGGAAATGCAAACACTGACAGGGTTTACCGAATGCTTGAACGCTGTCAAGTTATATTTGCTAAGGGTTGGTCATGAATGCGCATACAGGGATGCTCGATCGGCCGCAACGACAAGCGATAGGACGCGGGCGGGTGGCACAGGTCCCAGGCGGAAAGAACCAGAATCAGGGTGCCCCAGGTCCCGCTTTTGGGACCTGGGAGACTGAGTTTTCTGGTTCTCGTGCCCTGATATAGCACCGGGGCTGAAGCCCTCCTCGTTGTGATCGCTTAAAGCGATTGATGAGACCGGTTGTAGCGTTTGGACGGTTTGAGTTTGTCATTACTCCCGACAAGTGCGGGCGTGGACCCCCGCATGACAGCCGGTCTGGAGACCGGCGCTACATTTTAAAACGGCATGCCGCGGAAGAGGTAGACGAGCTCGATCACCAGGATGATGACCACGGTGACCTCGAGGAAGAAGGCGCGGCTCTGGTTGAACTGGTCCACCATGAAGCGGTAAAGCTCCTCGGCGGTGCGGACTTTGCGGGTGACCAGCTCTTTGTAGTCGGGCACGCCTACCTTGAGGGCCGCGAGCTTGTAAAGGCGGGCGGAGAACATGTCGCTCAAGAATTTGATGGCGTTATCGGCGCGCTCGGTCAGCTCGGCTACATCGAGCAGCACGGTGTGCAGCCGGGTGGCCGTGCGCGCCAATCGCCAGCGCGCAAACAGGCCTGTTCCTTCATCCAGCAGCGTGTAGACGCGTTCCAGCTCCGCGGTCAGCAGATCGTCATAGTGGCGGAAGGTGAGCAACTGCGAGTTGGCGTACTCGAGCAGCTGGATGGCGGTTTCGGCCCCTGAGGTGCTGTCATAGAGGAAGGCCGCGTTCCAGCCGATGACGGATAGGTCATTGGCGTAGTAGGAGATACGCGACTGCAGAACCTCATTGCACTCGCTCGTGGCCAGTTCTCCCTGGTCGCCGCGGACTACCTGGGCGATCTGCGCGCCATGCCGCTCAATCAGCTCGGCGACCGAGAGCGCGCCGGTGATTTCCGAGCTGGTGATTTCCCGGACGTGGAAGATCAGGTAGTCCTCGCTGAGCCACTCTTTGTAAGGCTTGATGAGCGCGGGGGCGGCGCGCTCCAGATTGACGCGGAGAATGGCCGTGGCCTGGGCGGCGAAGTCCACCTCCCAGACCCAGCGGCTGGCCAACTGGATCAGCTTGCTCCAGCCGCCGGCAAAGGCCAGCTCGAAGACGACGCTGACCACGCCGTAATCGTAGTACTTCATCTCGCCCTGAAGCCGCTCACCGCTTTCGAGCACCAGCGGATCGAGGGGCACGACGACCGGCGGGCTCTGGAAGCGAATGTTCTCAGGAGCCGGATGGCGCGGCCGGGAGTGCTCAACGGCGCGGGCGCGGATCAGCTCGCGAAGCTGGTCCAGGCGAATGGCCTCGCAGATGTCGAACTGCAAGAGCACCAGCACCGAGCCGCGCAGGAGACTTTCAGCGGATTGTGGCTCGGGCTCCGGCATGATGGGATGATCTTACCCCTCGGGTGTGAATCGAACAATACAGAAGCGACAGGTCTGGCGGACAAGCGCGAAAAAGAAATACCGAAGACGTCGTTTTTTTCTTGCCGGGTTCACGGAGAATCTAGTATTGTTCCGCTTCGAGAGGTAAACCCATGAAAATCCGCAATCTGATTTTGAGCAGCGCGCTGGTCCTCGGATTGGTCGCTTCCTGCATAACCGTCGCCCACGCCGTGGATCCGTACCGGCACCCGAACCTGGCCGCAGCACAGTCCCTGATCAGCCAGGCCATCGACAAAGTCACAGCGGCGCAGCAGGCCAACGAGTTCGACATGAATGGCCATGCGGCTCGCGCCAAGGATTTGCTGATGCAGGCAAACCATGAAATCCAATTAGCTGCCAAGGCCGCCAACCAGAACGGCCACTAATACAGGTCTGGCATAGGGGCCCAGCCTGCGGCGGGGTTCGGAGAGTGTCCGTCAGCGCTTTGACGGCGGGCAGAGGGGTGGTTGTGCGCTGAAGGAAAAGACGAGACCAGTCGGCGAGCGGGCGGGCGGGGCTTGACTTCGGCAAACTCCGGCTGGCTTGGGCGCGGAATGACCGCGGCCGCATCAGAAGCCCACCATCACCGGCTCCATTTCAAGGTGCAGGCCGAAGCGGGCCTCGACGGCGGCGGTGATCTGGCGGGCCAGGGCGAGAATCTCTTGGGCGGTGGCGTTGCCGAGGCCGGCAGAATCACCCGGACTGGCGCTACCGCCAAGATTGACCAGGGCCAGCGTGTGGCGCGAGGAGAGGGCGGCCGCGCCTAGCCGGTAGCCCTTGGTGAAGCCGGCCTGCTCGATCAGCCAGGCGGCGGGAATCTTGACCCGGCCAATGTTCTCCGGCTCCGACCCGGCGGGAAAGCGCGGCGGGGGCTTGGGGACAGCGGCGGCGATGCGCTGGAGCTGCTCCTCGCCAACCACGGGGTTCTTGAAGAAGCTGCCCGCGCTGCGGCAGTCGGGGTCGCCCTCGACCAGCAGCATTCCCTTGGATTGGCGAAGGCCGCGCACCAGCTCGGCAACCTCGGCCAAGGTCAGTTCCCTGCCCTCGGCCTGGCGGGCCGCGAGGGTGCGTTGCAGGTCGGCGTAGCGGATGGTGGGCGCGCCGCCGGGGGTGAGACGGTAATCGACGCGGGTGACGATGTAGCGGCCGCGATCGGACGAGTTGAAGCGGCTGCGGCGGTAGGAGAAACCACACTCGGCGTTGGAAAACTCTACGAAGGCGCGCTCGCCGAGGTCGTAGGCTCGCACCCGCGCGATGGCCGAAGCGACCTCCTGGCCGTAGGCGCCGACGTTCTGGACCGGCGTGCCGCCCACCGTGCCGGGAATGCCGGCCAGGCACTCGATGCCGGCACAGGCGTCATCCACGGCCCGCTGCACAAAGTCTTCCCAAGCCTCGCCGGCGGCGGCTTGATAGATGCGCTGACCGGATTGATCCTGCGCATCCGTTGCCGTAATGCCGCGCAAGGCCACGCGCAGGACGAGGCCATCGAATCCGGCGTCGGAGACCAGCAGGTTACTGCCCCCGCCGAGCACAAAGAGCGGCACGCGGCGCTCCATGGCCCAGGCGGCGGCCTCGGCAACCTCTTCTTCGCTCGTGGCTTCGGTAAACCAGCGGGCCGGACCGCCGATCTGGAAGGTGGTGAAGGGCGCCAGGGGCTTGTTTTCTTCTATACGCATTGAATTCAAGGCTATACCACGAGGGAAAATTGTTGAAATGAGGGCCAGAAAGTTCCCTGCCGGAGGCAAAAAACGCGCCACGGATTGCACCTGCATCAGCCTGCTCAGTCGCCCCCGGCCTCGTCGGGCAGCGCCTGCACCTTGCTGTGCTTTATGGAGTAGAAAAAATAGACGAACAGGCCAATAATCAGCCAGACGATCAGGCGAATCCAGTTGGCCACGCCCAGCGAGTACATCAGGTAGCCGTTGGCGACAATGCCCAGCGCGGGCACGACGGGAGAAAACGGCGTGCGGAAGGGCCGCGGCTGGTCGGGTTCGATGTGGCGCAGAATGATGACCGCGGCGCAGACCATCACAAAGGCCAGCAGCGTGCCGATGTTCACCATGGTGCCGATCTTGTCGATGGGCGTGATGGAACCGATGATGGCCGCCAGAAAACCGACCAGAATCGTATTCTTCCATGGCGTGTGGAAGCGGGGATGGATGGCGGCAAAGAATTTTCTGGGCAGCAGGCCGTCGGAGGCCATCGCGTAGAGCACGCGCGTCTGGCCGATCAGCATGACCAGCATCACCGAGGTGAGGCCAGCCAGCGCCCCGCAGGTGATGATGTCCGAGGCCCAGCCAATGTTGTGATCGAGGAAGGCGCGGCTGATCGGCGCCTCGACGTTGATCAGTTGCCAGGGCACCATGCCGGTGAGCACGGCGGCCACGCCCACGTAGAGCACGGTGCAGATGAACAGCGAGGCGATGATGCCGATGGGCAGGTCGCGCTGCGGGTTTTTGGCCTCCTGCGCGGTGGTCGAGACGGCGTCGAAGCCGATGAAGGCAAAGAAGATGTAGGCCGCGGCGGAGCTGATTCCGGCCACTCCGAAGGGGGCAAAACTGTGCCAGTCATGGCCCCAGTTGGCGGGATGCACGTAATGCGAGCCGAGGACCAGCACAAACAGCACCACCGCGACCTTGATGATCACGATGCCGGCGTTGAACCGGGCGCTCTCCTTGATGCCCACTACCAGAATCGCGGTGATGACCAGGGCAATCAGAAAGGCCGGCAGATTGAAGCCGATCTCGACGCCGAAGATCTGCGGCGCGTTGAGCAGTTGATGCGCGCGGTCGAGAACCAGCGCCGGAGGATTGGCCAGCAGATGGGCCAGTGCGGCCAGAAAGCCCTGGGTGCCGGAGACAAGCTCGGGATGCGTTTGGGCAAGAAACTCACGGCCGGCGATGTTCCTGGCCTGCTCGATCCCGGTCCAATGGTCGTAGCTGAGCCAGAGGGGAATCCTGATGCCGAAGACCTTCAGCAATTCCACAAAGTAATTCGACCAGCCGGAGCTGACCGTGCTGGCTCCCATGGCGTACTCGAGGGTAAGATCCCAGCCGATGATCCAGGCGAAGAGCTCGCCCAGCGTGGCGTAGGCGTAAGTGTAAGCCGAACCGGCCAGGGGGATCATGGCCGCGAACTCGGCGTAGCAGAGGCCCGCAAAGGTGCAGCCGATGCCGCAGAGCACAAAGGAGAGCATGAGGCCCGGTCCGGCCCGGTGCGCGCCCAGGCCGGCCATCACGAAAATGCCCGCCCCGATGACCGCGCCCACGCCCAGCGCGGTGAGCGAAAGCGGCCCCAGCGAACGCTCCAGGTGGTGTTCTCCCTCTTGCTGGGATTCGGAGACGATCAGGCTGAGCGGTTTTCTCCGGAAGAGTTTCGCCATGCGGTGGGGCTGCTCCTTTACTTACTGGCAGGCCGAATAGAGTTTATTTCTTCCGTGCGGACCAGAAGAGATAGACCGGAATGCCGAGCAGAACCAGCATCAGGCCCGGCCATGTGTACTGCGGCTTATACCGCAATAATACGACACAGATCCAGGCCGCCACGACGATGTAAAGCGCCGGCAGCAGCGGGTAGCCCCAGGCCTTGTAGGGCCGGGGAGCGTTGGGCTTCTTGAAGCGCAAAACGAAAAGGCCCACGATGGTGAGTATGTAAAAGACCAGCACCGCGAAGATGATGTAGTCCAGCAACTGGCTGTAAGAGCCCGAGACGCACAAAAAGGCCGTCCACACGGCCTGCACCAGCAGGCCCACGGCGGGGGTTTTGAAGCGCGGGTGCAGCTTGCCGACGGAGCGGAAGAAAAGGCCGTCGCGGCTCATCGCGTAGTAGACGCGCGCCCCAGCCAGCGTCATTCCATTGGCGCAGCCAAAGGTAGAAATCAGAATGGCCGCGGCCATAAGCCGGGCGCCCCAGGAGTGGAAGATCTGTTCGAGCACCGCCGTGGCCACGCGATCCTCCGTGGCGTGCTGAATGCCGCGCGCCACCACCGTCGCGCCGTTGGGGTCGCCGTGCAGGGGAAGGACCAGCAGGTAGCCGAGCGAAACCAGGAAGTAAACCGTGAGCACGAAGCCCGTGCCCAGAATGAGTGAAAGCGGAAGATTCCGCCGGGGATTCTTTACCTCGCCGGCCGTGAAGGTGATGTTATTCCAGGCGTCGGCGGAAAACAGCGAGCCCACCTGCACCACGGCCAGAATCACCAGCAGGTTGACCAGCACCATCGGCCCGCCCACACCCACCTGCACCGGGTGCAGCGAACTCCAGCCGGCGTTCTTCCAGAATTGGCTCCAGCCAGAGCCAAAATTAGCGTTCCAGGCCGTTGCGTTGCGCCCCACCGTGAAGGCGAGCAGGATCAGGGCGGTGAGCGAGAGCGCCTTGGCGGTGGTGAAGATGTTCTGGATCAGCGCGCCCAGCTTTACGCCAAAAATGTTGACCACGGCCAGCAGGAAGACGATCGCCATGCCGGCCAGGTTGGCGGTGTTGACGCCGATCTCCATGTTGCCCACGACCATCGACCCCACCCGGAGCGCCGGAACGTGGGCGATGTGCCAGAGCCAGTGAGTGGTCGAGACGGCGGGGAAAAAGACGCCGAGAAACTTGCCAAAGGCCACCGCGACGGCGGCGATGGTGCCCGTCTGAATGACCAGAAAGAGCGTCCAGCCGTATAGAAATCCCCACAAGGGGCCGAGCGACTCGCGCAGGTAGACGTACTGGCCGCCGGCAGTGGGCATCATCGCCGCCAGCTCGCCGTAGCTCAGCGCGCCGATCATGGTCAGCAGCGTCGCCACCACCCACGCGCCCAGAAACAGCGCCGGGGAGCTGGTGCCGCGGGCAATGTCGGCGTCGACGATGAAGATGCCGGAGCCGACCATCGAGCCGACGACCAGCGCGGTCGAGGAGTAGAGGCCCAGGCTCTGGAGCAGATGGGGCTGACCGGCTGCGTCGGCGATCAGATTACCGGCCGGTGCGCCGGTCTCCTGGCCTGAGGTGAGATTTTGGTTCATCACTTGAAAAAGAATATACGATGGGCGGGGCTATAGCATTTTCAGATTTGGTGTAGAGTGAGGCCGCAACTGCCTCCCTGTACACACTTCGCGGCTCTACGTTAATTCCGAAAATGTTCTACTCACATAGCCGAGCCTTTGCGAATGGTCAAAGCGGCTCAGCAAGGGACCGTGCGGCGGACCATAATCGAGCCATGAAAAAGTATTTGCTTGGATTGATTATCGTTTCCTGCTTCGCGGTGCCTTTTGCTGCGCAAGCGCAGGTCGTGGTGGTAGTACATCCCCATCCCCATCACCATCATCACCATCACCATTACCACCCTTATCTGAACCAGTAACCGGTTCAGAAGAGCGATTCCGAGCAGCGAGGCGAGCTTGGCCGGTTCCCTCCGGCTGGCGTTCATGCGCCTCTTATCTCCCTCCCCCCCCGGCATACAAAAAATCGTATGCCGGGGCGCTTTGGTTACCAATCCAACTCATAAAAAATTATATGCCGTGAGCGCCGGTCTGGCGCAGGAGCGGAAGACTGCGACCGCGTGCCGGCAGCCCTCACCCCAATTCGGCCATCCAGCGGCGAAACTCGACCGCCGGGTCCGGCTGGCGGAAGATCGCCCCGGCGACGGCCACCATCTTGGCTCCGGCGGCCAGAGCCTGGGCCGCCGTGGGCAGCGTGATGCCGCCGACCGCGACCAGCACAGTGTTCTCGCCGGCGGTTTCGCACAGCTTCCGCACCCCCTCGATGCCGATTGGAGGCGTGGAAATCTGCTTGGTGCGGGTGGGAAAAACCGGTCCAATCGAGAAATAATCGATCGGTTCCTCGAGAATTTCCGGCAGAAACGCATCGCTGCCGCCGAAGGTGCCCAAGATGTACTTTGGCCCCAGCAGCTTGCGGGCCTCGGTGGGCGATAGGTCGCCCGCGTCCACATGCGCGCCGTCAAAGCCAGTCTTTTTAACCAGATCAGCGCGATCATCGAGAATTAGCTTCACCTGCCCGGCGGGCAGCACGGCGCGCAGAATCTCGGCATCGGCCAGCAGTTCGGCCTCCGCGCCGGTCTTGTTGCGGTACTCGAGCATGGTCACACCCGCGTCGGCCAGCGAGCCGCCCAGCCGGTAGAGAAAGTCGCCGCGATGGGTGGGGGGAATGAACGATACATCCAGGATGGGGTAAACCTTGGGCCACGGAATGTACATATAATGCATTTTTTCCGGTCACCTTCAACTTTCTTGGAAACGAAATGGAGTTCCTGGGCGAGCACGTGAGGTTGAGTTCCCGCCGTCGCAGTCACCAATATTGTAGCGAAATGGAAAGGAAGGAGGTTTATCCCTTGCTGGCCTCGACCTCGGCCAGCCAGCCACGGCGCAGTTTTTCAGCCGGGACGCTCGACAGGTAGGGCTTGATGTCGAGAATCGGCGTGCCGTCGAGCATGTCCACGCCGCGCACCCGGAGCACACCGTTCTCGCGGCCGAGCAACTCCACGACGGTGAGGCCAATGGGGTTGGGACGGCGCGGGGAGCGCGTGCTGAAGAGGCCGTGGGTGCGCGTGTCGGTGGGCGGCGAGGAAAGCAAATCGAAGCCTTCGGAGCGGTCGAAGACCCAAAGCACAAACAGGTGCGAGAAGCCCTCGATGTCGGTGAGGCCAAGCTCGAAGGCGGGCAGGATGCGGAGCTCGCCCTCCGCGTCGTGCCGCGCGCCTAGCCCCTTGGGAATCTCCTCGCTGTTTTTAAAGGGACTACTGACAAATCCAATCGGTTGCGGGGTGAACATTGAAATCGAGCCTCCAGATTCATAGTAAGGCCGGAAAGCAGGGACTAAGGGACTCGAAAACGCCAGCGGAGTAGGAGTGTTTTTGGGGCAGCCGTTGCGTCTCACGCAATCCCCTCTGTTTGTCGAAGAAGGCTGGATCCTGTTCTCGATCCCTTAGTTCCTAGTCCCTGGTCCCTTAGTCCCTGTTCCCTGCTACTTCGTGTCCGCCGAGGGGCCGTAGGTTCCGGGGATGGGCTTGTCGAGCAGGCGCAGATAGACGCCCAACTGGGCGCGGTGATGGATCATGTGGTCGAGCACCCAGGTGCGGAAGACGCAGTACTTCGACTCGTCGATCCAGGTCTTTCCACCGGCAATGAACTTCCAGTGCTCGTCCCACTTCTGCGGCGCAAAGGCAGCCAGCGCCACCTTCGCCTGGGCGGTTTCCTTGTCGAAGCGTTCCAGCAGCGCCTGTTTGGAGGCGGGGATATAGGCTTCAAATTTGTGTTCGACGGAGAATTCCAATTTATCGGTAGTGAAGGTAGTCAGCGCCCACTTCCCGCCTAGCTCTGCGGTGTGACCGGCCAGCCGGCCCAGGCTCATGGATTTGGAGTGGGGTTTCCAGGTGAAATCAGCGTCGGCGGGAATCGCTTCGAGCATTTTGCGGGTGCTGGCGATCTCGCGGTCGTATTCGGCAATCAGTTCCTGCTGAAAGTCCATGCAGTTACCTCCTGTGTTGCGAGGCCAGAATACCGCAATCCGCCCGGCGAAGCAGGCGAAGAAGCCAGCGGACGATTCCCTTGCCCCAAGAAACGGTTGTGTTCCCTTACCGGAAGCGCGTGGAGGCAAAGGCCGAGGAAAAGGCCTCCTGCCAGCCTGGGACGGATTTGCCGTCCGGTAAAAGCAGGGGCAGTGGTGAACCCTGGGGCGGCACGTTGACGGGGAGCGGCAGCGAAGGCGGCTCGGGCCTGTCGATGTGGAGGTAATCTCCGTGCCCGAACTTCCAACCGTTGGGAATCTCGAAGGGGGCCTGAAAGTTCGCCGGCCAGGGCTTGGCCGGGCCGCAATGGCCGAGGGCGGCGCTCCACCAGGGGTGGTTTGCGTCAATGAAATCGGCAAACAAATTGCCCAGCGGAAAGGCTATCGACAGCACTTCGTCCTTTTTCGAGGCGAGGACAGAGATGGCGCCGACTTTGGCCGCTGCGGCCTTGAACTCCCTGGTCAGGCAGTTGTCGTCGATGGCCGGGGCCATCAGCGTGAGGCGGCGCATGGGCAGGCTCAGATGAGAAGCGGTCGCGAGCGCGACGCGCGCTCCTAAACTATGCGAGGCAAAGGAGATGCTCGCCGCGTCCTGAAAGTTGGCGTCGATAAAGGCGGCGGCCATACGGCCAGCCTCATCGGCAACGCGCGGCTCCTCGGGATAGTCGAGCCCCAACGGCAAAATCGAGTCGCCCGGCCACAGCAGGCCCACAAAGGCCGAGTGCGGCTGCGGAAGCTGGAGCAGGCTCTCCCAGTTCGACAGGTCGCGGATTCCAGCATCACGGTTGACGTTGAAGCCGTGAGTGGCAATCAGCACATCGCGGCCGCGAATCGAAGCCTGCAACTGGCGCGGCGGAAGGCTCGTGTAGTCCTGCAGGCAGGAGCCCTGATGGAGGGCGGCCGAAGAGGCCAGTTCCCCACCGACGGAGGCGAGGCGAAGATCGATGAATTGCGTCATGGCGGCCCTACTTCTTCACCTGTTGCAAGGTGTTCACGGCCGTGGACAGGGCGGTGGAAAGGTCCTTGGCGATGGGCGCCAAGGGAATGGCCAGAAAGCCAACGATAAGCGCGATCGCCATGTCATTGGACCACAAGTAATTATGAGTTGGGTCCAGGTTGGCATGCAAGGTCCATCCCCCCAGCAATGCCAGGGTTATTGCAAAGGCCGCCGCCAGAATGCGGGTCCAGTTGCGATAGACCTGATCCGCGTGTTGATAGAGCTCATCGAGGAGCGCCGTCAGACCGAAATCAAAACGCGCGAAGACGTCGCTCTCATCCGTCTCGAGCTTGGTTCCGCTGCTGATCTTCGTGGCCACGCTTTTGAGGGCGGCAGCGTTAATTCCGGTCGCACTGGCCAGATTGGCGGCGTTGCCCTCGCTCAACCTCATCTTGATCAGGGACTTTGCAATGGACTTCTGGCTGCCGAGATCGGTCCCGTTGTACCAGTTGGCCTTAAGGGATGCCACTATGTTGCCCTGTGGAATCGCATTAGCGGGTTGTAACTGCGCATTGTTCTGATTGTCATTTGCTTGCGCGTTGGTGGTCGTAATCGTCTCCACAGCTTGGGAAATCCGCGTGAATCCTATATGGTTCACTCCGCAGGGCTTAACGGCATCAACCAGGCCGAAGGCCGCGGTTCCCAATCCGCCGATGGCTGCGATGATGTTCGGAAGATTCTGAATAATACTCGTCTTCATTTCCACCCCTCCGTCTGCATTGCTCCCCACTATAGGTGAAAAAGAGCAAATTTAGGAAAATTTTGATTATCCGTGCGCAAAAAAAGGCTGGAATCCGGTGCGGAATCCAGCCTGTGCGGAGTGAAATTTGAGGTGGAATATAGCCTATATTCCAGTTAAGGCGGCATTGTGCTATCCCGCCCCTAGTACCACGGCCGTATGATTTTGTTCTATTCGGTGAACGTCGCGGGTTAGGAAACCCGCGCCACAGCCGGTCTGGAGACCGGCGCTACATCCCTGGATGGTTCGAAATTATGCGGTCAGAGACCTAGCCGCAAAAACGCGGCGAGGGTTGGGCACCCTGGGATTATTCCGGCTCTTGGGCCAGAAACTGCTCCATGAACTTGGTGTCGAAATGGCCGGCGCGGAAGCCGGGATCGGCGAAGATCGCCTGGTGCAGCGGGATTGAGGTCTCGATGCCGCGCACCACAAACTGGCTGAGCGCGCGCTCCATCTTGGCGATGGCCTCGTCGCGGTCGCGGCCATGGACGATCAGCTTGGCGATCAGCGAATCGTAGTAGGGCGAAACGACGCCCTCGGCGTACTGCGCCGTGTCGACGCGGATGCCGTTGCCGCCGGGCAGATTAAAGGCGGTAATCTTGCCTGCCGAGGGGACGAAGGTCTCCGGGTGCTCGGCGTTGATGCGGCACTCGATCGAATGGCCGCGGATTTCGAGCTTGGGAGGCAGAATCGCGTCCAGCCGCTCCCCGCTGGCGATCAGCAACTGCGCCTTCACAATGTCCACGCCGGTGATGGCCTCGGTGATGGGGTGCTCGACCTGGATGCGGGTGTTCATTTCGATGAAATGAAGCTGCCGGTTCTCGTCCATGAGGAATTCGACAGTTCCGGCATTCTGGTAGCCGATCTCGGTGAGGCAGCGGCAGAGGGTGCGGCCAATCTCGGCGCGCATCTTCGGCGTCACCTGCAGGCTGGGAGCCTCTTCGATCAGCTTTTGATGGCGGCGCTGAATGGAACACTCGCGCTCGAAGAGCGTGGTCACGTTGCCGTGCTCGTCGGCCAGCACCTGGAACTCGATGTGGCGCGGCTGCTCGATAAACTTCTCCATGTAGAGCTCGCCGTTGCCGAAGGCGGCGTCGGCCTCGCTGCTGGCCGCCTGGAAGAGGCCGGGCAGTTCCTCGGGGGTGCGCACAATTCTCATGCCGCGCCCGCCGCCGCCGGCCTTGGCCTTGAGGATGACCGGATAGCCGACCTTGCGGGCCCACCCCAGCGCCTCCTCGGCCGTATCGATCAGGCCATCGGAGCCGGGCAGGATAGGCACGCCGGCCTTTTTCATCGCCTGACGAGCCTTTTCCTTTTCGCCCATCAGCTGCATCACCTCCGGCGACGGACCGACGAACTTGATGTTCGAGGCGCGGCAGACCTCGGCAAAGTGAGTGTTCTCGCTGAGCAGGCCGTAGCCGGGATGAATCGCGTCCACATTGGCAATTTCAGCCGCCGAGATGACCGCCGGCACATTCAAATAGCTTTCGGCCAGCCGCGGCGGGCCAATGCAGATGGCCTCGTCGGCGAAACGCACGTGCAGCGCGTCGCGGTCGGCCTCGCTGTAGACGGCGACGGTGCGAATGCCGAGTTCCCGGCAGGCGCTCAGAACGCGCAATGCAATTTCACCGCGATTGGCAACCAGAACTTTACGAAGCATTCAAATCCTTTTGCGCGTGGTTAGCGGGGTTGGCGGGCCAGGTCTCCGACCGCGTAAATTTTTGCCCACCCACAATGAGTACAACACCAAGCGGTCAGAAACCGCGTTTGGCTCGTTTGGCTTATCCTCTGACTCGCCAGTCCCACGGCCTTTTTTACCCTTGCCGGATCAGATTTACCCCAGCCGGATCAAAAAGAGGGGCTGCCCATACTCGATGGGCTGGCCGCTGGGGACAAGGCACTTGACGACCTCGCCCGTGGCGTCCGACTCGATCTCATTCATCAGCTTCATGGCCTCGACGATGCCCACCACCTGCCCCTTGGCGATGTGATCGCCGGGAGAGACAAAGGGCTCGGCCTCTTGAGAGGGCGCAGCGTAAAAGGTGCCGACAATGGGCGATTTGATGGTGTGCAGGCAGACGTCGGTTTCCGCAGCCAATGAAACCTCTGGATTTGCGGGAGCCGCGGGCTCGGCGGGCGCTGCCGCGGGCGGCGCTCCGGCGGCCTGGGCCGCAGTCAGCAGGCGCGCAAGATCGGAGGATCCCGCCGAGGATCCCGCCGAGGAGGCCGGCGGCTGGTTGAACTTGAGCCGAATCTTCAGGTCGCCCCGGTCCAAATCGAACTCCGCGACCTGGTATTCCTTCAGGAATTCGATCAGTTGTTTCAGATCGGCAATGTCTTGAGCTTTCATTCGTTCCTTGACTCTCCGGCCAGCAGGCGGGAGGGGTTCGATCAGGTTAAATCTGAGTTTGATCAGAGTTCAATCAAAAGTTCTGTCAGAATCCATTCAGAGTTCAATCAGGGCCTTGGGGCATGGAGTGAGCACCTGGCCTCCAGTCCGGGTTACGGCCACCATGTCCTCGATGCGAATACCGAAGCGGCCGGGCAGGTAAACTCCAGGCTCGATGGTGATCACCATGCCGGAGAAGAGTTTGGCCGGCTGGTCAACGGCAATGCGCGGCGACTCGTGAATCTCCAGGCCGACGCCATGGCCGGTGGAGTGAGAAAAGGCCTCCGCCAATCCCGCCCGGCGCAGCACGCTGCGGGCAGCCTCATCGACCTCTCCGCAGCTTACGCCCGGAGCCACCGCGGCGACCGCCGCCTCCTGAGCCTCCAGCAGCGCCTCATAAGCCGCGCGTTCAGTGGGCTTCGGCCTGCCCAAATGGACGGTACGGGTCATGTCCGAGCAATAACCTTTGAGGATAACACCGAAATCGAGGGTCACGAAGCCGTTGCGAGGCAGCCGCGCGGCCGTGGCGAGCCCATGCGGCAGGGCCGAGTGGGGGCCGGAGGCGACGATAGTCTCGAACGACATTCCCTCGGCTCCCAGCAGGCGCGCCCGGTGCTCGATCTCCGCCGCAACTTCAAATTCGGCCAGGCCGGGGCGGATGAAACTCAGAATCTCTTCGAAGAGCTTGCAGCCCATCAGGGCCGCCTCGATCATCAGCGTCAGCTCGTCCTCGTCCTTTATCCAGCGCAGAGACTCAACCAGCGGAGCGGCAAGCGCGGAAAGAAAACCGCGGCGCAGGCGGGAGGGCAGAGCGGCTTTCCAGCGGGCCAGTTCGGCGACGGTGGTCTTGGTGGGGTCGAAGCCAGTCAACTCAACGCCGGGTTGTGCGGCCAGCCACTCGACGGCAGCCACGGCCGGTGAACCGGAGACAATCTGCACCTGGGCGGCGGAAACCTGCTCGGCCGCCTGCGTGGTGTAGCGGCCATCGGTAAAAAGCCGGGCCATGTGGCGCGTAATCGCCAGGGCGGCGCTGGAGCCGGTAAATCCGGAGAGATAGCGGAGGTCGGGGAGATGAGTGACCACGAGGCCGGAGAGCCCAGCTTTGGTCAGACGGCGGCGCAGTTGGCCGATACGGCGAAAGTGGTCCACTGATTAAGGATAAATCAAGAAAGTGCGGAGAGGACGTTTGGCGCTGCAAAGGCCTGGGCAATCGCATAAACAGCTCTCAGGCACAGTATTAATCCGGCCCCGCTGGAATGTGACAGCGGTTCCCACCCTAGCCGCAAAAACAAAAGCGCGGCGAGGATGGGGCACCCCGGCCTTACACCACCTGTGGAACTGCCCTAGAGCTCGCGGGCCCGTTCGATGGCGCGGATCATGGCCTGCGCCTTGTTGATCGACTCCTGGTGTTCGAGCTCTGGCACGGAGTCGGCCACGATGCCCGCGCCGGCCTGCACGTAGCCCTTGCCGCCGATGGCTAGCATCGACCGGATGGCGATGCAGGAGTCCAGGTTGCCGGAAAAATCGGCGTAGAGCACCGCGCCGCCGTAGGTTCCGCGCCGCGCCGGCTCGAGTTCCTCGATGATCTCCATGGCCCGCACCTTGGGCGCACCGGAGAGCGTGCCGGCGGGAAAACAGGCCCGCAAGGCGTCGACGGCGGTCAACTCCGGCCGCAGCCGGCCGGTGATCGAACTGACAATGTGCATTACGTGCGAGTAGCGCTCGACGAACATCAGCCGGTCTACCTTGACCGAACCGAACTGGCTCACGCGGCCCACGTCGTTGCGGCCCAGGTCCACCAGCATCACGTGCTCGGAGCGCTCCTTTTCGTCGTGGAGCATCTCCTCGGCCAGCGCCTGGTCGATCTTCTCGGTGGCGCCGCGGGGACGCGTTCCGGCGATGGGCCGGTACTCGACCTTGCCCTGATGCACGCGCACCAGCAGCTCCGGCGAGGAGCCCGCCAGCTCGATAATCTGCGTCTTCGGCGTTTTCAGTCTCCCGAAGAGGCCCCTGGGCTTGTCGGGTGCGCCCCCCAGCGGACCATCCGGAGCAAAGCGCAAAAAGTACATATAAGGGCTGGGATTGACGGTGCGCAGTGCGCGGTAAATCTGGAAGCTGTCGGTTTCCGGCTCTACGTCGAAGCGCTGCGAGAGCACGGTCTGAAAAACGTCGCCGGCCGCAATGTACTCCTTGATGCGGTCAACGGAGGCCAGAAAATCTATTTTGGCCGTGCGGTGGCGCACCTTGAGCTGGCTCTTGCCTTTGTGTTCGGCGAAGTGGGGCAGCGGCTGGGCGAGCTGCTTTTCCAGTTTGTCGAGCCGGGCGACGGCATTTTCATAGGCGCCATCCGCCTTGCCGCGCGTCAGGTCGGCCGTCACCACCAGCCAGATCTCCTTGCGTACATGGTCGAAAGCCAGCACCTCGTCGAAAAACAGCAGGCAGGCGTCGGGAACGCCGAGTTCGTCTTTGGCCAGCGCGGGCAGCCGCTCGATCTGGCGCACCGCATCGTAGGAGAAAAAGCCCACCGCCCCGGCGGTAAACGGCGGCAGCCCCGGCAGCCGCGCCGGTTTGTGGCCCGAGAGCGCCCGCCGCAGAACGGCGAAGATGTCGTCCTCGATCTGGACGACTTTTTTGCCCTCGGTGATGGTAATCTCGCGGCCCCGCGCCACAATCCGCTTGAACGGCGCCAGGCCGATAAAAGTGTAGCGGCCCACCTGCTCGCCATTCTCGACCGATTCGAGCAGAAAACACTCCCGCTCCGGCCAGGCCGCGCGCAGAAACGCCGAAACCGGCGTCTCCAGGTCGGCCGGCAGGGTGCGGCAGACGGGGACAAGCGTGTGCTCTTTGGCAAGCGCCAGAAACTCTTTGCGGCTGGGCTGGACGGGATTGGAAGAGGTTTTCACAAACCCAGTGTAATTCCTGGCCGTGCATTTTATTGAGCTTTTCGAATAGGATGGCCTTCCAGAACCGGTGCAATTCATTGATTTCGCCCAGTGGAATGCGACGCCTGTTCCCACCCTAACCGCAAAAACAAAAACGCGGCGAGGGTGGGGTACCCGCAAAGTTTCAAGAAGCAGCTTCTCCGACCGCACTGCGCTTGCTCAGGATGACAGCGGGGGGAGCAGCCAAATTTTCAACGGCAAAAGCCGCATAAGACCATCGTCCCTACGGGACTCCGTATAAATGGTTGGTTTCACCAACCCCACGCTGAAGCGCGGGGCTTACAACCGCTGCGCCTACGGCGCGGGCGCCGGGCCGCAGCCGGCATGGAACACTTCTACACTGGCCCTTTTGAGAGGCCACCAACCATAAAGCCTCCGGCTTTGCCGGAGGCTGCTTATTGCCCAGCGGCCCATTCGGTCATGGCCAGCGTGAGCAGCAGAATCCGCTTCAGTCCCGCTTCCCTGCCCTTGGCCGAGTACCACTCCGCGATGGTGTGCGCGCCACCGCCGTCGCCGCCCGCTCCCATCGATAAAGCCTGAATCCCCAACGAAAGCGGAAGGTTCGCGTCGGTCGAGCCCTGTTGCAGGCTGGTGGGCAGGCCCAGATGACGGTCCACGGCGCGCAGAGCTTCGAGCAGCGGCGCGTCGGCGGCGAGTTGCGCGGCGGGCCGGTCGCCGATCTTCTCGATTTTGCAGGCTAGCAAGCCCCGGCCGCTGGCGGCAAGGGATTTCGCCCGCGCGTTGCAGCGCGCGACGGCCTCTTCTACGGCGCGATGCAGGGCGGCTTCGAGGCGCGGGAACTCGTCCGGACCGGCGGAGCGGAAATCGATCGAGGCTTGCGCGCTCTCAGGGATGGAGTTCACGCTGCTGCCGCCGTGAATCGTTCCGAAATTGAGCGTGGTGCGCGGCTCATGCGGCAGCGGAGTCTCGGACAAGACCGTGAGCGCAGCGGCCAGCGCGGCGATGGGGTTCGGCGTTCCCGCGTCGGTAAAACTGTGCCCGCCGGGGCCGGTGACAGTGACCAGGAAGCGGCGGCTGCCCACGGCCTGGGTGATGGCCGAGTCCGCACCCGCCCCGTCCAGCACAATGTGGGCGGCAATGCGGCCGGCCAGCGCGCTTTGCTGATAAAAGTGGCGCACGCCGCGCAGGTCGCCCTCGCCCTCCTCGCCCACATTGCCGAGGAAGAGGAGCGGCGCGGGCAACTCGACCTGAGATTGAATCAGCGCGTGGGCGACGGCCAGCATTCCTGCCAATCCCGCGCCGTTGTCACAGGCTCCGGGAGCCTGGATGCGGTCGCCATCGACTACTGGATGAAGCGGCGTCCCCGCCGGGAAGACTGTGTCCAGATGCGCCGAGAGCACCACCACCGGGCCAGTGCTCTCGGGGGGCAGGTGAGCGGCCAACAGCCAGCCGCAGACGTTGCCCAGGGCGTCGGTTTCCACCCGGCTGAGGCCGGCCTCGGCAAAGCGGGCCGCCATCCACTCCGAGCGCGCCTGTTCGCCGAAGGGCGGCGCGGGAATGGCCGTCACCTCCGCCTGCCAGTCCATGATCGTCTTGGGATTGCCGTGCAGCCAGCGAAAGGCGGCGTGCACCGGCCGCTGGCTGGCCAGCGCCGTCACGCGCGAGAAGGCCGAAATGGAAGGAGTGAGCGGCATACAAATGGTTTCAAGATAACAGCATAAAGTGTCAGTGCAGATTGCATGGAATCCTGGTGACCGGCACAAATGGCCGAGTCCATCGAAAGATTTTATTCGGCCTCTGGGTTCGACTCTTGCTCGTCGTACTCCACCGAATGCAGGAACAGCCCTCGCGCCGGGGCGGTCGGTCCGGCGACAGAACGGTTGCGGGCGGCGAGAATTGCGGGGATTTGCTCGCATGGCAGACGTCCGCGGCCCACCTCCACCATGGTTCCCACGAGGTTGCGGACCATGTGGTGCAAAAAGCCGCTGCCCCGGACGCGATAGACCAGCAACGGGCCGGTTTCGGTGCTCCGCTCTTCCCAGGCCGAGGAAAAGATTCTGCGCACCGTGGCCGCCGCAGTGGGAGCTTCGAGCTGAAAGGACGCTCGGGGGATTGGTTTCTGGGCTGGCTCCTGAATCAGTTTCTGGATTGGCTTCGCATCCAGGCCGAGGGTGCGGCTGGCCAGATCGGGATCGGTGGCGGCAAAGCTCAGAAAATCGTGCTCGCCCTCGAAGATCTGTGCGGCGCGCCGCAATGCCGCCACGTCCATCGGCCAGGGGCAGGCGTAGACGTAGGGAGCCAGAAAAGGCGGGCAGATCGACTCGCAGAAGACGCGGTACTCGTAGGTTTTGGCCACCGCCGAGTGCCGCGCATGAAATGCACTTCGTGCCGTTCTCGCTTCCAGGATTCGGATTGACGGAGGGAGAGTCCGGTTGAGAGCGCGTTGCAGGTTTTCCGCCGGAATGGGCGCCGCCAGCGTGAAGCTGGCCACCTGGCCGAGCGCGTGGACGCCGGCGTCGGTGCGCCCCGAGCCCTGCGGCAGGGGCGATTCGCCGGTAATCCGCCCCAGGGCGGACTGCAGCTCGCCCTGGACGGTGCGTTCGTCCGGCTGCACCTGCCAGCCGCGAAAATTCGTGCCGTCATAGGCCAGGGTCAGCTTCCAGGTCTGGAGCGGGGGCGCGGAGGGGGCGGATTCGTTCACGGTGCCGGGCATTGACAATAGGGTAGCCGACCGCGCTGCCGGCGTGCGGCAGGAATGCCCCAAACTACTTGCCAACAACGCACCGAATTTGGAGCCGATCCAGATTCCCTCCTCTGATCGTTCCCTTCCCGACCGCTGACAACTGCCCCCGGTTGGAGTGGAATCTATTCAGCTTTCCACCGGCGATGGAGGTCAAACCGTGGGCGGAACAGCGACTGGCAAGAGCAAGAAAGCCAGGCTACAGGAAATGAAGTCTGAGATGCGTCCAGGGAACGAACCGGCAGCCGCGCGCGTATAGACCGCTAAAGAGATTGATCGCCAGCCGCCAGCGAAAATTATGCGGGAAGAGTGGAAATTTGCGTCTGGAAAGGCTCGTTCTACGTCCAAAAAAAGAACGCCCGGAAAACTGCTATCGGCAGCCAGACCGAGGGTGGATTTTGCGGCCAGGCGCGGATTGAAGGCGGGAACCATACAATACAGTTGTTCGGCTGAGTGCGTTTTGGATGGCCAGGAGGATACGGTGCAAGAGGCAAGCGGACGGGAAGAGCGCAGCAATGAGGCAGAACGAGGACAGGCTGGATGCAAAGAAGCCGGGTGCGGCGAGGCCGGGCGTAAGTGGGTAGGCAAATGGCGGCACGCGGTAGCGGCGGTCGTGCTGGCCTGTGCGGCGGCGGTCATGCCCGCCGGAAGTGCCCAGCAAGTGCTGGGAGCGGGAGCGAAGGCTCCCGAGAAGGAGGCCTCCGCGCTGCCCACGGCTCCGGCGGTGGCGCTGACCGAGCCGCTGGATCTGCGCCCATCGGAGCGGGATTTTTCCCATCCGTCCAAACGCCTTTGGGGCAATCCTATTAATATGTACCGGCCTACGGCCATTTCCAAGGCCAACTTTGCCAACTCCGTGCGGCTCACCGATTTGGTGAAGGACGGCAAGATTTACCTGAGCCTCTCCGACGCTCTCGCGCTGGCGATTGAGAACAACTACGACATCGCCATTGCCCGCTACGACCTGGACATTGCCGACACCGATCTTCTGCGGACGCGCACCGGAGCAGCGCCGCTGGGCGCACCCTCCGGGCTGATTACCGGCACGCTGGGCGGCTCGGCCTCGATTCTGACCACCGGCGGCGGCCCGGGCGGAACGACGGTCGGCTCCGGCGGCGCCGGTTCCGGCGAGAGTGGATTGACGCTGACCACGGCGGGCGCCGGTCCCACGCCAGAGGCGCTGGAGCCTTCCTTCTCGGCGGCCATCCAGTTCGATCGCGCTCGCAATCCATTCATCAACACCTACACCGGCGGCACCAGCACCACCAACACCTACGACTTTGCCTACAACCAGGGCTTCGTCACCGGCACGGCCTTCCAGTTTGCCTTCAACAATGCCTACGCCACCACCACCAACAGTTCCACGCTCTACAGCCCTGAGTTGAGTTCGGATTTCAAGGCGACGGTGACCCAACACCTGCTGCAAGGCGCCGGCATCTGGGTCAACAAGCGCTTTATTTACCAGGCGCGGAACAACCGGCGCATTACCGACTCCTCCTTCCGCCAGCAAATTCTCTATACCGTCAACCAGGTGGAGACCATCTACTGGGGCCTGGTGCAGGCCTATGAAGACGTACAGGCCAAGCAGCGCGCCGTCGAGCAGAGCACCAAGCTGGACAGCGACGACCGCAAGCAGTTGGAGATCGGCACCGTGGCCCGGTTGCAAGTGGTGCAGGACGACTCGACCGTGGCCAGCGACAAGCAGGCCCTCATCAGCGCGCAGAGCTCGCTGAACTATCAGCAGCAGATCATCAAGCAGGCGATTGCCCGCAACCTGAACGATCCAGCGCTCTCGGTGGCTCCGGTGATTCCCACCGACCGCGTGAGCGTCGAGGAGATTCCCGAGGAGCTGCAGCCCGTCGAGGAACTGGTGCAGGAGGCTTTTCAGCAGCGGCCGGAGCTGGAGCAGGCCGTACTGACGCTGCGCAACGACGAGATTACGCTGAAGGGCGCGCGCAATGCTCTGCTGCCGGTATTCGACATCTTCGCCTACATGGCCGGGCAAGGCGTCGCCGGCTCATGCAACAAGAAATTGGACCCCTCCTACGATCCCGCCACCGGTTGCCCGACACGGCCCTCTACCGGCTATGGAACGGCGATCAACAACGCCTTCAACAACACTGCTCCCGACAAGGGCATTGGCTTCAACCTGACAATTCCTCTCGGCAACAAGTACGCGCAGTCGGTGCAGGCGCGGTCGCTGATGGAGTACCGCCAGGCGGAACTGCGGCTGGAGCAGCTCTACACGCAGATTCGCATGCAGGTGGTCAATGCGCAGTTCGCGCTGATCAACGACCGGGCGCAAGTGCAGGCTTCCACGGCCGCCAGGGACTTCAATCAGCAGAGCGTCGACGCCGAGATCAAGAAGCTGCACTTGGGCGCTTCGACCACAGCCAATGTGCTGCTCCAGGAACGCAGCCTGGCCACGGCCGAGGACAACCTGATCGCGGCCAACGCCGCCTACGCCAAGGACCGCGCCGGGCTTTATCAGACGCTGGCGAGCACCTTGCAGCACTACGGCATCAACCTGACTGAAGCGGCCTCGGGCGACGTGAAAACCACGCCAGTCATTTCCGGAGTCACCGCCGCCAAGGAGACCGTCGAGCCCTCGACGGCTCCGACGGCACCGGCCAACCAGTAAGGCTGCTTTCCCAGCTACGCAGAAAAGCCTGGTCAGTTCCTCGGCAAACTGGCCAGGCTTTTTGCGTTCATTCTGATTAAGGCTCGGGTTTTTCCGCCATTTTTGCTGAAAGTGCGATAAACCAGTGCTCGTCGGTCACCCACCCTTGCGACAATCTACAAAACGCAGATTCTTCGACTCCGCTACGCTTCGCTCAGAACGTCGCAAGGATGGGGCACCCATGCTGCAATCGGAGCGGAAATCTCTACCGCTCGGCCACCAAGTCAAGCAGGTCGAAGAACTCCGGGAAGCTGATGGCGGCCGATTCCGCGCCCTGAATCAGCGTCTGGCCCTCGGCCTTCAGCGCGGCCACGCTGAAGGCCATGGCGATGCGGTGGTCGCTGCCGGAGTCGATTACCGCGCCGTGCAGCTTCTGCCCGCCGGGCACATCCAGGCCGTCCTCGAACTCGGTGACCGCGGCGCCCATGGCGCGCAAATTCTTCACGACGAGAGCAATCCGGTCGGACTCCTTCACGCGCAGCTCCTGCGCATTGCGAATGCGAATGCCGCCTGCGGTGAAAGGCCCGATGGCGGCCAGCACCGGCAGCTCGTCGATCAGTTGCGCCGCCAGCGCCCCGGAAATCTCGGTTGTTCCCAGCCCTTCGGCCGGCGCCGAAACCCGCACCGTGCCCACCAGTTCGGCGTTCTTCTCCTCCAGGTTGAGGACGCTGATTTCGGCGCCCAGCGCCGTCAGCACGTCCAGCAGCGCGGCGCGCGTGGGGTTCAGGCCGAGGAAGTCGAGTACAAGGTTGGAGCCGGGAAACAAGGCTGCCGCGCAGAGGAAGAAGGCCGCGGAAGAAATGTCGCCCGGCACGACGGCCTCGATAGCGTGGAGCTTCTGCGGACCGGCGATCGAAACCGCATTCAGGGTGCGCTCCAGTTTCGCGCCGAAGGCCCGCAAGGCCAGTTCGCTGTGGTCGCGGGTGCGGACGGCCTCGCGCACCGTGGTCGCGCCCTCGGTCTGCAATCCGGCCAGCAGGATGCAGGTCTTCACCTGGGCGCTGGGAACCGGCGTGGTGTAGTCAATGGCCCTGAGCGGGCCGCCGTCGATCATCAGCGGCGCGTGGCCCTCGGTGAGCGTCAGCCGCGCGCCCATCGCGGCCAGGGGCTTGCGGATGCGCTCCATCGGCCGGCGCGAAAGCGATTCGTCGCCGACCAGCGTGAAGCGGCCCTCTTGCGGCGCCAGCAGGCCCGCGATCATGCGCATTGTCGAGCCGGAGTTGCCGCAATCCAGGGGATTTTCGGAGGGCCGGACGCGCCCGCCCACGCCCGCGATTTCCACCGAGCCGTCGTCGAGCTTGCGCACCTGCGCGCCCAGAGCCTCCATGCAGGACAGTGTCGAAGCGCAATCGGCGCCGGTCGAAAAGTTGCGAAAGCGCGATACGCCTTCGGCAAAGGCGGCCAACATTCCGTAGCGGTGGCTGATGGACTTGTCGCCAGGCAGACGCAGGCTGCCACGAATGTTCTGCGCGGGGCGGATGATGCGTTCTAGCGTGGATGCGGGCAAGAGTACTCCGGGGTGGTCTGTCGTTTCTATCAGTCTATCGAATGCCGTTGCGCGGGACGAGGGCCTCCCACGACTCGGCGCGGAAATGCCATCCGCCGGTTCCCACCCTAGCTGCAAAAGTCGCAAGAAGCAGGTTCTTCGACTGCGCTGCGCTCCGCTCAGAATGACAGCGGCGAGGGTGGGGCACATAAAATTTTTATTTATTCAGAGCTGAATCAACCAAAAATGCTCAGTCTGAGTGGCGCGACACAAGCTGCCCGGACGCTGAAATTTCAAAACATTTGCGTTGACGTGGCATTAGGCGCTAATGTTGCCTGTTCGCCGCGCAACACCACGCACTGACGGAGGGCAACGAAAATGCTTCTTCCCGAGACTTATCAGGCCGCGCTTTTTTTGATGATTTTGAGCATGTTGTGCTGGGGATCGTGGGCCAACACACTCAAGCTCTGCCCCGGCTATCGTTTTCAGCTCTTCTACTGGGATTATGTGCTGGGCCTCGGAGCTGCGGCCCTTCTGCTGGGGCTCACTGCGGGCAGCCTGGGCCACGCCGGACCCGCATTTTTGGCTGACGTGGCGCGCACCGGGTCCGGCCCCATCCTGCTGGCGGCCGCGGGCGGCGTGGTCTTCAACGTGGCCAATGTCCTATTGGTCGCCGCCATCGATGTAGCCGGTCTGGCGGTGGCCTTTCCGGTGGGCATTGGCCTGGCACTGGTTGTAGGTGCAGTCTCCAGCTACCTGGTCCGGCCAGCCGCCAATCCCCTGCTGCTTTTTGGCGGAGTCGCGCTGGTCATGGTGGCCATTGTGCTGGACGCCGCCGCCTATCGCCAGCGCGAGGGTTCGGTGAAGACCGGTGTAAAGAGCGCCACCACCACGCGGGGCCTTATGCTGAGCCTGGCGGCGGGCGTGCTGATGGGCTGCTTCTATCCGCTTGTAGCCCGCGCGATGAGTGGCACGGAGGGCTTGCCCGGTCCGGGTCCCTATGCCACGGCGCTGTTTTTCGCCCTCGGCGTGCTCATTTCCACGGTTCCGGTGAACCTGCTGCTGATGGCCCGGCCACTGGACGGCAAGCCGCCCGTGGACGGCTCCGGCTACGGCCGCGCGCCGCTGGGCTGGCACCTGGCAGGATTGCTAGGCGGAGCCGTCTGGTGCACTGGCACCATCGCCAACTTCGTCGCCTCGGGCGCTCATTTTGTCGGCCCGGCGGTTTCCTACTCGATCGGTCAGGGAGCCACCATGGTCTCGGCCTGCTGGGGCGTCTTCATCTGGCGCGAGTTTGCCGGCGCGCCGCGCGCGGCCAAGCTGCTGTTGCTGCTGATGTTCGTCTTTTTTGTCCTGGGGCTGGGCGCGGTGGCGCTGGCTCCCCTTTACCCTGCTTGAGGTTAGGACCATGAACGAGATTCGCAAGCCCATTGTCGTCGTCGGCAGCATCAACATGGACCTGGTGGCCCGCACGCCGCGGATTCCGCTGGCTGGCCAGACGCTGATTGGAAGCGGCTTTACCACCACTCCCGGCGGCAAGGGAGCCAATCAGGCCGTCGCTGCGGCCCGGCTCGGTTATCCGGTCGAAATGGTGGGCATGGTGGGCGGCGGCGCGCCCGGCGAAGCTGATCAGGACGTCTTCGGCCAGGCCCTGCTCGAAAATCTCGCCGCGGCGGGCGTGGGAATAGCGGCTGTCGAGCGGGTGGCCGGCCCCTCTGGCGTGGCGCCGATTCTGCTTGGCGATAACGGCGAAAACTCGATCGTCGTCATTCCCGGCGCCAACGGCAAGGTCGATGACGCGGCCGTTGACCGCCAGGCCGCGCTGATTTGCTCGGCCGGCATGGTGCTCTGCCAGTTGGAACTGCCTCTGGCGACGGTGAGCCGCGTGCTCGCGCTATGCGCCGAAGCTGGCGTTCCGGTGATGCTCGATCCCGCTCCGGCGGCTCCCTTGCCGGACAGGATTTGGAACCAGGTGGCGTGGTTTACTCCCAACGAGACCGAGGCGTCCTTTTATCTGGGCAAGAAATTGGAACCGGAGGAGGTCGCGAAGCTTCTGCTCCAGCGGGGCCTGCGGGGGGTGGTGCTGAAGCGCGGCGGCGAAGGGGCTTATGTGGCCCTCGCGGGCGGCAAGGCGGAGTGGGTGCGGCCTTTTTGCGTCAAGGCCATCGACACAGTGGGCGCGGGAGACTGCTTCAACGGCGCTTTTGCCGTGGCGCTGCTCGAAGGCCGCGATCCGTGGACGGCGGCGCGTTTTGCTTCGGCGGCGGCGGCCATTTCAGTCACCCGCCGGGGCGCGCAGGCCTCGATGCCATCGCGGGAGGAGACAGAGGAATTTTTGGTCCAGCACAAGGTTTGATTGATCTGATTACTTGCGTTCCAGGGACGATGAGCCCATCGAGAAACGAGGCACGGAATGCGAAGCCCAATCGGTCTTGTCACTTTAGCGGCGGCCATGGCCTTGGCGGCGGCAATAGCTCTTCCGGCAGCGGCTCAGGACACCCAGTACCCGGCCGAGGGACAGCAGATTCCCCCTCCCGATTGCATGAACCTGCACTTTGCCTCGGGGAATACGCTCCAGGTTCCCTGCTCGGCCAGGGAGCACCTGCGCTGGCTGCAAGACATCGAGCACTGGCGCATGGAGCGCCGCATTCGCATCGCCTACGATTCTTCGCGCTACGAGTTGCCTGCCCTGCATTGGACCCAATCCAGCTTCATGCAGCCGCAGTTGATGGTGCAGGACCGCTATTTCTACGATCCGGTGGCCGGCCGCTACACGGTGGACCGCTACCTGGACGACCTCGACAAGCGCTACGGCGGCGCCGACGCGGTGCTGGTGTGGGCCACCTACCCAAACCTGGGACTCGATGACCGCAATCAGCTTGAAAGGGTAGAGTCCATGCCCGGCGGCCTCGAGGGCGTGCGCCAGATAGTCGCGGACTTTCACCGCCGGGGCGTGCGCGTGCTCTTTCCCATGATGATGTGGGACCAGGGCACGCACCTGCCCGGCCAGCCCTGGCCAGAGGCTGTAGCCGCGCTGATGAAGCAGATCGACGCCGACGGCGTCAACGGCGACACCCTGGATGGTGTACCCCTGGGCTATTCGCTGGCCGCGGAGAAGACCGGCCACCCCCTTGCCTTCGAGCCCGAATCCAGCCCCAGCGACGAGGCTCTCGGCTGGAATGTGATGAACTGGGGGCAGTACAACTTTCCCTTTGTGCCCATGGTGGACCGCTTCAAATGGCTGGAGACGCGCCACATGGTCAACATCAGCGACCGCTGGGCCCAGGACAAGACCAACGACCTGCAGTACGCCTTCTTCAACGGCGTGGGCTGGGAGAGCTGGGAGAACGTCTGGGGCATCTGGAACGGCATCAGCCCCCACGACGCCGAGGCTACGCGCCGCGTGGCGGCCATCGAACGCGGCGTGGCGCCGTTTCTCGTCAGCCCTGGCTGGGAGCCGCTCTACCCCATGCACCACTACGGCGTTTACGCCAGCCGCTGGCCGCTGGGACGGGAGACGGTGTGGACCATCGTCAACCGCGCGGATTATCAGATCGACGGACCGCAGATGAATCTGCCGCTAACGCCGGGGATGCGCTACTTCGACCTCTATCATGGCGTGGAATTGAAGCCGGCGCCCAAGCCTGGAAGCGAAAGGCAGACCGTTATGCTGAGCTTTGCTATAGAAGCCGGCGGCTTCGGCGCGATTCTGGCCACCCCCAGAGAGCCCCGCGAGGCTATGAAGGCCCTGATGAGCCGCATGAAGGATCTAACCGCCCAGCCGCTCAACTCCTGGCCGCATCAGCCGGCCGTACTGCCGCAAACCATCGTCAAAATTGCTCCTACCCTGCCCGCCTCCAAGGCTCCGGCGGGGATGGCGCGGATTCCTGAAGGAAAGTTTGACTTCAAAGTGCAGGGCACCGAGGTCGAGGGCGGCGCATCCCCCGGCGTCGATGTGCAGTACCCCTGGGAAGACTCGCCACGCCGCTTCCATGAAAAGGTCATTGAGGTCCACGCGTTTTTCATCGACCGGTTTCCGGTCACCAACGCGCAGTTCAAGCTCTTCCTGGACGCCACTCACTACGCGCCGCCCGATGCGCTGAATTTTCTGCGCGACTGGAAGAACGGCAGCTTTCCGAAGGGCTGGGAGCGCCGTCCGGTCACCTGGGTTTCCCTGGAAGACGCGCGCGCCTACGCCCAGTGGGCGGGCAAGCGGCTGCCCCACGAGTGGGAGTGGCAGTTGGCCGCCCAGGGCAGGGACGGCCGGCTCTTTCCCTGGGGCGACGAGTGGGGGCCGGACCACATTCCCGCGCCCGACCATGAACGCTCCATGCGCGGCCCCGATCCGGTCGACGCGCACCCCGACGGCGCCAGCCCTTACGGCGTGATGGACCTGGTGGGCAACGTATGGCAATGGACCGACGAGTTCACCGACGAGCACACCCGCGCGGCCATTGTGCGGGGCGGCGAGTACTATCAGCCGCAGGGCTCGATCTGGTACTTCCCTCAGGCCTGGCGCAACGACGAGCACGGCAAGGTGCTGCTGATGTCGCCTGGCTACGACCGCTCCGGCGGCATAGGATTCCGCTGCGTGCGGGACGCCGAATAGGCTTCGCGTGCGGCCGCTTCAGCCCGCGCTCGCTTTGACCAGCGCCATAATTTTTGCGTTGACCGCCTCGGGCTTCACAAAGGGCGGTGTGTCAAGGCAATGGAGGGTCAATTCCCCGATTTCAGCCGAATAGCTCCACTCGATCTCCACGCCGAACTTCGACGCCCTGCCGCGGTTGCCGCTGAGGTCGATACCGGCGGCCCGCGCCTTGGCCGTCAGCTTGGCAAATTGGCCGGGCGTAATGCCGGAAAAGACGAGGGGCGGACTCTGTTCCACAGTGGTTTCCTTTGTGCTCAATCTGTGCTGAAGGCCGTACCGGCGGTCAATTGGCGGCAACGGCTTTGCTCGTGGTGGCGACGGCCTTTTTCGCCCTGGTTCTTGCCGGCGGCTTGGCGGCCCGGAGCGCCTTGGCGGCTGCGAGAGGCTTGGCGGCCAAAGGTTTGGGGATGGCCTCCAGATCCATCTTGCCCTCGGCCAACTGGATAAGAAACTCCTGGCTGGAGAAGGGCGGAGCCTCCCCGAGCAGCTTGCTGGCGTGCAGGTAGTTGCCGTCGGGCTGTTGCAGGCGGGCCTTGACGGTGTCGGCCAGGTAGGCGGGCAGGATTTCGTCGCGGATACGAGCCAGGGCGGCCGGGTCGCGGACCGGGAAGACCACCTCGCAGCGCTCGAAGAGGTTGCGCGGCATCCAATCGGCCGAGCCAAGATAGATTTCGTCGTTGCCGCCGTTGGCGAAGTGGAAGATGCGCGAGTGCTCGAGGAAGCGGCCGACGATGGAGCGAACCCTGATTCTCTCCGAGAGGCCCTTGACGCCGGGGCGCAGGATAGAAAGGCCGCGGATAATCAGGTCGATCTCGACGCCCGCCTGCGAGGCCTGGTAAAGAGCCTTGATGACCGAGGGCTCGAGCAGCGCGTTCATCTTGGCCACGATGTGAGCGGGGCGCCCGGCCTGGGCGTGCTCCTGTTCGCGGCGGATCAGCCTGAGGAAGCTCTCGGCCATGGTCAAGGGCGCCATCAGCAGCGGCTGGTAGTCGTCCATTTCGGCGTGGGCGGTCAGGTAGTTGAAGACCATGTGCACCCGCTCGGTAATCCGGGGATCGCAGGTGAGCAGGCTCAGGTCAGTGTAAAAGCGGGCGGTGACGGGGTTGTAGTTGCCGGTGCCCAGGTGGCAGTAGCGGCGGGTGACGCCGTCTTCATCGCGGCGCACCAGCATGGCCAGCTTGCAGTGCGTCTTCAGGCCGACGATGCCGTGGAAGACCTGCACGCCGGCGTCCTCCATCGAGCGTGCCCAGCGGATGTTCGAGGCCTCGTCGAAGCTGGCCATCAGCTCGACGACCAGCGTGGCCTCCTTGGTGGCCGCGGCCTCGATCAGCGCCCGGAAGACGGGCGAGTCTTGGCTGGTGCGATACAGGGTCTGCTTGATGCTGACCACCAAGGGGTCTTCGGCGCCCTGCTGAATGAAATTGACCACCGGGTCGTAGGAGTCGTAGGGGTGGTGGAGCAGAATGTCGTGCTTTTGCAGCTCACTGAAAATATTGGCGCAGCGGCGGCTCAATTTCAGGGACCGGGGCGTGAAGGAGGGGAACTTCAGGTCGGGCCGCGCGACGTCGCCGTAAAAAAAGATCAGGCGCGAGAGGTTCACCGGGCCGTCGCAGCGGATGATCTGATCCTCGTCCAGCTCGAAGTTGACCTTCAGCCGCTCGACGATCTCCGTGTCGGCGCCG
>Ga0182013_10001689_pt1 | contig 29800 bp, 27 predicted proteins | sample 612S2MmetaG_FD_120487 | JGI IMG/M metagenome (GOLD analysis project Ga0182013, IMG submission 120487) | Permafrost microbial communities from Stordalen Mire, Sweden - 612S2M metaG | ecosystem: Environmental > Terrestrial > Soil > Wetlands > Permafrost | place: Sweden: Stordalen | collected... | reverse complement strand
TACTGCGTCAGTAACGGTTAACCCTGCTGCAACAACCACCTATTCGGTAACGGCAACCGACCGTTACAGTTGCTATAGCACTACGGCAATAACTGCTACTGTGGTTAATCTTACAACGCCGGTTGTTTCAGCTAGTTCGGCCGCAGTATGCACCGGTGTAAATACCTTTATCAACTTTACCAATACCTATCCTGCAGGCACTGTTTATAACTGGACTTATGACGGGGGTGTAAATGCATCAGGTAACGCACCGGATAGTATTAGCTGGACAACCTCAGGGACCAAAAACGTTACGTTATATGTTACTGATCAGGGGTGCACTTCCGGTACTGGTACGCTGCCGGTAACAGTAAATGCAATACCGGTGGCTGATGCGGGGCCTGCTGTGCAGGTATGTTCAGGTGCGCAGGTTAGCCTGGGTTCGGCTACTGTAGCGGGGGTGACTTATTCGTGGTCGCCAGCGCTTGGTTTAAGCAGTGCCGCTGTATCGGACCCGGTTTTGTCGGCTGTTAATCCGGGCACAACAACGCTTAGTTATCCTTTTGTTGTTACGGCAACTTCTAATAACTGCTCATCAACAAGCACGGCTGTGGTTACTTTGTATCCTCCTATAAGCAATACCTTTACGGTAACCCCGGCAACGGTATGTGCGGGGCAAGATGCTGTTATAGCTTATAGCGGAACCAACAGCGCCGCTGCAACTTATACCTGGGGCTTTGGTGCCGGTGCCGATGTCGTTAGCGGAACTGCGCAGGGGCCCTATACTGTTAACTGGCCTGCTGCCGGCAGTCCTTCTGTTTCATTAAGTGTAAGTGAGAATAATTGCACAATAACGCCTGTTAGTACTGTTGTTACTGTGAATGCAATACCGGTTGCTGACGCGGGGCCGGCGGTGCAGTTTTGTTCGGGAAGTTCAGCTAACCTGGGCGTGGCGCCTGTGGCGGGTGTTACTTATAGTTGGTCGCCAACAGTTGGGTTAAGCAGTGCTACTGTTTCAAATCCTGTAATCGGAGGCGTGAACCCAACTTCTGCCAATATTGTTCAAACCTATACTGTAATTGCCACAGAAAACGGATGCAGCGATACAGCTTCGGCGGTTGTAACTATGTATGAGCCAATTGTTACTACGTTCAGCATATCCCCTGACTCTGCCTGTATTAATCAGAACGTTACCATTACTTATACGGGAACCAATGATGCAAGTGCTATCTATAACTGGGGATTTGGCGGTGGTACAGCAACCGGTACCGGGCAAGGGCCTTACTCCGTTAACTGGGCAACAGCAGGTAGTCCGAATGTAACCCTGAATGTTACTGAAAACGGCTGCACCGGAGTTGCAACTACGGTGCCTGCCAGTATTGGAAACCCACCGGCTGCCAATCCGGGGGCTGCTCAAACGGTTTGCTCAGGAGGTACAGTTCAACTTGGTACGGCGGCGGTAGGCACTGTTGCTTATACCTGGTCTCCGGCATCAAATCTCAGCAGTGCTGCTATTGCCCAACCATCGTTTAGTTATTCGAATACAGCAACAACGGCGCAAACTTTTGTATATGGGCTTTTAGCTGATGATAATGGTTGCACCGCCAGTGCTTCTGTTAACGTTACGGTTTCGCCACCGGCTGTAGTTCCGGTTGTTGCCTCGGGGCCGCTGGAATTTTGCGATGGAGGCAGTGTTACGCTTTCGTTTAGTGGTGCTTACACTACTTACCAATGGACTAATGCCGCTACTACACCTGAGATTACAGTTACTGCTGCCGGAAGCTATGGCGCTGCATTGGTGGATGCCAATGGGTGCGAGTATGTTTCTGACCCGCTGGCTGTTGTTATTGTTGATGCAAACCCAACGGTAAACCTGGTGCAGAAAACAGATGAGCAATGTTATGGTGAAGCTGACGCATCAATAACTGTTGCCGGAGCCGGGGGCCACCAGCCATACGGATATAGCTGGAGCACAAGTCCTGCGCAAACTACTGCTGCTATTTCAAATATTTTACCCGGCCCTTATACCATAACCGTTACCGACCAGAAGAATTGTACTGTGACCGGGCAATACGTAATTGATACTGCGGCCTACTTTGGAATACCCATTGACAGCGGCCACAATGTAAGCTGCTATGGTTTTAGTGATGGTGAAGTATTTACAACCGCAAAAGGGGGGACGCCTGCGTATACTTATTTATGGAATAACGGTGCGGGTACGGCGGTAATTGAGAACCTGGTTGCGGGGACCTATGCGGTAACTGTTACAGACTCGCACGGGTGCACGGTTACAGATAGTACCATTGTAACCCAACCGGATTCGTTTTCGGTTACCATAGGCGACTCGCTGAATATGAATTTTGGCAGCCAGTTAACCTTACCGTTGAACGTGGCGCCTTCCGGATCTTATACTTATGTATGGAACCCGGCTAATTCTTTAACCTGTTCAGATTGCCCTAACCCTTCTTCGCTGGCCAGTGCAACTACTATTTACAGCGTTACGGTTACCAATGCCATAGGATGCAGTAATACCTTAACGTTTACTTTAAATGTAAATGGCGATAAGCATTTATTTATACCCAATGCCTTTACGCCCGGTGGTAATGCCAATATTACATTTAATGTTTATACTATTGGTGCTGCTTATTATCATATTGAGATTTTCGACCGCTGGGGCGAAAAAGTTTACGACGGTAATGACCTCGAAAACGGCTGGGATGGCCAGTTTAAAGGCAAGCCTTCGATGCAGGGTATTTATACTTATGAAATGACTATTGTTTACCAGGACGGGCAGAATTTGAAAAGAGCGGGAACGTTGACGTTGCTGAGGTAATTAATAATCCAGCCAGGGCCCATAAATAAAACGGTAAACTACAAACTGGTTGCGCTCAATTTTATATGCAACAATCCATTTATCTTTATACGTAAAGTAACGGTATTTGAATTTAGAGAGTTTGGGGTCTTTGCAGAGGGCAAGGCTTACGTTGCTTGTTACAATACTTGAAATTTCAGATGTGGTTGCATGCAACCACCTGTTACCAGCACCTAAAGTATTTTGATCTTCAACCCATGCCGCTGTTTTAATCAAAGTATTACGGGCACGTTTCTTAACCTCCACTTTCATCTTATTTGGGGCCTTTTTTCGCAGCCTTTTTTTTAGCGTAGTAAGATAAAACTTCTTCGACAGTAAATCCTCCTTCATTATCTTCGGGCTTCAGCCATGCATCTAAAGTAGCTTCTGATACACGACGTGTAGGCGGAAGCCCCATTTCCTCATCGGTTAACGAGGGTTCATTAAGGATATGGATATCACTTTCAGGGGCATCAAGTTCTTCAATATACTTGATGAGCTTGGAGCCTTTTACGCTGTCAGAATTAATTTCTACCAGATATTTCATGATTGTGTAGTTAACGAAAAACATTCATTCTTAAAAGACTTGCTTTCGGGCACCGAATAAAAAAAAACGCGAAGAAAACTCTCCGCGCTTTGCCAAGGTGAAAATTTTACAATTACTTAGCCGCAACCTGCTGGCGAATGATATTCAACGCTCCGCCGTGTTTGAACCATTCAATTTGTGGTTGGTTGTAGGTATGGGCTACTTCAAAAGTTTCTGATTTGCCATCTTTGTGGTTTAACTGGATGGTGAGGTTTTTGCCCGGTGCAAATGATGTTAAACCTAAAATATCAATTACATCATCTTCCTGTATTTTGTTGTAGTCGTCTTTGTTTACAAAGGTAAGTGCAAGCATACCTTGTTTTTTGAGGTTGGTTTCGTGTATACGGGCAAATGATTTTACCAGGATGGCACGAACACCTAAAAAGCGGGGTTCCATAGCTGCGTGTTCGCGACTGCTGCCTTCGCCGTAGTTTTCATCGCCTACTACGATTGTACCGATGCCGGCTGCTTTGTATGCGCGCTGAACGGCAGGAACTTCGCCGTATTCACCAGTCAGTTGATTCTTAACCGAGTTTGTTTTTTCGTTGTAGAAGTTTAGTGCACCGATTAACATATTGTTGGAGATGTTATCGAGGTGGCCGCGGTATTTCAACCAAGGACCGGCCATAGAGATATGGTCGGTAGTACATTTACCTTTTGCTTTGATAAGCAGTTTAAGGCCTTTCAGGTCAGTGCCTTCCCAGGCTGTAAAAGGGGCTAACAGTTGTAAGCGGGTTGAAGTAGGGCTAACCTTTATTTCAACTTTGCTGCCATCTTCAGCCGGCGCCTGGAAACCCGGGTCATCAACAGCAAAACCTTTTGGTGGAAACTCCAATCCTGTTGGTTCGTCCAGTTTAACTTTCTCGCCTTTTTCATTGGTCAGAAAATCGGTCATTGGATTGAAGGTAAGATCGCCCGCAATTGCAAGCGCTGTAACTATTTCAGGTGAGGCAACAAATGCATGTGTATTGGGGTTGCCGTCGTTTCTTTTTGCAAAGTTACGGTTGAATGAAGTGATGATAGAATTCTTTTTATTGGGGTCGCTTGTATGACGGCTCCATTGGCCAATACAGGGGCCGCAGGCGTTAGCCAGCACTACACCGCCCATACCTTCGAAAATGCCCAGGTAGCCATCGCGCTCAACCGTAAAGCGAACCATTTCGCTGCCGGGTGTAATGGTAAATTCAGCTTTTGCTTTCAGGTTTTTATCAACTGCCTGTTTTGCCAGTGATGCCGAACGGGTGATATCTTCATAACTACTGTTAGTGCACGAACCAATTAAACCAACTTCCAGCGTTGCGGGCCAGTTATTTTCTTTAACGGCAGCAGCAAACTTTGAAAGTGGCCATGCCAGATCAGGTGTAAACGGACCGTTGATGTATGGCTCTAATTCGTTGAGGTCAATTTCAATTACCTGGTCGAAATATTTTTCAGGATTTTCATAAACTTCTTTATCGCCTTTTAAGTGTTCTCCTACTGCATTTGCTAAATCAGCCACATCTGCACGGCTGGTGCCGCGCAGGTAAGCTTCCATTTTAGTATCGTATCCGAAGATAGAAGTAGTAGCGCCTATTTCGGCGCCCATGTTACAGATGGTTCCTTTGCCGGTGCATGAAAGTGAATCAGCACCTTCGCCAAAGTATTCGACAATAGCACCGGTTCCGCCTTTTACGGTTAGTATGCCTGCTACTTTCAGGATAACATCTTTAGCGGAGGTCCAGCCGGATAATTTGCCGGTTAATTTTACGCCAATCAGTTTAGGGAATTTCAGCTCCCATGCAAGGCCTGCCATTACATCACAGGCATCAGCTCCACCCACACCAATTGCCACCATTCCCAAACCACCGGCGTTAACGGTATGGCTATCGGTGCCTATCATCATTCCACCCGGAAAAGCGTAGTTTTCGAGCACCACCTGGTGAATGATACCGGCTCCCGGCTTCCAGAAACCGATACCGTATTTATCGCTAACTGAACCCAGAAAATCATAAACCTCGCGGTTGGTAATATTGGCTTCTTTTAAATCAGCCCCTGCGCCGTTGTGCGCTACAATTAAGTGATCGCAGTGAACGGTAGAAGGCACGGCAACTTTTGGACGGCCTGCCTGCATAAATTGCAACAGTGCCATTTGGGCTGTTGCATCCTGCATGGCTACACGGTCTGGTGCAAAATCAACGTACGATTTACCACGGCCAAAGTTTTCAAGCTTTTGCCCGGTATGTAAGTGCGCGTATAATATCTTTTCGGTAAGAGTAAGCGGGTGGTTTAGTAATGTTCTGGCTGCTGCAATTTTGGAAGGAAGTTCAGCATACAACTTCTTGATCATTTCAATATCAAATGCCATGTTGTGAAGATTTAGATGATGATAATTTCAATTTGCGGTGCAAATGTAAAAAGGTTTGGAGGATATGAAAGAGAATTTAGCGAAATTTCGCTAATGCTGAATTCTGTCAAATCAGCGACTAGTTAAAAAGGGGGAATGCCGGTAGTTTATGACCCTCTTGTAGACTATTTCTTTCTACCGGTAAACCTTATAACTGAACCGGTACCTTGATGAAACAAGCCTTCGTTTAATTCGATTTCCTTTTCCAACAGTTCAATAATTTCGTAATTGGCGAAGTCGGCCTTTATTTCATCTATCGAGAACAGCATGTCTATCTCTTTTGGGCCACCGGCTTTTTCGTTTTTAGAGTTGTAGTTCAGATGATTTTTACTGAAGGCTTCGAAAATTACTATACCGCTTTTTCGCAAATATTTGTCGAGGGTTTTGTGGATTGCGGATTTAATATCCGCAGAAAAGTGGGCGTAGATGAGTGCAATGGCATCGAATTGACCCGGTGTGTAATTCAGGTTCTGCAATTCGCCAACCTGGTAGTCGATCGTTACATTGTTGGCTTCAGCTAGCCGCAGGGCTTTGTTTTTCCCCTGTGCACTAATGTCGAAGGCAGAAACCGTCCAGCCAAGTTTGGCGGCAAAAACGGCATTGCGTCCCTCCCCTTCAGCCGGGAAAAGTATTTTACCGGCTTCCAGCTTCTCTAATTGTTCTTTCAGGAAGTTGTTAGGTTGCTCGCCATATGCAAATTCCGGAGTACTGTATCTTTCATTCCATCTGTCGGTCCATGATTGATTCATATTTCATTTTATTTGATTGGACAAATTTTGTTTTTATCGGTTATGCTACCATAACAAATGTTACAAGAGATTGTTTATTTAATACCAGACTCCGCGTGCCATGGCTATAGCAAACAACAGGATAATACTTAGCAAACCTAATTCAATATGGCTGAGCAGGGCAAACAACCGGGCTTGTGCGAAATCTATTGGGTGGCCCTTTTTGTTTTTTATGCGCCATTGAATCAGCGTTATCATGGGTTTTAGTTCGAGGATAAACACTAAAAGAAACAGTCCCATTTTTATGATAAATGCGGTGCTGTGCAGGTAATAGTCTGTGCCTTTTTCAAGCCCGCCGAATACGCGCCAAAGGCCGGTTATAATCCAGCTAAGTGCGGCCAGGCCCCAAAAGTTATCAGCTTTAAAAACTTCAGACAAGCCTGCATTGTCTTTTAGTTTTTTCAATGCGCTGGCGCGAGCCCAGATTGCATAGAACCCGATACCGAGTGTTAGTATATGCAGGTAGGCAATGACAAAGCTTAGCGACATGACTGTAGTTTTTAAGGTTTGTTGTCGAAGATAACACTTGCGGGTTATTTGGCATTATTATTTGCCCGTAAGCTGGAGAAATAATTACTTTCGGCATCTTAAAATTGAACCATGAGTGTAGAAAATGCCCTGATGGCGCGTAGTAATAACCAGTGCGAATTGTGTAAATCGGAAAACAATTTAACGGTATATGATGTGCCTCCGCATCCGGAGCAAAGAGAAGAAGACAGCATATTGGTGTGCGAAAAATGTAATTTACAGTTAACCAAAAAGGAAGAGCTGGATGCCAAACACTGGGCTTGTTTAAATGACAGTATGTGGAGCGAGGTACCGGCTGTGCAGGTGGTTAGCTGGCGCATGTTGAACCGGTTAAGAAATGAAAGCTGGGCAGCAGATGCTATTGAAATGATGTTTTTTGATGAACCAACCCTGGCGTGGGCCAAAGAAACCGGCGACCACGAAAACACGGGTGAAGTAGAATTGCACCGCGATTGCAATGGCAACATTTTGCAGGATGGTGATAATGTTGTGCTTACCAAAACCCTGGATGTAAAAGGTAGCAACCTGAACGCCAAACTTGGAACGGTTGTAAAGGGAATAAAACTGGTGGCTGATAATTTTGAACAAATAGAGGGAAAAATTGAAGGACAAACGATTGTTATTTTGACTAAGTATTTGAGGAAGGGGTAGTTGGAAGGGGAGAGTGAGAACCAGCAGCGTCTCCTAAGCACAGAGCCGTAAAGGAGGATCCTGCGGAAACGAAGCTAGGCCTTAGCCAAATTTTAAGTTTAGATCACTAACTTAAATCGCCGTTCTTTTTTCTTGATAAAAAAGAACCAAAAAATCAAGGCTGCTAAGCAATTTCCTAAAAATGCTTCTCGACGCAGGAAATAAACGAACTCGATGCACCGGCAGACGTTGTAGTTTACAGTGAGGCTATGCACGCTTTTAGCAAACATCCGGTTGGTCTCATACAGCGTTTCTTTCTTTTAGCAACGCATGAATCATTTTCTTAACGGAAATAGCTTAGATGCCGGATGAAAATACGGCCATACGCCGGGATTAAGGCAATTAAAAATTTGGGTAGGGTATATGGAAATTCAGATGGGGACGATTGTTATTTTGACTAAGTATTTGAGGAAGGGGTAGTTTATTATATCCCTTGGTTGTATTTAGCCCATTGCACAGCTATGATGGTTTTAAAATCTTTAAAGGTGGTTGACAGCATTTCTTGCCGGGTTAATTCAACTATTTCAATTTCTTCATCTTCGGTTTCAACGCCACCGCCTTTGTTTATTTTTTGCGAAACTTCGGCAAACCAGATAGATATCATTTCAGTGGTGCCGCCCGGCGATACGTAGCCTTCGGTAATAAACTGCAAGCGGTCAGTGCTATAGCCTGCCTCTTCTTCAATTTCGCGGATTATGCATTGTTCAGGGGTTTCGCCGGATTTATCCCGCACGCCGGCGGGGATTTCTAGTATATCGCTTTCGGGGCCGGGCCTCCATTGCCGGGCAAAGATATATTTGCCGGTAACCGTATTGTAAACCAGCGCTGCAACCGCATTTTGTTTGACCAGCACCTCACGAGTTATTTCTTTACCCGAAGGGGTTGTTATGGTTAGTTCTTCAATTTTTAAATATCCATTATATTTTAATTCGCGGTTCAGAATCATAGTTGAGGTTGATTGGCCTAAGATATGATTTGTTTTTCTTTCCTGCTCTTAATAAACATTGCTAAACCACCGCCTCCTTATTATACCTCTCCTTGTACTGCAACGGCGACATGCCGGTAATCTTTCTAAATACTTCGCGAAAGGCTTTTACATCCGAATAGCCAACTTCGTACATCACCTCGTTTACGGTTTTGCGGCTGGTTTCTAATGCTTTTTTGGCGGATTCAATTTTTACGCGTTGGGAGTATTCGATGGGGGTGTTGCCTGTGGCTTTTATAAACCTTCTATCGAAGGTGCGGCGGCCTATGGCGAATTTGGAGGAGAGATGTTCAACGGAGATTTTTTCGTGCAGGTTACTTTCGATATAGGTTTGCACCTTTTTTACCATTTCATCGCTGTGCAGTTTCTGAGGGGTAAATATGGTAAAGGCTGCCTGGCTGTTGCGGTCCATTTCAATCTGAAAAACTTTGGAGCAAAAAATGGCGGTTTGCCTATCGAAATATTTTTCTACCAGGTAAATCATCAGGTTTAAAAAGGAGTAGGCGCCGCCGTTGGTATAAATTCCGTTTTCGTCGGTAATCAGTGAATCAGGTTGCAGGTTTACTTCGGGAAACATGTTTCTGAAATTTTCGGCAGCCGCCCAATGGGTTGAGCAGTTTTTGCCATCGAGCAAGCCGGATGAGGCCAGCAAAAAGGCACCGGTGCAAATGCTTGCAACTTCGGCGCCGTTTTTATATTGGTTGGCAACCCAGTCAGCCAGTGGTTTGTTGGGCTTCAATGCCTTTTCATAGTTATGATTCAGAGAGGGGATGATAATGAGATTGGTTGTTGTTATAGCTGAAATATGGGTATGTGGCTTAACCGTAAATAACCCTTCGTAGAAGTCTACCTCTTTTGAAATACCTGCTAGCTGAATTTTAAACAATTCCTTGCGGCCGGTATTTTTCCAGTATTCGTTAGCCCGCGTAAATATTTTGTAAGCACCTACTATGCTGCTTAAATTATTTTCTCCGTTGGGGACTATGATGGTAAGGTGTTTCATTGTTTAACTTTTACACAAAGATAGAGATTCGGCATGTCCAAATCAACCCATCAGAATGTCTGTTTTACACCCTCTCCTAGTGATAATCAGCCACTACTTTTGCATTATAAAATCCCCAAATCATGAAAACAATAGCTAAATCAGACTTTACCACTATCCTGCTGGTAAATCAAACTCCGAAAGAAGTATTCAAAGCCATCACTAATCCGGGCGGATGGTGGTCGGAGGAAATTGTAGGCGGAACGGAAAAATTGAATGACGAGTTTTTCTATCATTACAAGGATATTCATTTATGTAAAATGAAATTGATTGAAGTGGTGCCAAATCAAAAGGTAGTTTGGCAGGTGCTGGATAATTATTTCAAATTTACGAAAGACAAGAGTGAATGGAAAGGCACAAAGGTTGTGTTTGAAATTGCGCCAGGAGGAAAGCAGACTGAAATCAAATTCACGCACCAGGGTTTGGTTCCGCAATACGAATGTTATGAGATATGCAGAGAAGCATGGACTCACTATGTTGAGGACAGTTTGCGCGATCTGATAACTACCGGAAAAGGGCAACCCAACCGCAAAGAAACTACCGGCTTTGATGTGCAGCTGGTTGAAAAATGGAAGCTGGACAATAATGTGAATGAAGGAGGTTTTACAACTACGATTGAGGTGGGCCAAACACCGAAAGAAGTATTCAACGCTATTAATAATGTTACCGGTTGGTGGACTGAAAACCTTGAAGGCAATTGGAAAAAACTGAATGATGAATTTACCGCACGTTTTGGCGAAACTTTTATTACTATGCGGGTGACAGAAATGAAACCGGATACCAAAGTAATTTGGCTGGTTACCGATTGTTACAAGGATTGGGTAAAGGGAAATAAAAAAGAGTGGAACGGCACAAAAATCAGTTTTGAAATTTCGAAGAGAGGGAAGAAAACGCAACTACAATTTGCCCACCTGGGTTTGGTTCCGCAATTTGAATGTTATGGTGGTTGTGCAAATGCCTGGACGGAATATGTAGAGAGCAGTTTGAAGGGCCTGATAACAACCGGTGAAGGTGAGCCGACGGCGAAAGAAAAGAAGGCAACGGTTGCGAAGGCGAAGTGATAGAATGATTGGATGGAATGCCGGGATTGAAATTCCAGGTTAGTTAATCACCCGGTTTCTCTTTTTCCAGTTGCTCGATAGTCTTCTTTGCCTCTGCCAAACGTATTTGCTTGTTTTTCTCTACCAGTTTTTCCTTCACCCATTTTTCTAACCGGTGGTGCAGAGGGACCAGCAAGGCCGCAACGCAAACCAAACCCAACAACATAAGTGCCGGTGAGTGATTGGTAATTCCGCCTAAAAAGGGATGCAGCAATAAATTCAGAAATTCGAAAACAAGTAGCAATGCCACCACGCTGAAAAATCCGATGACCCTTTCGTTGGTAATAAAACTGCGGCTGAGCAATAAAAATAATATGATAAAGGTTACAATGCCCAGTGCCACTAAAGCGTATTCAATATTCTGTTTTTGTTGCTCTTCAGCTTTTGCTTTTTCCATGGCGGCCTGTTGCTGGCGGACCTCATCCTCAAAAGTCATTTCCTGGCTTTCACGTATCGCTTTTTCGTTAAAAAGACTATCTTTTATACTAACGTAAATTTTTAAATATTTAACGGTGCTGTCGGCATTACGGCTGTTGTATATATCGGCCAGCAACCTGGCGGCATCTAGGCTCTTGTTTGAAAAAGGGGTGTGCTCAACGGCACTAATCGCTTTTTTGGCATAAAACAAAGCCGAGTCGTTTTGGTGGTTATTGTAATAATGCTCAGCTATGTTGGAATAGATGAGGTTTACCTGCTTGGGCGAATGTTCCTTAATACTTTCTGCCAGTGCCATGTTGAAATAACTAACAGCCAGGCCGGGATTGCCCATTTTACTTTGTATGTTGCCCATAATGGCAAACAGGTAATCGAGGTTGGATATTATGTGAAACTGGGTCGATAATTCATAAGCACGATGAGAGTAAATAAATGCTGAGTCGAGTTTGTTCATAGCCAGGTAAACCTGGGCCAGGTTCAAATAGCAACTCATCCGGTTAAAATTATTATTCAGCTTAATAGCCAGGGCTTCGCATTGCTGATAAAGGGTTATCGCTTTCCGGTAATTTCCCTGGTCTTTATAGTTATGAGCTAAATGGGCTTTGGTTAAAGTGATGAGGCCTTCATTACCTGTTTCTTCTGCTGTAGCAACGGCTTTTAAACTATACTCCAGGCCTTTAGTAAAGTTTCCGAATGAGCGGTAGTCGTAACCGATATCGGTCAATGCCACTGCTTCACCCAATTTGTCCTTATTCTGCTGCGATTGAAGTAATAGCTTTTCATTGTTTTCCATATCCAGCGCCGGATTGGTTTCAATTAAATTCGGAATGGATCTATTAATTAAAACCAAATGGAGGCTATCGTTCTTTTCCTCTGCAATTTTTTGTAGCACAGAATCCATAAGCGGGCTTTGTGAAAAGGACGTAACCACGCTCAGTAAAAAAGCAAATTGAAGGATTGTTCTTTTCATTTGGTTATTCTGTTTTGTAAAGCAGGGAGTAGAATTGTTTCCTGTTGCTCCCGTTCGCAAAGAAAGCCAAAAACATATAGAGTTTTCCTGAGGGCAGTACAAGCCTGAAGGAGTGCTGTTTAACGATGATGCTGAGGAATGGGTCTCAAAAACAAAATCCAACTAACGCCCTATCGGGCAGGTCTTTCTTCACTACGCGAAAAATGAAATCAGGGCCTTTCATTTTTCTCTTCGTTACGAAATCCCTTTTTTGTTAGTTGGATTTTGTTTTTATGGGCGGAAAGAGAGGGATTAACTTCGTTGATCCCAACGGGGAGGGGCTCCAAAAAACAAAATCCAACTAACGCCCTGTCGGGCAGGTCTTTCTTCACTGCGCGAAAAATGAAATCAGGGCCTTTCATTTTTCTCTCCGTTGCGAAATCCCTTTTTTGTTAGTTGGATTTTGTTTTTATGGGCGGAAAGAGAGGGATTCGAACCCTCGTTAGCCTTGCGACTAAGACAGTTTTCGAGACTGTTCCATTCAACCACTCTGGCATCTTTCCGGGGGTGAATATAGGGTTAAAAAATTTCGCACGGAAGCACGGAGAAAATACAGAGAAATTCAAAAGAAGTATTTTGTATTCTCGGCTGTTAAACTCCGTGCCTCCGTGCGAAATATTTTTTTGGATATTTGTATACAAACGAAACTATGACTACGAAGTTAACCTTGACCATTGACGCGAAGGTGATTGAGGATGCGAAAAAATATTGCGGGGAAAGAAATATTAGCCTTTCAGAATTAATAGAGGACTACCTAAAGGATATTGATAAGTCCGATAAGAACCCTAAAAAATATTTGGTTGATGATATGATAGGGGTGATTCATAACCCGTCTATTACTCCTGAAAATTGGAAAAGGTTACGCCATAAATAATACCGCGCCATTCCGTATGTTTGTCCTGTAAATGAACCTCACCGAAAACATAAAACTTGCATTGCGCGCTATACGTGCCAATATTCTGCGTACTATACTCACCTTGTCTATCATTATGTTCGGTATTACTGCGCTGATTGGTATCCTGACCGCCACTGAGGGTATAAGGACCAAAATGCTTTCAAGCTTTAGCGAAATGGGCAGCAACACTTTCGGTATTAAAAACAGCGGACAGGTGCACCGCCATGGTGGCCCGCACAGGCACCGCAAGGTTGATAACCCGGTTATCACTATTCAGCAGGCGGAGCAGTTTAAGGAGAATTTTAAGTTTCCTGCGCTGGTTTCTCTCTCCAACGTTGCCAATGATATTGCTATTGTAAAATACGAATCGAAGAAGACGAACCCGAACGTGAAAATTTATGGTATTGATGAGAACTATTTGAAGGTTTCGGGGCAAACTATAGCGGAGGGCAGAAATTTTTCGCAGGGAGAAATTGATGGCGGGAGTGACGTGATATTGCTGGGGAAGGATGTGGTAACGAAAGTTTTTGAACCTTATGACACTGTGATTGGCAAAATGATAAGTGTAGGGGATAAGAAGTTTAAAGTGGTGGGTATACTGGCTTCGAAAGGGGCCAGCCAGCTGGCATCTGACAACCAGGCTATGATACCGGTGCAAAATGCACGGTGGAGTTTTCCGGCAGATAACATCAGTTACGAGATGAATGTGATGGTGAGTGATGCCAAAGATATGGACCTGGCTATTGAAGAAGCCACCGGTATATTACGAAGCATCCGGCATTTGCGTTTGGATGATGAGAATGATTTTGACCTGGCAAAGAGTGAGCGCCTGGCCAACCAGATACTGGATCAGATGAAGTATATAAAGATTGCCACCATAGTAATTGGTATACTTACTTTGATTGGTGCGGGTATTGGTTTGATGAATATTATGCTGGTAAGCGTAAATGAGCGCACGCGCGAAATTGGTATAAGCAAGGCTTTGGGCGCTACTAAAGCTGTTATAAGGATACAGTTTTTGACCGAGGCTATTGTTATTTGCCAGATTGGGGGTGTTATGGGAATTATACTTGGCATTTTAATGGGCAATGGCGTAGGTTTATATCTGAAAACGGGATTTATTTTTCCTTATGTATGGGTTTTTGGTGGTTGGTTATTTACTTTTTTAATTGGACTTGCTGCGGGTATTTATCCTGCTATAAAGGCGTCGGATCTGGACCCGGTTGAGGCGTTGAGGTACGAGTAACAGCAGCCCCCTCCGCCCCCGAAGGGGGAACTTTGGTTCCCCCTTCGGGGGCGGAGGGGGCTGCATTTTTGCTATCTTTGCAAACTTAAATTTTGAAAGCCCTTTGGGCAAAGTATCAAGTGGTAAAAATTGCACATATAGAATTGCCGGATAAGCCGCTTTTGCTGGCGCCGATGGAGGATGTGAGTGATCCGCCGTTCAGGCGTTTGTGCAAAAAGCATGGGGCCGATATGGTGTATACTGAATTTATCAGTTCGGATGGGTTGATACGGGATGCAGAGAAAAGTACCAAGAAGCTGGATGTATATGACGATGAGCGGCCGGTGGGTATACAGATATTTGGTGGTGAAGAAGGCCCTATGATGCGGAGCGCTGAACTGGTGGAAGCCGCGGGGCCTGAGATTTTGGATATTAATTACGGTTGCCCGGTTAAGAATGTGGTTTGCCGCAATGCAGGCTCGGGAATTTTGCGCGATATTGATAAAATGGTTTCGCTGACTGCGGCCATCGTAAGGGCTACCAAATTACCGGTAACGGTAAAGACCCGTTTGGGCTGGGATGATAATTCTATCCGTATTGTGGAGGTGGCAGAACGGTTACAGGATATTGGCATACATGCTATTTCGATACACTGCCGCACCAAGCACCAGATGTACACCGGTAAGGCAAACTGGAGCTGGTTAACTAAAGTAAAAGAAAACCCAAGGCTTAAAATACCCGTGTTTGGTAACGGTGACGTTACTACCCCTGAACATGCGGTTGAGATTATTGAAAAATATGGAGCAGACGGCGTAATGATTGGCCGCGCATCTATAGGAAACCCTTTTATTTTCCGCGAGGTAAGGCATTTTATGAATACCGGTGAACACCTGGCACCGGCTACTTTAGCTGAAAAACTGGATGCCTGCCGCGAGCACCTGCAAAGCAGTATAGTTTGGAAAAGGGAGAAGCTTGGCATACTTGAAATGCGCAGGCATTATGCCCCGTATTTTGCGGGCTTACCGCATATAAAACCATTTCGCTCGCGCCTTGTTATTTCTGAAAATTTGCAAGAAATTTTTGGGATACTTAACGAAATCGAAGTTCATTATTCGAAAGAAGAAAATCTGGTTTTGGCCATGGCAACCAAGCCTGTTTATGCGGGGTTGGATGGTTGAGGGCTGTAGAGGTTCGACCCCTCTGGGGTCGTATATTCGCAACTGATTTGTTTCTATAAATATTTGACTCCTCCGGAGTCGGGTTTCAGTCTGTTGATATTGTCTTCAGACTCCGGAAATCTGAATATAATGCTATTCAATCCCAAACTTCATCTTTACCAGTTTGGTGAACATGCGGGTAGATTGTTTGGTTTCGTCCCAATAGAAGTTTGATACTAATTGTGTGCTGATGAAAGATTGCGCCGATTCATAGTCGGGCAGGGTGTCGATGTGGGCGATTGCTGAGGTGTATGCGTCGGTATTGCCTTTGAAAAGTTCGCTGAGCAAAACAAAACGTTTGTTCAGGTCTATTAGCTCCTTTAAGGGTTTTGAAGCAAGTTTTTTGTGCATTTCTACCGCAGATGTGGCTTTTAGTTTTTCGTTTAACGAGCCACCTGATTTAATACTTTCGTTAATGCTTGAAGCGACTGCCGGAATTGTTTTTGGCGCCTTTACTTCAGGGGTATCAATAACCGGGGTTTCTTTTGCTGTAATTATTATTTCCTGTTTTACCGGTTCAGTGGTTTTGGTAACAACCGGTTGCTCGTTTAAAAGCATGCCATCATTAGCATGAATGGTGGGCCTTTTTGTTGTAAAAGCAGAATCGGGTTCTGTTTGTTTTTTGGTTGTTTCGGTTATTACAGGCTGAAGTGAAGAAGTGGCATCTGTTACGGTTTCAATTTCTTCGTAAAAATCCCTGACATGTTGTTTAAGCAAGTCCAGTTCAATTTTAGAAACAAGGGGAAATGCAGGATTTTCAATAGCTCTGTTAATTTTACCGAGCAAATCAGATATTTTTGACGCTTTCATGCAATATGATTTTAAACAAACCTAGGGTAAAAAATGGGCAACCCGATTTGGAGTTTTACACAGGTATTATTGAATAAACGCAAATTTGAGCGGTTTAATACATTTTGCATTAAAGAAAATAGATAAATGTGCCACTAAGAAGTTGTTTAAAATTAAATCCAAATGCAATTTAACACAAAGAGCACAAAGAAAAATGCCAATACAAAGGCCACAAAGAGTATATTTTTGGGGCTCTTTATATTGAACTTTGCGTGCTTTGTGTTAACATGTATTTTTTTTCTTTAATTTTTTAATAGCTTCTAAGGCACAAAGAGAGATGTTAAGAGTTATACAAAACATAAAATGCCAGGATGTTTTTTTCCTTGAAAAACTTAGTGTTCTTAGTGCCCCCGCCTACCGGCAGGCAGGTTTGTGGCAGGAAGTAGTTTTTAAAACAGCAGCATGTTTATAGAACCCAGAAGCGGAAAGGAAAGAAACGGATGGATAGAGGTTATCTGTGGCTCAATGTTTTCGGGAAAAACCGAGGAGTTGATACGCAGGATGAAGCGTGCCCAGATAGCCAACAGAAAAGTGGAGATATTTAAGCCTGCCATTGATGTAAGATATGATGAGATAAAGGTGGTTTCGCATGATGCCAACTCTATTCATTCAACGCCGATAGAGCACTCGGGAAGTTTGCTGCTTTTATCTGAAGGTATTGAGGTGGTGGGTATTGATGAAGCGCAATTTATGGATGCGGCATTGCCCGAAACCTGCGAAAAGCTGGCTAAAAAGGGAATCAGGGTTATTATTGCCGGGCTTGATATGGATTTTGAAGGCAGCCCCTTTGGCCCGATGCCAGCATTATTAAGCATAGCCGATTATATTACCAAAGTGCACGCCATTTGCATGAAATGCGGGGATATAGCCCATTTTTCGTACCGGATTGGCCATGAAAAAGGCCGCATATTATTGGGTGAAAAGGATATTTATGAGCCGAGGTGCCGAAGCTGCTACTATAAAGGTGATGAGTTGTAATATTGTGTCGAAGGGCTTTTTAAACAATGCTGATAGGGTGTTTTGTCACTGTAATGTCATATTTCCCTTGACAAAAAGCTGATTTACCGATTAAATGCCGGTTTCCTTTGAAACTAAGTGTTTTTTAGTTTCTTTTGCCTTCCTAATAAACAAAACGTTACTGTACTGATAACTTTTCTTAACCTTTAAACAGTCCTTAGATAGCCATGAAAAATTTATTTACGCTATTATTCATTTCGTTCACTGTACTAGGCTTTTCGCAGCAATCTGCATTACCAAGGCCAGTGAAGTTTTATACAATTGACCCAAACTCGTCTCGACTGCCCGGAATCCAGCATACAGGCTCTTCGGTACAACGTAGCTCAATGGGTTGCGATACTGTGGATGCTTTGGATTACAGCACCTATAATGAAATAGTAGCAGGTCAGTTGCAAATATCATATAATGGAAGCTGGAACAGTACTAATCCTACTTCAATTGCCGCTGACGAAATAACCTCCCGCGATTCGGATATTAACATTCATAGTGCGGATCAGCAATATGTCAGTTATGCAACGGCTGCTTTCGATACGCTTGCTTTTTCAAGCTTTACCAATACCAGTTTATATTCCATGAGCCTTGCCGGTAGTTCTATCAGTTTTGATTCAATGGGCCTGTTTATTGGTATTTATGGTGATACCGTATCATCACACAACATAATGGCTAATGATAGCGTGGTTTTCAAAATATACACTATTACTCACGGCAGTGTTTCAGCTACACTGGATACCTCTATCAGCTTTATAGGTTATGCCGGTTTAGCCCCATTTTTTGTAGGCCCTCAGGAATTACATTATGCTTCTATACAGGTTGGAAGACAATTTGCCCAGGGACAAGGTTTTGCTGTCAGGATGGAGTACTACCGTGCCGATACATCTTCTCATTGTATTCTGTCATACAGCTATGCTGACTCGTGCCAGCAGGTAGTAATTCAAGGTCAAACTTTCACTTCTCCTGCTTATCCATCTCCGTTTATCGGAACTGCTGCTATTGGAAACAATCCGGGAAGCAGTTTTTATGGAGAAATTGATTCATTAACGCCAACTACTGCTGGGGTTAGTGAAGTTTCTAATGCTGAATATTATAATCTTACCAGTTATGGAATTGGTATAAACTGCTCTTTTGTGTATGTTCAAAACTGGGAAATGATACCTTATGTTACTATAACAAGTAGTTTAGGGTTAAACTTTGCTACAGACACAGTTCTATTGCCTTGCAATAACAGCGCATACCATACCATTACACCAGCAGCAACAGGTGATTTGGCAGGTGCTATATACACCTGGAGTTCAGGCCAAACCACCAATAACATCAGTACTACAACACCCGGGGTTTACAGCGTAACAGTTACTAACCCTTTAAACTGTAGTGCTACGGCACAGGCAACGGTAATGTATCCAAATGGAGCAAACGTAAACCCATCGTTTACTGCACCTGATTCACTTTGCATTGGTGCAGGAGCACATTTTGTAAATAACTCATCTGATTTGACAGGTTATACCTCTAAATGGACATTTGGCGATGGCGGTTCTGCACTGGTTGCAGTCAACCCAACTTATGACTATCCATCTGCAGGTACTTTCCCTGTAACTTTAACTTTGGATAGTGGTGGTTGTACTTTCAGTACCACTCAAACAGTTACAGTAACTTCTATTTGCACAGGAATTCAGAATGTTGCTTTTGAAAACAACGTAAGCGTTTTACCAAATCCAAGCAATGGAAATATTACCATTACAGTTAACGGTGCCGATGATAATATCAATATCATGGTTTACAATATCTTAGGACAGACTGTAAAATCTTATACTTCTACAGATGTAGCGGCTGTTTTCAACAAGAACATGGATTTAAACGATCTTAGCGGTGGAACTTATTTAGTGAAGATTCAAACCGGCAGCAAAATAGCTACTAAGAAACTGGTTATCACTAAGTAATCATTGCTCAACCTTATACCGGAAAGTCCGCCTTTTGGCGGACTTTCTTATTTTATACCCACACTGTTTCAACAGTAAAAAGCGGTTATCAACATACGTTTAAACAACAATTCTGTTTATACGTGGAGAATTACGGGAATGGAATGTTCCACGTATGTTCTACCTTTGAACGACCATAAAAACGATGAAACTTACTTATTACGGCCACTCTTGTTTTAGTGTAATTGTTGGGGGAAAAACCTTGCTTTTTGACCCGTTTATTAAATACAATGAGCTTGCAAAGCAAATTGATGTTAACCGCATTGGGGCTGATTATATCCTGTTATCGCACGGGCATGAAGACCATGTGGCTGATGCCCTTGAAATTGCACAAAGAACCGGAGCTACCATTGTTTCTAATTATGAGATAGTTAGCTGGTTTCAGGCTAAAGGGGTTAAAAATGCGCATCCTATGAACCATGGGGGCAAATGGAGGTTTGACTTTGGCACTGTGAAGTTTGTAAATGCGGTACATTCGAGTGGTATGCCGGATGGGGCTTATGGAGGTAACCCCGGTGGTTTTGTGATTGAAGGGGCAGAGGGCACTTTTTATTATGCCGGCGATACTGCGCTTACCATGGATATGCAATTGATACCCATGACCTGTCCCAGGCTGAACTTTGCCTTGTTGCCTATTGGTGATAACTTTACCATGGGGGTAGAAGATGCCATTATTGCCAGCGATTTTGTAAAATGCGATAGCATAGTTGGCCTGCATTATGATACCTTTGGGTTTATTAAAATTAACCACGCAGAGGCGGTACAGCAATTTAAAAATAAGGGCAAAGAACTTTTATTACCGGCTATTGGCCAAACTATTGAATTGTAACGATTTTTGAAAATAATGCAGATGACCAAAAAGAAAGTTGAAGAGAAGCAGAGAATTGGAAAAATTATTACGCTGGCCAATCAAAAAGGCGGCGTTGGTAAAACCACTTCGGCTATCAATATAGCAGCCAGCCTTGCCATATTGGAGTATAAAACCCTTTTGGTAGATGCCGACCCCCAGGCAAATGCTACTTCGGGTGTTGGTTTTGACCCTAAAACCATTAAAACGAGTTTGTATGAGTGTTTGCTGAATGAGGTGAAAATAAAGGACATTATCCTTGAAACTGAAACGCCTAATTTGTTTCTGTTACCCTCTCACCTTGACCTGGTGGGTGCTGAGATTGAACTGATAAACCAGCCAAACCGCGAAAAAATTATGCGCCAGTTGCTGGATGAAATAAGACCTGACTACGACTTTATTATTGTTGACTGCTCGCCATCGTTAGGGCTTATTACCGTTAATGCCCTTACTGCGGCTGATTCGGTGTTAATACCTGTGCAATGCGAATACTTTGCTTTAGAAGGGTTGGGTAAGTTGTTGAACACTATTAAGATTGTTCAAACCCGGTTAAATACGAAGCTGGAAATTGAAGGCATAGTGTTAACCATGTTCGACCCGCGTTTGAGGTTGGCCAACCAGGTGGTGGACGAAATAAAGAGGCACTTTCAGAATATAGTGTACGATACTATTATACACCGCAATACCCGGTTGGGAGAAGCGCCGAGCTTTGGTAAGCCTGCTATTATGTATGACGCCGAAAGCAAGGGCAGCATTAATTACCTGAACCTGGTGCGCGAAATGTTACAACGAAATAATGCCACCAACATACCTGACGGAGACAAGGAATTTAATTTGGTAGAAGACGACCCTGCTTCGAAAAATTAGGCCTTAAAATTTATATCATTTTTTAATTTACCGGGAATATGAACGAAAAGAAGAAGTCTGTTTTAGGGCGCGGCCTTGGCGCTTTGCTTGAAGCCAATGATACCACTACTACCCCTGTACGCGAAAGGCACCAGGGCATTGGCACTGTTGCAGCACCAACGGGTACTGTAGTAATGAATATTCCTTTAGACCAGATAGAGGTAAACCCTTTTCAACCGCGAACTTCTTTTGAGGAAGAGAGCCTGAATGAGCTTGCTGATTCGATTAAGATACACGGGGTTATACAGCCTATTACCGTACGAAAAATTGAGAATAATAAGTACCAGTTAATTGCAGGCGAAAGAAGGCTGAGGGCATCTAAACTGGCAGGAAAAAAGGAAGTGCCGGCATTTGCCCGCGCTGCCAGCGACCAGGAAAGCATTGAAATAGCGCTGATAGAGAATATTCAGCGGGAAGACCTGAACCCGCTTGAAATTGCCATTAACTACAAACGCCTGCAGGACGAATGTGAACTTACCCAGGAAGAACTGGCAGTGCGTTTAGGGAAAAACAGAAGCACGGTAACCAACTTTATACGCCTGCTTAAATTACCGCCCGACCTTCAGGCTGGTTTGCGCGATAATAAAATTACCATGGGCCATGCCAAAGCCCTGCTATCGTTAGATGATGTGGGGTCTTTACTGGCTGCTTACAAGGAAACGATTCAAAAGGGCCTTAGTGTAAGGCAGGTAGAGGAACTGGTGCGCAGCTTTGAAGCAAAGAAGCCTAAAAAGAATGCAGCTGTTGCCAATAATACGAACGCATTGCCGTTTACGGTGAAGAAAATGCAGGACCAGCTTACCTCGGCGCTTAGCACCAAGGTGCATATAAGCAGGACTACGGATGGCAAAGGAGAGATAGTTATTAAATTTTATAATGACGACGACCTGGAAAGATTGTTTGAATCAATAACCCGGTAGCAGCAAAGGGCATTAAGAAGCTATTTGAAAATTAAATCCAAATGCAATTTAACACAAACCTGCCTGCCGGTAGGCAGGGAGCACAAAGGAAAATGCCAATACAAAGGCCACAAAGGAGTATATTTTTGATGCCCTTTGTATTGAACTTTGCGTGCTTTGTGTTAACATGTATTTCTTTTCTTTAATTTTCAATAGCTACTAAGACATTAGATTGAATAACATGGGCAAAGGTTCTGAATACATAGCCCTTTTTTATATGCTAAGGCGCAGAATTACTCTTGCCGGCTTATTTACTATTGTTTTACTTACTACCACCTGCAAACAGGTTTATGCGCAGGAACCTGAGGGCACTACCACGCTTACCCATTCTGATACCGGTATTTACCAAAGAGATATTACCAATAATGGTTTGGTAAAAAAGGATACCGTTACCCAGTCTATTACAGCTATGGATAGCAGTTCAACTGATTCGGCAAATGCTGCTAAGGCAAAAAAAATGCCGCTGCACAGTGCGCGGAAGGCGGCTTATTTATCGGCGGTGCTGCCGGGGCTGGGGCAGGCTTACAATAAAAAGTATTGGAAAATACCCATTATTTATGCGGGCTTAGGTGGTTGTGCCTACGCACTTTATTATACCGCGTTTAACTTTAACGGATACCGGGCTGTTGACCGGGCGCAGAAGGCTTTGGTGCCTAACCCCAATGCCTCTTTTAACGGGGTAAGCGACCCTGCTACGGTGCAAACTTACCAGGCTTATTACAAAAAATACCTGGATATAGCGGCCATTGGTTGTGGTGTGTTTTATATGCTGAATGTAATTGATGCAACCGTTGACGCGCATTTAATGGGCTGGAATATGAAAGATGATTTAAGCGTTAGCTGGACCCCTACGCTTTTAACCAGCCCCAATTATAGCTCAGCTGCGGCGGGGTTGATTGTTACGCTGCATTTTTAGCACGGAGCAATCGCTTAATATTTGCCTATATCTGGCTAGCGATTACTTTTTGGCAGGTTTTACCGGCGGCATTCCGTTAGAATTCATTTTAATACTTCTGGGTTCTTTTTTTGCCATCATGGGCTTTACCGGGCCGGAGGATAATGCCGGATGGTTTTTGTTTGCCGCCAGTGTGTTTTTAGGTGTATTGGCGCCCTGTGCTGCGGCAGTGGTTACAAACAGTGAAAACAATATGCACGGAAGAATGAATAGTTTTTTCATAGCGGGTTCGTATTTTACATAAAGTTGCGCAGCATTTTTATTTTATCCAAATATTTCTCTCATTTTTTCAATCACTTAATTTTTAACAAATTAAATTTATATTATTTTATTTGTAATAATACCCTGTTTCCCGTAAACGGGGGGGGGGGGATTATAAATAACTTAAAATGAGGATTTTAATATGTTATTATTGAAGCGTTACATGAATTTATTATACTAAACAAAGAAATAATATTAGTAATTTATTTTGGCATTATGCTATTGCATTTTACAGAAAAATGACTTTATTTCGATTTGCGTTCCTTTCTTATGTATCCTTTTTCATTTAAATCCCCCAAACATGAAAAGACTTCTGCTTATTGCGTTTATCCTAACCGCCACTAATGTTTCTTTTTCGCAAAACTACCTTTTATTGAGTACTGGGGCTACAGGGCCTACAGGTACCGGCAACTCGGCAATTTACCAGGACCCTGCCACAAGTAATATTGGAATAGGTAACGTCAGCCCGGCGGCAACTTTAGATGTATCGGGGGCTACCAGTTATGGCACCATTATTAACCCGGAGTATACGTACCCGGGCGGGGTGGGAGTTGCTGTGCCAGCCGGTTCGCCGAATTATTTTGTGGCAAGCCGGGTTGGTTATGCCCTCTCGTGGCCGCCTGGTTCAGGAGAGACATATACTGCTGCGCAAACTGACTTTATGATTAACAACATAGGCCAGGTTGGTATTGGCAGCCCTGCTATGGCCGGTATAGATTTGTTTATACAAAACCATGCTTTTGCCCCTAATAACAGCAATGTATCGTTTGCGGTTTTTGATAACAATAATAACCCATTGGTTGCCATAGTAAACGCGGGTAGTTCGGGCGCCCCTGGCGGCCTGCTTTGGGTGGGCACTAATTCAACCATTAGCTGGCCGGGCGAGGAGCATAATTCAGCTTTTATAATACAGGACCTTAGCGCAGCTCCATCTGCCCCTAAAATATTTAATGTTCTTGGTTATGGGCTTGTAGACATCGGCTCTGGAAACGTAACTGCCCAGTTAGATGTAATGCAAAACAACAGCGTAACCGATTACCTTTTACATGTAGGCAGCTATGCTACGGAAACCTCAGATTTTTTAACGGTGCATAACAATGGCTACATAGGCATGGGCAAGTATAACCCGGGCAATGCTTTGGTTGAGGTAAGTGATGTAAACAATATAGGGGCAAGCGGCACACCACTTTTGCTACTTGATAATGGCGAAGGCAAGGCCTATTTAAGGGTAACCGGTACTACTACTGGCAGCCAGCCGAGCACAGCGTTGCAATTATTTGCCGGTGCTAACAGCGGCTGGCCCACTCAAATTCAGTTTTGGAATGCTGACGCAACATCGGAAAGACATTTAATTACTGACGACTTTGGCACCGGTAACCTGCTTATCTGGCCAGGGTGGGGAGCAGGGGCTAGTAATGTTGTAGAAATAGCGGGGAATGAGCAGGTGGATGGGACGGTAGTGATTGGAAGCGTAACAGCACCATGTGCCAGCAGTTCATGTTACAACTTATATGTTCAAAATGGCATTTTATCTGAGCGTTATAAATGCGCCTTGGCAAGTAGCAGCAATTGGAGTGACTATGTTTTTGATAATAAATATAAATTAATGAATTTAAATGACTTAGGCAAATATATCAAAACGAATAAACACCTGCCCGGCGTGCCAACAGGTGATGAAACATTTAAAAATGGTATAGATCTAGGCGAAATGGATGCTAAGCTTTTAGCAAAAATTGAAGAGTTAACATTATATATTTTAGAAATGGAAAAACAAATCGAAAAACTAAAAAAATGAATGGAGTAAAAAATTTAATAATAATAATTTTATTTGCCTCGCATGCTGTATTGCTTGGTCAAAAACCGCAGGTGATTTCTCAGTTAAACTTCGTTGGTAGGTGGTATTTAAAAGGTCATACTGTTACTGGTATGGTGAAAAGTTCCGAAGAATATGAGCTAGGTAATACGCCGGTTCTTATGCAGTTGGATAGTAATGGCTGTTTTATGTTAGTTCAAAATATAAATGAATATATATATGGAAAGTGGCACGTGGACAAAATAACAAACGAATTGATTGTTATCGACGATCAAAATGAATGTAACCCAGATAAAAGCCATGGTTTTTATAAGGCGAATTTTAAAACTCAAGATGGCTTTCTGATTACTGAAACAATTGGGAGGGACACCAAAGACACATATCGTTATGAGAAAATTAAAAAGTAAAATGGCTTATTTGCTGTGCATGACTTTTCTAGTCATGCACACTTATGCACAAGAAAAATGTGCCACAATGACTGTTTTTCAGCATAAGCTAAATCAGCACCCCGAATTTACTTATATATATGATTCAATTAACAAAATTATAGATCAAAAAGCGCATGAAATTAATAATTTAAAGTCGCTGACTATTACTCAAATTCCTGTAGTGGTAAATCTTATTGGGGATGTGGTTATCAATGAAATAGGACCGAATAATTATTTGAGAATCCATCAACAAATAGATATTTTAAACGAGGATTACAGGAAGCAAGCCGGTACAAATGGAGATGGTGCTGGCGTTGATGTAGGAGTGGAATTTTGTCTGGCCAATGTTGATCCCAATGGCGTTGTAACTACAGGAGTAAATGAAATTACCGGATCTTTAGGCCCATACACTTCTGACGCGGCGGATGAGGCAACAATAAAAGGATTTGTTCACTGGGATCCAACCCAGTATTTAAATATCTATATTATCAGTGGCTTTACGGATGGAACATTAGGATATACAACTTTTCCTGCGGAATTAGCAACGAATCCGCAACTGGATGGAACGGTGATTTCAATGAATTATTTTGGCCTAACAACGGATACCAAATACGGATACGGCAGAACGACAACTCATGAGATTGGCCATTGGCTTAATCTGCATCATGTTTGGGGTGACGCACCGGATGTTTGCAGCAACGGAGGAGTTGGTGATATTCCAATATGTATAAACCCCTATTTTTCGTCAGAGGCGGCTGGATGTCCGGCGCCAACGCAGTGTATTAGTCAAAATGCAGCTGCGGGCCTTACAGATGTAAGGCAAATAGCAAATTATATGGATTACTCAGATGATTTGTGTATGAGTATGTTCACTCAGGATCAAGCAAATATCGTAGTTGCAACGCTGAGCGCTCTGCGACCCACCATGTCCGGTGCGGCAAATACTAACTGTAGTTCAACCGTAGTACAACCTCATTGTGAAGATGGAGTTCAAGATTACGATGAAACCGGAGTGGATTGTGGTGGTTTTGATTGCCCCCCTTGCACAGGTGCTTCCCATTGTTATGATGGGATCCAAGATTACGATGAAACGGGAATTGATTGCGGTGGTGCAGATTGCCCGCCTTGTCCAGTGGCGAGCCATTGCTATGATAACATTGTGGATGATGGGGAGACAGGCGTAGATTGTGGAGGCAGTTGTAATCCTTGTTTTTCTTTGCAACTGTGTTCAACGGATGATCCTTTTCCTATACACAATTTGGGCGACATTGGGCCCAGTCATTGTACCTGGTGGACGGATGATGCAAATGTAGAATGCTTGTCAATTTCTGTTAATCCGCCCGGGGGAACAATTAATATATCTTCAACCTCAATATTAGTTGAGTATTTTTTGGCAAAAAACTCTTCACAGACAACGTGGAATGCAAGTAATTATATAGAGATAAAGCCAGATCCAAATTGTCTAGGCAGTTATGTGGAATTTGTTAGTTCCTCATTGATGGATGCCGTAATAACCCCTGTCAGTTGTGCTCCTAGTCAAATTTTTTCGGCATATACAAATCATTGTCCGTCAAGTTCTATCCATGGATCACGTAAGTCTAACAGTAATACTTTTTTTAATAATTATACTACGAGTAATGATTTATTTATATATCCAAATCCAACAAATAATGCTATGTTTATTGAAACAACTAAAGAGTATGATTTATGTACGATTGAATTGTGGAATATGCTGGGGGCTCGATTGTTTTCGGAAACAACAAATTTAAATGTTGATAGTCCCCATTCAGTGGATGTTTCTAATTTTTCGGATGGGGCATATCTTGTTTTACTTAAAAGCAATACAGGAGTTGTTTTGCGTTCAATAATAATAAAACAGTAGTAAGTATGAAAAAGATGAGCTTTCTGTATTTTGCATGTTTTATTTGTCTGTTCAATTCATGTAAAAAGACCAAATGTAATGATCCATCTGCATTAAACTTTAGTCCTCAAAATCAAAAGGATTTTGGGGCGTGTACCTATTTTTCGGATCAATTCTTGGGGCAATATATGGCTTATGATTCTTCAATTGAGAATTCCTTTTTTGGGCTTACATCTGATACAATTAACTATCATTTCAACGTCAATAGATATCAACGAGATACTGTTGAATTTACTGCTTTCTTTAAATGTTCGGACTTGCTGCTTATTAATGCCGATACAGGAACCGTGCAAGTATTAAACAATAATTTTTGCGATCGTCAATTGCAAGGTTATTTTTATTTCTCCTCTGATACTTTAAGATATAATTGCTGGTATAGTAATACTACAAGCACTATACATCGATGGGGTGTAGCAATTAAACAACAATAATTTTGTATTACGATTTATTACCCTAATTCTCTTGGTAGTCTGGCGAAAGCCAGTTGTTCCGAGTGTGTTGAAGACCAACCCGTTGTTTTAAGTGTGCCTTCCGGCCAACTTGAAACTCTGTATGAAGCGTTTGAGTCTCCCGACTCAAACAACGTGCGGTGTCGGCAAATTGAATGTTTGAAAACAACCTTTAGCTGAAAATGGCTGATGGGTTTTGGCGTGTAGATATTGCAAGATGTTTCGGTCGGGAGACCGAAACAATTCATTTAAACTTCCAGGTTGGCCCGAAGGCATACCAGGAAGAACGGGTTTACACAGGCAAAGTGCAAATGGATGGCCAAACACCTTTGAATACATCCTTATTTGCCTCAGGTTTTTATAATGTGCATGTAATCAATAATTCCGATAGCCAGAACTTTAAATTAATCATTAGCCGGTAAAAATACCTTTATGAAAACAAAAATATTTATAGCTGTTTTTATTCTTATTATATGCGCTAGTAACCACCTTATAGCGCAAAACTGGCTGTGGGCGCAAAGTTTTGCAGGAACAAGCGGCCAGGCGGGGCAAGACATTATAGCGCCCAACAACGGATATATTTATTCGTTCGGAATATATCAACTTTTAGATGCCGTATCTCCCGGAACGGTAGTTGCAGGAAATGTTACTATTAGCAGCCAGGGCAGTTCTAATGGTTTTGTTGCGCAGTACGACCAAGCGGGTAATTTTATTACTATTACCAATGTACAGAGTTATCCTGTCGGCGGTTTTAATACCGGCGGGGGGGGAGTTGGCTTTTTCAATTATCCTACTGCAGATGACAGCAACAACCTATACATAGCTGTAGCTATAGCCGCTAATGGTTTGGTTGATACTATTCCTGTTGCATATTCATCTCCACCAATCGCGCTTTCCAAATGGAATGCCGACAGCAGGTGCCTTTGGCTGCACTATTTCGGGGGTAGCTCACTAATGGCCAGGTTTTACGGGGGCTATAATTATTTATTAGGAAATTACCAGCAACCGCAAATACAAATAGGTACGTTTCAGTTATCAGATCCGGCCAACAAACAACAGGGCTATTTAGCTAAATCAGATGCACAGGGCAATTGTCAATGGGCAAAGCAAGCCACAGGTGGGAATATATATTTTAAATATTTAGATATAGTTAATGACGGTATTTGTATTACAGCATCAACCGATAGTTGCTTTATTTATGATACTTTAAATGTATGCCCCCCTGCTGGCAAAAGCCTTACTGTTTTGATGCAACTAGATACCGCAGGGTCAATTATCTGGTTTAAAAAAGTAATTGCTTCAGATCAGTTTAGTTTCATCTATAAAATAGCGCCAATAGCAAGCGGAGGTTTTTATGTCATGGGCGGATTAGATACTACCCTGTGCATAGGCAATGATACCCTGCATAAATTGGGCAATGAGATAATAGATGAATTTATAGCTAAATTTGATACCTTAGGAAATATACTTTGGGTAAAACAAATACCTGTTAGTAATGGCAGTTTAGCAATAGCGAGTATTAAGGTAGATACATTCGGGTATTTTTACTTAACGGGTTATTTTACTGGCACACAAACTTTTGGCAATTATAGTGTTACTGCCCAATCAGCCAGAGACCTGTTTGTAACCCGCTATAGCCCTGCCGGCGAGTGCATGGGTGTAGTTACAGTGCCCAACGCACAGGCTTATGCTGTTACTGAAGATTCGGC
>Ga0182013_10001688_pt1 | contig 29824 bp, 23 predicted proteins | sample 612S2MmetaG_FD_120487 | JGI IMG/M metagenome (GOLD analysis project Ga0182013, IMG submission 120487) | Permafrost microbial communities from Stordalen Mire, Sweden - 612S2M metaG | ecosystem: Environmental > Terrestrial > Soil > Wetlands > Permafrost | place: Sweden: Stordalen | collected... | reverse complement strand
CACCAATTCCCTGTCGTCACCACCCTACCTGTTCTTCCGCATCATCCAGGTCCCGACGCCCTAAGAACTTGTTTCGGCAAGCTGTTCGGTGTCCAGCCATTAGACGGTCCGTTGCGGTGAAGAAAGACATTTTTCAAACAAGCGCGATGCTCCTCGCGCCATCAAAACCGCCGCGACGGCTCGCCCACGATTCCCCATTGCCGTTCGAGCAATCCCTCGTCTATCGTCTCCGGATCCACGCTCCAGCGCGCAGCCAGGAGATGCACCTTTTCCGAATTGTCCACTCCGGACTTCGCCGACCCGAATTCCAGGCCGTCCGCGAGTTCCGCATATTCATAGCACTTCATTTTCAGGTCACGCTCGGCTTGCGTCCGATCGCCCTGGTTCCAAAGGGTTTGACCCGCCCAGGCATAGCCTCGCACGATGTGCCCCGACTCTGCCTGCACCCAGGCATGCTGGTTTAACATTCCGTTCGCGCTGAAAAATTGCACCTGCCCGAGTCGTCGGCTTAACTCCATCAACAACCGGAAACACGCGTCCACGTCGTCACTTGGATCGGGCAGCGCGGGACCCATGACCAAAATCCAGCCGAAAACCGGCGGCGAGACAAACAGTTTCTGTTCTCCCTCGCCTGACAATCCCTCGAGCCAGGAACAGGGTTTGGGGTTATGCAAGGCCAGCGCGGATTGCACGGCCAGCACGTCGCGATGCTTGATGGCGAGCCAGCAACTTGGGCGTTTCAGCCCGATAAGAAAATGAGCGCTTTCCGCACTGCCAGAGTTAGTGCGGGGGGAAGGAATGGGTGAAGCCAATTGGTTCCGTTGATGCTGCCAGCGCAAAATCAAATACACCAGGAACACCCCCATGATGATGACGAAGCAGAGCATCGACAACAACATCGTCGTGATCACGTTATGATCCAAATTGCCCATGCTAATTGAATCTACGCCTCGAATTCCGATTCGCAACGGGAAATGAATTAAAACGAAAGATTTTTTGCGTCGGGAGAATTACGGACATTCATCCAGTCTAGTCATGGAAGATTTGAAATCGGGAACTTCAACTAAAGAGATTTAATTTGCCGGCGAGGCAATGCCCGCATTCCTGGCGGCCCGATAAATCCGTAACTGGCCGTAATCAAATCCCGCCCCCAAGAATTCCAGCGCGCCGGTAAGATTGGCGATGCCGGTTTGCGCGAACGCAGCGGCGATGCGGCGTTGCTGCTCCACCGTCAGCAGTCGGCCCAAATCCAACGGCTCGCCGGCCTCGATTGCCACGCATAAATGGCCGTAAATGGTTCCCGTGGTCAGTTCCCGCTGCCGGGCGATTTCCGCGACGCTTTGGCCCGCGCGAAAACTTTGCAAGGTCACGCGCGCGGTGTCGCCCAGGCGTGTTTTGGGGGCTGGCGCGGTGAAGGCATCGTCCGCAAAAATCTGCCGGGCGTGGCTGCCGAGGTGCGCGGCGATTTCCCCGAGAAACACCGCGCCGAATTCGCGCAGCTTTTTTTCACCCACGCCGCTGATGCGCGCAAACTCCCGCTCGCTCGCCGGATAATCCCGCGCCATTTGGCGCAACGCCACATCCGAGAATATAATATATGCGGGCACGTCGCGTTCGTCGGCCAATTGCTTGCGCACCTGCCGCAAGCGCTCGAACAAAACTTCGTCGCAACTGATTTCGCCGGTGCGGCGGCTTTGGATGTCGGGCGCGGTGACCGGGCGGGTGAGCGTCACTTTTTCGCGTCGCTTCAGGATGCCGCGGCCTTCCGGCGTCAGCTCAAGCACGCTGAATTTCTCCGTGGTTTGGCGCAGAAAACCGAGTCGGATCAATTCCCGCCCGATCGCGGCCCATTCCGCGCGGCCATGTTCCTTGCCGATGCCATAGGTGGAAAGTCTTGCGTGCTCCCAGCGGCGGATTTTTTCCGTGTCCGCGCCGGTCAACACTTCAACCACATGGTTCAGCCCCACGCCGAAGTCGTTGCGCTCCCGAATGCGATACACACACGAAAGAAATTTTTGCGCGGCGATGGTCCCGTCGAACGTGTCGCGGGGTGACAGGCAATTATCGCACGCGCCGCAACTCTCCGGTTCGAATTCCTCTGCGAAGTATCGGAGCAATTCGCGGCGCCGACAATCCGAGGATTCAGCGTAATGCACCATCTGCTGCAGTTGCTCGCGGGCAATCTGCTGTTCCTGCGGACTCGGTTTTTCATCAATGAAGCGGGTTTGTTTCATCGCATCGCCGGGATTGAAGAGCAGCAGGCATTCGCTGGGCAAGCCGTCGCGGCCCGCGCGGCCGGTTTCCTGGTAATAACCCTCGATGTTCTTCGGCAATTCGTAATGAATGACAAAACGCACGTTCGGCTTGTTGATGCCCATGCCGAAAGCGATGGTCGCGCAGATCACCCGGATGTCATCGCGCAGGAATAATTCCTGATGTCGCGAACGCTCTTCGGAACTTAATCCCGCGTGATAGGGCTTTGCTTTCACGCCGTCGGCATTCAATCTTTGCGCCAGGGTTTCCGCCGATGCCCGGCTGAAGCAATAAATGATGCCGCTCTCGCGTGGTCGGGCGCGAACGAAATCGAGCGTCTGTTCGTAGGCTCCCGATTTTGCGAGTACACGATAAGTAAGATTGGGCCGGTTGAAACTGGCCACATATCGCGACGGTTCACGCAGCGCGAGGTGTTTCACGATGTCTTCGCGAACGCGCTCCGTGGCGGTCGCCGTCAGAGCCATGAGCGGCACCTTCGGAAACAGGCCGCGCAGATCCGCGATCTGGCGATATTCGGGACGGAAATCGTGGCCCCATTCGCTGATGCAATGCGCTTCATCCACGGCGATCAAGTTGACGTTCCAGCGCTGCAAATCGCTCAAGAAGCCGGAGAGCATCATCCGTTCGGGCGCGGCATAGAGCAGGCGGTATTCGCCGTTATGCAGGCCGCGCAAACGCTTTCGGGACTCGTCGGCATCGAGCGAGGAATTAAGAAAGGTAGCCGGCACGCCTCCGGCCTGGAGGGCGTCCACCTGGTCCTTCATCAATGCGATGAGCGGCGACACCACCACGGTCAGTCCGGGCCGGACGAGCGCGGGTAATTGGAAGCAAAGAGATTTCCCCCCGCCCGTGGGCAGCAACGCAAAGACATCACGGCCCGCCAGCGTGTCGCGAATAATCTCCTCCTGCAACGGACGAAAGGAAGTGAATCCGAAGTATTGCTTCAAAACCGGCAGCAACTCCGGCGAGGGTGGGGGATTTCGACTTGTATCCATTCAGAAACACCGCGAATAAATCCGGCTGGTTTGAAATTGGCGAGTCTATAACTCGGAGTCGTCCCGCCTTCACCGCAAAAGGATCAACCGCTTTGGGCGCGGAGCGACCAAACGCCGGTCTGGCCCGCGTTCGATAAAACAAATCCGCCGGGATGCGAGCAGAACAGGCAGGCGCGAATCCCGGCGGGTGAAGGTAATTAAATCAAGGATTCGCGAGTGTCTTGCGATTGGCGGCCTTGGCCCTGGCCCAGCGGGCGCGGGCGGCGGCGGCGATTTTGGCGCGGGCGGCGGGGCTCATCTTGCGTTTGCCTTTCTTGACGGCAACCGGAGCGCCCCTTTTCTGCTTGGCCCAGCGGGCGCGTTGCGCGGCCGCGATTTTCGCACGGGCGGCCGCGCTCATTTTTCTACGGCCGCCGTTGCCGTTCGTGGAGACTTCAACCGCCGGTGACTTGCCCAAAATGTCCGTGAGTTCGCCCTCGAGCTTCTCTATCTGCTCGCGGAGCGTCACCGCGCGTTTCAGTTGTTGGACCGATATGTTCGATAGGTTAGTTAACATGACCTAGCAGTAGGTGAGAATTCCGGCGAAGTCAAGCCAAGTAATGGCTTATTCTTGGTGCCTGCCTTGCTAGGTTCTAACTCCGCAATGCACCTTGCCCCTCGACCTACTCGCAATTTGCAACTAATCCGATATGGGAAAGGGCAAGTGTCGAATCGCCGTGGGTGCGGGGATTAGAGTAGGGAATTAAAAGAGCGAGTTTGAAAATTCAGTTCACAGCCGTTCCACAGGATTTGAAAGAATAGGCTGGAGTTTATTGTTTGCACCTGCCACACGGCAGGGATGAATCAACTCAAAATTGCTCCAGCCCGATCCAGACTCAACATCTTGCGCCAGATTTGCAATTACATTCCGGCGCATGAAGTATTCAAAATCGCCCGCACTACCTGAGCAGAGGCTAAGTCGCGAACCTCCAACCCCTGGAGCCATGTGGTCAGTCTGCTCTACGGGCAACTGACCCATAGCATCAACCTCAACGATCTGGGTGATTCCCTGCAACTGCACTCGGGGCCGCTGTTCAGCATTCGTGGAGCCACCGCCCCGAGCCGCAACGGCCTTTCCCATGCCAACCGCGAGCGCCCCGCGGCGATGGCCGAACAACTGTTTTGGCGGGTGTTGGATTCTTTGAGCAAACAGTCGTCGGGATTTGCGGCCGGATGGAGCCGGGGGCCGGCCTCTCGCTTCAAAATGCCCATTCATGCTGTGGACACGACGGTGCTGGAGTTGGTGGCCAACTCCATGGACTGGGCCAAGCACCGCCGGCGCAAAGCTGCCGCCAAAACCCACATGCGGCTCAACCCGCAAAGTTTGCTGCCCAATTTTGTGATCGTGGACACCGCGGGTGAGCACGACAACAAGCGGGCGCGGGAACTTTGCGCCGGGATCAAAAGTGGTGAAATCGTCTTGTTTGACAAGGGTTACGTGGACTTCGGACACCTGCGGGATTTGGATGAACGCGGCGTCTTTTGGGTCACCCGCGTCAAGGACAACCTGGCTTACGAGGCGGTGAAAACCATGCCCCAATCCAGGGACGAGAAGATTCTCCGGGATGAAATCATCAGGCTGAGCAACCCGAACAAACCCGCCCCGGAACTGATGCGCCGCGTGGTGGGCCTGGTTGAGATCGACGGGGAGGAACGGGAGTTGACCTTTCTGACCAACAACCTGGAGTGGAGTCCGCGCAGTGTGGCCGACCTGTACCGGTGCCGCTGGCAAATAGACGTGTTCTTTAAGCAGATCAAGCAGACATTGCAGCTGGCTGATTTCCTTGGTCATAACGCCAACGCCATGCACCGGCAGGTCTGGATGGCGCTGCTGGTCTATGTGCTGTTGCGCCACTTGAGTTATTTGTCGAAATGGGCGCATAGCTTCACGCGGCTCTTCACCATACTGCGGGCGGTATTATGGTCAAAACTCGAATTTTTTGCCTTGCTGGATTGCCATGGGACAGCCAAGGGTAGCTTCCGCAATATGGCCTGACCAGAACAGGCGTATTTCTCAGTCTTTCTATGAACCTGGGGGGCAGCAGACGCGCCGGTCGAACGTGGCGAACGTTGCGTAGATGTGGCCAAATGTGAAAACTCTCAATCGCGCTTTGAACTCAATTGCGACCTTTGTTCGGAATCCGAAGCAAATCTGTCAAACTTTCACGCTTCGGGGACGGCTGTGAAATCAAATCAAAACAGACGGCGAGTTCCCCGGGATATAGGGAAATAAGGTCCAGACTCTGACGGCAATTGACAATAAAAGAACATGTGGTGGCTATAGAGAGCCAGCCTAATTGCCTTTCAATTTTCGAATGAACATGATAAAACTTCTCGATGCAATTAATTCACCACCGGTTGATCCAATTGGCCGGTCCCATCCCCGTAAGGCATTCATGAAACGATTCTTTTTCGTTTCGCTTGGCATCGTGGTTACCGGCTTTCAATTGGCAGGGCTGGCGGCCGACGGTTCACTCGCCCCGCACACTTTCCGGACGATCTTGACGGTTAAGGATACGGATGCGCGGCTGGCCGAACAACCCCCGACCGCCGTCGGCCAGATTGCCGACCCCTCGATTGCCACCATCTTTATTGACCCGGCGCGGCGATTCCAAACGATCGAAGGATTCGGAGGCGCGTTCACGGAGGCGGCAGCCGTCACCTGGCAGAAGATGGGGCTCGCCAACCAGCAGGCCATCATCAACGCTTATTTTGATTCGGCCACCGGACACGGTTACACCCTCTGCCGGACCCACATCAACAGTTGTGATTTTTCCGAATCAAACTATGCCTATGACGAGGTGCCAGGGGACATGGATTTGAAGCATTTCTCCATCCTGCACGACGAGAAAGCCCTGCTGCCGATGATCAAGGCGGCGCTCGCGGCCAGCAAGACGCCGTTCAAGCTTTTCGCGACGCCTTGGAGTCCGCCCGCCTGGATGAAGTCCAACGGCGAGATGAACCATGGCGGCAAATTGAAACCTGAAGATCGCGCCGCCTGGGCCGCTTACTTTGTCCGGTATGTTCAGGAGTATGAGAAGCAGAGCGTGAAAATCTGGGGGTTGACCATGCAAAATGAGCCGGAGGCAAACACCGGCTGGGACAATTGCCTATATACCCCGGCGGAAGAGCGCGATTTCATTCGCGATTATCTCGGACCGGCGCTCGAGCGGTCGCATCTGCAAAAGGTGAAAATCATGGCCTGGGATCATAACCGTGACGACCTGGTGGAATATGCCGACGTGATGTATTCCGATCCGGCTGCGAGCCATTACGTCTGGGGAACGGCCTATCATTGGTATTCGGACGGAGCTTATCAGAACATGGAGCTTCATCATGACGCCTGGCCGGACAAGCCGCTGTTGATGACGGAAGCGTGCCAGGACGGAGGGCCGCACATTGGTGATTGGGGCTCAGGCGAGCGCTACGCCTTGTCCATTATAAACGATCTGAACCGCTGGTCGCTGGGCTGGGTGGACTGGAATCTGGTGCTGGACGAAAAAGGCGGGCCCAATCACGTGAGCAATTTTTGCAGCGCGCCAATCATCGCCGACACCAAAAACGACAAACTGCTTTTCCAAAGCTCTTATTACTATATGGGACACTTTGCGCGCTTCATCCGGCCGGGGGCCGTACGGATCCTGTGTTCCTCATCGCAGGAGAACCTTGAGGCCACGGCCTGCGTGAATACGGACGGCACGGTTGCCGTGGTGGTCCTGAATCGCAACCAGGGCGGCGCCAAGTTCAATTTGAAAAGCCGCAATACCGCCACCCCGGTTTCACTCCCGGGCAGATCCATCGCAACTTTTCTGCTGGGTGAAAAGGATCTGTGACCATTCCTTTTTCTATCGAAACAAGAAGCTGCGGTTCTGTGACACGATTTCACATGGCGGCATCCGCTTTCCCGTCTTTCCCGTGCATAGCGTCTATGATGGATCAAATGATGCCGCGAGCGATGCCCGTCTGGCTGAAAGCAGTGTGGCCAACGGACTCATAACCAATTGTTCCAAACTTCGAGTTCCAGCCGCGGCGCACCTTGTCGCCGAGTCGTTCATTTAAATAGCCCCTTTTCGCCGGCAAGGCGCGGATTGGCCTCGAATTCCACAAATCTGCTGGCATGGAGCGCGAAGGTCAGGTTGAGCACGTGGGGGTTGGGATCGGCTTGGAGGGAGAAGTAGTATTTGCCCCGATCCGTCCCAGGATAGAAGCTAAAGTCCCGATTGGCGCCAGCTTCATCTATGGCCTGGCTGAGCCGGAAATGCAAGGTCGGGTTCAACACAGGGCTGAGGGAGACTTCGAGAAAGGGCTGCTGCCCAAAATAGTTTCTGACACTGGCCGGCGGCAGATTGCTGGCGCCGAAGGCGCGCTCGACGAGAATAGTTTCGCCTAAAAGATTCGTCTGGAGACCAATCTCATTGGTCAGTCCGGAGGCCGGAAGGGAGACGCCGGGAATGCTCACGAGTTCATCCGGTGAAAAGTCGCTTTCGTGACTGAGTTCGATACGCAGTGTCCACGGACCCTGAGCTGGATCCAGGGCGCCCTCGAAGTTGAGGACCAAATTGCCGTCACGGTGGCCCCAACTCCTATAGCGCGGATGCACGACCAGACCGGATTGAGAGCTGAGGCGAAAATCGGAGGCGGGAGTCCATTGAGGCAGTGGCTGATTGTCCCGGCTAATGCGGAAGGTCGCCTGGGACATGGCGGTTCCATTTGAGGACGGCGGGTAGTTCTTGGGGTAAGGAGCGCAATTCAGCCCTGTGATGAGATCAAGCAGTTCGACCTGGACATCGCCGGCTTGCGCGCGGGCGAGCGACGGGGAATCGGCAGGCAAAGAAGGTGGCAGGGTCAGCCCAGGGGCAACAAAGGTGGCAAGCCGATTGGTTGAATCCCCGGTTTCATAGACTGCCATGGCCACGATGCGGCCATGGGGTGAGTTAGGTTCCTTTTGCAAGCTGGTTATGCATTCAGACGCGGCAAGCCAGGCGTAACTGGAGCCTCCAGAAGAGGAGTTATGGCTATATTCGCAGCCAAATTCATCAATGACCGTCCATCGGTGGGAAACCTGGGGGGCGGAACGTTGCCGCGGCCGGTGCTCGTCAAACCAAAAGGACGGGCAATTGGTGGAAACACCACCTAGGCCAGAAGTGATTAATCTGGCGTGGGACAAGGACCTGAATTTAGCAGGCAGCAGTTTGTAGAGACCCTTCTGCAACTCTGTCCCCACCAGAAAGGAGCGGCTATCGCTAACACCGAGGAAAGTGACGGTGGTGCCATCGGCAAATTGAACGGATTGAGCCGCTGGAGCGGCGGGAAGGCAATTCCACACCACAAGCAAGACGAGGAAAGCGAACAGAACCGCAGCGACTATGGTGAGAACGAGTTTTTTGCGCATTGTGTCCCTTTATTGCACGCCACGTTGGGCGGCCAGACGTCAGAGTGCGCCAAAGGCGGCACTTTTGGCAAGCATACTTGCAAGTGCGCGGAAGTTGGATGCGTCTAAAATTGGGCGAGCATGGTGCTGCGAAGTCCTTAGTCGAGCACAGGGCGGTTCCGACGCGGCGGGTTTTCGACGAGTGGTTTGCGGGGCAATTTTTCGTCCGCCATTGCGGCGTCATATACGAAAGCGGCGATGATCACCGCGGCTTGTTTCAAGTCGTCCGCCTGGATGCGGTCGAAGACGTCCTCGTTCGAGTGATGGCTGCGGGTTGAGTAATCCAGCGGGTCTTGGAGGAATTCCAAACCGGTCAGCCCAATGGTGTCGAATGAAATATGGTCGGTGCTGCCCGTGTTGGAGGGGGTCAAAGTTTCCGCTCCGAGATCTCGGAATGGTTCAAGCCAGCGCCGGAACAGCGGACGCAGGCCCTCGTTGCCTTGCATGTAAACGCCCCGGATTTTGCCCGCGCCGTTATCCAGGTTAAAATAGACCGAAAGCTTTTCGTATTCCGGACCCCGCACGAGCCTGCGAACCGGCTCTACGTTGGTCCTCGCAATGGAGTCGTCGCTGCCGGCATCCTTGGGCGAGCGGATTGCGGAGGCAGCTTTTGTCTCGTTGGTAAAATAGCCAAAGTGTTCCGCAACGTAAGCTTTGGAACCGTATAATCCCTGTTCCTCACCGCTCCAGAGAGCAATACGTATGGTGCGGCGAGGATGCAGATTCAGCGCGGTGATGATTCGCACCGCTTCCATCGTGGCGGCCACACCCGCGCCGTTGTCCGTGGCCCCGGTTCCGGAATGCCACGAATCCAAATGACCGCCAAGCATCACGATTTCATCCTTCAAATCGCTGCCGGGAATTTCTGCAATCGTATTGTAGGCCATCAAATCGTCCTCATTGAACTTCACCTTCAGATCCACCGCCATTTTCAATTTCGCGCCTTGCTCGATCATGCGGGCCATCCGGTTGTAATCCTCGGCGGCGACGGTGATTTGCGGTGGGATCGCCGGCGCATTGGTCGCCCAGACGCGGATCAAATTGGTCGGGAACCCAAATCCTCCCGCAGGACCGGAATTGGTCGTCTCGCTTTCCGGACGTGGAACGGAAGCGGCGGCTACGAAGACGGTGCCCCCATCGCCCAGGGAACTTTCATTCACGATTAGCGCCGCGCCTTCCCTGGCCATGAATGAAAGAAACCGCTGCTGTGAAAAGCGCGGGCGTCGTCCCGATCCGCCGGGACCACCACCAGGCCCCGCATTCGTTCCGCCCAACGTGTCCGGCGATTGGAAGCGCGCCCGGCCATCGCGCGGGACACCGGCATTTGCCAGTTCGAGGAGATTCGTTTCCACCAATCGCTTTGCCATCGGTTCAAATCGCGCTTTCACTTCGCGCATCGGGCCGGCCAGGACTATCGCGCCTTTCAACTTCCCTTTGAACTTCTCCAAGTCCGCATTCGTATGCACGTCCATATAAACCACGTCGGCAACCAGTGGCTGGCCAAAGCCCGGCGACCACGCGTTTGGACAAGCTATCAGCGGAAAGGTCTGCGGCTCGATGACCTGCGCGGAAAATTCTTTGAGTGTCCAGCCACGCCCGAAAGGCCCCCACGCTTCGAGATGGGCATTCGTCAATCCCCAGCTTGCCAGTTTATCGCGCGTCCACTCGTTGGCGCGCTTGAGATTGGGCGAACCGGTCAGACGCGGTCCGATTACGTCGCTCAGGTAACTCAGATTCGTCATCGCCAGCGAATGGTTCATGCCCTCATCAATGATTCGCGCGATGGCATCATTGGTATTCTTGGTCTCCGAGGCGACCTGTGCCGACGTCAAATTCAGGAATTGGAAAATTACCGCCGCAATCACGGCTGTTAGCACGGCGGGCTGAAGGGAGGGCTTTCTATAATTAGGTGTCATAACTCATTCATGATTGAACGGAGATCAATAATTGGAATCGCTTCGACGATCCGTTTACCCGGAGCAATCCTCACACCCGCTCAGCAGAGTTGAGATTGAACGACCGGCGCCGTGAAATGCCGCCTTTGGTTTTACCAATTTCATGCGGGCTGGCAATTCTTTTGACGGAGGATTTCACGACGGCGGCAACTAATCCTTCCTGCGACACTTTTTTCGCTGTGCGCTTTAATGCCGCTGACTCAACCAGCGGACTCCAGTTTGGCTTCGAGCGAAATCTTGGCATTCAACACCCGTGAAACCGGGCAGTTCGCCTTGGCATCAGCGGCGATCTCGCTGAATTTTTCAGGAGTTATGCCCGGCACGCTGGCGTTCAGCACCAGGTCAATGGTCGTGATGGTCCAATTACCCTGAACCTGCTCCAAGGTGAGCGTGGCTTCAGTGGCAAGTTTTGCGGGAGTGAAACCCGCTTTGCCGAGCGATGCTGCGGTCGCCATGGTGAAGCAGCCCGCGTGCGCGACCGCGATGAGTTCCTCCGGATTGGTTCCAACCACATCGCCGAAACGAGTGGTAAACGAATAAGGCGTTTCTTTCAGCACACCGCTCGTTGTTGTCAATTTGCCCTTACCCTGTTTCAGATCACCAACCCAGACCGCCGAAGCATTTCGTTTCATATGAGGAGTTCCTTTAAGAATGTTTGGTTAATTTAGTTTTTCGTAATGCTGGGAGTCTAACCGATGACATGCAATTTGACAAATCAGTCTGCTGAACCGGCGTCAATACTCAGAACGAATCTTGGAGTTAACCTCACCGGCAAATTGCTTAATTGCCGGTGAGGCGCTGGCAAATCCTGGCGGCCTTAATACAGGCCACCGGAAATGTGCAGGGTCTGGCCGGTGATCCATTCCGAATCCGCCGAGGCGAGGAAGACGGCGGCTGGCGCGATGTCCTGCGGCTGGCCGATGCGACCGAGCGGTGTCCGCGCTTCCAATTCCTTGCGGAAGTCGCTCTCGATGAAGCCGGCGGCATGCACACCTTCGGTTTCGACCATGGCGGGATTGATGGCGTTGACGCGAATCTTGCGCGGGCCAAGTTCCTTGGAAAGCGTTCGGGTGACCGCATCCACGGCCGCTTTGGTCGCACTATAAACCGCTGTGGCGGCCGGCGCCGAGGTGCTGGCCACGGAACTAATATTAATAATGGCACCACCGTTGGCCCCGAAATACTTGACCGCCTCCTGCGAAGCGAAAATCAAGCCGAGAACATTCACATTGAATTGTTTGTGGAAGTGCTCTTCCGTGATGTTCTCCAGCGGCGCGAACTCATAAATTCCCGCGTTGTTCACAAGAATGTCGAGGTGTCCGTATTTATTTTTGGTTTCGGAAAAGAGACGCTCGACATCCGCCTTCCTGGCCACGTTGCCCTGCACCGCAATCGCGTTGCCGCCCTGACCGACGATTTCCGCCACCACCCGGTCCGCGCCTTCCCTGCTGGTCGAATAGTTGACGATCACGGAAGCGCCTTCCTTGGCGAGTTGTTTGGCGATGGCCGCGCCAATTCCCTTGGACGCGCCGGTCACGACCGCGACCTTGCCCTCCAACTTGTTGGTTTGTGTATTGCTTTTCATAGTCTGCTCTCTTTCTTTTGGTTTGGTTTTTAATGCTTTGCCGGCAGGCCGGACAATTTATCGGCCTGTATTGTATCGTATAGAGTAACAATAAAGTCAAAAAATTATTTCTTCTCAACATCGGCCAGGACTTCCGCCAGGCTGATTTTGGCCAGTCTGGCCTCCATTGATTTCTGGGTCTTGCTCAATACAGCCTCCAGGGAGGACTTGATTTTGCAGCTCACGGGGCAGGGTTTCTGCACGGCATATTTGTGGATCGCAAACGCCTTGGGCGCATCCACCGCCTGGTAAATTTGCAACAAGGTGATGTCCCTGGGCTTCTGGACAAGCCAGCAAGCCCCGGCTTTGCCCGTAGCCGTCTGGATCAGGCGCGCCTTGGACAATTTGGCCAGGATGCGCCGGACAAAACTCGGGCTGGTGTTCACACTCATGGCCAGTTCAGCGGATGTGGCGCAATCACCCGCGCGATGGCCAAGCCCGGCCATGATGTGCACCGCAATCGAAAACTGAGTGTTCACTGCCATATTGTAACTATATAAGTAACAGAGGATGTCTGCAAGCCAATATTTTCCGGTTCGCCATGCCCGCCCACATTCTTGGCTTGCCAACTCGTTTTCCCACGGCAACGTATTCTTCATGTCGTTGCCAAATTCCTCTCAAAGCAAGGATTTGCGGTCTGGTGAACCGCAACCGGACCCACCGGGCGCCGAGACGGCAAATGCCCCCGGTTGGATTATGGATCAACGGAAGGCTGAAGCGCTCAGAATCGCCATAGTTGGGCTGATGGTGGCATATTTCCTGGCGATCTCCTGGCGCAAATGGCCGGATCCCATCGTGGATTTTGGACAGCAATGTTATTCCGTCTGGCGGGTTTCGCAGGGGGCGGCGCTTTACCACGATTTTAATTGGAGTTACGGGCCGCTCTCGATCTTTTTCAACGCTGCGCTTTTTCGATGCTTCGGGCGCGGCATCATGGTATTGGCGACCGCAAATCTCGTGGTATATGGATTCATCCTCTCGCTGGCATATCTCGCCTTTCGGATGGCGTGGGGATGGCTGGCGGCGTTTGCCGCCTCGGCGGTGTTCATTTCCGTGTTCTCGTTTTCCCATCTGGGGGGCGTGGGCAATTACAATTACGCGACTCCGTACTCGGCGGAAAGTGTCCACGGGATGCTGCTCATACTCATCACCGCGTTCGTCACCGTTCGGTGGTGTGAAGGGCCATCGCTCAAGCTGGCGTTCCTGCTCGGGCTGTGCGGCGGCCTGGCGGTGGTGATGAAACCGGAATTCATGCTGGCAATCGGCGTCCTCGGATTTGCCGCGTGCGTGCTGCGCTGGTGGCAACGTCAAAGGATTGGCATTGCGGAATTTTGCATGATGGGGGTCGGCGCGCTGCTTCCCACGCTCGCTTTCACGGCTTGGTTTGCGCGCGTGGAATCCTGGAAGGCCGCTTTCGTTGATGCCAGCCAGGCGTGGTGGTTGGTGTTGGTCACTCAGGTCCAGCGCGAATCGGGGCAGCAACAAAATTTCACCGGCTTGGATCATGCCGGAACCAATGCGCTGTTGGAAATGAAGTCGGCATTTTGGGCGTTGGTCGCGATGGCGGCCATTTGGGCCGCTGGTTGGTGTGCCAACCGTTCGTGGTCGCCGTTGATGCGGGTGATCACGGCGCTGGCTGCGGGCATGTTGGTTTGCTTTGTGCGTTTGCAGGGAGGCTGGATGGAAGTCGGTCGCTGCCTGCCCGGTTTGGCGGCGCTGGCGCTCGTGCTCGTGACTGTGCGGGTATGGCGTGAAGTTCGTTCGAATGGTCGCGCGGGGCAGGGGAGTGTGATGGCCCTCATGCTGGCGTTGCTCGCGGCAGCCATGCTGGCGCGCATGCCGCTTTTCGCGCGCATTTATCATCTGGGATTTTTCCAGGCCGCCCTCGCGGCGATGGTCGTGGTGGCGTTGATGGTAACGGAACTGCCGCGCTGGACGGGAACGGGAATTTGGGGGCGACGCGTTTCGATCCTTGGCTGCGTGCTGGTGATCGCGACGGGCTGTTTCTCGATCGCGGAGGTGTCGCGCAAAATTCGCGCTGATCAGACCGAGCCGGTGGGGTGGGACAGGGACCGGTTTTATTCGACGACGCGAAATGTTGACGGCACGGGCGCGATTATCAACTGGGCGGCGCAACTTTTTCGTGCCGTTCCAAAAGAGGCGGTCGTGCTGGTGTTGCCGGAAGGGAGCATGGTCAATTATCTTTCGCAGCATAAATCGGTCGAGCAGTACACCTCCCGTAACGGCGAGAAGGATTTTATCGCGCACCTTCAAAAAACCCCTCCAGATTTCGTGGTGCTGATTACTCGGGACATGACAGATGTGGGCATTGCCCGCTGGGGCGCGCCGGCGAATTTTGGTTCCGAGGTCATGGGTTGGGTGACAACCAATTACTCCCTGGTGGCAAAGTTCGGTGGCGATCCGCTTGCGCTGGACGACCACCCCGGCGCGAAAGTGTGGCTGCGAAACCAGAAATGATGCGCTGCGACCAAAACGAAACTTCCGCAGCGAGTTGAAGATGGTCCGTGGCAAAAGTTGACTGGGTGTTCAAGTTTCTTTCGGGACAAATTGTTCCAACGCCCGTTTGGCGATCAGCAGACCGGCATCCTCCAGTTTTTGCCCGGCCTGGCGATCGGTGGCTGACAATTTGATGTCAGAGGGTGGCGCGGTGTCGTGATCCCGATAAACCGGGTCATGCCAGCCCTCAATGTTCAAATCGGAATCATACCCCGCGCGCAACAAGGAATGGACAATTTCCGCCCAATTCGCCTGGCCAAGCCCAGGCATCCGGTGTTCCGCCACGCCGGGATGACAAATGCCGTAAACTTCCAGCAAGTGACGATTAATGTACGCGTCCTTTGCGTGGACATGGAAAATGCGCGAGCCGAATTTATGGATGTTCGTGGCCGGATCAATGAACTGGCAGATCAAATGGCTCGCGTCCCATTCGAGGCCGATATTTTCGCAGCGCGTTTCGTTGAACAACCGCTCCCACATGGCCGGTTGGGCGAGCATGTTGAAACCCATGATCGGCAAATGATACGGACCCATCGGGCAATGCTCGAACGCGATGCGCACGCCGCGTTCGGCGGCAATATGCGCGATCGGCTCCCAGAATTCCAGCAGGCGCGGCAGGAACGACTCGAACGGCTGGTAAACCGGGTTGCCGCCCTTGGGATTTTCCGTCAACTCGATGATCGCGCCGGGAAATCCGCCCACCGTTTTCACACCGATGTGCGCCGCCACGTCAATGGCCCGCAAAAAAGTCGCGCGCGCGTAATCGCTCTGTCTCGGGTCGAGCGGATTTTTGTAAAGCGCGGCGATGGCCGAGATGCGCAGGTTGCGCGATTTGGCTTCGGCGGCGACGTGATCGGCGTAATGGCGCCAATCGTCATGGCCCACCCCCGCCGGACTGGTTTCAAAGCGGTTCCATTCAATGGAACCAAAGCCCTGCTGCTGCGCCCAATCCAACCGCGCCGCATTTGCGTCCGTCATAAAACCAATTCTCATAAGTTCAAATAAAATTCAGGTTCGACGGAACCATTTGCCGGAAAGGCGTTTTTGAAGATTCCACGATTCATGCGAAATTTTTAACCCCAAAGGGCAGTCGAGACCAAGAATATTTAGCGCATTTATCGGTGACAATCGGCACCAACGAACCACCCCGTTCTCCCAGAAAAACGCATCGCGTAGAACGGAACGCGCCGCCGGGCAATGCGATATCGGAAAGCACCCTCCGGACACCATTGTCGCAGCGCTTGAAACCCTGCTTCCGCCAAGCCTGGCGCAAATCTTAAACCATAAATTAATCTTCATCTTGCCAAGCATACCAAACTGCCACTCGATTTTGTAACCAATGGTACGTTTGACGCGATTTTTATTTTACTCAGTCTTTTGCGTGGGTGAGCGGCTTCGGTCCGGTGTTTATAAGATTTCGCACCTTTCAAAAAACCCCGAGGTCTGGTCATGCGAAAAAAATTCAATAATTGGGGGCCTTTCCCGCCTTGTCCTCCACCAAAGCTGCATTGGAGAAGCGGCAATTGCCGCAAGAGAACGCAAGGATCGCAAAGATAATTTGGAACACCCGCTCCTATCCATGTGTGCTTTGTGAACTTTTGCGGCCAAATGTTTGGCATGGCCAGGAAGCCGTCACCCATTATATTTTTCGCCCAGCTTGTAATGGCCGCTCTCGTTTTGCTCGACAAAACCAATCGCCACGAGGGTGCCCAGCGGAGCTGAGGCCCAATGCGGGTCTTCCTCGTATTCCTGCCGTCGCCGCGCCTTGCGGCTGATTTCCTTGCGCGCGAAATACGTATCGGGGTTCAGCTTCAGGAACTGTATGATTTCCAATTCGGCTTCGGTCATGCGCAACCATGATTGACCCGGAAATTTTGGGAGAAAAGGAAAATATTCCTGACAGAAGCTAAACGGACGCACCTTGAGCCTTTTCTTGATTTTGGTAGGGAAATCGCGCTGCGATTTCCCCGCCCGAGTCAGCGAGGGCGGAATCGGCAGCCGGTAAGGATCGTTTCCATCGCTTGGTTCCGTCGCCTGACGCTTCGCTCGGCGACGGGGACGGCGCAGCGCGCCAGTCCCTACCAAAAATGCACAAGCGTAGAAATTAAAAGTCCGCTCCCCGGCTTTCACCGGGGAGCGGACTTGTCCAAAACAAACAGGGAACAGTTTGTTAAGTACGATCTATTTCGCCAATTCGATTTTCGTGGCGGTCAATTGGAGTTTGCCGTCCACTTCCTTGACCGTGCCGGTCGCGGTTACTTTTTTGGATTCTTCACAAACATTTTTGTGGAACCCTTTGGCGACGTCATTGGCGACAACATAATAAGTGACCTTCTTGCCGTCCTTTTCCACCTGGATGGCGGTCTGGCACTTGGCGGTTTCGTGCAGGGAGCACTTGGCGCACACGCCCTCGCCGGTGATGGTTTCGACCTTATCATCGGCCAGGACGGGCGTGGCCAGCGCGAGCAGCAAAAGTCCGGCAACACTGGCGAGAAGTGACTTGGTGTAAATTTTCATCTGGTTATAAGAAATAATGCTGATCGCAATTATTTAATTTAAAAGGCTAGCTAACGCTAGATGATTGTCAAGCGAATTTTTATCCATTTTGTTCTTTCGGGTGCAGGACAAAATTCTTCGGTCTGTGAATTTCCTTGGCTTTTTGGGTCGAAAATATATGTGTCTCGATAGGGATCATTTTCCCGGCCTGAAAGGCCACCGGAAATTAGCCAGCCACGAAGAGGCTGGCAGACGCGTGAAAAATCAACCGCGTCCCGCAAGGGACGCTGGATTCCCCTCCCTCTGCGCCTTTCCTGCGTCCTTCCCGGACGGGAAGGTTTCCTGCTTGCCTCCAGGCACCTTGTGCCTGGCTAATATCCGTGGTCGCTTCGCGACGTGAAAAACCGCATTTCTTCCAGCCCGAGAATTTCGTCGTACACCCCTTGAGTCATTGGGAAGACGCCGGCTGCGCCATGCCGACCGGCGCCCTGCGGTGGCTTCAGACCTTGGTATCCAGAAGATTGGCCGTGCCTGAAGCGTTCGCAGCAGGCGTCGCGGGTCCGCCTTGCTTATAGGTGAGCCATTCCTCCATGAGTGAACCGGACACACCCATTTGACCGCTGGGATTTGAGCCGCCACCAATGAGTTCTGAAATGGACGAGTTGCCACCCTGACTGGCGCCAAACATATCGCTGAAAATTTGCCCATCGGTTGCGGCATTGGATTGGGCGAGCGCCTCGGTGGTCGCGCTTGTGCCGTCTCCCAGGTTGGTGACCCCAGCCTTGGCGAAATCGCTTTTGATTTGTGTCCAGGCGGTTTGAGCCGCTCCAACTTGATTATTGGAAATCGCCGTCGCCAGAGTTTGAAAATCATTGGCCAGAGGACTTTGCGGTGATGATGATGATGATGATGATGATGCGGGTGAGGCATCACTCGCAGATGAGACATATTGCGGGTTGGCTTTGAAGAAAGCTTCCAAAATTTGGCTCGCGGGCACCAGTTCGCCGCTTTGAATGGCCTTGCCCAGGTTGTACATGGTTCGCCGCAAGGCCGAAGCCTGGCCCAAATCCGTGGCATAAGTTAAGGCCGGCAATGTCGAGATATTACTCGTTGCAGTGCTCATAATTTTTTTTATTTTGGGTCCATCCTTAGACCCACCCGCTAGTCGTATCGGCGGGGCCTTGAAAAAACTTTAGCTAAATCTGAAACGCCGGAAAACAAGGCGGATAAGATGTTTATAGTCAGTCCATTAAAGCTATCCCCCTTCGTCGCGACTTGCAGAAAGCACGCCCCAAGCCAGCGCCCCCATTCCCTATTTATGAGCTGGGTTCTAACCCGTAAGAATTCAATTCAACCACGGATGCTCACGGATAAACACGGATTCAGAATTGTAAAATCGGAGTTTTGGCAAATGGAGAACGGCTCACTCTCAGGTGCGTCTTTAGTAAAATGCGGAAGGCAGGTTTTTCCCTTTCCTATCCGTGTTAATTCGTGTGCATCCGTGGTTTAGTTTGCCTGATTCCGGTTAAGAACTTGCGCTGGTGTAATGCCGCAAGGACCGTCGCCAGCCCCATTCGGATACGATGAGGCAGGCCGCGCACATCGCCATGAGAGTGAGGATGGGCTTAGGCGAAGTCAGGGTGTGTTGCAGAACGCGGACGGGCACATTGGATACGAGGAGCATGGGAATTACGAAGGTGAAGAAGGCCTTGAAAAATCCCTTGAACGCTTCATCGGGCATGCGCGCGATGTTGAACAAATTGTAATAGCCCCAGACAATTCCCTGGGCGCGCACCGTCCAAAAGCTGATGCTCGCGAGCAAAAACATCAGCGAGTAATGAATCAGGATTCCCGCGATGCACAGCAGCAAGAATCCGCCCATTTGCGCGAGGCTGGGAACCAGATGCAGCTTTGCCGCCGCGTAGGCCATCACGCCGAGGGCGGAAGTCGCGTTGACGAATCCGCCGAGGTCCACCTGCCGCAGCGAAATGATGAACCGCGTGTTCACCGGCAAGAGCAGGAGGAAATCGAGCTTGCCGGTGCGCACCATGTCCGAGAGGTTCGTGCAGTTCACGAGGAAGAACGATTGGAAAATCTGCTGGATGAAATGGCTCGCGCCCACGAGCATCACCACCTGCCATTTCGTCCAGGTGCCGATGTTGTCGGTGTGCAAATAAATCACGCCGATGAAACTCAGTTGCAAGCCGAACCACAGGAATTCCACGAGCAGCCAGAGGAGGAAATTGGATTTGAAACTCATTTCGCGCGCGACGGAATTTTTGCACAGCGCCAGGTAAATCCCCAGGTAGCGCCGGAGAAAAAATGGCGGACGCGCGGAGGGTGAGGGGATTGGTGTCTTGGATTCGTTCATGAGCGTTCGCGGTTTAACCACCCACCGCCGCGTATTTGCGAATGCCGCGACTCCATGCGAACCGCGCCAGTCCGTAAGCCGCGACGACCCACAGCGTCTGGATCACCAAACCCCGCGCCAGCGCGTTGCCGGTGATTTTCCCCATGTAAATGCTCACGGGAAAATACATTTGATACGGAAACGGGGTGAATTCGAGAAGGTGCTGCAATCCCGCCGGGAGAATATCCAGCGGAAACAAATGCCCGCTGGCGATGTATTCGAGCGCATAGAGCATGAAAATGAAGGTGGAAACTTCCAGCACCCAGAACGCCAGCATGGCCATGGCGTAGGAGGTGAAAAATTGCAGTAGCGCCGTCAGCAGCACGGACACCAGAAAGTAAGCGAGCGTGAATGGGTCGGCTGGCAGGACGAAATAGTCGCGCAGAAAGAAAATGAACAAGCCCAACGGCAGCGCGGCGACGAGCAGATAAATCAGCCGGCCCGAAAAAAACAGACAGAGCCGGTAATAAAGATAATTGATGGGTTTGACCAGGAACTGGCTGATGTTTCCGTCCTTGATGTCCGCGGCGATCTGCCAGTCGTCCTCGCTCACCCCCGTCAGCACATCCACCAACGTCACGATGAGGTAATACGAGGTCATCTGGAGCAGCGAGTAATCCGCCACGCTCGCGCCCGGCTGTTTCTCCCGATAGATCGCGCGCCACAGATAAATGGTTGCCAGCAGCGGCACAAAGCCAAAGACGATGCGAAACAGAAAGTTGACCCGGTAGGCCAGGTTGTTCTGAATGCCGATATTGATGACGTGCCAGTATTTTTTCACAATCGCCCCGCGCCGCAGCCTAGCATAACGGGGTTTTAACAGAAAACAAATTGTGCCCGGCCTCGGATTTTGTTTGCGATTGGACTCCCGCGTAACTAACTTTTACGTTCTGAGCCAAGCGCGGGCCTTGGGATTGAATTTGATATTTGAAACTTTTTGAAATCTATGAGCAAAACACCGTTGACCATCGGGGAGTTGAACGCACTGGTTGTGGGCTTGAACAAGCTCGCCCGCAATCTCTGGTGGACCTGGGACCAGGAGGCGCAGGAACTTTTCCAGGAACTCTCGCCGCGAAGCTGGCAGAATCTGTATCACAATGCCGTCGCGGTGCTGCACGAAGTTTCGGATTATGAATTGCGCGTGCGGTTGCAGGACGAGGAATTTGCCTCCCGCGTGCGGCGCGTGATCCAGTCTTTTGAATCCTACCTGAACGATTCGCACACCTGGGCGCAGGAGAAGGCGCCCGGGCTGATGAAAAGTCCCGTGGCGTATTTTTCCGCCGAGTTCGGCTTTCACGAGACGCTGCCCATTGCGGCCGGCGGCCTCGGCATTCTTGCGGGCGACCACGCCAAGTCCGCGAGCGATCTCGGATTGGGCTTTGTGGGCATCAGCCTGTTTTATCGCGAGGGTTATTTCCAGCAGGCCATCAACCAGGACAACTGGCAGACGGAATATTACACCTTGCTCAACCCCAAAAATCTGCCGCTCGAACCGGTCCTCGATGCCAAAGGCGAGCAACTGGTTTGCTCGGTGGACATCACGATGAACCAGGTGTTCTTCCACGTCTGGCGCGTGAATGTGGGGCGCAATCCGGTTTATCTCCTGGATACCAACCGGCCGGAAAATCCCCAGCACTTCCGCGACCTGACTTTGCGCGTGTATGGCGGCGACAGCACCACGCGCGTCATGCAGGAGATTCTGCTCGGTATCGGCGGCGTCCGTTTGTTGCGCGCGCTCGGGGTGCAGCCCTCGGTTTACCACATGAACGAAGGTCATGCGGCGTTTCTGACGCTGGAATTGATGCGCGAAAAAATGGCCGAGGGCAAATCCACGGAAGAGGCGCTGGCCCTGACCCGCGCGCAATGTATTTTCACCACGCACACGCCGGTCGAAGCCGGACATGACCGTTTCACGCCGGAGTTGATGGATTACGCGCTGCACAAATACGCGACGCAACTCAAGTTTCCGTTCAAGGAATTACTCGGGTTGGGCCGGGTGGATGTCAAAAACGCCGGAGAACCGTTCTGCATGACGGTGCTCGCCTTGAAGGCTTCGCGCGCCGCCAACGGCGTCAGCGAGCTGCACGGCCAGGTGAGCCGTCACATGTGGCAGCCGCTTTTTCCCACGCTGCCCGTGGAAAAGGTCCCGATCGGCCACATCACCAACGGCATTCACCTCCTGGGATGGATGAAGGGGCCGGTGCGGCGTTTCTGGCGGCGCAAGCTGGCGGCGTACAATGCCGGTTTGGGCGATCAGACCTCCGGCGACACCACTCGCTTTTGGTCCGGCAACCCTGACACCAGTTGGGACAAGGCCATCAATTCGCCCGACCTCTGGAATAAACTGATGGATCCCAATTTTATTTCCGACGAGGAAATCTGGGCTTTGCGCTATAAATTGCGCCGGGAATTGATCGAGTTCGCGCGCCGCCGACTGGTGTTGCAGGTGCAACGCAACGCCCAGGCGGATTTCATTTCCTTCGATCAATTGCTCAACCCCGATGCGCTGACGATTGGGTTTGCGCGCCGCTTCGCCACATATAAACGCGCGCCGCTCATCTTCCAGCAATTGGAAAACGTCGCCAGGCTTTCCCGCGACCTGGAACGGCCCGTCCAATTTATTTTTGCCGGCAAAGCGCATCCGCGCGATGACGACGGCAAGCGCTTCATCCAGCAAATCATTCATCTCAGCAAATACAGCGACATGCAGGGGCATTTGGTGTTCATCGAAAACTATGATGTCCACGTCGCGCGCCAGATGGTTTCGGGCTGCGATGTGTGGTTGAACAATCCCCGCCGCCCGTTGGAAGCCTCCGGCACGAGCGGCATGAAAGCGGGCTGCCACGGCTGCCTGAACCTGAGCATCCTGGACGGTTGGTGGCGCGAGGGCTACGACGGCACCAACGGTTTCGCCATCGGCACCGATGCCCATTCCGAATTCATCGAAGTGCAGGACAAGGAGGACAGCGCCAATCTGTACCAGACCTTGACCGAGCAGGTCATTCCGACCTTCTTCGACCGCGACGCGCAGGGCTTGCCGCGCAAATGGATTCATACGATCCGCCGCGCCATGACCACGCTGGTGCCCCAGTACAGCACCCGCCGCATGGTAAAGGAATACACGGAGAAATATTATTTGGCTAAATAAAAGGCTTGTTTATTGGGAAATCAGGCACTCTGGAAAGGATTCCCATTCCCTTTTTCTTCCTGATTTCTTGATTTCCTATTATTATATTCCGAGCAAGTTTTCCTCCTTTCCACATTACCCAATTGAGTTAAGTTGCCTCGTTGTGACCGACATCAAATCCCATGGCGCCGAGGAATTGCAGGCTCGTTTTGCGGGCTGGCAGCAACCGGTGTATCGCGTCTCACAACTGCTGGAATGGCTTTACATTCACCGCGTCACAAGCTGGGACGCCATGACCAATCTGCCCAAGAGCCTGCGCGATCTTATGCGCAAGGAATTTTCGCTGCAAACCCTCGAACTGGTGCGCAAACAAGGCGCGCGCGACACCACGCAAAAATTTCTCTGGCGCTTGAGCGACCACGCGTTGATCGAAAGCGTTTTGATCCCGGCGAACCCCGCGCTTTACGGCGAGGCGAGCGATCGGCACACGCTTTGCGTTTCCACGCAGGTCGGCTGCGCCTATGGCTGCAAATTTTGCGCGAGCGGATTGGAAGGCTGGAAACGCAATTTGAACGTCGAGGAAATTGTCGAGCAAGTCCTCGCCACCGAACGATGGGCGGCGGAGGAATTCAAAGTTGAAAGTTCAAAGCCCAAAGTCGGGGACACGCAACACGCCACACGCAACACGCAGCCTCCGGCAGAACGTTTGGTCAACAATCTCGTCATCATGGGCATGGGCGAACCGCTCGCCAATTACGACCATCTGCTTGCGGCCCTCAAAATTCTCAACGCGCCGTGGGGTGGGGGAATTGGGGCGCGCAAGATTACCATTTCCACCAGCGGCTTGGTGCCGCAAATCCGCAGACTGGCGGATGAGCCGTTGCAATTTCGCCTCGCCATTTCCCTGCACGGCGCGACCGATGAGACGCGCAACAAAATCATGCCCGTGAATCGCAAATATCCTTTGGCTGAACTCGCCGCCGCCTGTGAGTACTACCAGCAGAAGAAGGAGCGCATGATCACGCTGGAATATATTTTGATCGCCGGCGTCAACGACGGCCTCGATCAAACCAAACCGCTGGCCGAACTTGCCCACCGGCTGCGCGCCAAGGTGAATCTCATTCCCTACAACAAAGTCGAGGACTTGAAATGGGAGCGCCCGACCGAAGCGGTGCAGGAAGCATTTCTCGCCGCGCTGGAAAAGCGGGATGTGACGGCGACCTTGCGCCGCGAAAAAGGCCACGACATTGACGCCGCCTGCGGACAGTTGCGGTTGAAGACCGAACGGGAATTGGCGGCGAAGGGTTAAGGAAAGCTCCAAGCGTCCAAGCTCCAACATCCAGAGAAGCACCAAGCTCACAACCTCCAAAACTCCAGGAGCGTTCCTAATTGGAAATTGGTGTTTGGATATTCTCTGGAGCTTGGATGTTGGAGCTTGGAGCTTTTCTAAACACAGTTTGAAAACTTTAGCGCATGAACTATCCTGTCCGCGTGATTGCTTTGATTGATTACGGTTCCGGCAACTTGCGCAGCGCGCAGAAGGCGCTTTTGAAAGTCGGCGCGGAGGTTCGCGTGGTGACGCGGCCCGAGGAATTGGATGACGCGCAAGCCGTGGTATTGCCGGGAGTGGGTGCGTTCGACGATTGTCTCCACGCGCTCCAGCGCCAGGAAATGCTGGAGGCCTCAAGGAAATTCATCCAATCCGGACGCCCGTTCCTGGGGATATGCGTCGGTTATCAAGCGTTGTTCGAGAAAAGCGAAGAATTCAACAGTTGCGCCGCCGGCATGGGAATTTTCCAAGGAAAGGTTGTGCGCTTCACCGAGCAGCCCGGATTGAAAATTCCGCAAATCGGCTGGAATCAAATCGAAGTGACGCAGCCGGAGTGTCCACTGTTCAATGGCATCGCCTCGGGCAGCTACGTTTATTTCGTGCATAGTTTTTTCCCGCAACCGGTGGATGCCGCCATCGTCGCCACGCGCACCACGCACGGCCAGACCTTCGCGTCCGCCGTATGCCGCGAAAATGTTTATGCCACCCAGTTTCATCCGGAGAAAAGCCAAGCCGTCGGCTTGCGGCTGCTCAAGAATTTTGTAGATCTTGTCTGAGATCGCACCGTTGCATAACCGAACGCCCCCAGATTTAATATAGGGTGTTTACCCCATGGAAATGCCCTTGTGATGACCTAATTCATCAGCTATATTTTTTCCATCATTAACGAAAGGCTGCTTGGTCGCTAATTCATTAATGGTCAGATAAACTCTAAATATTGGAACACTTATGGCATACGAACTACCTCCGCTTCCCTACCCGAAAGACGCGCTCGAACCTTACATTGACGCGCTCACGATGGAAATCCATCACGACAAACACCACAACGCCTACGTCACTAACCTCAACAAGGCGATTGCCGGCAAACCCGATCTCGAAAGCAAAACCATTGAAGCGCTCGTCAGCAACCTGGACGCCGTCCCCGCTGATATTCGCGGAACGGTGCGCAACAACGGCGGCGGCCATTTGAACCATTCGCTGTTCTGGAAATGGCTCGGGCCGAAAGCCGGCGGCGCGCCCACCGGCAAACTCGCCGACGACATCAAGTCCGCATTCGGCAGCTTCGATGCCTTCAAGGAAAAGTTTGAAGCCGGCGGCGTCGGGCGTTTCGGCAGCGGCTGGGTCTGGCTCGTTCAACATGGCGGCAAACTCGAAATCGTTTCCACGCCCAACCAGGATAATCCCATCATGGGCAAGGCCATTGCGGGTTGCGAAGGCAAGCCGATTCTTGGCTGCGATGTCTGGGAGCACGCGTATTATTTGAAATACCAGAACAAGCGCCCCGATTATCTGAAGGCGTTCTGGAACGTGGTGAACTGGACTGAAGTCGCCAAGCATTACTGAGCGCGAGCGAAAAAATTTCGGATTTATACCTGTCCCGGGGAGCGCACGCGCCCTCGCGTGCTCTTTCGGGCGCCCTCGCCCAAAAGAATTCTTGTGGGGCGTAGGATAAAAAGAACGCTTACTTATGGGTTCAGCGGATGTTTCATACCTGTTCGCAATAGCAATCGGTAGATTCATCCGACGCTATTCTTCTCCCTCGCCCCTCGGAGGGGAGTGGGTTGGAGGTGAGAATTCCCCGAATGATTTCGCGCATAGATGCCCTGAAACCGCGATCTCTTCTCCCTCTCCGCTCCCTCCGAGGGCGGGGACCACGGAGCGCGAAGCGCTGGAGGTAGGCTGGGCATCTGACTGGTGGTGGACTTGGGAAGCCATTGGGTTTGGGTGAGGTGAGGGTGCGGTTCATCGGGAGAGGTGGCTTTAACAAATATAGGGATTACCACTGGGCAGTGGTTTCAGATGCGGTCGGCGAGGGCGCCGACTGCTGCACGCGAGGGCGCGTGCGCTCCCCGGGAAAATTGAATTTCAGACTTCGATCTCCTCGTAAATGCTTTTCACGATTTCCACGCCGTGAAGGGCTTCCAGTCTTTTCACGATGAAATGTCCGCGCGCCATGTCCTGAAAATGATCAATGAACAGCACATTGATCAACCCGCCGCCGGCCGCGCCGATGACCGGCACAGCCTTGGCCGCGATCTCTTCAGAAACCATCACGCCAAAACGCGAGGCGATGGCGTTGATTAAGCGGATGATCACCGGCGCGGTCGCGTCCACGCTGCCCTTTTGCGTCAGATACACGGCGGCGTCCGAGACGGTCTTGGTCAATGCGGCGCGCGTGATCCAGTAGGCGCTGTCGGCGGCGTTGTCGCTGGTGCTGCGGCTGCCAAGCGCAAACACTTCCAGGCATTCCAACCGCGTTTTCATCAGCGAAATATTATGCCCTTCGCTCCGCGCAATGTCCGCGATGGAACGCAGCATGATCGCCGTGGAGACGGGGAGTTCAACGGGCAGCGCCGCAAGTCCAAACGCGCCGCCGATGCCGCCGGAAGTGCCGATGAGCACCTTGTGGAGAAATTCCCGCGACTTGCGCGGGCGTCGGCTGCCGAGGCTGGCGACCGCGAGGCGCAGCGCCTTTAAAAGCGCCGTCTTGGCCGCTTGGTTCACCTTGTTTGACCAACCGCTCGGCAGCAGCGCGAAACCTTTTTCCACCGGCGAGCCGAGCAAGTTGGCGATGCGGATGGTGAAGCCGGGATTTTCGAGCAGCGATTTCGCCAGCTCCAAATCCTTCAACTCGGCGCGGGTCAGGGAATGAATGATCGGCGGTTTGTGCAAAGTTAATCCTGAGTAGGAGACGAGGTGACGAGACTCTGATTGTTCCGTTTCCGGGGGAGAAGTTAGAGTCTCCTCACGTCGTCTCCTACATATTTTCATATGACAATGACGATGTCGCGTTTACGGCTTCGGTTTCATCTGGGGAAAAAGGATGACGTCGCGGATGCTTTCCTGGCCGAGGAGCATCATGCACAAACGGTCAATGCCCATGCCCATGCCGCCGGCGGGCGGCATGCCGTGTTCGAGGGCGACCAGAAAATCCTCGTCGAGCTTTTGTTGTTCGCCGCCAGCTTGATGTTCCAGGGTGTTCCGTTGCGCGATGGGGTCGTTTTGCTCGGTATATGCGGGAGCGATTTCCTGGCCGTTGATGCAGCATTCAAAAACTTCCACGGTGGTCGGATCTTCCGGGGATAATTTGGCGAGCGGGACGAGTTCTTTCGGCAGGTGCGTCACGAATGTCGGTTGAATCAAAGTTGGCTCGATGAGTTTTTCAAAGACCGCGCCGGTGACTTCAAAATCTTCGTATTCCTTGCCAATTTCTGCGCCGAGGGATGAGGCGCGTTCCCTGCGCGCTTGCGGTGTGATCTCGAACCAATCGGCTCCGGCCTTTTCACGGACGAGGTCTTTATATTTTGCGCGACGCCAATTCGGCGTGAGGTCAATCGTCTTGACGACTTTGCCATCAGCATCCTTATGCTCGATGACAAGAGTCCCAAGCGTAGTTTGCGCGACATGGCAAACCATGGATTGCACCAACTCCATCATCGTCTCGTAATCGGCGTAAGCCTGGTACGCTTCGAGCATGGTGAATTCGGGGTTGTGTTTGCGCGAGAGGCCTTCGTTGCGGAAGTTTTTGCCAATCTCGAAAATCTTGTCTATGCCGCCGACGAGCAGGCGCTTGTGGTAAAGCTCGATCGCGATGCGCAGATAAAAATTGCAGTTGAGCGCGTTATGATGCGTCACGAACGGCGCAGCCGCCGCGCCGCCCGGAATGTTCTGCATCAAGGGCGTTTCGACTTCCACGTAACCGCGCGAGTGAAAGAAATTCCGAATCTCGCGCACAATGGCGCTGCGCAACAGGAAAGTTTTCTTGACCTCATCGTTGGCCATGAGGTCGAGGTAGCGCTGGCGATAACGGATTTCCGTGTCCACCAGGCCATGCCATTTTTCGGGTGGGGGACGCAGGGCTTTGGCGAGAATCACGAAACTGGCAAGCTTGACAGAAACTTCGCCGGTCTTGGTGGTGAACATCGCGCCGCGCGCGCCGATGAAATCGCCCATGTCGAGGTTCTTGAAAATATCGAACTGGTCGTCGCCGAGCGCTTGTTTCTGCGCGTAAATCTGGATGCGACCGCTCTGGTCCTTGATGTCAATGAAGATGCTCTTGCCCATTTCGCGATGGGCGGTGATGCGGCCGGCCAGGGCGACTTCGCGGTGCTCGACGTAATTCGAGCGCGCGTGGTCGCAGGTTTCCGTGGGGGAAAATTTGTTGGCGAACGGGTCAATGCCCCGGGCGCGGAGCGCGGCGAGCTTGGCCTTGCGCTGGTCAATCAAAGAATTCGTATCGTCCATATTGTAATGTAACCACAAATGAAACACCGATGGAACCCGGATGTCCAAGAATTTGTGCTGGCGGAGCGAAGGGGTCGCACCTTGACATACGCACCAACCGCAAATCTTCTCCCTCGCCCCGCGAGGAACGAGCGGGGAGAGGGGCAACTCTAAAACTGCACAAATAGGATACGATCACCCCTCTCCCTAACCCTCCCCATTCGTGCCTCATGGGGCGAGGGAACCAGACTGCAACATCCGTTGGTGCGGGGGTCAAGTTGCGCCCGATCCATGTCGGCGCGGCTCTTACGATTCCTGGTAGGGAAGGCGCGCTGCGCCTTCACCGTCGCCGAGCGAAGCGTCAGGCGACGGAACCAGAATGTTGGAGATGCGCTCATCATTGGCAATTCCTTCCGCCCTCCATGACGCGGACGGGGAAATCGCAGCGCGATTACCTGCCAAAATAAACAACGGTGGCGAAGCAGTCCCGGATTCGGTTCTAAAATCATTTTTTCCGCTCAAGCGAAATTAAGCGAATTTATCCGAATTTAAGCGGTACCAAGCGGTGCGGCCTTTGTGGTGCAATGGGTTACGCGGGAGGTAAATTCGGGGTTTTTGGCGAAATTCTGGGTTTTGCGAAGGTACAGAATCCGTCGGCCCGGCAATATCTGCCAGTGGCTCAAAAACGGCGTCGGCGTCCGTTTGGAATTCAAACGGCGCAGCCTTTATCCCGATTGGGATTTCAAGGAACTCGCTCCTTCTAACAGCATCAAAGATAGCATCGCACGACGGTTTGACAAGCAAGCTTTAAGAAATTCCGTATCAAATTTTGGGTGCGGATTGCCAGGAGTCCCTCGGTGTCCAGGCTCTATCCGGAACAATGCAATTATAAACCACGGATGGACACGAATTGACACGGATAGGAAAGTGAAAAATAGAATTTCCGAATTTTCCTCGAGCAGCATGCGATAGCGACCCGTTTTCCAGCAGCCTAAACGCCACTTTTGCAAAACTGAATCCGTGTTCATCCGTGTCCATCCGTGGTTGAATGAAATCCTTACGCAGCAATTCTCATTTTGGTTTCAATTGGTCCGGCGGACAGGAGCGTGAGAGTCGTCAGCGGGGTTTGCTGGCTCGCGTCACCGAAATGTCACCTTTGTCACACAATTGTAACTTGTACTTT
>Ga0182013_10001687_pt1 | contig 29832 bp, 25 predicted proteins | sample 612S2MmetaG_FD_120487 | JGI IMG/M metagenome (GOLD analysis project Ga0182013, IMG submission 120487) | Permafrost microbial communities from Stordalen Mire, Sweden - 612S2M metaG | ecosystem: Environmental > Terrestrial > Soil > Wetlands > Permafrost | place: Sweden: Stordalen | collected... | reverse complement strand
TCGTTGTCATTTAGAGTAAAATCCAATAATCACTTGACCTCTGACTGGTGGGCGCTGAGGGACTCGAACCCCCGACCTGCTGAGTGTAAATCAGCTGCTCTAACCAACTGAGCTAAGCGCCCGCGAAGAGAAAGTCTAGTTGGTGCTGACTTTGGGGCTTATCGGCGAACTTCAATTCACATGACTTCATAGAACTGTCGCACCCACTCGGGTGGGATCACTCCCGCCACCTCCAATGCTGCGACCTCGTTTTCAAATCTTGATCGCAGGAAATCGGCCATCCGACCCTTTGACGACAAACCACTTCACCATGGGACGATGTCGGCAAATATTGGTGTTTGCGTCATCGAACCCTCATCGCTCAGGGCAGCTTCTTGACTTCAAAGTCGCAGACCACAAAAATAGGCAATGATGCGAGCGTGGGCAGAAAAGCGTTTGAGGACCGACCAGAGAATATGGCGAGCACGCAAGAGTTCCTGCGGTCCCTTCTGAGTGTCGAAGTGGGGTCGCTCTTGCAGTTCGACCCACTTGCGCGACAAGGTCGCGATCCCGAGGGCGTACATCAGCTTCGAGTCTGTGCTCGACGCTTGCGTTCAGAGTTGCGCGTCGTTGCACCGGCGATGAAGTCGCGACCTCTGTCACGGCTCGAGGATGAACTGCAGTGGGTCGGTCGAGTTCTCGGCCAGCAGCGCGATTTGGATGTCCTCCTAGAACTACTGCGATCCGTCAACGATAAAATCTCCCCATCCCTTGATGCTGCAATCTTTCTACGCCTAAAGAAGCGGCGAGCATCGATAAGCCGCGAGGTAGTTGAACTGCTCGACTCCGAGAGATATCGCCGGCTCGTAAGAACGCTTGCCGACGCGGTGATCCGTCCGCCCCTTCGAACGGACTCGACCGGGCCGGCAGTAGAAATTCTGCTGCCGCAGTTGAACAAGACCCTGTCCAAGCTGTTCCAGTCCGTCGACGACTTGGGCCCAGATCCAACGAACCTGGAACTTCATCGGATCCGGATCATGGCGAAGCAAGGTCGCTACAGCGCAGAGGTCGCCGGCTTGATCCTCGGCGACGCTGCCAAGAGCACCGGCAAATCACTCGAGCAGGTGCAATCTGTTCTGGGAGAACTCCACGACCGCTGCGTGGCTATTGAGTATCTCGAAGAATATTCGGTCTTGTACGAAGAGGGTGACGCCGCAGGGGGAAGGCGGGCAATCTCCCTCGCGACCCGACGGATGACTGACTCCATCGAGGAACTGAAGACCAAGTGGCGCGAGCCCCTTGAGCGTGCGCGACTCCTGAGTGGTCCGCTCATGCACCGAGAGAACGAATTAAATGGTTCCGGCACTCAGCATGAAGTCCAGTAGTTGTTGCGTGGCGCAGAAGACGGGCCGGCGTAACTGGCTTGCCGACGTCTCCAACTCTTCACCTCGGTAATCACTCGACACCGCTCCCGCCTCTCGAACAACGAGAAGGCCCGCCAAGTAGTCCCAGGGATTCAAGGTCGACTGCTGCGCCACCGCGTACACGTCAAGCGAACCGTCGGCGACGAGGCATATCTCCAAACTCGCCGCACCGAGTGATCGCATCTGAGCCCAGCCCAAGTGACGCGATGGAAGGCCCGAGAAACTCATGATTGACTTTCCGACCTCGCTCTGACCGCTGGGGTGGATGATGGCGCCGTCACGGGTCGCACCGCCACCCTTCTCGGCCTCGAAGACGGTGCCCGTTGCCTGGTTCATCACGAGCCCGGCCACGAGCTCATCATCGCGCATCACCGCCAGACTGGTCGCAAAAAACGGAACCCCGTGATCGCAGTTGGTCGAACCATCGATTGGGTCCACGACCACCGTGAACTCCCCGTCTCCGCTAGTCCCCGACTCTTCACTCACCACCCGAAACCCGGCCCCGCCCAGGATTCGAAGCGCGACCTCGTCGGCCGCAAGATCCAGATGGTATTGGGTTTCCCTCAGTCCCGAAAAACCACGTCCGCGGTGAGTTTTGACGGCTTCGCCGATCTCAACAGCGCACTCTCGAAGGGGGATGAAGATCGAGTCGGTCACCTAATCACGGTAGTTGCATTGGGGCTAACCTAGAAGGTAATGGCCGCCATAGATGTAGCTGGTTTCGTTGCAGACCTGAAAGACCACGCGGTAACTCACGGTTTTCATGTGCACGATGAACGGCACTTTGTTGAAACTTACTCACTTCGCCAAGCCTGGGAAGTTGACCTGCACCCCGAAGATGGCTGCGGCGGTCCGATTGACTTACACATCGAGCTCGACGTGGACCCGCGCACGTTGCTGGCCTTCGAAGACGCGGTGCTCGGCTTACCCGACGAGGTTGATCCACCCGACGAGTTTCACTTTCCATTGGTGCTGACGTGGACGCTGCCGCCCATGCCCCACGGCCCAGACCTGCTGCGCCTCGCGATCGATCTTGCGCCAATTGGCGGGATTGAGATGCCGCTCGAGGTGACCGCGACAGACTCGTTCGCTTCGCCCACCGAAGGCAGCGAACGACGTATCTCAATTGTGGCTCGGCGGGCGATTTCGCTCAGTCAAGTGGCGCGAGGTGAAGACCCGCTCTGTGACGTCTTTGAACGCGGACGCAGCGTCAGCGACTTCTTGTTGCAGGCCGCCGACTCGTGGCTCGGTTAACTCGCGCGCTCGTCGTCGCCGCCTCACTGTTGGTCGCGAGTTTGATGCTGAGTTCGTGCGGCGTGGGCGCGGCGGTCGCTGATGCGCGCACGTCATGCGTCTTTGTCCACAAGGCCCTCGAGCTGCAGGCCCGAAGCGAGACGCCGGGCCTCTCGTCTGGCGATCAGGCAACGCTTCAAGCCAACGCCCTCAGCGAACTCTTGAAGGGGACCCAGCCCGCGGCGAACGCGACCTCCAGCGACGGCAGTTGGAACCCCCTGGAAACGACCATCAATGAAGCCGAACGGGTTCCCCTGCAGAATCTGGTGCCGGCCTTGACGCGACTCTGTCACGTCGCCGACTCGACGTCGCCTTACCTCTAGGGGGTTACTGGGGGAAGCGCTCGTAGAGCCAGGCGAGTGAGTTCTCATCGAGCATGGCATCTTCCCACCCACGAAGTTGGTCTTCGAGCCCCGCGAGCGACGGCACTTTGCCAATCACCACGACCGTAAGGTCGTTGATCATCTCGTCGGACACCAGGAAGTCACCGAAGATGTCCTCGTTGACTATGGCTTCGGGCTCGACCATCAAGTAGAGCTCGCCGGTCGCTTCAACCCAGGACAACTCGTATTCATTGTCCGAGGCATCGGTCCACTCCGAACCAAATTCAAACTCTGCACTTTCGCGACGAGCTTCGTTCTGTTCATAAAAGGCTTCGATGTCCATCCCACAAGACTACGTCGCCGGTATGTGCGTTGTGAAGTGCGCGCCAAGGGGCACGCTGACAGTCATGAGAAAAGGACCGAGGTGGTGCGTCGCGTGGGTAGCCGTCCTGTGCGGGAGTCGCCCTGTACTGGGCTCCATGACAACCAGAACAGATCTATTAGGACAGTTGCGGCGTGAGTGGGAGCGAGTGGGGCGTACGAGGGAGTCCAGGGACGCCCTGGAGATTCTTTGTCAACGACACCCCTCGTTGGGCCTCGAATCCCTGAGCGACCTTTGCGACGTCGTGGACATACTCGAAACTGGAGGAGGCAGGGCAGTCCTCGAACGAGCGGAAATCGTTCGGGCTCTGCTCGAGCAGGCGACGAATCCAATGCTGCATCGCACGCTGTTACAAACAATGATCCCGGGCATTGTGAGCGTGTGTCGCCAACTGCGTTTCGGTGACGGCATCATCAGGGATCCGAGCGAGACCCTCGCGATGGCGTTGGGCCTGGCGAGCGAGTTGCTCGTGGACTGGGCGGGCCAGTCGCGCCAGTACGCAGCGCCGGACATCCTCTCGGCGCTGCGGGGTCGGCTGCGGCGTTGGCTACTCAAGGAGAAGGCCGCCCTCTGCGCGGTCTCGTACTTCGAACAGGGCGACGAACCAGCGGTTGAGGACTCTCCCCTGCTCACGCGACTCGCCAGCCTTCGTGGCAGCCAGTACGACCGTCTGGCTCGCCTGACCTACGCACGGGTGTTCGAGGGAAGATCACTTCGCGAGCTCGCGTCCGAAGACTGCTCGGCTCCGGGATCGTTGCAAGCAGAGCTTCAGCACTTCGCAGTACGCCATCTGATTTAAACGACCCAGAGGACTTCGCCCCGTGAATAGCAATTTTTCATTAATACCCCTAACCTGCGAGAACCATGGTGAGCCACCGCTATTCCTTTCGAAGTGCCCACCTCGTGATGTGGTCGAGCCCCCTGCTCCTGCTGGTGCTGGTCTTCACCCTCACGAATTCGACCAAGGCCCCGGCGAGTATCGCGGCAATCAACCACCATTCGACGACGCGCAGTTCAACGGTGGGCGCACCGACGACGAGCGCCCCAGCACCGACGACGAGCACCCCAGCACCGACGACGAGCACGGTGACCAGGAGCACGGTGACCAGGAGCACGGTGACCAGGAGCATCGCGAAGACGAGCGAAGCCAACGCCGCGCCCTACAGCAAAGTGACAAGTTCGACCGTGAGGTCAGTCGCGCTCGCGCCCAGCGCGAACGTCTCGAGCGGCGCGCTCGAGGGAAGTCTCAATCACGCGTTTCCGACCGCCGACGTGCCACTGCAGGGACCGGGTTCGTGGACCCTCACGACGAGCGCGAAGGTGCGGAGTCTGCTCGAGTGCAAGACGCTGAGCGCAACCATCGTCACGCGCGTCATCATCAAGAACAACCAGAGTTGCCAACTCGAAATCACCTCAATCGGTCCAGAGGTGTCGCAAACGTGGCAACTTACTCCGACTCCGTAAAGCGGTTTTCCACGGGACCCCTTCACGGGACCGCGCTCGCCCTTTACTTCGTTCTCCTCCCCTACGTGGTCGTTACGAAGTGGGCTCTCACTCAACACGAAGCGAACGGCACGCTCATCCGGGTCCTGCTCGTCGCCCTCGGAATATTCTGGCTGGCCTTCCTCTTTCAGGTCGGGCACAACATCATTCGGCTTCGAAAGGGCGACGGGCTCGCGAGCGGTGGAACTGCATGGCTTGCCGGACTCGTCGTGGCGGTCCTCCCCTTCCTGATTCCCGCCTCGGCCTCGGCGGCGCCCCCCAGCCTTCATACCCAGCCGGCGGTCAGCGCCAAGGCATCGGACTCGCCCTGGCTGCGCCAAGGCTACGGGGTCACCCCGAAGAACTCGAAAACTCCGAATCATCACGCCGCGCCTGCGCCGGTGCCGCTCTCAACCTTCGGTGCGGTGCCCATGGCGTTGATGGCCAAGCGCCGACATGACTTGCTTCGCCAACAACAGTTCGATCATTCGGATGATCAGATCGATGACGTCATCGAGCTGTTGCGGGCCTACAACCCCGCACTCGTCGCCCGTATCCGCTTCCTGATCGGCATCGAGCGATGCGGCGTCGTGCACGTGCCAAGCGACATCGAACACGGCGAGCTGTCCCACGACACCGATCCGCTGGTGGCCTGCGCGTTGGCGCAAGACGACAAGGGCCTCTTCGTCGCCTTTTCCCGCGAGGGCGGTCAACTCGCCATCGAAGCCAGTTGGAGCAGTGATGACGTCACCGCGTCGATGGTGGCGATGCACGAGGGACGACTCGTCTTCGCCGCCAATGAGACGGAGTTGCTGCGGGCGTTAGCGACCCGTGTGCTTCGAAACACCATGGTGGTGTACCTCGGGGCGGCGCACGATCTCGACGACGAACTACGCGCATGTTGCGTGACGCTCAGCCCGATTATCCGCGCCGATCCGGTGGCGCAGTTCGACTTCTCGAGGGTGTCCGCCCACCCAGACGCGCCAACAATCACCCCGACGGGCGACGTACGAGTTGAATTGCTCCGAGCTGACCCTCAGGTCAACGGACTCAGCGAGCCGTTCACGCCAACCCTGCGTCGGCGCTGCATCGAAATGGTGGCGTACCTCGCCCTTCATCGGGGCGAACCAGTCACCGGCGACCGCCTACGGTCGCGGGTGCTCAGCCACGCCGACGTCGAAGCCTCGAACCGAACGCTCGCTAATACCGCGAGCGCGGTGAGGCGGAGCTTGGGCGTGAATGCCAAAGGACCCCGGCTTCATCCCGTGACATCATCGGGTCTTTACGCCACGCACGGCGTGACGAGCGACGTGGAAACCTTCCACACGCTCGTGTCGAGGGCTCGCGGCCTTTCCGTTGGGGAGGCGGCGCCGCTGGTGCACGAAGCTCTTCAGCTCGTGCACGGTGAGCCCTTGGCGAGCGCCCTACGAGGCTTCGAATGGTTCCTCGCCGAAGGGCACAACGCCAGCCTCCAAAGGGATGGAGAGTGGGCCGCTCTCGTGCTGCACCACGACGCGATGAGCCAGGAGAACTACGAACTGGCGTTTTGGTCGCTTCAGCAGGGGCTTCTGGTCGATCCCTACAGTGACGTCCTGCTCGAGGCCCTGGCTCGAGTGCCCCGCCTACGCCAGTTTGGCGGCGATCGAACCAGCGGTTCGAAGGACGAGACCGTCGGCTCCGGCGGCGCTGTAGTGGTGGGATGGTCGTTCAATGGCCTCGGTAATCAAATCAGCCAGTAACCGAGAAAAGGCGAGGGGCGGCTCGACGAACAGATGCTTCGAGAGCGACCCGGGAATCGTGTTGATCTCGTTGACGTAGAGCTCTGTCTCGTTGGCGAGAAAGTCGATGCGGGCGACGCCGCGAACCGACGCCAACCCGGCAATGGTTCGCGCACACGATTCGATTGTTTCAGTCTGTCCGGCGGGAAGCACCGCGGGTAGTTCGCGTGGCGCCGACACCATCCCCTCTCCACCAACGTATTTGTCGCGATAGTCAAGAATCTCCGCGGCGCCGGAACGGCGGATGGGCTTTTCAATCGAGGACAGCGACAACGTCGGGTACGTGCGCAGGGCAATCTGCAGGTCAGTCAGATCGTGGCGATACGGCTCGACGACACAACCGCGCGACATATGGACGTTGACGTTCAATCGAGCCTTGGCCGTCGCGAGGTCCGCCACGACATCGATCCCAATTGACGATCCACCGAAGCGAGGCTTCAAGATATACGGCCCGGCGAAGGGCAGCGACGTGGTCTCACTCGTGAGCAGCGATCGGGGCAGGGTTGGAAGCCCAGCGTTCGCGATGAGCGCGCCGAAGGCCCACTTGTCCATGCCCAGAGCCGCTCCGGCCAGGCTCGGCCCGCTGTAGTTGATGCCGGCGAGGTCAAGTGCCGCCTGCAGCGATCCGTCTTCACCGGGTCCACCATGCGTGCAGAGCACCAAAGCCTCAAGGTCGCTGCGGCGGTCCTTGCCCATGCGCCCACCAACTGAGAAGAATCCGCCCTGGTCACCAACGCGCAGACTCAGCTCACTCGATCCCTTCGGCAGTCCCTCGAGAAACGACTCCGCTTCGGCGTCACCGGGCACACTGAAGAACGATCCAGTCTTGGTCCAGTAGATGCCGAGTGGCTCCTTGGTGGTCCTCTGCAGTTCCCGCAGCGCCAACAAGCCCGTCAGGATAGAAATATCATGCTCGGGAGTCGGTCCCCCGAAGAGCACTCCAATAGTCACCGAACACCTCGTAACAACGTCATCAGGAAATCAAGGGTAGTGGTCGGGAAGGTCATTGAGGTACAACACCCCATCACCCGCTACCAGGGACGACTTCACCCAGGTCACTGCCTGGTCTCGGGTATCGAAGCGGCGAATCGCTCTTTCGTATCCAATTTGCAGGGGTTTTGCGTTCGTGCGCCCGACTACAACAAGTTCCGCGCCATACGCGGCGACCTTCTGGGCGAGCGAAATATTCTCTCCGTACTGGTCACGCCCGAGTTCGATGAGGCCCGGCGTTACGACCACGCGCCGCCCGGTGAGCGGCAACGACATCAGCAGCGCGAGTGCCGAGCCCGAACTCGCCGGATTGGCATTGAAGGTGTCGTCAATCACCACTACTCCCGACGCGGCCGTCACCACGTTGGAACGATTGGCCACTGTCGCCACGCGCGTCAGCCGTGACGCAATCTCATTCACATCAACTCCGAGTTCTACGGCGGTCGCAATCGAGCACGCCAGATTTGTTCGCTGCACGCCGGGTAGCGAGCGCACACTCGCCACTTGCGTGCCGTCAACGAGCACCGTCCACTCGCCTTCGACATCGCGAACTTGCACTGAAGCCGATTGGTTCTTCGAACCGGCGGTTCGAACGCGTTTGCCGCTAGCTTCGAGGCGTTCGGGCCAGCGAGCGAGCCGCGAATCGTCAATGTTGAGCACGACGATGCTCGCCCTCTCCGTGATTTCGAACTTGGCCTTTTCGATGACGTCGAGCGACTTCATGCGTTCAAGATGCACTGGCCCGATGGCGGTGACGACGGCGATCTCTGGAGGGCACCACTCGCACAGCTCGCCAATCTCGCCCGGTCCGTAGGTGCCCATCTCGGCAATAAAGATCCGGGTGCCGTCAGCGAGATTCTCGTTGATGGCGCGAGAAAGACCGGCTCGATTGTTAAAGCTGCGCGGTGATGCGACGACGCCGTCGTTCCCCCCCAAGAGATCCGCCAGGTGGTTCTTGGTCGACGTCTTGCCGTAGGAACCGGTGATCGCCACGATGCGCGGCCGCACGCGGTGAAGCCGTGCCACCGCTTGGTCGACAAAACGCTGCGACCGGCGGTGTTCGTAGGGGGCGAGCACTCGTGCGCCAAGGTCCAGCAAGACCGGCACCGCCCAGACCATGGCGACCGCCAGCAGCCACGGACGCTTGGTAAACGCTCCGCCCACGACAATGAGAAGAGCGACCACCGTCGTCACGACGAAGACCGTCGTGAGCCGACGAGTCCACTGGAGCCTGCTGGTCCGTCCCTTCACCGAGAGACCCTGGGGGCAGAAGAGGCCGTAGAGCATCGAAACAATCACCACCAGCACGTCGGCACGGAGAATCACGGTGACGACGAGCGCCAGTGTCAGCACGTGGCTCAGCGTGATGGGTCGACTTCGCCTCGTCCGCTCGGCCGACTTCGACGAGGCGACCTGGGGCGAAGACCACCGGCCGAGGAATCTGCTCATCGAGCTCGGCTCATAATGCTCTCGCTGCAAGACGCGAAGCCACCGCAGCATCTGCGTCGTGTACGCCCCAGCTAGTCCGAGCCCGAGGGCGGCATCCAGTACCACCTCTCCCGCACTCACGAGAGCGCCCCGTGCACCGTGACGACCAGTTCGTGGGGCGCCTCAGTGGGCAGCAAGTGACCGATGCCCGCGACGACTCGAAGGGTGTGGGGGCTGAGCAGTAATGCGCTCGCGCGCTCGGCGATGTCGACGGGTACCTCTTTGTCGTCGCCACCCCAGACCATGGCGACCGGCACCCGTAGTTGGCCGAGTTCTGGCTCATAACTTTCGTTCACGTTCGCCACCAGCACATCACGCATCACACCGCTTGCGTTTCGGTAATCCGTTGAACCGTGGCGCTGGCGGGCAGCTTCCATCTTCTCGTCGCTCACCAGTCGCTTCGCGTGTAGAGCGCGAACCAGCCGGTAGGCGAGCGGAGGCTTCGCACCCGGTGTTCGCCTGACGAGGGGTACCCCGGTAAGAACGACAGTCTTCACGAGCTCAGGATGAGTAGCACCAAGAACCGTCGCGATGCGCCCGCCGAAGGAGTGGCCCACGAGGACAAGCGGCTCGTCGGAAATCGCCTGGAGGGCCCCACTCAAGAGCCCGGCGTAGGTTCGCGCTCCTCCCGCGACCGTTGGAACGGGTGATGAGCCAAAGCCCGGAAGATCCAATGCCACCGATCCAATGCCCGCGGAGGCCAGCTCCGTGGCGCTGGCGAAAAAATCCTGGCCGCGGCGAGCCCAGCCGTGGAGCCACACCACCCGAATTGGGCCCTCACCATATGGCTCACCAAAGAGATTTCCGTCGCCGTAGGCACGCAGCACGTCTTTCAGGTTACCGACATGCAAACCCGCACTAGAACCACGTCACGCGGGGCCGGTAGCGTCAGGAGCACTATGACAGACCAGCTGGCCTTCTCCGACGACCTGCTCGTGGGCCTCACACCCGAGCAACGTGAAGCCGTAACGTCGCCGGCGAGGCGGCTCCTGGTGCGCGCCACCGCCGGATCGGGCAAGACGCACGTCCTCACCCTCCGGATCCAGCGCCAAATCGCCCAGAATGAGGTCGACGCGGACCAGGTCCTCGCGATGACCTTCACCCGAAGAGCCGGCGACGAACTCCGTCGGCGACTCTTTCGCGCCGGCATTCGAGATATCCGTGCGGGAACCTTTCACCGGGCCGCGTTGTCGCTCGTGAATCAGTACCGCGAAGACCACCACCTGAAGCCTCTCGTCATCGAGTCCAATCGACGAAGGCTCGTGAGCGCGCTGGCTGCCCAGCTGAAAAACAGCGGCGACCTGCGTTTGGAGGATTGGCAGCTGCCGCGACTCGAACAGGAGATCGGTTGGGCTCTCAGTCAAGGTTTTACCGGTGCGCAGTACGCGAAAAACGCCAAGAAGTTACGTCGCGATGCTCCCCTGCCCGCGACGCAGTTCGCCGACGTCCTCGATCGCTACGTCGGACTTTGCCGGAGTCGAGGCGTGCTGGACTTCGACCTTCTGCTGAGTGAAGCCATTTCGTTGCTCCGCGACGAACCGAACGTGCTCGCCTCGTTTCGCCATCGCAACAAAGCGATCTACGTCGACGAAACCCAGGACATGAACCCGCTGCAGTTCATGTTGCTGCGTCACATGGCCGGCGATGATCCCGATCTCTTCTGCGTGGGCGACCCGAATCAATCGATCTACGGGTTCAACGGCGCGAACCCGCAACTCTTGGGAGAGATAATTCGCACCTGGCCCGACACCGTGGTGCTCGACCTGACACGCAATCACCGTTCGACTGCGAACATCATTGCGGTCGCCAATACGTTGCTCGAGCAAGGCGCCCAGGGGATCATCCCGGCGAAGGACGAGGGTGACGTGCCCATGGTGCGTAGCTACAACACCGACGAGCAGGAAGCCGAGCACGTGGCGACCTGGCTCAGCGCCAAGCACCAACCGGGGAGCCCGTGGAAATCCATGGCGGTGCTCGCGCGTACCAATGCCCAACTTGAGCTCGTCGCCAGCCTCCTCGAAGCCCACGACATCCCCTGCGAGCGACGCGGGGCCGAACACTCTCCGGCGTCTGACCTTCTGACCACACCCGAGACGTGGAATCGACGGATCGACGAGGATCACAAGGACGCGGTGGCCCTCTCGACGATTCACCGAGCCAAGGGCCTCGAATTCCAGCACGTCGCCGCGATTGGCTGGTCCGAAGGCCAACTTCCGAACTACAACGCCACGACCGCGGCCCAACTCGCTGAGGAGCAGCGCCTCGCCTACGTGGCGTTGAGTCGCGCGGAGGACTCGCTCCTCATTACCTGGAGCCGGGGTCGCAACGACCCGCGCTATCCCGACCGGTCACCATCGAGATTCCTCGCGCCCATCGAAAAGGTGGTCGGTGAAATCGAGCAGCGCAACGCGCCGCTCACGGGCGAAGCCCGCAGGGCTCGCCTCGCCGCAATCCGCCTCGAACTCGAACAGGCCGTCGACGAAGGTAACGTTGCCCACTAGTGGGAACTCTGGATCTTCGAAACGAACTCATTGCCATCGTCGGGACCGACGCGGTCACCTTTTCGCCCGCGCATCACCCCGATGACCTGCACGACGAGTCGCTGCACCCCGACCACAATGAACCCTTCGCGGTGGTACGGCCGCTCAACACTCGACAGGTGAGCGACATCGCCAAGACGGCGAACTCCCATGGTGTGCCGATCACCCCGCGAGGTTCGGGCACTGGCCTGTCCGGTGCGGCGACCCCCGTGCCCGGCGGGATCGTCGTGAGCTTCTCGAGGATGAACCAACTCTTGCGATTAGACGCCAACGACCACGTGGCCGTCGTGCAGCCAGGCATCACCCTTCGCGAGTTGGGCGAGGCCCTCGCCTCGAGCGGGCTGCGTTATCCCGTGTACCCCGGCGAACTCTCAGGATCGCTCGGGGGCAACGTGAACACCAACGCCGGCGGTATGCGCGCCGTGCGTCACGGTGTCACCCGTAATCACGTGTTGGGACTGGAACTGGTCCTGATCGACGGGACGGTGGTGCGAACCGGTGGCCCCGTCGTGAAGTCATCATCGGGCTATGACCTCACACAGCTGGTCGTGGGTAGTGAGGGGACCCTCGCCATGGTGTGCGAAGTCACCCTCAAACTCTCACCCATCATGGCTCATTCGACGACCGTACTGGTCCCGTTTCGCTCGCTCGACAACGTCACGCGCATCGTGCCGAGAATCGTGGCGTCGGGTCTCGAGCCGTCAATGTTGGAGTACCTCGATGTGCTGACGATGAGCGCCATCACCAAAGCCGCCGAACTCGAACTCGGCGTCGACAGCGTCGTGGCCAGCGAAACCGCCGCCTATCTGATCATCGTGCTCGAAACCCGCACCGCGCAGCAACTCGACGATGACATCGCGGCCCTCGCCGAGTTGGTTGAGGGAGCCGGGGCGCTCGACGTCTATATCTTGCCCCCCATCGCCGGCACTCGCCTCATAGAAGCGCGCGAGCGCGCCTTTTGGGTCGGTAAGGCCGCCGGAGCAAACGAGATCATCGACATCGTGGTACCCCGCTCGAGCGTGCCCGTGTTCCTCGCCGAGGCGACCGCCATTGCCGAGCGTCACGACGCGTTCATCTCCGGTTGCGGCCACGTCGGCGACGGTAATATTCACCTCTCGGTGTTCCTGTCCGACGACGAACGAAGGGCCGCCATGCTGCTCGAGCTCTTCGCGTATGGTCTGGGCCTCGGCGGGCAGATATCGGGAGAACACGGTATTGGCCGCGACAAGCAAGCACCGTACCTCGCCCTCACCGACCCCGCGTTGATCGAGTTGCAGCGCAGAATCAAGACGGCCTTTGACCCACAGCAACTCCTCAATCCCCACCGACTGCTCGACGAACGGCCAATGCCATGAACGGTGCCCACGCTCTTCTCGCCACTCTGCGCACGAACGGGGTCACCACCTGCTTCGCGAATCCCGGCACCTCGGAAATGCACTTCGTTGCGGGACTCGACGACGTACCCGAGATGCGGGCCATCCTCTGTCTCTTCGAAGGTGTCGCCACCGGTGCCGCCGACGGATTCGCCCGCGTCACGGGCACGCCCGCGGCGACCTTGTTGCATCTCGGCCCGGGACTGGCCAATGGTTGGGCCAATCTCCACAACGCTCGACGCGCTCGCGTGCCGCTGATCAACATCGTTGGCGACCACGCGACCTACCACGCTCAATACGACGCGCCGCTCCAGAGCGACATCGCTCCGGTCGCCGCCGCGCTCAAGGGATGGCAGCGACGAACCCTGAGCCCCAACGACATCGCGCGCGATACTGCCGACGCGGTCGGGGCGTCCTATGGACCTCCGGGGCAGATCTCGACGCTGATTCTTCCCGCCGACGTGTCGTGGAGCGAGCTGGACGCCGCGCCGTCAACTTGGCCGCTCGCCACGCGGGCCCCTACGCCCGGTCCCGACGAAGCGGAGCTTCGCCGAGCCGTCATCGCCCTGCGCTCGAAGCGTTCGGCGATCTTTCTCGGCAGTTCAGCCCTCGACGCAGGACAGCTCGCGCTCGCCCAGCGCGTCGCGACGGCGACTGGTTCTTCCGTCATCACCGAAACCTTTCCTTCGATCATCGACCGGGGAGCGGGAGTCGCGAGCCCCGAACGACTGATCTACCTGAGTGAGTTCGCCATCGCCCAACTGCGCGACGTTGAAGCGGTTGTCCTGATCGGATCCATCGAGCCGGTCGGATTCTTCGCCTATCCCGATGTGGCGAGTCGACTACTCCCCGAAGGTTGTGAAGTGATCCCACTCGCCCCGCCGGGCACCAACACCGGCGACGCGCTGGCGACGCTCGTTGACGAACTCGGCGCGGAACCCCTCAGCGTTCTCGTCGGAGATCGTCCGACTGCCCCAACGGGAGCACTCACCACTCAGAGCTTCGCCGCGGCGATCGGAGCGACGCTACCCGAGGGAGTGATCGTCGCCGATGAGTCCAATACGAGTGGTGTCCATCTCTTTGGCGCCACGCAGTTCTCGCCCCCCCACCGGTGGATGACGCTCACGGGCGGCGCCATTGGCTTCGGTCTGCCCGTCGCCCTCGGCGCGGCGGTGGGCAGCGGCCGACGAATTCTCGCGCTCGAGTCCGACGGTTCGATGCTCTACACGCCCCAGGCCCTTTGGACCATGGCCCGCGAAGGACTCGACGTCACGGTCGTTGCGCTCAGCAACCGCAGTTACGCGATTCTCAACCTCGAGCGCCAGCGCGTGGGGGCAGTGTCGGAGGGCGCGACGAGCCAGCGAATGCTCGAGTTGGACGATCCCGCGATGAATCTCTGCGCCATCGCCACGGGACTGGGTGTGGAGAGCGTTCGAGTGACGACCGCGGACGAGCTCGTCGCCGCGCTGAAACGTTCGTACGCCACGCCCGGACCAATGTTTATCGAGGTGATGCTCCCCAAGGGACTCAGTTAGAGTTCGAACTCGCCAATGACTGGTGCGTGGTCCGATGGTTTCTCGCCCTTGCGGGCTTCTCGGTCGACGTAGCTCTTGGTCGACCTGGCGAGCAGAATCGGATCGACGAACAAGAGATCGATGCGCAGCCCCCAACCTCGATGAAAGGCGCCGTTGCGATAGTCCCACCACGAGTAGCAGGGCTCGTCGGGGTGAAGGGTCCGCGTGAGGTCAACCAACCCCGCCCCCTCCAGGGCGCGAAGGGCAGCGCGCTCGGGCTCGCTGACGTGCGTCGCGCCCAGAAACGCGCTCGGGTCGTAGCAGTCGAGATCAGTGGGGGCGACGTTGAAATCGCCGCCCGCCGCGAACGGCTGCGAGGTATCTCGGTGGGACACCAGATCAGCGAGCTTGGCGAGCCACTGAAGTTTGTAGGCGTAGTGCGGGTCGTCGAGGGCTCGACCGTTGGGCACGTAGCACGAGTAGACCCGCACGCCCCCGCACGTCGCTCCAATAATTCGTGCCTCTGGGTCCTCATCGCCGAATCCTCTGGTGACGTCGTCGAGGCCCACCTTGGAGAAGATGGCGACGCCATTCCACTGGCCCTGTCCGTAGTGGGCCGACTGGTAACCCAACTGCTCGAGTGGGACGAAGGGGAACTTGGCGTCGGTCTGCTTGGTCTCTTGGATCAGTACCACGTCGGGATTATTCTCCACGAGCCAGGCTTCAACGCGCGGCCAACGGGCCGTCAACGAATTGACGTTCCAGGTCGCGACCTTCACGACACGTCAGCGAGGATGAACAGCAGATCGGCCTCCGCCGCCACCTGTCCGTCTACCGTTGCTCGACCGTGTCCCTTGCCGCCGCGCGCGGAGAGTCGGCTCATCTCGCACTCGAGCACGACAGTGTCACCGGGAACCACTTGTCGACGAAAACGAGCGTGCTCGACGCCGCCGAACAGCGGCAAACGGCCGGCGTACTTGTCGTCGGCCATGACCGCCACGGCGCCGCACTGAGCGATTGACTCGAGCAGCAACACCCCTGGCGTCGTCGGGCGTCCGGGAAAGTGGCCCGGAAAGAACCATTCGTCGCCCGTGAGCGTCCACATGCCGCTGGCTCGCAGGCCCGGCTCGATGCTCAGCATCGAGTCGAGGAGGAGAAAGGGCGGGCGATGCGGAAGCCAGTGCGCGGGGTCCATTGAAAGTTCGCTCACGCCAGCGCCAACTCCGCTATTCGTCGCTCGCTGTCGACGGTAATCAACTCGAAGACCTTGTGGTCGCCGCGCTTCAAAACGTCGCGAGCCCGAGCGGGCGCGGGGTTACCGAGCGACGTGGTGGGGGCGTAGCACTCCACGTGCCTTCCTCCCCTTAGTTCCACCTGGATAATGGCCCCGTGAGACGTAAAAGCGGTCACCTCGCCCTCCACCTTGGCCCCCAGCTTGAACGAGTTCTGGAACGAAGCGAACTCCGCTTCGGGGTTGACGGGCTGGCGCCCGCGACGTAGCGCGGGAGCCGGCTCGGCGACCGCTTGTTCGACAACGGGTACCGGCACCTTCGCCGCCTTCTTCGTGGTCGCCGCCTTCACCGGCGCGGCCTTCTTCGCCGCGGCCGACTTTCTCGCGGTCTTCTTGACTGGGGCCGCCGTCGGCTTCGTCGCGATCTCTACCGCCTTGCCGACCTTCTTCGCCGCCTTCTTCGTGGTCGCCGCCGCCTTCACCGGCGCGGCCTTCTTCACGGGCGTCTTGTGCGTTTTCACCGGCGTCAACGTGGTGCCAATCGTCGGCTTCATGCCGTCCGAGAGGGTGACCGTCAACTTCTTGACAGGCCGCGACGTCTTGATGCCGCGCACCGGAATCCTCGGCGTGAACACCCAGCCGACACCCTTGACGGGTTTGCCGCCGACGAGGCGGTCCGGGTCGAAAAGCCATGGATACTCGTCGTGGAACTCCTGGAACGAGTCGTTACTGAGCACCACCGAGTTGATCCGTTGCGCGATCTTCAAAATGAATGCGTCACCGCGACCAATGGCTCCCGCGGGCGGTGTCACGATCTCACCGGCCAGTTCGGCCTCTTTGAAGCGGGCCCGCTCGCCTGGGGCGACGCGGTGCTCGAAGCTGGCGTCGACGACGACGATCACCTCGGCGGAGGGATTCTCCTCGAGAAAGGACCGGACGGCCTCGTCGAGCTGGACGAGGCTCGGTATTGTCCTTCCCTCCGTGGCGAGATTCGAGCCGTCGACGACGACGCGAAGCCGAGTCGCCTTGGCGGGACTCACCCGACCGCTCGCTGCAAGAGATCAGCCTGTTCGGCCGCGTGGACGAGACCGCTGCCGGTGGCGGGACTGGCCGACTCGGCCCTGGCGACATGGGCCACCTTCGTGTCACGCAACTGGGAGTGCATCTGCAGGTGAACAAACGGCCACGCGCCCATGTTCTCGGGTTCTTCTTGCAGCCACACGACCTCTTGAAGATTCGGGTACGAGTCCAGTATCTCCTCGATCCTCTCCACGGGCCAAGGATAGAGCTGTTCGACACGGACAACCGCCACTGAAGAGGCGCCGATGTCGTTGCGACGGGCAATGGCCTCGTGAGTGATTTTGCCCGTCGCCAGCACCACGCGGGTGACCGTGGAAACGTCGGCGATCTGATCGTCGAGCACGGTCTGGAATGAGCCCTCCTCGAACTCGCTAAGTGGCGAGCGGGTCTGGACCGCGCGAAGCATCGACTTCGGGGTGAAGACGATGAGCGGCGTGATGTGCTCGCGCAGCACCTGGCTACGGAGTAAGTGGAAGTACTGGGCCGACGAGGTGGGTTGGGCGACGCGAATGTTGTTGCGGGCGCACAGTGACAAGAAACGCTCAATGCGCCCGCTCGAGTGCTCGGGACCTTGGCCTTCGTAACCGTGGGGAAGCAGCATCACGAGGCTCGCGTGCTGACCCCACTTGTCCTCGGCGGCCACGAGGAAGTTGTCGATGATGATCTCGGCCCCGTTCACAAAGTCCCCGAACTGGGCCTCCCACGCGACCAGCGTGTTCGTCGCCTCGACCGAGTAGCCGTACTCGAAGCCGAGTGCCGCGTACTCACTCAAGAACGAGTCGCGAACCGTGAAGAACGCCGATGAGTCCAGGTTCGTGAGCGGAACGTACTGGTCACCATTTTCGTAGTCAACCAGTGCGGCGTGTCGATGGGAGAACGTGCCTCGACGCGTGTCCTGACCTACCAGTCGAACATTCGAGCCGCCCTTGACGAGCGTGCCGAGAGCCAGCGCCTCGCCCAGCGCCCAATCCACGTCCCCGGCTTCGAGCATGGCGCGGCGTTGGGCGAACTGACGCTCTAACTTCGGATGAATCGTGAAACCTTCGGGAGCTGACGTCGTGGCGGCGGCGACCTCCAGCAGAGTGGTCCGATCGACACCGGTCTCGGGAGGTGCGAGGTCAACGGGAATGTCGGCGACCGGTACGCCCTCGAGGGTCGGCACCGGCACGGTTCGCACTTCGTCCAGCACGCTCTGTAGGCGAGAGTTGAACTGGTCAAGCTGCGACTCGGCTTGTTCGATCGAGATGTCGCCTCGCCGGACCAGCGTCTCGGTGTAGACCTTTCGCACCGAGCGCATCTGGTCGATGATCTTGTACATCTGGGGCTGGGTGTAACTCGGGTCGTCGCCCTCATTATGGCCGTGGCGCCGGTAGCAGACGATGTCGAGCACTACGTCACGGTGAAAGGTCTCGCGATAGTCGTAGGCGAGGCGCGTTGCTCGCGCGCACGCCTCGGGATCGTCGCCGTTCACGTGGAAGATCGGTGCCTGAATCATCTTGGCCACGTCGGTTGGATAGAAGCTGGAGCGCGCCGACTCGGGGGCGGTGGTGAAGCCAACCTGGTTGTTGATCACGATGTGGATCGCCCCTCCCACGCGGTAGCCCGAGAGTTGCGAGAGGTTCAAGGTCTCGGCGACGACACCCTGACCCGCAAACGCCGCATCGCCGTGGATGAGGATCGGCAGGTACGGGAAGTGGTCGGCCATTTCCGACCACTGCGTGCCGTCACTCGGTCGAATGACGAGGTCTTGCTTGGCGCGCACGATTCCCTCCACCACCGGACTGACGGCTTCCAGGTGCGAGGGGTTAGAGGCCATGGACACCTCGATGGTCGCTCCACGCGGATTCTTGAAGACCCCACGCGCGCCCTTGTGGTACTTCACGTCGCCGCTTCCTTGCACGCTTTCGGGGTCCAGGTTTCCTTCGAACTCCGAGAAGATATCGCTGTAGGACTTGCCCACGATGTTCGCGAGCACGTTCAGGCGACCTCGGTGGGCCATGCCAATGACCGCTTCGCGCACGCCCTGGTCGGCGGCCACATCCAAAATCGTCTGCAGGGCGACAATCGTGGACTCACCACCTTCGAGGCCGAAACGCTTCTGGCCCACGTAGCGAGAGTGCAGAAAACGTTCGAACACCTCTGCTTCATTGAGGGCCTCGAGGACTCGGTGCTGCTCTTCGACCGTCACTGAGGGCTTCACACCCTCGACACGCTCTTGGATCCAGCGCTTTTGAGCGGGGTCCATGATGTGGCCGTACTCAATGCCAATCGTGCGACAGTAGGCGTCTCGAAGAATGCCGAGGACCTGTTCGAGGGTCGCCTCTCGCTTGCCCGCGAGGCCATTGACGACGAACGTGCGCTGCAGGTCCCAGATCGTGAGTCCGTACGTCGCCAGGTCCAGCTCAGAGTGCAGGGCCGGCGGCTCGGCACTGAGCGGATCCAGATGGGCGTTCAGGTGACCGCGGACACGATACATGTTGATGAGTTCTTGCACTCGGATCTGCTTCAAGATCCGCTCGCTGTCACCCTCGCCCGCGGCGGGATTGGTGTCCTTCGCCCACTGCGATGGCTCGTAGGGAACCCCGAGGGAGGCGAAAATTTCGTCGTAGAAGTTGTGGCCGCCCGTGAGACACTCGGCCACGTACTTTAAGAAGAGTCCCGACTCCGCGCCTTGAATAATCCGGTGGTCGTACGTGGAGGTGAGCGTCATGATCTTGCCAACGCCGAGTTCAGCCAACGCGCGCGGATCCGCCGCCTCAAAGCCGGCGGGCCAGGCGAGAGCGCCGACCCCGAAGATCGCGCCTTGCCCGGGCATGAGACGCGGCACCGATTGGACGGTTCCGAGGGTGCCGGGATTCGTCAGCGACACGGTGGCTCCGACAAAATCATCGGCGCCGAACGTGGCGTTATGGACTTTGCGAACGAGATTTTCGTACGCCAGGAGGAACTCGCGAAAGTCCATCGTGTCGGCGTCACGGATCACCGGGACCAGTAGATTTCGCGTGCCGTCGGGTCGCTGCACGTCAACAGCCAGACCGAGCCCCACGTGTTCGTGGCGACGCACGCCGGGCGTCCCCTTCGCGTCGACGGCGTCGACGAACGTGGCGTTCAATGCGGGAATCTCACGAAGTCCCTTGATGAGCGCGAAGGCAATGAAGTGGGTGAACGAAGCCTTGGCTCCGCTCGAGCGTGAGAGCGATTCGTTGAGGGCGATGCGATTGATCTCCAACAGTCGCGCCGACACCGTTCGAACGCTTGTCGCCGTCGGCACAGCCAGGCTGGCGTTCATGTTGGTAACGATTCGCGCCGCCGCCCCGCGAAGCGGCGTCGCCTCCTCGTCAATGGTTACCACGGACTTGGCTGGAACCGGGTGCGCCGTCGCACTGGCGACGACGGGGACGGTGGAGCGTTGGTAGTCCGCGAAGAACTCCTTCCAACTTGAGGACACCGAGTCGGGGTCGGCAAGAAAACGGTCGTACATGTCATCGACAAGCCACGCATTGGGACCGAAGGACCCTTTGTTCGAGCGAGATGACGAGGAGTCAGGGGGCGTAGTCACCTCTCCAGCCTAGGGGCGATAAGTGCGAAGTTGCATGAGTGACGAATTGTCAAGAACCGGTAAGTTTCGGGTATGACTTCTGGCCCCACCGTCGCGAGAGGGCTTCACTTTGTGTCAGACTCTCCCGTCCCCGGACTGGCCCTCGCCGAGCGGCGCGTGAGGGATCCCCTCGCCACCGTTATCTGCATCCACGGGGGGCTTGATCGCGGCGGCTCGTTCGCCCGCCTCGCTCGCAGAACTGAGACGTTCGACCTCATCACCTACGACCGGCGCGGCTACCAGGGCTCGCGCAACCTTCAGCCACTGTCGCTGGAAGACCACATCGGGGATCTCCTCGCCATTGCCGAGCGCGAATCGCAGCACGGTCCCGTTATCTTCTTCGGCCACAGTTTCGGAGGTGTCGTGGCCTTGGGCGCCGCCATTGGCGATCCCACCTGCGCCCAATTGGTCATCACCTACGAAAGTCCTCTGCCCTGGGTGCTTCATCGAGAAACGGGGCGGCCCCAACTTGGTGATGACCCCGAGTACGAGGCGGAGATCTTCTTTCGACGTATGGTTTCAAACAGCGCCTGGGAGCGGCTCAGCGAGCACGAACGCGAGTCGCGCCGCTTGGACGGCCCGGCGCTCTTCAGCGACCTCGCGCTACTGCGAACCGGAGCGGTGCCTTTTGATCTCGCCGATCTGAAGACTCCGACGCTCTACGTCTACGGCGACGGGCCCGTGGAGGAGTACTACCGATCCCTCTGCGACTTGCTGGGCACCATGAATCCGCTGATCGAGACCCGCGAGATCCATCACGCCGGCCACGGCGCTCATCTTTCCAATCCCGAGCAACTCGCCTCACTCATCTCTCAGACATGGGAACAATTGTGCGCGTCGGCGTAACCGGATCGTCGGGCTTCATCGGCAGTGCGGTGGTCGCGGCCCTGCACGAACGTGGCGACGACGTCATCAGCTTCGTGCGACCATCTGGACATTCGACCGCCGAGACGACAGTTCGTTGGGATCCCTCGCGACAGCTCGTCGACGACGGCGACCTTCGCCGGGTCGGTGGGTTCGATGCCGTGGTACACCTCGCGGGTGCGGGAATTGCCGACAAGCGTTGGACCCCGGCGCGCAAGCAGGAGATTCTTCTGTCGCGCACCGGGTCGACGTCTCTCTTGGTGAGTGCGCTCGAATCCATGAGTTCGGGTACCGCAGTATTGGCCAGTGGTTCGGCGATTGGCTACTACGGCCCGAGGGGCGATGAAGTGCTCGACGAATCCTCGGTCCGCGGCGCTGACTTCCTCAGTGACGTCTGCGTCGGCTGGGAAAATGCCGCTCTCGCTCTGAATGAGCGAGGTTCGATTGTGACGCTTCTGCGCACCGGCATCGTGATGAGTCAACACGGTGGTGCTCTGAAAAGGCAACTACCTCTCTTTCGCCTGGGCCTGGGTGGGCAGTTGTCGACGGGTCAGCAGTGGCTGAGCCCGATATCGCTACGTGACGAAGTGCGGGCGATTCTCTGGGTTATCGATCATAAAATCGCCGGTCCGGTCAATTTGGTCTCCCCCGAACCCCTGAGGAACAGCGAATTCACGAAAGCCCTCGCCCACGGACTCCATCGTCCGGCCTTCGCTCGAGTGCCCGCCATCGCCCTCCAACTCGTTCTGGGCGGCGAACTGGCCTCGAGCGCCGTCCTGGCCAGCCAACGAGTACTCCCTAAGGTCCTTGCAGATACTGGGTTTTCGTTCGATAACCCTACGCCTGACTCGATAATTTCCTCATCAATTAGGTCATAATTCGGTTCAGCGTTCGGGTCCTTTGAAATTGATTCAGACGTTCTTACGTTAATTTTGCTTTCTTCTTTCTTTACGCTTACAACTTGTATCCCCTGATTACCCCCGATACAGTGGCCGGTAATCCATCTTTCGGGTGGGCAAATTGAAGGTGACCATTCACGTGGTTCAGGGAGGCAATATCAATATGCAATTCAAAAACAAACTGAGGCTCATGGTGACGATTGGCGCGGTCGGCGCGGCGTTATCGATGAGTCTGGTTGCTGCGAGCTCGAGCGGCGCGGCGACTGCAAGCACCAGTAAAAATACGATTACCTTTGCCGAAGGTCCAGGCGCAAATCCTAACTGGATTTTCCCCTACCAGTCCTGTACTGACTTCTCTGTCAGCGTCATCAATGCGTTCATCGACGAAATGTATCGTCCGGTTTACTGGTTTGGACTCGGTGCCTCCGCCACGGTCGTGCCGAAGCTTTCAACGGCCAACATGCCAGTAATGAGCAACAAGAACAAGACGGTCACCATCACGATGAAGGGATGGAAGTTCGCGGACGGACAGACCATCAACGCTGAGTCAGTCATGTTCTTCTTGAACATGTACAAGTCCGACCCGACCGCCTACTGCGGCTACAACGCCGGTTACGGTATCCCGGACCAGGTTTCAAGTGCGCATGGCGCAGGCAACACGGTGACCATCAACTTCAAGGTCGGGGTGAACCCAAACTGGATCCTCTATAACTACCTCTCCGAGTTGTACCCGATGGCCAACTCATGGGACATAACCGCTCCCGGCAAGACGTCAACCTGCGCTACCGGTGCCTACGGTGCCGCCTCGACGAACGCAGCCTGTAAGGCCGTCTACACGTACCTCACCGCCCAGTCGAGCAAGACGTCGACCTACACCGACACCATGTGGCAGTCGGGTGACAGCGGTCCATGGAAGCTGTCGTCATTCGACAACCTTGGCAACGTCACCTTTGTCCCGAACTCCAAATACTCTGGTCCCCAGAAGGCACAGGTGAAGTTCGTCAAAGAGGTAGCCTTCACCACAGCCACGGCTGAGCAGACGGCGCTTCGTGCGGGATCGATCGACCTTGGTTACGTTGACAACTCGGTTCTCACTACCCAGGGAACGCCCCAAAAGCCTGGTGCGAACTGGGCATCAGTCGCGAGCAACTACAACCTCGAGGTCGGTGCTCCGTGGTCGGTTGACTACGCCGCCTACAACCTGAACCCGAAGAACCCGCAGGCCGTATTCCTCGACCAGCTCTACATTCGCCAGGCCCTCCAGATGACGGTTGACCAGAAAGCGATGATCAAGAAGATCTACAAGGGCTACGGATACGTGCAGATCAACCCGCTGCCACCGGTTACGCCATCGGCAATCTCAGGCGGAGCCTCGACGAAGAACCCGTACCCGTACGACCCATCCAAGGCGGCAAAGCTCCTGAAGAGTCACGGCTGGGTCGTCACCGGCGGCAACGCCACGTGTGAGAAGGTCGGCACCGGTTCGTCCGACTGCGGCGCCGGAATCACCAAGGGTGACAAGTTGGTCGTGTCGTTAGAGTACGGAAGTGGCGTTCCGGTGTTGGCCTTGCAGGTCAACACCGAGGTGTCCGAGTGGAAGTCAATCGGCATTTCGACCAAGATCGTCTCAGTACCCTTCGACAGTGTCGTAAGTGACTGCGTAGGCAACTCGTCGAACTGGAGCATCTGCTTGTGGGGTGCGGGTTGGATTTACGCACCGGACTACTACCCATCGGGTGAGTCGCTGTACGTGCCGGGTGCCAGCTTCAACATCGGTAAATTCAGCGATCCTGCACTGACGGCGGCCGTCAAGTCCTCGACCTTAGGTACCGCGTCGCTGAAGCAGTTCGCCAATATCGCGGCCAAGGACCTTCCGGACTTGTACCAGCCCAACACGACGAACAACTACACAGGTAGCGGCATCGGCGAAGTCATCAAGACGTTGAAGAGCAAGATTGGCTTCACTCCGAACTCGCTCGAGAACTTCATGCCGGAGTACTACTCCTTCTAACCAGGCAGTGAGTTTCAGAGCTTCACGCAACAACAAACGGCCCCCATCCCGGGGGCCGTTTGTTGTTGCGTCTGGCGTCAGAATCGCAGGATTCGAATCACTTTCTCCAGTGACACGCCGACGATTTCGCGAGAACCGCACTGATAAACTTCCGCCATGCTGAACTATGTGCTGCGGCGACTGGTGCAATCCTTCATTGTGCTGCTCATCGTGATGCTCCTTATCTTCACCCTCCCCTACTTCGAACCCAACGGGATTTTGGCTCCCGCTTATATAGTGCTCGGCACTCACGCCACGCCCCAGTCGATTCACCTGTGGGGAGAGCAGAACGGGATCTTCCATCCCTATTTCGTGCGCTTTTGGAACTATCTCATTCAAGTATTTGTCCACTTCAACTTGGGACACTCCTATAAGCAGAACCTGTCGGTCTGGGGAATTATCTCGCTCTACGTTCCGCGCACCATCTGGTTGGCACTTTCATCCCTCATCTTGACCGTCCTCATCGCGGTTCCCCTGGGAATTTTTCAGGCCTCGAGGAGAAACACCACCTTCGACTACGTCGCGACGAGCGGGGCCTTTATTCTCTATGGCATACCCGCCTTCTTACTCGGCATCTTGGCGCTGCAGTTCTTCAGTTTCGGTTGGCCCCACCTTCCCGCCTCTCCTCCCGGTAATGTCGCCCCTTGGGCAATGTTCACCGACCCCGCGGGGTTCATACTTCCCGTGCTGACACTGACCCTGCTCAGCATTGCATTCCTCAGCCGCTTCATGCGCAGCGCTGTCCTGGAGGTCCTGGTCCAGGACTACGTGCGCAGCGCCAAAGCCAAGGGCTGCAGCCGAAGCAGGGTTCTCTTCCGCCATGCGTTTCGCAATGCACTAGGTCCCATCGTGATCATTCTCGGCCTTTACTTTCCGGGACTCCTAGGGGGGGCTGTGGTGATCGAGAGCGTCTTCAACTACAGCGGACTCGGAATTCAGACCGTCACCGCCGCTTCAACCCTCGACATTCCAACGGTCCTCGGTATCACCCTGTTGGTGGCCATACTGACGCTGTCGGGGAATTTCTTGGCCGACATCATGCTCGGCGTCGTGAATCCTCGGATTCGTATTGAGAGATCAGGTCAGTGAGCGATCGCCCCGACAACCTTGTCGCTCCTTCGAGCGTTGACCTCACCGGCGGCGACGACACCAATCTGAGCGACGTCATCGTGCCGATGTGGCGCCAACGTCTGCGAATCTTTGCCCATAACAAGCTCGCCGTCACGTCAGTTATCTTCCTGGTCGCACTCATCCTCTTTTGTTACTTGGGTCCAATTCTGTACCACACCAACCAAACAGATCAGGCCACCGCTCTCAACAATCCATTCAACGCACCTCCTTCGCTCAAGCACCTGCTCGGCACTGACAGCTCCGGATTCGACGAGCTTGGACGGATCATGTTCGGTGGTGAGTATTCACTGAGCCTGGGTATTCTCGCGGGAATGATCACCATCGTGGTCGGAACGATCTACGGGATGGTTTCGGGCTTCTTGGGTGGGATCGTTGACACCATCATGATGCGCTTCCTTGACGCGCTCCTCTCCATCCCCCTGCTCTTCCTCTTGATCACCCTCATTGCAGTCTTCGAGAGGTCGACGGTCTTTCTCATCGTCATCATCGGGGTGACTGGATGGTTCGGCAACGCGCGCATTATCAGAGGCGACGCCTTGCTCATCAAGAAGCTCGAATACTCGCAAGCCGCGACCGCCATGGGCGCCAGCAAGTGGCACATCATCCTGCGCCACGTTTTCCCCAATTCAATGAGCAACATCGTGACCGTCGCCACGTTCTCGGTGGCCGATGCGATTCTGTTCCTCTCAACGCTGGGGTTCCTTGGTCTCGGAATTCCCACACCCCAGACTGACTGGGGAACCATGTTGCAGAATGGTTCGGTGCAGCAGTCCAACGGCTTCTGGTGGGAGATCTACCCCACGGCACTGCTCTTCGTGCTGCTGATCGTCGCCATCACCTACGTGGGTGAGGCGCTGCGCGACGTTTTTGAAGTCCGTCTTCTCGAACGTTAAGTCCGAGCTACAGACTCCACGCGGGGCGTCGCGAGATCCATATCAACGCTACGAGCCGAGCGTCAAACTCGTTCGCCCAAGGTAACCGGTGTCTTCATCGGAAAGTGGCACGCCGCCCGCTGAGTCTCGCCAAACTCACGGAACATGGGTTCTTCGCTGGCACAGATGTCCTGCGCCTTGGGACAACGAGTCCTGAAGCGACAGCCCGATGGCGGGTTCACGGGTGAGGGAAGCTCACCTCTCACCTGGCTGCCGCGGCGCTGGTGCGCCTGTTCGGGGTCCGGTACGGGAACCGCGTCCAGCAGGCCCTGGGTGTAGGGGTGCGCCGGAGCACGAAAGACCGACTCCGCGTCGCCGAGCTCCACGATCTTTCCTAAGTACATGACGGCAATCGTGTTGGCCATGTAATAGACGACCGCGAGGTCGTGGCTCACCATCACGTAGGAAAGGTTGTGCTCGCGCTGGAGATTCTTCATCAGATTCAAGATTTGGGCCTGAATGGAAACGTCCAGCGCCGAAACGGGCTCGTCGGCGACGATCAAACGGGGATTAAGCGCCAACGCACGGGCGAAACCGATGCGCTGACGCTGTCCTCCCGAGAACTCATGCGGGTAGCGGTCCGATGCCATCCGGTCGAGACCCACGGAGAGCAGAAGCTCGCCCACGCGTTCCCGCTGCTGGGCTTTCGACCCTTCTCCTTGGATCATCAGGGGCTCTCCCAGGATCTGGGCGACTTTCATGCGGGGGTCTAGCGAAGAATAGGGGTCTTGGAACATCATCTGGCGATCTCGACGATCAACGCGCGATGACTGGTGTCCCTTCGCGGAAACCAGCTTTCCATCAAAGTGGATCGAACCCGCTGTCACGGCCTCGAGGCCGACCAGCATTCGCCCTATCGTCGTCTTTCCGCAGCCCGACTCGCCAACGAGCCCCAGGGTCTCACCTTGCTTCAGCGTGAAGCTGACGCCGGAAACTGCTTGGATGGCTCCGGTCTTGTGGCGAACCAACCCGCCCCTGATCGGGTACTCCTTCACGAGTCCCTCAACCCGCAACAACTCCTTGTTCGGCTCGTGGCTCGCCAGCACGGTCTCCCCCGCTGCGCGCACGACGAGCGCTTTGGGACCAGAAGTCGGGTGGAAGCAGGCGTAGGCGTGGCCTCCCTCGACCGTGAGTGGCGGATCCTCAACTCGGCATTGGTCAGTGGCGAACGAGCACCTCGGAGCGAAACGGCATCCCACAATCTCCTTGCTGAGATTTGGTGGCATGCCCGCGATGGAAGACAGCTCGTGCTTGGTCGTGTTTTCCAGGTTGGGCATTGAGGCCAGGAGCGCCTGCGTGTAGGGATGGCGCATCGAGCGGAAGAGCTCCGGCGTGGAGGCTTCCTCGGCCTTCTTCCCGCCGTACATCACCACCACCCGGTCAGTGCGGCCCGCGATAACACCCATGTCGTGAGTGATCAGCAGCATCGCCATGTCCAACTCTTTACGCAAGTTGTCGAGAATGTCCAAAATCTGCGCTTGAATGGTCACGTCGAGTGCCGTCGTCGGCTCGTCGGCGATCAATAGTTTCGGACTACACACCAAACCCATTGCGATAATGACGCGCTGGCGCAGGCCGCCCGAGAGTTCAAACGGGTACTGATTGAGACGTTCAGTAGGACGAGGCATCTCCACCATCTCGAGAACTTCCAGGGCGCGTTTGCGAGCGTCAGCTTCACTCGCGCCCGTATGGATTCTCAATCCTTCACCAATCTGCCGGCCAATTTTCGTGGTGGGGTTAAGAGAGCTCATCGGGTCTTGCGGAATCAGGGCAATCGTTCGACCGCGCTGACTTTGCATCTTCTTTTCCGAGAGACCGGCGAGATCGACATCGTTCAATAGAATTTTGCCGTCAGCGATCTTTCCACTGCCGGGTAGGAGGCGCATGATTGCCAGTCCTGTGGTCGTTTTACCACATCCTGACTCTCCAACGAGGCCTACGCACTCACCCGCATTGATCGAGAGTGAAAAATCATCCACCGCAGTAGCGAGAGTATCGCGCATTGAAAACTGGACCTTCAAGTTCTTGACGGTGAGCAGTGTTGACATAGTTAAGCAATCTTACTCATCGTGGCCGAATTCGCTGATTTCACGGCTCAACGAAAGTTCGGCGATTACGTGAGTGGCGGGGGCTCTTTTTGGGGAAGTTTCCACGACCGACGATGTTGAGCGGACGGGCCGTGGGTCCGTATCGCCTGGAGATGTCCAGGCGCCCCGTAGCCCTTGTTGGCTGACCAACCGTATTGCGGAAATTCGTCGTGCATCTCGGACATCCGCCGATCGCGACTCACCTTCGCGAGAACCGCGGCCGCGGCGATTGCGGCGCTCGAACAGTCCCCTCTCACAATCGTGGTGACGGGCAGATGCCAGTACCGAAGTTCCGGAGGAGTCTCGATACCAAAACCAATGTCGAGCGGAGCCGTCAACAGATTGAAGGACCCGTCGATCAGCGCGTGACTTGGTGCAACCCTTAGTCCGTCGAGTGCCCGGGTCGCGGCGACCGCGAGGGCCAGGCGAAGACCCCAGGCGTCGATCTCGTCGGCGCTCACCGAGCCGAGTGACCAATCCGCGGCCCAAGCTCTTAGAGGATCGACGAGCGCCTCACGCTTGGCTGGTGTGAGAAGTTTTGAATCGTTCAGTCCCCTGGGCGGAGCCGCATCATCTACGAGGACAACCGCACCAACCGTCATCGGCCCCGCCAAAGCGCCGCGGCCAACTTCGTCAATGCCAACGACGATCTCGCCGCGCAGGACCAACGGGCGCTCGTACTGAAGCAGATCAACAACGGACGTGGTCATCTCCCTAGGGTACCGATGGAACCAGGCACCTAGCATTCAGTCTGATGAACAACGTTGCCGTAGTGGTACCACTCAAGCGCTTCGACGTCGCGAAACGCCGGCTTCGCCAGGGCGGTACGGAACAAGTCACCGCTCTGGCACGCGACCTCGCGCTGGGTGTCGTGCGGAGCTGTGCGCCTCGACACGTGATAGTGCTCAGCGAATCTGCAGCGATCTCAAACTTTGCTCGCGAAAACGGCGCGGAGGTATTCGAGTCAGACGCTCGCAACCTGAACGAGGCGGTCCAACGCGCCTACGAGGAGTTAGGTGATCGCTTCAACCAACTCATTTTCGTGCACGGCGACTTGAAACTCCCCGAGGGCCTCGGGGCCTTCGACCCGGAGGCGGGCGTGACCATCGTCACCGATCATCATCAAGCCGGCACGAACGTTCTCGTCGTACCGACTCGAACAGAGTTTCGTTTCGCCTATGGGCCAAACTCCAAGAGACTCCACGAGAGCGAGGCCGCCAGATTAGCGCTGCCCTGTCGAGTGATAACGGACAGCCCGTGGAGTCTTGATGTCGACGAACCTGGTGACCTCGATAGACGCCAGTAGAGCATTCGAGGGGGCCCGAAGGCCCCCTCGAACTCAAGTCCCAGAGGGACTACTACTACTTACGCTTAGCGACGCGCTTGACGGCCTT
>Ga0182013_10001683_pt1 | contig 29858 bp, 23 predicted proteins | sample 612S2MmetaG_FD_120487 | JGI IMG/M metagenome (GOLD analysis project Ga0182013, IMG submission 120487) | Permafrost microbial communities from Stordalen Mire, Sweden - 612S2M metaG | ecosystem: Environmental > Terrestrial > Soil > Wetlands > Permafrost | place: Sweden: Stordalen | collected... | reverse complement strand
CGTTATTGCTCTCGGAGGCTGGGCCAGGAGCTATGTGCGTGGATCGAGTGACCTCGAGGAATCAAAATCCTAGCTCTTCAGCGCCACCCGGATATGCAATTCCTTGAGCTGCTGCTCAGTCACCGTAGTCGGCGCGTCGGCCATCAAATCAATCGCCTTCGCCGTCTTCGGAAACGCAATCACCTCGCGCAGATTCGCCGCGCCCGCGAGCAGCATCACAATCCGGTCCAGCCCCAGCGCGATTCCGCCATGGGGCGGCGTGCCGTATTCCAGCGCGTCGAGGAAAAATCCAAATCGCTGCCGTGCCTCTTCATCGCTGATGCCGAGCGACTGGAATATCTGCTGCTGCACGTCCTTGCGATGAATACGAATCGACCCCGACCCCAGCTCGAGCCCATTCATCGCCAGGTCGTAGCAATCGGCGCGCACGCTGGCCGGATCGCTCTTGAGGTTCGCCATGTCGGCCTCGTAAGGCGCCGTGAAGGGGTGATGCGCCGGCATCCACTTGCCTGAAGCCAGGTCGTACTCGAACATGGGAAAATCGACGATCCAGATGGGATGAAACGCCTCGCCGCCCTCGACTCTTTGCCCGCCTGAAACGGCCTGTGCATCGGCAACGGTCTTTTCCGTGACCCCGAACGCCCCATGCCGCTCGGCATACTTTTTCGCCAGTTCTGTGCGGAAGTTGCCGGCAGCCGCATACACGTTGATCTCGCGCTCCGAAAGCCGCCCCTCGAACTTGGTGTCGCTGGCCTTCACCGGATGAGACGGGTCGCCGGCGACAACGATCACGAAGTCCGCCTCCGACGCCCCCGCCAGTTCGCGCACTTTGGCCGCGGCCTCGGGAAAACTCTTCGCCAGCCGCTTGAAATCGTCGATAAACTTGGCGCCCTTCTTCTGGTCAAACTGCGGATGGTTGTCCTCGCGTTCCTTGCGGCTCAGCTCGCCCACCTTGGGAATGCGCAGCGCAACCACCGGCAACGCCGGATCGATCTGCAGCGTGGCCAAATCCGCATCGGCAAACGCGGGCCGCACATCAGTCAACCCCGGCAGCCGCAGGTCGGGCTTGTCGGTCCCGAACCGCCGCATCGCGTCGTCATAGGTGATGCGCGGAAACGGCGTGGGGAGCGTCACGCCCGCGGCGCCAAAGGCCGCCGCCATGAACTGCTCTACCACGGCGAAGACCGACTCGCGCCGCGGGAAGCTCATCTCCAGATCGACTTGCGTAAACTCCAGCTGCCGGTCGGCCCGCAGATCCTCGTCACGGAAGCAGCGCGCAATTTGAAAATAGCGATCGAACCCCGAGATCATCAGAATCTGCTTGAAGATCTGCGGCGATTGGGGCAGCGCATAAAACTCGCCCGCATGGATCCGGCTCGGCACCAGAAAATCCCGCGCCCCCTCGGGCGTCGACTTGGTCAGGATCGGTGTCTCGATCTCCAGAAATCCCTGCCGGCTCAGGCTCTCGCGAATGGCCAGCGTAATATCGTGCCGCAGCCTGAAGTTGCGCTGCATCTCCGGCCGCCGCAGATCCACGTAGCGGTACTTGAGCCGCACTTCCTCGTTCTGAATCGCCTCATCCGAAGGCGAAAACGGCGCCAGCCGCGTGTCGTTGAGCACCCGCAGCTCGGTGGCCTCAATTTCAATCTCCCCGGTCGGCATCTTGGGATTGATCGCATCCGGGCCGCGCAGCCGCACCTTGCCCACCGCGGCCACCACGTACTCCGGCCGCACCTGCTCGCCCTTCAGGTGCCCCTCCGGCGTCAGCTCCTTGTCGAGCACAATCTGCGCGATGCCCGACCGGTCGCGCAGGTCTAGAAAAATCAGGTTCCCGTGGTCACGCCTGCGGTTCACCCACCCCATCAGCACAACCTGTTCGCCGGCGTTCGCGGCGCGAAGATCGCCGCACAGATGGGTGCGTTCAAGACTGCCTAAAAAATCGAGCACAACGAATGTCCTTTATCCCTTTGCGGGCTCGGCGAGGAAGACGGCCAGTTCGGCGCGAGGTATTTTGCTTTGAATGCCTGTGGCGAAGTCCTTCACCGTAAGGATACCGGATTGAAGCTCGTCTTCGCCCAGAATCACGATCTGCCGCGCCGTCTTCTCCGCCATCTCAAACGACTTCTTCAGCCGGAAGCTCGTATCGCCCAGCTCAATGTAAAGCCCCGTGTGCCGCAACTCCCGCGCCAGGCTCAGCCCCGCGGCATTCAGGCGAGCCACGCTGGCCTCATCCTTGGTGTCACCCAGCGGAGCGATAAAAGCGTCCGCCTTCAGCGCCACCTGCGGTGGGGCCGAATCACTGTCTGCCTGTTGGGCTAACAGCGTCAGCACCAGCCGGTCTTCGCCCATTGCAAACCCGATCCCCGGCGCCCGCGGCCCGCCCAGCATCTCGCTCAGCCCGTCGTACCGCCCGCCGCCCAGCAGCGCATTCTGCGCGCCTAGCCCTCCGTGGGTAAACTCAAACGTCGTGCGCGTATAGTAGTCCAGACCCCGCACCAGCCTGTGATTCCGCGTATAAGGCACGCCCGCCGCATCGAGCGCCGCCAACACTGCCGCAAAGTGTGCCTTCGAAGCCTCATCGAGTGAATCCGCAATCACCGGCAGCGTGGCAATGATCGGCTGATCCTCCGGCACCTTGCAGTCCAGCACCCGCAGAGGATTCGTCACCGCCCTCCGCTGGCAATCGGCGCACATCTGTCCCACCACCGGCACCAGCGCTGCGCGCAGCGCATCGTTATACCGCGCCCGGTCTGCAGCCGACCCCACCGAATTCAGCTCCAGCGTCCACCCCGTGATGCCCAGCTCATCCAGCAGCGTAGCCAGCATCTCCAGCACTTCAGCGTCGCGCAGCGGACTCTCGCTTCCCGACGAAGGCGGCCCAATCACCTCGGCCCCAATCTGGTAGAACTGCCGGTATCGCCCCTTCTGCGGCCGCTCCCGCCTGAACTGCGGCCCAATGTAGTAGAGCTTCTGCAACTGCCCCGTCTCGCCCAGCTTGTGTTCGATGTAAGCCCGCGCCACGCCCGCCGTATTCTCCGGCCGCAGCGTCAGCGACTGCGGCTTCTCCGACTGCGCCCGTGCGCGGTCCTCCCAGGTGTACATTTCCTTTGAAACGATGTCCGTCTCTTCGCCCACGCCGCGGGCAAACAGCGCCGTGTCCTCAAACACCGGCGTCCGAATCTCGCCGAAGTTATAGCGGGCAAAGACCGAGCGCGCCGTCGCCTCAATCCGATTCCAAAGCGCCGTCTCCGGCGGCAGCAGGTCCCGCGTCCCGCGAACAGCTTTCAGGGTCGTCATAACCTATCTAGTCTAAATGGGTACGGGAAGATAGCGTGCCTTCAGGGCAATCGCACTTGGATTTGGAATTATGAACTGGAGCTCGTTCTCGCCCTCGATCTTGAGGTCACCAAAGCCTTCGGGCTCGGCCTCGTCTGGCTCGATTTTCGCTCAAAACTCCATCCGCCCTCGTCGTGTGAACGGGCCCTAGCTCGTCTTGACGAAGCGCATGGCTACGGAGTTCATGCAATAGCGCAGGCCGGTAGGCGGCGGCCCGTCGTCGAAGACGTGGCCAAGGTGGGCATCGCACAGCCGGCAGGCGACCTCGGTGCGAACTTCCATGAGACTTCCGTCCACTCTCTTCACAATGTTTTCCGGGGCGATGGGCTGGAAGAAACTGGGCCAGCCGGTGCCGGAGTCGAACTTGGTTTCAGAGCTGAAAAGCGCCAGGTCGCAGCAAATACAGCGGAACAGGCCCCGGTCGTGGAGATTCCACTCTGAGCCCGAAAAAGCGCGCTCTGTGTCGGCGTGGCGGGTGACCCAGTAGGAGGCGTCGGGAAGCTGCTTGCGCCATTCGGCGTCGGTCTTGATGACGCGGGCGAGCGTGACGGGGCCCAGCCATTCTCCGCTATCGGAAAACTGCACGACCTTAACGTGCGAAGGGCCCTGATCGGCGGCCAGCGGCTGCGCGGCGGCCACCGTGCCGCGGCGCAAGGCCCAGAAAGCAAGTGAACTCAGCGCGGCGGCTGCAGAGAAAATGAAGACGCGGCGGCCAAGCACCCTCTCTGGTTCAGACGCGGGACGGTCGGGGACCAGGCGGAGAGGCGTTTCCATGATTGCACCAGGCGGCCGGGGGAAGGGCCACGCAGATGAGACGGCCGGGGAGCGCGAAGGTTACGGGAATTTTTGCCGGAGGGGATAGTTGTTCAAACGACTATTTTGACAGCTGCAGAACCGGGTGTGATGTCGAACTTCTGCTTTTTGAAAGTTTCGAGGCACAAACGATATGCCGCTGACGCGCGGCGCAACGGGGTTCAGTGACGAACCGCTGACTCTGAAGGGATAGGGATTTGAACATGCTGCTTTGAAAGGGCACGGTTTTATCCGTGCCGTAAAACCAGAATAATAACGGTCGAGGGCTTGAGCCCCTTAGTACTGCAGTTGCAGATAGCGTTTTGCGGAGGGAGCAGGGGGTTTTAACCCCCTGAAAATGAGGTCAGAATACGCGGCCTTCAGGCCCGGATCTTTACAGATTTCCCCGTAATTCAGCGAATACAACTGTAGTATTAGGGACGCTTTTGACCTGAACCCTCCTTCTCTTCGGCAATCTGAAAACATTAGTTTGTTTACAGCGCCGGACCTAGCTGCTCCCGCTCTCGTTGGCGAGCTGTTCCAGCAGCCCATCGAAGTCCTCCAGGCGGGCGTATTCGATAATCACTCTGCCGCGCCCGTTGTGATCTTCGATTGTGACCTTAAGTCCGAGCGCGCGCTGAAGGCGCTCCTGGGCGTCGCGGACGTTGGGATCAACAGGAGGCTCGGGCTTGGGTTCCTTTTTGGCTTTGCCCCCGGGATGCAGAAGGCCTTGGACGTAGCTCTCGGTTTGGCGAACAGAAAGCGAAAGCGCGACCACCCGCTGAGCAGCCCTCTCGATCTCCTCGGCGTGCTCGAATGCGAGCAGAGCCCGGGCGTGCCCGAAGCTGAGCTCGCCGGACTCGACACGGGCCTGGACTCCGGAAGGCAGCTTCAGCAGCCGCAAAAAATTCGCCACCGTGGCGCGTTCTTTGCCGGTCCGCTGCGCCATCTGCTCCTGGGTCATGTGAAACTCGCGTGACAGACGCTCGAAGGCGCGCGCCTGTTCCATGGCGTTCAGATCGGTGCGCTGCAGGTTTTCGACGATGGTGATTTCCATCGCCTGCTCGTCGGAAACCTGGCGGAGAATGGCGGGAATGGTCGGCTTGCCCGCCAGCGCCGAAGCGCGCCAGCGGCGTTCCCCGGCAATGAGCTGGTAGCGGCCGTCGGGTCGAGGACGGACGAGGATGGGCTGGACGACCCCGTTGGCAGTGATCGACGCGGCAAGCTCTCTTAGCTGCACTTCATCAACCTGGGTGCGGGTCTGGAAGGGATTCGGGTCGATCTGTTCGAGGGGAATCTCGCGCGGACGACCGCCCTCGGTTTCGGCGATGGGTGCGGCGAGGGGATGGACGCGGGGAAGAAGTGAATCCAGGCCCTTGCCCAGGGCGCGTCGTTTGCTGTCGGGAGCGGCTGTATTCATCATTTCAATTCCTTATCAGGTGACCTTGTGAACGGCTGTGTTTCCGGGAAACGTGGCCAAAACGTGCGAAAAACCGGCGCGAGATCTTCGCTGGCGGTGCGGGGCGGCCCTCCTCCTTCAGGCGTATGGCCAGAGCCGGATTTTTGGTAGTTCGCGGACTGCGGCGGCTTTCTTTGCGGCCAGGCCGCGAGGGCTCTCCATCTGGTTCCGGGCAAGGAACTCGCCGGCCAACTCGAAGTATGCGTCGGAGCCGCGCGACTTCGCATCGTAGAGCGCTACCGGCTTGCCATGGCTGGGAGCTTCGGCCAGGCGAACGTTCCGCGGGATGACGGTACGGTAGAGGCTCTCACGAAAGTATTCGCGAAGCGTCTCGGTTACCTGCTGGGCGAGGTTGGTGCGGTCATCGTACATGGTAAGGAGGACGCCTTCGATAATGAGTTCGGGATTGAAGGCGGCCCGTATACGTTCGAGCGTGGAGATAAGCTCCGAGACCCCCTCGAGAGCAAAGTACTCCGCCTGCATGGGGACGATGAGCGTATCGGCGGCTGAGAGGACATTAAGGGTCAGCAGATCGAGAGCCGGAGGGCAGTCGAGGAAGATCAGGTCGAAGTCACCGCGCAGCGGCGCCAGGGCGTGGCGGAGCCGGACGGCGCGATCGTCGGCGTTGGCGAGCTCAATATTGGCGCCGGTAAGGTTTTTTGACCCAGGCAGGAGCGAAAGCTTGTCGACCGCGGTAGGCAGTATCACCTGCAGGGCGGGACTGTTACCGACCAGGACGTCGTAGACAGAGTGACGGTTGTCGTCCCGGAGGAGGCCGAGACCGGAGGAGCAGTTAGCCTGAGGATCGCAATCGACGAGGAGCACCTTCAGGCCCTCGAGAGCCAGGCAGGCCGCGAGGTTGATGGCGGTGGTGGTTTTGCCCACGCCGCCCTTTTGATTCACCACGCCGATTATTTTTCCCATGGCCTTCCAGACTAAAGGAAGGGGAGAATAGCGGGCTTAAATTGCACTGTGGAGAACTGGACGAAGCTGTGGAAAGCGGCTTTTCGGTAGGTTCCCGCGAGACCGGCAAAGGATTGAGCGGGAAGAGGTTGCCAGGGGGTTACGCAAAGAGAGCGTTGGGTGGGGTACGAAGGCGACTGTGGTGGAAAACTTCCGGTTCTTGAGCCGGAAGGCGAGGGCCTTTCGTGGTCCGTCCCGTTTCGGGAATTAGGTCGTTTTGGGACGTTGGCGATAGGTTCCACGTGGAACACTTCCCATCTGCGGAGCGCCGGCCTCAGAATTGTTCCACGTGGAACAACCTTAGCCGCGGACACGTTCCCGTTGCCGCGTCGGCAGCGTCAAAGAATCGCAGCTCGTCGCTGGGCCAAGGCCAAAACGCGCGACTCAGCAACCGGAAGGGGAATTTCACTTCTCCATTCGAACCCTCCGCCCGCAGCGAATTCGAGACGTTCCAGATCGCCCTTGCTGGTCATCAGAGCCAACCAACCGTCGGCGGCAATACGGGATGCGGCAACCCTCACCGCGTCGGGCATCCGATCAACGGCGCGCAAAGTCACGCAGTCGAATTTGGAGTCGAGTAGCTCCGCTCGACCCGGGTGCACGCTCGCTGGAACCGCCAACACCCGGATAGCCTCCTGGAGAAAGGCGGCCTTCTTGCCCTGGGACTCAGATAGCGTCACGTAGATCTCTGGCCGACAAAGCGCGATAGGAATGCCCGGTAATCCCGCTCCGGAACCGAAATCGAGCAAAGTCCGAATCCCCTCGGGCAAGGCTCGAGCGCAGGCGATCGATTCAACGAAATGCCGGGACTGGATGCCCGCCTCATCGCGGATCGCCGTAAGATTGATGCGCGCGTTCCAGCGAATGATAAGGGAAAGATAGCGCTCGAACTGCGCCGCGGTCTGTAGATCCAGCGGTGCGAGGCCGGCTTCCATAAGCAGCCGCTTGAGACGCGCCGCCGGGTTTTCTTCCTGCGGGTTCATTCCTCGGAAACCGGCGCTTCAATCAGGCGCAGTTGCCAGCGGGATGCCGCCTCGACGAAAGCGGCGAAGATCGCGCGGGAGAGCGGGCTCTGATCGAAAGTCCGCTCCGGGTGCCACTGGACGGCAATCACGAAGTGATCCGGCTCATCGAGCTCAACGGCCTCGATTACACCATCGCGCGCCGAGACGGCGCTGACAAAAAGGTGATCGCCCGCGCGGCGAATGGCCTGATGATGACTGGAGTTGACCTGCGCCTCCAGACCTCCGCTCAGTGCGGCTAGCCGCGTGCCGGGGGCGATCTCGATGCCATGGGCTTCCGCCACCGTCCGCCCGGGCTGATGATTGACCGGAGTGCGCAGATCGGACTCGAGGTCCTGGACGAGCGTGCCGTGGCGCCAGACATTCAGGGTCTGCGTGCCATGGCAGATGCCGAGGAGCGGCATCTTCTGGTTGAAAGCATGCTGCAGCAGAAGCTCATCAATACTGGCGCGGACAGGATCAGCCTCCCCGCACTCAGGGATCCGATCTTCGCCATATCTTTGCGGGTCTACGTCGTATTTGCTCCCCGGCAGCAGAATCCCCTGCACATTCGAGAGGATTTGAGCTACCCGATCCCGAGACTCATCGAGCCGGACGACAACCGGGGTCGATCCGGATGCCCGCAGGGCTTTCTCGTATGCGGGAAGACAGAGGCCGTTGTAATCGGCGTCGAAGCTGGTGGGTTCGGGGATGGCGATACGGGCTGGCATCCAGTCCAGTGTAAAGTTCGACGGCCGGCTTTGGGAGGAATTCAGGCGTCCGCCTGAAGGCCCGCTTCCTCGCGAGAGACGATTTGGGGCGCGACGGCGAACTCCAGCATCTCCTCGATCGCGGTGCGCAAGCGCGCCGTCAGCTCTTCGGTCTGGCGCGGCGTCATTCCCTTCGTCTCGATGGGGTCGCCGACGCTGAGTCTGAGTTCCCCGGGGAAGAAGTGATGAGTGTGGATGGGCAACAGGTCGTAGACGCCGCTGAGGGCGATGGGAACCAGCGGTACCTGGGCGCGAATTGCGAGGTACGCTGCGCCCGAGAGGAAGGGCTGAAGGCCGCCCGTAGGCGTGCGGGCGCCTTCTGGGAAAACAAAGAGCGGCATCCCTGAGCGCAGAGCCTTCACGCCCGCGCCGAGGCTGGAAAGTGTCGCGTGGGTGTTGACGGTGTCGATCGGAATTTGGCCGGAGCGGTTAAGATACCAGCCGATAAAGGCGATAGGCCACAGCTCTTTCTTGGCCAGGATGCGGAACTGGAAGGGCATGGAGGCAAAGATTACGGGCGTATCCATATACGAGGTGTGGTTGGAGGCGTAAACAGCCACCGGGAAGCGGCGCAGGTTTTCAGCGCCGCGAATCACAATGCGCGATCCCGAGCCCCACACGCAGAGACGAGCCCAGAGTTGCGCGATGCGATGCTGAGTGCGGCCGCTTTTCTCAAAGAGCGAGATCAATAGGGCTGTGGAGCCGCACAGAATCGTCGCCGCAGCCAGCACGGGCACCTGTATGAGGTTCGTAGTCCAGCGGTGACGCCACGGGACTGGATTGGGGCGCCGGGTCACGGTCGGTCTCCGTCTGCGCCCGACAACAGGCAGCGCGCTTCGCCAACCAGGTAGACAGAGCCGGAAACGACGATGGGGCCGCTGGGCGCGAGGTCAGCGGCCATGCGCAAGGCTTCGCCGACGCTGGCAGCGACGCGAGCCGGGGTTCCGCTCGCCCGCGCGGCGGCCAGCAGGTCTTCCGGGGCCGCGGCGCGCGCGGATGAGATGGGCGGAAGAATTACTTGTTTAAACAAATAAAACAGGATCTGGGCCATCTCCGCAACCGGCTTGTCGCGCAGGCAGCTGAACACCAGCACCGGCGCCGCCTGATCGCCAAAGGTGGCCCGCAGGCTTGCTCGCAGCGCCCACACCCCAGCCGGATTGTGAGCCACGTCAAGCACCCATTCGATGCCGTCTTTCTGAAGCCGCTCGAAGCGGCCCGGCCAGCGGGTTTCGCGGATGCCGGCAGCGATGGAAGCGGCCGTGATGGGAAAGCTGTGCGACTGAGCCAGTTCGACGGCGGCCGCGAGGGCAAGGGCGAGATTGCGGTGCTGATGCGCGCCTTTGAGAGGGGAATCGACTTCGATCTCAGTCCCCAGCGCCTGGATGGTGTAAATTGCCGGAGGGTCTGCGGATGCGGGCATGTAAGGAACCGCGCTCACGCCGCGGACGTTGAGCTCCATTGCCGTCTCGCCGAGCACCTGGTTCGCTTCTGGATGCTGGGGAAGGGTAATGAGAGTTCCGCCCCGGCGCAGGATGCCGGCTTTTTCCCGCGCGATGGCCCCTATCGTGGAACCGAGCCACTCCATGTGGTCCAGAGAGATGTCGGTGACGACAGAGATAAGCGGATCGACGACGTTGGTGGCGTCGAGGCGCCCGCCCATGCCGACTTCTAGAACCGCGATCTGGACGCCTTGCTCGGCAAAATAGAGGAAGGCCTGGGCGGTGAGAATCTCGAAGAAGCTGGCCATTTGAGGCAGCCGGCCGGCGAGCACCAGCCGCTCGGCGGAATCGTGGACACGGAAGTAGAGGCGGGCGAAGTCGAGGTCGGAGATTTCAGCGCGGCCCACCCGTATGCGCTCATTCGCCCGGGAAAGATGAGGCGAAGTGTAAAGGCCCGCGCGCAGGCCGGAAGCAGTGAGGATAGAGGCCAGCGTCGCGGCGGTCGAGCCTTTGCCGTTGGTTCCGGCAATCAGGACGGAAGGGAAGCAGCGGTGCGGATTGCCCAGGGCATCGAGCAGCACGCGGATCTCGTCGAGCGAGAATTTGCGCCGCGGTTGGCCGGGGCGTGTATGAAGCTCCGGCGCCATGGCATTGAGCTGTTCGATTGCCGACGCGTAGGACATGAATAGATCAGTATAGAAGGCGTGTGCGGAAAGGATCGGTCAAGCCTCAAATCTCTGCTGACCGGGATGGAGCAGATGGGGTCCATCTTCGGCGTGTCTTGGAATCGCGCTGCGCTCAGTCAGGTGAGCGTTGCCTTAGATATTCAACCGCGGAGCAGCAGCTCGAGCGCGCGGCGCGCGTTCTGCAGGCAGTCGCGGGCTTCATCTTCACAGAGCAATCCCTGGTGGACTGCTTTCCTTCCCACGTCATTGACCTGGTTGGCAACGCGGGGGAAATCGGGATCGATACCGGTGAGGCGCAGGTTATTATTCACCTCGTGCAGCAGGTTGCCAAGAGTCGCGGTGTTCCGGTAGCGCCTGCGGACCAGGCGTGCCAGCTCGGCGGGCAGGCGCTGCTTCACGGCTTCTTCCAGAACCGACCGACACATCACGGCGCAGGCCGTGAACAGGCCCAGAAAGTAGCAGCGCGTGGCTTCATCAAGGTAACGGTCAGCCTCCTCTGAGCACGGCGTAGCCACTACGCACTCGCGCAGATGCGTCGCCCTCATTACGGCGGGCTCGATCAGCTCCAGCTGCTCCATGGCGAAGGCAGCGCGGAGAAGATCATTTTGCTGGCTGTCAAGCGCGCGCTGAATCTCCTGCCAGGCCGGGGTTTCCGGCCAGCGCGCGGGGTGCTGCAACCGCGTCAGCTGTGTAAGCCGCTGGCGGGCGTGCTGAATGAAGCCCTGTCGCATCTCCTGGGCAAGCTTTCTCCATCCTGCGATGAATTCCGCCGGGTCGCGATGGTAACGCGCCCAGAGTTCGTCATAGACGATCCCTGGCAGAATGTTGCGCAGCTCTTCAAAGCGGCCGGTCCGGGCCAACTCGGCAATGGCTTCGCAAAACTCGCGCCCCGGAGCGCCCTCGGCGGACATCTCCCCGAGCGTTGTCTCCAACTGGCGGATGTCGATGGACATGCTGCAGCTCCTAAAGAAGATTCTAGGAGTCTCCGTATTGTGGGCCGTGGACAGGATGAAATTCTTGCCCGGCTTGGTGCAGTTTTGGGACGCGCCCTGGATACCCGTAACAAAAAAATGCCATCCCCTGAGAAAAGATCCTCGCAACTAAAGTTTGCCGTGTTCCTGTTCAATCCGGCATGACAAATGTCCCACCCTGAGGCTGATGACGGCCCTCAGTTTTGAAAGGGCACGGATTTATCCGTGCCGCAAGTCGAGCTGAATGACTGGGGCGTCAGCCCCCGAGTGGAGCTTTGAAGCTGCCTTCGTTCTCTGTCGCCAATCCGCATCCCAACATAATCGCCCCGGCAATTTGAAGAATTACGCCAGTCGCAGCCCCGTCCAGCGCCCTTCCATCCGTCTTCGCCGACGGTTCGCCTGCTGTGGATTTGGCAGCCCTGGGAACCCCTTTCAATGGACGAGCGGGGACTGGCTTTTCACATAATCATGGTCCGATCCACATGCCTTTCGAGGTGGGCTGTGGGAAAGGTGGGAATCGCGTGACCGAAGGTAAGGGTTAATGAGCGTTTTCCTGTTCTCCTGAATTCCACAGCCCCGATTTAGAAATCCCGCACCTCGGCCAAGCCTATTCTGAAGAGTGACTTCGGCAGGATTCCCACATTTGCTAAAACACTACGGGGGTTACTGTCTTTTTCTTTATCTATAAACACATTTATCTCCCTCCGTCGCGAAAGGAATCGCGGTCTGAACTGGTCGCATGACGAGCAAGGACCTGACGCAATCTTTGCCAGATCTCATCACTATGGAACAGGGCCCTACTTCAGTCGGGCCGAAAGAGCTGCATACCGAAGGGCCTGGCTTTAGCCCCTGCCAAAGTTTTTGTTCGCCGTGGTTCTGTCCTGGAATTCAGAGATGTGTCCTATTTTTCCACGCACAGGCGAAGCGCGGGATGAATAGAATCAAGAGGAAGTAAATAAAGCCATTTCTCGCCGGGCCGCTATGTGTTATAGAGTGGTGGCCAGAGCAGAAAGCGGGCTTCTGGAGCGAAGGTAGGCTTATGCCGATAGTCGAGACCGAAGTGGAGAAGCCGTCTGCGCAGGGGGCAGCGATGGAGATTACCGTAAGCCGACAGGATCTGGTGAAGGAACTCACAGCCACCCAGAGCGTGGTGGAGCGCAAGACCACCATCCCGATTCTGTCCAATTTTCTCATCGAGGCTGACGAGGACCGCCTGAACATCACGGCCACAGATCTGGACCAGGCCATCAGGACCAGCGCGGCAGCAAGGGTCAAAAAGCCCGGTTCGTGCACCATTCCGGCGCGTAAGCTCTACGACTACATCAAGCTCCTGCCGGACGGCGATATTTCCATCAAGCTCCTCGATAACCACTGGGTGCAGATTCGCAGCGGGCGTTCGAACACCAAGATCGTAGGCATGGCGCGGGCCAACTATCCGCAGGTTCCCGAGTTTCCTTCAGTCTCGGCCACCAGCATTCCGCTCGTTGCCCTGAAGACCCTGATCGCGCGAACCATCTTCGCCATCTCCAACGAGGAATCGCGCTACACCCTCAACGGCGCGCTGCTGGTCATCAAGGCCGAGTCGCTGGCCATGGTGGCCACCGACGGCCACAGGCTGTCCTACGTCGAGAAACCCAATGAGACGCTCGAAGGCATCAGCGGTGAGAAGCGCGTGCTGATTCCGCGCAAGGCGCTGCAGGAGCTGCAACAACTGCTGGGCTCGACCGACGTTGAAAAAGTGGAGTTCGCCGATGACGACCACACCTTGTTTTTCCGCGTCGGTCACCGCACCCTCAGCACGCGCAAGCTCACCGGCCAATTCCCTAACTTTGAAGCCGTAATGCCGCGCGACAACACCAAGTTCGCGGTAGTGCGGTCCAGTGAGCTTTCGAGCGCCATCCAGCGCGTCGCTCAATTCGCCGACGAGCGCTCGGGCGCCATCCGGTTGCGCCTTGAAGGCAACGAGCTCAAAATCAGCGCCAACTCCACCGAATCGGGCGAGAGTGAAGATACCATCGACACGCCCTATTCCGGCGATGCCATCATGGTGGGTTTCAACTCGATTTACATTCTCGATTTTCTGAAGGCTCTCAACAACGAGGGAGAGGTACGCCTGGAGTTCAAGGATTCGCAGTCCGCCGGCCAGATGCGCCCCGAGGATCCCGACGCCGAATACAAGTACCGCTATGTCCTCATGCCCATGCGCATCTGACCCGGGCGAGCGGCCCGCCATGTCAGAGAAAATCGTCGCCGAATCCGCGCGACGACCACGCATTTCCCGGATGGCGTTTCCGCTTGAGATATCACGCTCGCCTCAGACATTCAGGGATTTCAGGTAAGGCACGCTCAGCGGCATCAGCGCCGGATCCTCTTCAAGCTCGACGAAGTAGTTCTTAACGCCACCTGTTCTCGCAGCTGAAAATATTGCCTTCCAATCCACGACTCCCTTGCCCAACGCAACCTGGCGGAAGCCGGACTTGGAAGAGGAGTCTCTCACCCAGTCCTGACAGTGCATGGAGAGGAAGCGGCCCGGGTATCTCTGGAAGTAGGTCACCGGATCGTAGCCCTGCTGCATGGATGAGACCTGAAACTGCAGCTTAGTGGTCGCCGGATTGAGTTCGGCGATCATCATGTCGTAGACCGGCTTGCCATCGATGTGTTCGGAGACGAAGCCTTCATTGTGCAGCAACGCGACGACGCCTGCGGCGTGGGCCTTCTCGGCGAAGGTGTTGAAGGGCTCGACGTAACGTTTCACGTCGTCGACTGTCTCCGTAGTCCTCGGCTTCCACGGCCCCAGCGCGGCAATCGCCATCTGTGTCATGCCGAACTCCTTCGCATAGGCGATGCTCTCGTCGGCCTTCTCAAAAAGTTCCGCCGCCGCCCAGTGCGCGGAGATGCAGCCCAGTCCCCAGTCTGCCAGCATGCGCCGCAATTCCTGTGGCTTGTATTGTTGGAGGCTCGAAAACTCGTCGTATCCGTAAGGCGAGCACAGCTCGATCTGAGTGAATCCCGCCGCACTTAATTCCTTCATGGTGCCGGCGAAGTCCGTACGGATCGACTTGCGCACGGGGTAGGTCTGGCAGCCGATCGGCAGACCAAGCGGATCGGCGGATAGATATCGCGTGCCGGAGAGTAAAGCCGAAGCAGCAGCCCCTCTCATGAGAAACTTCCTGCGATTCATCACGTGCAAGCTCCCTTATGAAGCGACGGAAAAAACTATAGCACCTGCGAGGAGAATGTCCGTGTCCATTGCGAGCTGCAGCATCCTCTACCGCAGTAGGTTTGAGGCGCGCAATCTGCCCCCGGCGCGATACACTTCCCTCGAACCGGTGCTGAACAACGCGATACCGGTAAATCCTCTTAAGCTGTAAATCGATGTTAGGAGATCTATGGAGATTTCTCTCGCAGGCAAAGTTGCGGTTGTGACCGGTGCAAACTCCGGTATCGGACTGGCCATCACCCGCGCATATCTGGGTTGCGGTGCTGCGGGTGTGATCGCAGTCGATCGCAACGGGGATATCCACAAAGACCTGAGCCAGGCTCAGCGGCTTGATCCGGGCAGGCTCCACATTGTCAAGGGCGACGTGGCTGAAGAGCAAACTGCGATCGAGTTCTCCCACGCGGCCTTAACCCACTTCGGTCGAATCGACGTCCTGGTAAGCAATGCGGCGGTCAGTGTCACCAAGCCCCTCCATCTCCATTCTCCCGAGGAATGGGATTCCGTCATGGACGTGAACGTAAAGAGCCTCTACTGGGCGGCGCGGCACGTGATTCCGGTCATGATCAGGCAGTCCAGCGGACTGATCCTGGCAACGGGTTCGATCTCCGGGCAAGCAGGCCTTCCCAAACAGGGAGCCTACGCTGCCTCGAAGGGGGCGATTCACCAGATGACTCGCCAGATGGCCATCGAGTACGCGCCTTTCGGAATCCGGGTCAATGCCATTGCCTGCGGGACAGTCGACACTCCCATGGTGCATCGCTCGGCCGAGGCCTCTGGGGATTCTGAGGCCTTTTGGAAGAGGGTGCGGGGCGGCCATCCCATCGGCCGGATTGCGACTCCGGAGGAGGTGGCAAACTTCTTCTCTTTCATGGCTTCCGATCTTGCCACCTTCTTTACCGGGGCGATCCTCATGTTGGACGGTGGTTATACCGCGCAGTAGCAATCGCGCTGAGAAGGTGTCTGCCGCTATGGTCTCCGCCAGTCCTGGGAAGTTGTCTTGCGGACCCGCCTCCTCCGCATCAGGATTCCGCTGGAACAGGTTTCATGAAGTCCAGCGCGCGGATCAGATACTTCTTCAGATCCTTGCGCGCGACGACAGCATCGAGGAATCCCTTCTCCAGCAGAAACTCGGACCGCTGAAATCCTTCCGGCAATTTCTGCCGAATGGTCTGCTCGATCACCCGCGGTCCTGCGAATCCGATCAGCGCCCCGGGCTCGGCGATATTCAAATCTCCCAGCATCGCAAAGCTGGCCGTCACCCCGCCCGTGGTCGGATCGGTGAGCACGCAGATGTAAGGCACGCGGGCGTCGTCAAGCTGGGCCAGCGCCGTGGATATTTTGGCCATCTGCATCAGGCTCACCACGCCTTCCATCATGCGCGCTCCCCCTGAGGCGGCAACCACGATCAGCGGTTTGCGCGACAGGCGCGCGCGATCCACGGCGCGCGCGATCGTTTCGCCCACCACCGCGCCCATCGAGCCGCCGATGAACGCGTACTCCATGGCGCTGAGGACCACTTCATGCGGCCCTAGCCGCCCGATCGCATTCACGATCGCGTCGCATAAGCCGGTCTGCTGCTGAGCCACGCGCAGCCGCTGCTTATACGGCTTCACGTCGCTGAATTCCAGTGGATCGGTCGAGCAGAGCCCGCCATCAACCAGCTCGTAGCCGGGCTCGAGAAGCAGCTCGATCCGCTGCCGCGCGCTGAATTTGAAGTGATGCTGGCATTTGGGGCAAACGTTGAGGTTCGTCTCGAGATCGGCCTTGAAGATGGTGGCCCGGCACCCCGGACACTTGATCCACAGCCCTTCGGTCCGCACCTTCTTCGCTCCGCTATCCGGACCCGTCTCAGGGCCGGGCTCGGACTCGTAATCGCCGTTTTCGCGCTTAAACCAGGACATACCGAACCCAATTGTAAATGGATGCGGCGGCCCTGGCGGCTGTTCTCGCGTCCAGCGTCGCGCTGCCTAGTATTCGACCCCTCGTTGGGCCAGGATTCCCTTCTGGTATGCGTGCTTCACTTCCCGCATTTCGGTCACCGTGTCGGCGATCTCCACAAGCAGTGGATGTGCATTGCGGCCGGTGAGGATTACATGAACCATCTCGGGGCGGGTACGGAGCACTTCGACCACCTGGCCGGGTTCAAGCATCCCGTAGCCGATCGCGTAGTTGATCTCGTCCAGAATGATCATGTCCCACTCGCCCGAGCCGATCGCCTCGCGGGCTTCGGTCCAGGCGGCTTCCACCAGCCGCGTGTCTTCGGGGTCGGTCTCCGCGCCGCCCACCTTCACGAAGCCGCGGCCCATCTGCCTGATCACGAAGTTCTGCCCGAAGGGCAACACGGCATCGAGCTCGCCGTAATGCCAGGAGCCCTTGAGAAACTGGAGCACCAGGACGCGCATGCCATTGCCCGCCGCGCGCAGCCCGGTGCCCAGCGCGGCAGTTGTCTTGCCTTTGCCAGGCCCTGTATTGATCAGCAGAAGTCCACGACGCGAATCAGTCATTCAAATCTCCAGGAACTCCTCAGTCGCCGACCACTGACCTCTGACCACTGACCACTGATCACTGACCACTGATCACTGACCACTGATCACTGACCACTGACCCCCGTCCACTGCTTTCCTCAATGTCCCTTGTGGTACGGATGGCCAGTGAGAATTGTAAACGTACGGTAGAGCTGCTCGGCCATCACCAGTCTTGCCAGGGCGTGAGCCAGCGTCATCGGGCCAAGGGAAAGCAGCAGGCGGGCCTGGCTGCGGGCCTCCTCGCTCCAACCGTCTGCCGGGCCCACCGCGAACAGCAGGTGCTGGTCGCCCTCGTCCCGGCGTGAGCCCACCCAGGCTGCGAAGGCTTCAGAAGACATCTGCCGGCCGCGGCTGTCGAGCAGGACGGAAACTACCGGTGTCCGGGCGCGCTGCCGGGCAAGCCAGTCGAGCAGGACCTTCTCGCTCCGAAACGGCATCTCGACGCAGCGGGCAAACGAGGAGCAGCGCTCCAGGTAGCTCTGAATCAGCCCTTCGCAGACATCTTTCCGGCCGGGTGAAGAGCCTATGTAAGCCAGGGTGAGCTGCATGGAAAGGAGAATACCGCAGTCGGGAGAAGCTGGTCTCGAATGAGCCGCTTGGGTTTTCGCGTCGGTCGACCGCCATGCTCCGGAATACTGAAACCCAATTCCATATTCGCAATATCCATAATTGGTCCTACTGAATTTCATATATTCACTCAACTCGCAATCGAGCTCAATGTGAATAAGTTGTTGTTTTTAGGTAACTAACACTTTATTTTCACGGTAGTTCCTAATTGGCACACGTCTTGCTTCAGAAGGGATGTTACCCCCTGTATCGTTCGAATTTCAATTTTTCGTTTTTCCGAGTGAGCGGTTTCGCTGTATCACCACTACCCTCTCCGGGTCATCCGTCTACAGCCATTTTTTGGAGGAGTGTTTATGAAGTTGTTCCCGTTTCTAACCCGGCCCTTTGTTGCGGCTTCTGAATCGATCCATGGAGCAGGTCGCAAGACCTTTAGTTTCGTTGCCTTAGCCGTCGCCATTCTGCTCGCCGGCGGAGCCATCGCATCGGCGCAGGTGGACCTCGGACAGATCTCTGGGACCGTGGTTGATCCCTCGGGCGCGGTGGTTCCCGGCGCGAGTGTTACCGCCAAGAACCTGAGCAACAACTCCGAGCGCACAGCGGTGACGTCCTCCTCGGGCGCCTTTCAGCTTGCCGGCCTCGAGCTGGCCACCTATCAGGTGACCGTGACCTCGGCCAGCTTCAAGCCCTTTACCGCCAAGGTCGAGGTGACGGTCGGCAGCAAGATATCGCTCGACGTCAAGCTCTCCGTCAGTACAGCGGTCACTGAAGTGGAAGTGATCGGCGAGGGCGGCGCGCAGGTCAACACCCAGACCCAGGAAGAGTCGCAGGTCGTCGACACCCAGCAGCTTGCATCGCTGCCCAGCCTTACCCGCAACCCCTATGACTTCGTAGCTCTCTCCGGCAACGTCTCCAACGGCGACAGCACCGGCAACAGCATGAGCAGCGGCCAGAACCTCACCAGCCGCGGCGTCGGCTACGCCATCAACGGACAGCGCGAGTCCGGCACTGAAATCCTCCTCGACGGCGTTGAGAACGTGGCCATCTTCGGCGCGGCGGTTGGCGAAGACGTGCCGATCGATTCGGTGCAGGAATACAGCGTCATCACCAACAACTTCTCGGCCGAATACGGCCGCGCCTCGGGTGGCGTCGTCAACCTCACCACCAAGGCCGGCACCAACTCCATCCATGGGTCGGCATGGGAGTTCAACCGCCTCTCGGACTACACGGCCAACACCTACGCCAATGACGCCAATGGCGTTCCCAAGGGCACCTACACCCGCAACCAGTTCGGCGCGCAGGCCGGCGGACCCATCCTCAAAAACAAGCTCTTCATCTTTGAGAGCACCGAGTGGACCCGGGTACGCAGCGCGGCGCAGGAAACAGAGGAAATCTTCGACCCCTCGTTCATCGCCCTGATGCCAACCAACATCCAGAACTATTACGCGACGTATGGCAAAACAACACTGACGCCCCTCCCCACCCCGGCCGCCACCGTTGGAACAATCACCGCCAAATGCACCTTTGGTTCAACATCCACGACAACTTGCGCCAACCCCACCCCGTTCCCTTTGGTCAACGGCACGACGGCGCTCCCGGCGTCACAACCGGTTTTTGATACCGTCAACTTCCAGGCCCCGTTCGACGCGGGCGGCGGCACGCCGGTCAATCAGTACGCGCTGGTGGGCCGTGTCGACTTCAACCCCACAGAGAAAACGAGCATGTACTTCCGGGCCGGACGCGAGTACGAAGACGACTTCCAGGGCTCCAACAGCTACAGCACCTATCCCCAGTACGATACCGGCGCCACTACAGAAAACCAGAGTTATCTCTTTAACCTCTCGCACACCTTCACACAGAACGTGTTCTTGTCCACCAAGTTCAGCTACACCAGGTTCAACAACAACACCTCTTTCGACACCTCGCTGGTTTCAACTCCCAACCTGATGTTTGTCGCGCCCACCGATCCGGTGACCGGCGGCACCATCCAGATGCCGGGCCTCGAGAACTCGAGCGAGCCTGGCGAAGGCGGCGTCCCCGTAGGCGGCCCCCAGAACACCATCCAGATCGAACCCGACCTGAGCTGGACCAAGGGCAAGCACTCCCTTCGCTTCGGCGGCCTCTTCACCTATATTCAGTTGAACTATGCCTACGGCGCTTATGCCCAGGCCGTAGAGGAACTCGGCGCCACATTCCCCGACAGCATGGACGATATGGTGAACCAAGCGGGAGGAGCGAACGGAGCGGAACTGGTCAGCTTCCAGACCCGTGCCGACGCTCAGGGCAAGCTGCCCTGCGCGGCCAGCACAAATTACACCGACGGCAGCTTCGGCGATACCACCGAAGATGCCTCCTGCGCGATCACCACGCCTGTAACGTCTGCCTCCTATGCGCGCAGCTATCGCTATAAAGACTGGTCAGTGTATGGCCAGGACAGCTACAAGGCCACGCCCCAGTTGACCCTGAACGCCGGTCTCCGTCTCGAGCACTATGGCGTCCAGCACAACAACATCCCCGGCCTGGACTCGAACTTCTACTTTGGATCCGGAAGCAGCCTTGAGGCGCAGGTTCGCAGCGGCCAGGTTGAGATCGCCGACAAGAGCGCTGCAGGCGGTTTCTGGAAGCCCCGCTGGGGTACTTACTCTCCCCGCGTAGGCTTTGCCTATGACGTGTTCGGCAACGGCCGCGACAGCATCCGTGGCGGCTACGGCATCAGCTACGAGCGCAACTTCGGCAACGTCACCTATAACGCCAGCTTCAATCCTCCCGCCAGCGCCGTCATCAGCGATTCCTGCAGCGCCAACGATGCAAACTGCGTTGCGACAGTGACCAACGAAAATCTCGGTCCCCTGGGTCAATCGATCGGAACCCAGTATCTGCCCCCGGTGGAACTGCGTCACATGGATCAGAACATCGAAGTGGCCCAGACTCAGTTCTGGAGCTTCGCCCTTCAACACCAGCTCACTCCCGGAACCGTTGTTGAGGTCAGCTACAGCGGCGCCAAGGCCGGCCATCTCTACGATCTGGCCAACGTCAACCAGCAAGGCGCCGGACAGGTCTATCTCGGCGATGCCAACTATATCGGTGCAACCTGCTCCAACTCCGGCATCACCAACATCAACACGTATAATGCCCTCACGGCAGCGGGTGACCCGAACGCTTCAACGGACGCGTCCGAGTGCCTCACGCGTCCTAACGCGCAATATACCAATGTCAATATGCGCGGCAGCGCGGCTGGCAGTAGCTACAACGGCCTCAACCTAAAGTTCCAGACCCAGAACTACCGCAACTCGGGCTTTAGCGTCTCGGCCAACTACACCTGGGCACACTCGCTCGACGATCTGAGCTCAACCTTTGGCGACAGCCTGCAGGGTGGCTCGGGTTACGTGGGTTCGCTGGGTTACACTTCGCTCGCCGATCCCGGACTCGATTGGGGCAGCTCCGACTTCGACGTTCGCCAGCGCCTCGGCGTCGCGCCCATCTGGGAAACGCCGTGGTTCAAGCACGGAAACGGGTTCGAGCGCGAAGGACTTGGCGGCTGGTCGCTCGCCGGCATCTGGACCGCTCGCGGTGGCGTTCCATTCAGCGTGTTCGACTACACCAACGACGAAACCTTCTACACCGTGCCTCGGCTGGAGCCCGCGACCAACTTCTACAGCGAGAAAACCAGAAAGAAGCCGCTCGTCGAGGGCGCAAACCTCTTCGATGGCCTGGACATTCCGGCGGCGAAGAACGACGCGGTTCCTTTCAACAGCGAAATCGGAATCTCCGACTTCGGTCCCTTCCCCGACGACATGATGCGCCGCAACTCGATTCGCGGGCCAGGCGCATGGAACGTGGACGCGTCTCTGCACAAGACCTTCCCCATCACCGAGCGCTTCGGCATGGAGTTCGGCGCTGAGGGAATCAACGTGTTGAACCACCACAACTACTACGTGAACACCACCACCCTGGGCGCTCCCGGCGGCTTCGTAAACCTCCTACGGGGCGGTCTTGGTTCAACAGCTACCGGCGGCAACCACGACGAGCGCCGCTTCGGCCAGTTCTCCCTGCGCGCCACCTTCTAAAGCAACCGAATCCGGATCAACCAAAACGGGGAGCCTTCCAGGCTCCCCGTTTTGCGTAAGATTCCACCATCTACGCGCACAATCATGACAGGTGATGATCTTCCCCGCGCTGAGCTTCGCAGCGAATCGCCCACCCTACCCCCCCCGCCCTGCCCCAAAAATGGTGCAAAACGGGTGGGAGCCGATCATAAATTCCAATTAATCAACAACTTGCAAGCGACGCCCCGTTACCTTGTGGTATACATAACCTCTAAAACGCGTTTTTTTTTCGCCATTTTTCGCGCGATTTTGCCGCTTCCCGCGCCTTCAGGGGCCAAAACGGCTAAATTACTCGGCGTTGCTATTTCGACTTGACTGTCTTCTGCGCGGCTGGAGACCTTTTGGCAGCCTTCTTCGCTGGAGCCTTCTTGACCGCAGCCTTCTTCGCAACCGCTCCGCTCTTCGCCGGCGCTTTTCCCCGTGCCGCGCGCGTCTTCTCCTTCAGCGCTGCCTTCAACTCCTCGTCGAACTGCTCCGGCGTGATGGGCCGCGCCGACTTGCGCAACCTCTCGATATCGTAGAACTCGCGCCGCTCCTTCAAAAACACGTGGACCACGAAATCCACGTAATCGAGCACGATCCACGAGCCCTGTCGGCGGCCTTCGACAGAGTGGGCGTAAGCGCCGAAATCGCGCTTGAGCCTGAACTCGATCTCATCGGCGATGGCGATGGCCTGGCGGTCGTTCGTAGCCGAGGTGACGAGAAAGAAATCGGACAGGCCCGAGTCGATCGGGTCGAGTTCCAGGATCCGTGTGTCTTCGCCCTTCTTCTCTTCGCAGACTTGGGCTGCGGACTGAACCAATACGCGTGTCTGTTGCTTGTCGGCGGCTTGCTGTTTCTCTGTGGTGGTCGTGGTCATTCGGTAAGAAAGGTCTCCAGTATTCATCGTATCGCTTTATCGCGGCCTCGGTGCGATCGCAGTCCGCACAAATCAACGATAGAGGCCTCGTCTTTGCACGTACTCCTGAACAGCCCGGGCCAGAAGCGCTCGCTTTGCCGGAGTGCCATGCGGGTGTCGCGCGGTCTGCGGATCCTGATCGCGGATCTGAGTGCGTATCTCCGAGGCGCTCACGTCGAAGTCGAGACCTGGAAGCAGATAGAACTGCGCAACCTGTCCGTCCCGATTGCGGAGCAGAAAGGCGCGGACCTCGATCTCCGCGGGTTCCGGAAGCGGCGTCTTAACCGGCTCGATCGACAAACCCGGCGGCAGCGCGCCAGTGAGATCTTCGAGGGACTGGCCAGGGCGGGAGGCGACAATCAGATCCGCAGCGAAGGGGATTTCCGAGGCGCGATGCCAGTTACGGAGTCCGAAGAAGGAGTCGGCGCCCATCAGGAAGAAGAGCGAGCATGAGGGGCCGATTTCGGTGCGCACCTGTCTCAGGGTCTCGAGAGTGTAATTGGGCGCGCCGTCAAGTTTGGGGGCGTCGGCCAGAGATATCTCAAATCCCTGCTCTCCGGCGATCGCCAGTTGGGTCATGGCCAGCCGATCCTCATAGCTGGCAGTGGCCCCCTGCGACTTGAGCGGCTGAGCCCCCACCGGCACAAACAGCACGGTGTCGAGCCGTAGCGCGGCTCGCGCGGCCCGCGCTACAGCCATGTGCCCCAGGTGGGGAGGGTCGAAACTCCCACCGAAGAAGGCAACCCGGCGCCCAGGCTGATTCATGGGTTCCATGGTAGCAGCGAGCCTCCGTCGAACCTATGCTCTAAAATGAAACCGCGCCCATGCGATACCTCATTCTTTTTCTTGCTCTCGGCGGGTTGGTGGTTTCCACCCTGGCTCTGCGCGTCCACTACTCCACCGGCACCGAGCCCTGCTCCATCAACGAAAAGTGGGACTGCGGGATTGTGAATCACAGCTCGTATGCCGAGGTTGCGCACATTCCCGTAGCGGCCATCGGCATAGCGGGCTACCTGCTGCTCGGGCTCCTGGCGTTTGGCCGACGGCATATCCTGCTGGCGCTGGCGGCCGTGGCCGGGTTCGGCTTCGCGCTTCATCTTTCCCTGATCGAGAAGAACGTGCTGATGGTCTGGTGCCTCTACTGCGCGATCTCGCAGGCGATCATTGCGATGATCCTGCCGCTGAGCTTTGGATGGCTAGTGTGGGTGCAGATCGCGGCGCATCGCAAAGCGGCGTAGCGACCAGTGTCACATCCCAGCAACGCGCCCGCTGGTAAAATCGAATCATAGGGATGAAGAACAACTGGTACGCGCGCTGGATGTTTGACTGGGAGACGCGGCTGACCACGCGCGATGAAAATCGCGTGGTGCGGCCGCTGGAGTGGGGTTTCGAGTGGATCGAGCCGTTTCTGCGCTCGCATGGGTTTTCCGCGGCGATTCCCGGGCCTGATGTGGAGCGAGACTCCGCGGCCGCTGAGGCCGCGATGGTCGCAATCAATCATCTCTTGATCCGGAACAGCGACGTCTTTTTTGGATATGAGCGGCCGACGGACTTCCGTCTCGAGGAGCGCTACCCGGAGCTCTATCCGACCAATGTGCGCCCGGAGACGCTCGCACAGGCGGCGGAGATCAAGCGGCGGGCGGCGGCGGGTAAGCTGCCCAAGGCGCAGTATCTGCGCTTTACGTCGCCGGAGCGGACGCGCTACGTGGAAAACGACCTGGTGAATGCAAGGTGGTACCCCGCGCCGGCGCACAAAGACCCGGCGCGCCCCAGGCAGGCGATCATCGTGATGCCCCAATGGAACGCCGACGGGTTCAGCCACAATTCGCTGTGCACCATCTTCAACCGCATGGGGATTTCCGCCCTGCGACTGTCGAAGCCCTACCACGATATACGGCGGCCAGCGGAGTTGGAGCGGTCAGACTACGCCGTGAGCGCGAACATTGGCCGGACAATATCAGCCTGCCGGCAGGCGGTGGTGGATATTCGCTGCTGCCTCGATTGGCTGGAAGAACAGGGGTACGAGCATTTCGGGGTGCTGGGAACAAGCCTGGGCTCATGCTACGCATTCCTGGCCAGTACCCACGATAGCCGCCTGCGAGTAAATGCCTTCAACCACGCTTCGACAGCCTTCGGAGACGTGGCGTGGGCGGGGCAGAGCACCCGGCATGTCAAACAGGCGCTGGAAGACGCGGGCCTGACGCAAGAGCGGGTGCGCGAGTTGTGGTCGGTGGTGAGTCCGTGCAGCTATTTTGAGAAGTTTGCCGGGCCCGACGCGGGAGGGCCGGCCAAGCGGGTCCTGATGGTCTACGCGGATTACGACCTGACGTTTCCCCGGGAGTACTCGCTGCAGGTGTTGAATGCGTTTCGCCGTCACGGTGTAAACTTTGAGCCGAAGGTGCTGCCTTGCGGCCACTATACAACCGGCGAGACGCCATACAAGTTCATCGACGGCTGGCACATGGGGTGGTTTGTGTACCGCGCGTTCAAAGCGCTGCGCGATGAGAAGGCTGCGGGGTTGAGCGCGCCGGTGGCCGAGACAAGCAAAATGGAAGAAGAGGCGCTGACGCGCTAGGGCTGAAGTCCTACCCTTCAATGAGCCGCAGCCAGGTTCATTTTCAGCAGTCTGGCGGGGTCCAGGTAGGCGGATTGCCAGCGGACGGCCCAGTGGAGATGGGGGCCGGTTACGCGGCCGGTTGCGCCGCTGAGGCCGAGGAGCTGCCCCTGGCTGACGCGCTGGCCTTCGCGGACGTCGATACGGCTCAAGTGCATCGAGATCGTGTAGAGGCCCAGGCCGTGGTCGATGGCTACGCAGTTGCCTTCGAAATAGAGTGGGCGGGCGAGAACCACCACCCCGCTATTGGCCGCGCGGACCGGCGTGCCTGAGGCGGCGCGAAAATCCATCCCCTTGTGGACGCTGGCCAGCTTGCCATTGAACATACGCCGGGTGCCGAAGCTGGACGTGGCCGGGGACGAGACGGGGGCGTGGAAATCTCCCTGCCAGAGGGGCTGGGGCGCGCTCTGCGAAAAAATCTTCTGCTTGAGCGCGACCTCGGACTCGATCTGCTTGATGGCCTCTGGACCAGGCTCGACGAACTGCGGCGCCACCGTAAGTGTACCGGTGGCGTAGTGGGGCTGTCGGATTTCGACGGCCTGGTTGACCTCGCGCGGTTGGGCGCCGCTCGTCGAGGTTATGGCGATGCAGAGGGTGGAAGGGCCGATGGGGGCTTCCACATCCACGCCGGCCAGCGCGAACCAGTGTGCGCCGTCTTTCCCGCGGAAAAATTGGATCTTCTGGCCGAGCCATTCGCCTCCGACTTTTGCGGCAGCCGGCGCGGTGATGCGAATGAGCTCCGGTGATCCGGCCTGGACAAGGTCGGGGGTAAGGGTCAGCTGGGCTGGCTGCGCAATCAACGGTTGCTGCCAGGCTGCCATGAGAAGGCCTGAAAGGAGCAACGCGCGGGGAAGCTTCGGAAATCGCATCGCGTTCAGAATAGCGAATCAGGCGCCTTGATCGACTTCTGGCACCCTACCGAAATGGATTTTCTCTTAACGCCCTGCCGGCCAGGTTAATTCGCAGGATCAGTGCGGGGGTGGGCGGCTTTCCACTGGGCCACGCGGTCCTGGATGTCGGAGAGTTCGCTGACAGTGATTCGGGTGCCGACATTCTGGCGGTTGGCGGCGTACTGCGCCTGGCTGGGGCTCTTGACCGCAGCGGCGAGATCGAGCCAGTAATAGGCTTCGACATCATTGCGGGGCACTCCCTGGCCGAGGGCGTACAGCATTCCCAAGGTTCCCTGGGCTGTTGGGTCTCCCTGGTCGGCGGCTTTGCGATACCAGACGGCGGCCTGCGTCACGTCCCGGGGAAAGCCCTTCCCGCCGTCGCGATAAAGGTCGGCAAGGTGGGTTGCTCCGGAAACGCTGCCCTGTTCGGCGGCTTTGCGGTACCACTCCGCGGCCTGCCTAAAATCGCGACTGGCCTCATAGGCCTGGCCCGCCTGCACCTGCGATACCGCATCCCCTGCGTTTGCACTGGGCGGCAACGCCGAACCGAGTGAGGGTGTTTGCGCCGCGCAGGAGAACAGGCCGGCGACGAAAATCACCATCGTTAACAGGATTGTGTTTCGCCTGCTCACTCGTTCCTCGCTAGGAAGTTTACTTTTCATTCTACTGCATCGCTTCGCTTTTCGCCTTATCAAAGCAAATTCGGAAACCAGCGCACCGTTTCCGAATTCAACAATACTTTTCTGCATCGTAGCAATACAAAGTCAGACCGGTTCTTCGGCTGTCTGTATTAAAGGTTATCTGTACTAAATGCACTAAATATGAAGTTTCACTTGAGAGCCCCTTAGAAGCCTCAAGGCACGACGTCCCCAACTGGGACACCGCACAGACGTTGGGAACGGATGCAGCAAGCCCCATCTAATCCCTCACGAAAAGCCCTGGCACGGTTGTCACGCTTCAACCACAGGACGGGCGCACAATTCGCGCCTGCGCGAAAGCTGCGCCTCATTAAAAATCTAAAGGAGATTAATGCGAATGTTCCACTTTCCTTTCCCAGTGACACAGACAGAACTAAACCTGCCGACGCGAAGGAGAACCGGAAAGATAGCGCGCTGGGTTTTGTGCACGATTCCAGCGCTCCTGTTCATCGCCGCGGCCTATGCGCAGGTCGAAGCGGGACAGATTGCGGGCACAGTGACCGATCAATCCGGAGCGGTGGTGCCCGGAGCGCAAATTACCGTTAAGAACATGGCCAGCAACGCGGCGAGGACGGCGCAATCGTCGCCCGCGGGTGCCTATACCGTGGTAGGACTTGAGCCGGGAACCTACCAGGTGTCGGTGACGGCGGGGCAGTTCAAGCCTTTCACCGCCCAGATCGAGGTGACGGTGGGTGGCAACGTCACGCTCGATCCAAAACTCTCAGTGAGTGACACCGTGACGCAGGTTGAGGTGGTAGCCGAAGGTGGCGCGACGGTAAACACGCAGACACAGGAGCTGTCCCAGGTTGTCGATACGCACCAATTAGAGGAATTGCCCAGCCTCACGCGCAATCCGTATGACTTTGTTGTGCTGTCAGGGAATGTGAGCAACGGCGACAACACCACGGACGACGCCAACAGCGGACAGAACCTGAGCAGCCGCGGAGTGGGCTATGCGGTCAACGGGCAGCGGCAGACGGGTACCGAAATTTTGCTGGACGGCGTGGAAAACATCAGCGTGTTTTCCGATGCCGTGGGTGAGCAGATTCCCATTGACGCGGTGCAGGAATACAACGTCATCACCAATAACTTCTCGGCGGAGTACGGCCGCGCCTCCGGCGGAGTCGTAAACCTTTCAACCAAATCGGGGACCAACCATTTTCACGGTTCCGCGTGGGAGTATAACCGCTTATCGGCGTACACGGCGAATACCTTTGAGAACGACGCGACCGGACAGCCGAAGGGAATCTACACGCGGAACCAGTTTGGATTTCAAGTGGGCGGCCCGCTCGTCAAAGATAGGCTGTTCTTCTTCGAGAGCACGGAGTGGACGCACGTGCGCAGCCAGGCGCAGGAGTCGGAGTTGATTCCGACGCCGCAGTTCCTGTCGTATACGGCCCCGAGCGTGCAATCATATTTCAGCTCGTATGGAAGCAACCCGTTGCCGATCGGCAACACCTTCGACCAATCGGATTTGGGGCTAAGCTTGACCGGTGTTCCGACCTCCACGCCGATCCTGGGACAAGTCAATTTTGCGACGAATGCCGACGCGGGCGGCGATTATCCCCAGAACACCTATCGTTTGCTGGGTCGAGCTGACTATACCAAGAGCGTGAACACGCAGATGTTTTTCCGGTTTGCGCAGGAGCGCCAGGACCTGTTCAGCGGCACCTCTTTTTACAGCCCCTATCCGCAGTATGACGTAGGCAGCACAGCTGCGAATGACAGCTACCTCTATTCGTTCAGCCACTCGTTTTCGCCGTCGCTCTTCAGCAGCACAAAGCTCAGCTTCAACCGGCTCGCCAGTCCGGATACTTACGACACCGCGCTACAGAGCGTTCCGATGCTGATGTTTGGGGGCGCTACAGCCGAGAATCTCCAGATCACCTTCCCGGGTCTGGAGAATTACATGGAGTCGGGTGCAGGCGGTTTGCCGTACGGCGGCCCGCAAAACACCTCTCAACTGGAAGAGGATCTGTCCTGGATCAAAGGGCGCCACACGTTTCGCTTTGGTGGCCAGGCGACTTACATTCAGATGAATATCGCCTACGGCGCGTATGCGCAGGCGGTGGAATATCTGCAGAGCGGCCTCGAGCCGGGCCTGCAGAATATGGTGAACGGAACGCTTCAATATTACGAAGCCGCTGTCAACACGCAGGGAAGGTATCCATGCACAGAAAACCCTGACGGCTCATTGAACAGCACCGCAGCCTGCGAAGTGACTCCGCCGGTGAGCGCGCCGAGTTATGCGCGCAGCTACCGATACAAGGACTGGGCAACCTACGCGCAGGACAGCTATAAGGCAACTCCGCGAATGACGTTGAACTATGGCGTGCGCTACGAGCACTATGGCGTGCAGCACAACGACAACCAGAACCTGGACTCGAATTTCTATTACGGATCGGGTTCGAACCTCTTTCAGCAGATTGCCAATGGGCAGGTGGAGATTTCTCCGCAGAGCCCGGTGGGACAGATGTGGGCTCCGCGCTGGGGCACTGTGGCGCCGAGGGTTGGATTTGCGTATGACCTCTTCGGCAACGGCAAGAACAGCATTCGCGGCGGCTTCGGCATCAGCTACGAGCGAAACTTCGGCAACGTCACCTTCAACACGATTCAGAACGTACCGGCATACGGCGTGTTGCAGATTTACGGCACCCCTGTGACCAACAGCGATGTAGGTCCGCTGGGCACGGCCGGCGCGCCAATCCCCCTGCCGCCGGTCGAGTTGCGCAACGTGAATCAGAACATTAACGTGGCTCAAACGCAGTTCTGGAGTCTTGCGCTGCAGCACCAGCTGGCGTCGAGCTCATTCCTGGAGATCGCTTATAGCGGCGCGCACGGCGTGCATCTTTACGACATCACGGCCGGCAATCCCATCGGCGGCGCACAGGCCTATCTAGGCGCGCCGGTTCCAACCAACAGCGCG
>Ga0182013_10001680_pt1 | contig 29902 bp, 28 predicted proteins | sample 612S2MmetaG_FD_120487 | JGI IMG/M metagenome (GOLD analysis project Ga0182013, IMG submission 120487) | Permafrost microbial communities from Stordalen Mire, Sweden - 612S2M metaG | ecosystem: Environmental > Terrestrial > Soil > Wetlands > Permafrost | place: Sweden: Stordalen | collected... | reverse complement strand
ATGAACGAACCCATGAAAACCAAAAATCTTGATGAATGTGATGAGATCAAATTCCTTTTTGCCCCTGCCGGTTATCGCTGCAAACTCCCGCTTTCAAAAACATCCCCTTTTGCAGACATCTCTCAAAGGGTTCATTGGCCTTAGCCCAGTTCCAGCAGTCAGCCTCCCAGCCCTGTGTTCGCGTCGACGTTGAATTGATGATGTAACGCATAGAAAAACCCACCGTTGTTCATCAGGCTGCCTCCTGTCAAAAGTTTGATTGCAAGTCCATATGGTTCGTTCAAAAAATCCTGCCAACATTGTATTTAAGCCTTGGTCGGCATGACGGTGGTTGTTTTATCGGTCATCGTGATTGGCAAGCTGTCCAAAATAGTTCAATATGGAGGTGCTGCTGCAAAGCCGCGCTTTAATCAGATGAAACCCCATTGATATGACCATTGATCCCATCTGCGGCATGACGGTGGACAAGGAAACGGCTCTCCATACCGAACGCGATGGGCAGATGCATTATTTTTGCAGCGAACATTGCCGGAAACAATTTCTGGCCGGGAATGCACCTGCGAACGTCGCCGAGAGTTCCGGCTGTTGCTGCGAGCATCATGGTCAAGGAAACTCCAAACCAGAACCATCGTCCGCTGCAAAGTATTTTTGCCCGATGTGTCCCGGCGTGGTATCGGACAAACCGGGTGATTGCCCGAAATGCGGAATGGCGCTGGAACAAAATGCGGTGGCGACCATCGCGTCGGCTTCCGGCAAAACCATCTTCACCTGCCCCATGCACCCGGAAGTCCAACAAAATCATCCGGGCAATTGTCCTAAGTGCGGCATGGCGTTGGAGCCGAAAACAATTTCGGCAAAGGAGGAAGAAAACCCCGAACTTGCAAACATGACGCGGCGTTTCTGGATTGGCGCGGCGCTCGCCCTGCCAGTCTTCCTGCTGGCGATGGCGCACATGATTCCTTCGCTGAGGCATGAAAGCTGGGCGATGGGTGACACATCACGCTGGATACAATTTGCACTCGCAACTCCCGTCGTGCTGTGGGCGGGCTGGCCGTTCTTCGAACGTGGCTGGACTTCACTCGTCACCCGGCATTTGAACATGTTCACGCTCATCGCCATCGGCGTGGGCACCGCCTATCTGTTCAGCGCAGTGGTAATGCTGGTGCCGGGGGCGTTTCCAATTTCGTTCGCAACAGATGGCAAGGTGGGAGTTTATTTCGAGGCGGCGGCGGTGATCGTTGTGCTGGTTTTGCTAGGCCAGGTGCTTGAATTGCGGGCGCGAAGCAAAACAGGCAGCGCCATCCGCGCCTTGCTGAATCTCGCACCCAAAATTGCCCACGTGGTTCAGGACAGCGAAGAACACGACGTCCCGCTGGAATCCGTTCAAGCCGGGGCAAAGTTGCGCGTTCGTCCGGGCGAAAAGATTCCCGTGGATGGCGTCCTGATCGACGGAAAAACCTCGGTGGACGAATCCATGATTTCCGGTGAGCCGATGCCCTTGGAGAAAAATGCCGGCGACAAAGTGACCGGCGGCACGCTCAACACTACCGGCAGTTTTATCATGCAGGCCGAACATGTCGGCAGCGAGACGGCACTGGCGCGCATCGTCAAGATGGTCGCCGATGCGCAACGCAGCCGCGCGCCGATTCAGGCGCTGGCCGACAAGGTTGCCGGCTATTTTGTTCCGACGGTGCTGGCCTGTGCGGCGTTGACATTCATCCTCTGGGCATGGGCCGGCCCGGAACCGCGTTTAGCGCATGCCATCGTCAATGCGGTGGCTGTATTGATCATCGCGTGTCCGTGCGCGCTCGGACTAGCCACACCGATGTCAGTCATGGTCGGCATCGGTCGCGGTGCGCAGGCGGGCGTGCTCATCCGCAATGCCGAAGCAATGGAAGTCATGGAACGCGTCACCACCTTGGTCGTGGACAAGACAGGCACTCTTACCGAAGGAAAGCCACGGCTTACGCAGATCATTCCCGTTGACGGCGTCAGTGAAAATGATCTGCTGGTCACCGCCGCTTCGGTTGAACAGAACAGCGAACACCCGCTCGCCGCCGCGATTGTTCAAGGCGCAAAAGAGCGCAAGGTGAAGCTGCAACCGGTCATAGATTTTAATTCGATAACCGGCGGTGGAGTCGTCGGAAAAATCGGCGGGCGTGAAATCACCGTTGGTAAATTAAAATTCCTCCAAGAACGAAACGTCGCGGGCTTGGAAAATATCGAATCCAAGGCAACTGCATTGCAGGAGGAAGGGCAGACAGTGATGTTTGTCGCCATCAACGGCAAGGCTGCAGGAATCATCGTGGTATCCGATCCCATCAAGGCATCCACGCCGGAAGCCATTGCGCAACTGCACAAGCTCGGTTTGAAAATCATCATGCTCACCGGCGACAATGAGCGCACTGCGAACTCCGTGGCAAAAAAACTCGGTCTCGATGAAGTATCAGCGGGTGTGGAACCGAAGAACAAACACGAGCGCATCCTGCAGCTGCGCAAGCAGGGTAAAATCGTGGCGATGGCTGGGGACGGCATCAACGACGCGCCCGCACTAGCCGCCGCCAACGTCGGCCTCGCCATGGGCACCGGCACGGACGTGGCGATGGAAAGCGCGGGCATCACGCTCGTGAAGGGAGATTTGACCGGCATCGTCAAGGCCATCAACTTGAGCCGTTCCATGATGCGGAACATCCGGCAGAATCTTTTCTTCGCGTTCGCCTACAACGCAGTTGGCATTCCCATCGCGGCAGGTTTGCTCTATCCATTTTCCGGTTTGCTCCTGAGCCCCATGATTGCCGGCGCGGCGATGAGCCTGAGCTCGGTCTCGGTAATCACCAACGCGCTGAGATTGCGCCATGCAAAACTGTGAACCGCAGACCGTGCAGTAGGTCTAATCATTAATCCCGAAGTGACTGTAACCCCTGATTTGTTTCAGGACCGGTGTTACCATGGTGGCGCGGATCGTCCGGGTTTCCATCATCAAGGACAGTGAACACCAATTATCCGTGACCGTGGACTTTTCGGTGAGCAGAAGTCGCGATGTATAAATCAACGCCAAGGGCGGGGCTTTTCGTGTCGGGCCGGCGGTGCAAGGGATGGTGTGTTTCATATACTTTTAAGTTGGTTAATGAGCCCCCCCGGATGACCGAAAGACGGCCACCCAGGAAGACGAATTGTTAATGATATATGTCAGACGTTGGAGCTGGCCATGTTTTCACGGGCTTTCTCTTTCTTGTCCGAACATTTGGTGTCCGCTCCAGAATCACAACCGGATGTGGTTTTGGACGGCACTTCGCGGCCCATCCGGATCACGACGGGTTTCTTGGTGTTGTCCGAGCACTTGCTGTCTTGTGATGTTTTCATTGTATTTATTTTTTGGTTGATGTTTGTGGTTTGGTAACAGTGCCACGATAACAATCCGCTGCATGGTTGCTATGGGGTGTTTACCCCATGCGCCGCATCTATGCAGGAAACGCACGTAAGGTTTTTGCCAATTTCTGCAAAGTGAATTCATTTGTATTCGGGCTCCGCACCCCCACACTTAACATCAAGGAATTTTTTCCGGTTAAAATGAACATTCCGTTTTCATTCCGCCCCAAACTGGTGGATGCGCTGAAAGATTATTCGGCGCAGACGTTTTATGCCGACCTGACGGCGGGCTTCACCGTGGGCATCGTCGCGCTGCCGCTGGCCATGGCGTTTGCCATCGCTTCAGGAGTCAAGCCTGAGGCCGGAATCTTTACGGCGGTCATCGCGGGATTCCTGATTTCGGCGCTCGGCGGCACCCGGGTTTCCATTGGCGGACCGACCGGCGCATTCATCGTCATCCTTTACGGCATCTATGCGAAATATGGCGCGGAAAACCTCGCCATCTGCACCATCATGGCGGGAGTCATCCTTTTCATCATGGGCGCCGCGCGACTGGGCACGATGATCAAATTCATTCCGTATCCGGTGACAATGGGATTTACGTCCGGCATCGCGGTGCTGATTTTCAGCACGCAGATAAAAGATTTTCTGGGCCTGAACCTGGCGAACGTTCCGTCTGATTTCGTCGAAAAGATCCAGGCTTTGGGCGAACACCTGAACACCATTCAGCCAACCACCCTGCTGCTGGCCGCAGCATCCCTGGCAATCATCCTTTTCTGGCCCAAGAAATGGCAGCGGCGCGTGCCCGGTTCCATCGTCGCACTGATTCTCGGCACTGCAGCGGTTGTATTGTTCCAGTTGCCCGTGGAAACTATCGGCAGCAAGTTCGGCGGAATACCCCAGACGCTGCCGCATCCGCAAATCCCCACGCTTGCCTGGTCAAACATCAAGCACCTGTTCGAGCCAGCCACAACCATCGCGCTGCTCGCGGCCATTGAATCCCTCCTGTGCGCCGTCGTCGCCGACGGCATGATTGACGATCGCCATGATTCCAACCAGGAACTCATGGCGCAGGGCATTGCCAACATTGTCAGCCCGCTCTTCGGCGGCATCGCGGCCACCGGTGCGATTGCCCGCACCGCCACCAACATCAAATGCGGCGCGCGTTCGCCCATCGCGGGCATGGTTCACGCAGTCACACTGCTGCTCATCATTCTGGTCGCCGCGCCGCTGGCAAAATTCATTCCGCTCGCCACATTGAGCGCCGTGCTCGTCAACGTCGCGCTCAACATGGGCGAATGGCACAACTTCGGCCGACTCCCCAAATGGCCGCGCAGCGATGCCGTGGTGTTCCTCACCGCCTTCAGCCTCACGGTGGTCGTTGACCTGACCGTTGCCGTGGAGATCGGGATGGTGCTGGCCGCGATGCTCTTCATCAAACGCGTTTCCGAGACCACGCAGATCACCGCCGTGGACGAATTTTCCGAAACCGAAGGCCCGCAACATTCCCTAGTCGGCAAGTCCATTCCCAAGGGCGTGATGATTTACCGCATTTTCGGCTCGTTCTTCTTTGGCGCGGCGGACAAGCTGGAAACGGCCTTGAAACGTTCCGGTCAGGAGCCGGAAGTCCTCATATTGCGGATGAGAAAAGTCCTGGCAATGGACGCCACCGGCCTCAACGCCCTCGAAGACCTTTACGAGCGGCTGCACAAACGCGGAAAACACATCCTGCTGAGCGGACCGCACACCCAGCCGCTCTTCATGATGGACAAGGCCGGCTTTCTGGACCGGCTCGGCAAGGAAAACGTTTGCGCCAACATCGAACTGTCGCTGGCGCGCGCACGGGAAATTCTCGGCCTGCCGCCAGCACCAACCGTGGACCCGCTTGGACAAGCCGGAAAATCCGTCATGACACCACCCACAGGCGGCGTCACAAAATAGCCCATGCGACTTCGGAGAAACGGGCAATGTCGTGGTGATGGATGGCTTCAAGGAAATTGCTCGGCTCAAGCCTTTAAAGCATTTTAGCGAAGATTGAGAGAATCGTCCGTGTCCCTTTGAAAATCCGCGCGTGGGATTGGTATTGATATTTTGCCCACCGCCTGCCACGTCATGGCCAAATGACTGCGCGACGTTTGCGGTCTGCCGGAAGGCGAATGCGGCGTGGTTGAACAACAATGCAACGAAGGAACAAGGTTTTCCGGCTTGGTTTCTTGGTTTCTTGGTTGTTCAAAGAAAACTTCAAGATGAAATGAGCCTCCTCACGTCGGCTCCTACGTTATGGAGGCCAAAAATCCCGCCCGACGGCAAATATCCCCTAAACGGCTGGTTTTGAACTGGTAACTAGCGTTTCTGCCCATTTTCAGCCTCCCAAAATAGTCCAAGCAAGCGTTGCTGCCCTAGTTTAAGGAGCTTGGAGGCTTGCAGTAACGATTGCTGCTGCTCAAAAAATAGTTTTGGGGTGCACAGCAACGGTTACTGCGGGTCTAAAAAGAGTTTTTGACATGGAAGCAACGTTTGCTCCCCTGTTTTAAGGAGTCTGGAGGCTTGCACCATCGATTGCTGCTGCTCAAAAAAGAGTTTTTGGGTGGGCAGTAACGGTTGCTGCTGGTCCAAAAAGAATTTTTTACAGGGCAGCAACGCTTGCTCCGGGTTCGAAAAGTCCTTTTTGCAGGATGGTAATGGCTGCTGCGGGATCAAGATGCCATTTTTAGAAGACAGCAATGCTTGCCACCGGATGTATTTCTTCTCGGATTCGCGTATATCTTAAGCGCAGACACGAAAACATCGTCGCCGCCCTGACCATCAGGCAATTCTCGACGAGCGGATTGCAAAGAAGCTGGAGAGATGAATTGTTGCCGTCACCAGACCGCAACCGTCTCCCGAAAAATCCGCTCGACAAATATCATTTATCAGGCACTTTCCGCCAGCTTGTAATGTGAGGGGCTTGTATTTAGAAGACTAATTCGCGGCAAACAATAAATCCTATGAACGTAAAACCAAAGAACTCTGCTCGTCATTCCATCCAACAATTTTTCACGTCCCGCCTCGCTTTGTTGGCGCTGCTGCTGGCCGTTTGCGGAATGCTTGCTCCAAGCCGCGCGCTTGCGGTGGGAACGTGGACGCCGCTCGCCAATACTGCTCCCGAAAGTATTGCCCTGATGCTTCAGCTTTCGGATGGCTCGGTGATGTGCCAGGGAAACTTGAACACCAATTGGTATCGGCTGACGCCGGACACCAACGGCAGCTATGCGAACGGCACTTGGACGAAGCTCGCGCCCATGCACGATTCGCGCCTTTATTTCTGCTCACAGGTGCTCAACGACGGCCGGGTGCTGGTTGGCGGTGGCGAATATGGCACAGTCACCAGCAACTTGACTTGCGAGGTGTATCAGCCCACCAACAACACCTGGACCTTGACCCCGAGCATCGGCGTGGCCATCAGCGACGGAGAATCCGTGGTGCTGCCCAACGGCAATGTCATGGTGCAACCGGTGAATGATCCGCTGGGAACCCGCATCTTCAATATCGCTTCCAACACCTGGTCAAACGGCCCAACGCTCCTGAATGATCAGAATGAAGCCAGCTGGGTCAAGCTGCCCGATCAAAGCATCCTGACGATTGACGATGGCAGCATCACGACCGAACGCTACATCCCCTCGCTGAACCAGTGGGTCCCGGACGGCACGGTTCCCGTAAATTTGTATAACTACAAGAGCGAATTGGGCGCAGGCTACTTGCTGCCGAACGGGAAAGTATTTTTCCTGGGCTCCACCAATCAAACCGCCATTTACACGCCGTGGACGACGAATTACGCGGGCATTTATACGCCGGCGGGCGCGACCAACGCCGGCTCATGGTCCCTCGGCCCCGTCATTCCCAACAACCTTGGAGCCAACGACGCACCCTCCGCCATGCTGCCCAACGGCAAAATTCTTTGCGCCTTTGGCGACGACAACAATCAAAATCCACCGACGTATTTTTACGAGTATGATTATGTTGCCAACACGTTCACCCAGGTCGCCAGCCCGACTGGCGGAACCGCTGACACCAATTACGCTTGTTACCAGGGCACAATGCTGGACCTGCCAGATGGCACGGTGCTCTACGCTCACGAAGGCGCGGATCTTTACATTTACAAGCCCGATGCTTCGCCCTTGGCGGCGGGCCAACCGGTCATCAGCAGCGTGACCACCAACCTTGACGGTTCCTTTCATGTGACCGGCACCTTGTTCGACGGCATCTCCGAAGGCGCCGAGTATGGCGACGACTGGCAGATGGACTCGGACTTTCCCATCGCGCGCCTCACCAATTCCGCCGGTGCCATCCAGTTTGCCCGCACTTACAACTGGAGCAGCAGCAGCGTGATGACCGGCACGAACATTTTGACCACCGAATTGACGCTGCCCGGCGGGTTGCTGGCCGGAACCTATCCCCTGGTCATCACGGCCAACGGCATCAGTTCCGCGCCGTTTTCGTTAACCACCTCCGGCACGCCGCTGCCGCCGGTGTCCGGACTGGCATTTACGAGCATTGCATCCAGCCAGATGGCCTTTGGTTGGAACGCCATTGGCCTGACCGAAGCCGGATATGTTATCCAGCGCTCCACGGATGGATCAAGTTTCAGCACCATCGCCAGCGTGGGATCAAATGTTACGACATATGCTGACAATACGGTGTCTCCTTTCAGCACTTATTATTATCGCATTTTCGGCACGAATGTTATCGGACTTGGGAATGCAGGCCCGGCCATCCTATCCGCCTCGCTTCCGACGGTGGCGTTGTCCGCTCCGTGGCTGTCGCAGGACATTGGCTCGCCTTTGGGTAGCGGCGCCTCCAGCTTGACTTCCGGAACATTCACAATCATTGGTTCCGCCGGCACCATCGGCGGCGGCGGCGACCAGTTTCAATATGCCTTCCAACCCATTGCCGGCAATGTGACCATCACCGCCCGCGTCACGGCACAACAGAACACCGGAGCCGGTGCGCTGGCTGGAGTGATGATTCGCAACGGACTTGGCGGCGGTTCACTGGATGTCTTCATGGCGTTTAGTGGCGGCACAACCAACTCTGTTTTCCAAGCTCGCACCAGCGGCGCCGGCAATGCTGCGAGCACTGCCGGTCCGGGCAGCCTCATTGCACCTCTCTGGGTTCAGTTGGTGCGCAGTGGAAACACAATTGCCGGCTACACCTCACCCGATGGCAGCACATGGACGCAGCGCGGAACTGTTTCCATCGGGATGGAATCGGTTGTCTATGCGGGTCTGGCTGTCTGCAGCGGCACCAACACCCTGCTCAACACTGCTACGATTGATAACGTGACGGTGACCGGCACCCCGGCCACCACTGCACCACCGCTGGCCGATTGGAAGCTGGATGAAACCAGCGGCACAACCGCTCTGGACTCCCGCAGCGGTTACAATGGCACTTACAACACCAACTGCGTACTCGGCCAGACGGGTGCCACGCCGAATACCGGCACCTCGGTCGGATTCAATGGCACGAACGCTTATATTTCAGTTCCGCCGCTGAACCTGAACAACAATACTGTTACCATCACCGCCTGGGTGAATCCCAATGGCAATCAGTCGCAATACGAGGGCATCTTCTATAACGGTGCCAACTCCACGTCGTCTGGATTAACCTTCGGCTCGGGTAATCAACTCGGTTACATTTGGAACTTCGTGCCCGGCACCTACGGTTTTGGCTCCGGTCTCGTGCTGCCGACCAATCAATGGACTTTTGTGGCACTCGTGGTTGAACCGACGCGAGCGCGTCTATATATGGTCACTAATGGAATATTGTCCGGCGCGACCAACAATGTGGCCAATCTGGTGCAGGCATTTGATGGCGTTTCCACTATTGGCCAGAGTCCATTCGGCAAGTTTACCGGTCTGTTGGATGAGGTCTCATTTTTTGCAAATCAAGCACTGACACCCTCGCAAATCAGCCAACTGGCCGTGGTCGTCAACACCCATCCCACCAACATGGTCTTCTCGGTAAGCGGGACGAACCTGAACCTCTCGTGGCCGGCGGATCACACGGGATGGCGTCTGCAGGTACAGACCAACCACCTTGCAAGCGGCGTCAGCGGGAATGCAAATGATTGGGTCACCGTTTCTGGCTCGACCAGCACCAATCAGATCATCGCTCCGATTGATCCCACCAAACCGACGGAATTTTATCGTCTGGTTTATCCGTAAGAAAAATCTGCCCCAAACACAAACGGGACGGCGCAAGCCGTCCCGTTTTCTTTTTTAAAACGAACTTGTGTTTGCGTCATCCGCTGGCTTGAAACATCCCCGCCTGACCGTCAGGCAATCCTCGACGAGCATATTGTCAGGAAGCTGACGTGATAATTTATGGCGAGCTAAGGAGACGCTGATTTAATCCACAGGGTTTTCTTTTGAACGAGGAGGCTGATTTTCTCGTCTGTGTTGCATGACCCACCAGACCAGTTTCACGCACGCCGAGTTTGCCGCCAAAAAGAAGACCACCCGCCGCGAGAAGTTCCTCTCCCGCATGGAGGAAGTCATCCCCTGGAAGCAGTTGCTCGCCGTCATCGAACCCCATTATCCCAAGGGCGAACGCGGTCGTCCGCCCGTCGGCCTGGAACGAATGCTCCGCGTCTATTTCCTCCAGCAGTGGTATGGCCTGGCGGACGAAGCCCTCGAAGACGCGCTCTATGACAGTCAGGCGTTACAACAATTTGCCCGCATTGATTTGAGTGCCGAAGGCGTGCCGGACGCCACCACGCTGTTGAACTTCCGTCACCTGCTCGAAACGCACGATCTGTGCAAGGGTCTCTTCAGTGCCATCAACGCCGACCTGACCGCACGGGGCTTGTTGCTGCGCGAAGGCACGTTGGTGGACGCCACGTTGATCGCCGCGCCGCCCTCCACCAAGAACAAGGAAAAGAAACGCGACCCGGAGATGCACCAGACGAAGAAAGGCAACCAATGGTATTTCGGGATGAAAGCGCACATCGGCGCGGATCGGGACAGCAAGCTGGTTCACACCGTCGTGGTCACCGCCGCCAATGTCGCGGACATCACCAAGACCGCCGAACTGTTGCACGGAGCGGAGAAGCAAGTCCACGCCGACGCAGGCTACACCGGAGTGGAGAAACGTGCGGAGATCGTGGCGATGGAACGAAAGATTGACTGGCAGATCGCGGGCAAACGCGGTGCAATCAAAGCCCTGGCCGAAGGGGCAGAGAAAGAAGCGATCAAGGCCGTGGAGCAAGCCAAAGCCTCGGTGCGAGCGTTTGTGGAACATCCGTTTCACATCGTGAAGAATCTATTTCGGCATCGGAAAGTGCGGTATCGCGGCCTGGCCAAGAACGGGCATCAACTTTACATCTTGTTCGGGCTAGCCAACGTGGTGATTGGCAGCCGAACCGCCACGAGCTGACAAAACCATGAATTAAACCTGTTGAAGCGGCCAAAAGGTAGTCAAAACGGCCACCCAACCGGAACTGACACGCGACCTCAAGCGGTCAGACCGAAGTTTTTCAGGCCGATTGAGCGTCATCAGCCGCCCGTCAGCCGCGAAATTTCAAAACGCCTCTTAATTCAGCGTCTCCCTAATGCGATAGAAACGTTTGGGATAATTCGTCCATTCGGAATCGCTGAAATAATTCGTGCCGATGGTGAGGCTGTTCGTTGCCAGTGGAATCCAGACGGGATTGGCCAGATTGGTGCAGCCTTGCACAACGACATCCTGATTGCTGATGCTGGTGATGGTGAAGGAAAATTCATTTGGTTGAATGTTGAAGCTGCCGCCACTGATGGCGAAGGGGGCGATGTTGGCAGCCAACAGCGTGGTTGGCCAGCCATCAAACAACGTGCCCCAACCAAGTGGTGCCCGCCAGGTAATAGACGGTTCCAGTGTTATCATCGGAGAAAACAGTTAAATCATCGCTTGGTGTCGGAGAGTTCCCTTGAAAATAAACTCCCGTCAGGCTGGTGCAAAAAGAGAACGCATACAGTCCGATGCTGGTGAGTCCGCTGCCAATCGTAAGATTGGTCAGGCTGGTGCAGCCTTGAAATGCTAAACCTCCGATGCTGGTGACGCTGTCGGGAATGGTAACGTTGGTCAAGCCGCTGCAACTGGCGAACGAACCTACCTCGATGCTGGTGACACTGTTGGAGATAGCGTAGCTTCCAACTTTGCCGCACGGGTATTGAAGGAGTGTCGTCTGGCTCTTGTCGAACAATACACCTGCCTCGCTGCTGTAGAACGCGTTGGTCGCGTTCACAGTGATGCTCATCAGGCTTGAACAGAAACCGAATGCCCCGACCCCGATGCTGGCGACGGTGCCGGAGATAGCAACGCCGGTCAAGCGACTGCACCCACTGAAAGAACCTATCCCAATGTTGGTGATGTTGTCCGGAATTGTAATGCCAGTCAGGCTGCTGCAGTCAGCGAACGCATAATCACCGATGGTGGTGACGTTGTTGGAGATGGTGTAGCTACCATCTTTGCCACCTGGGTATTGCAAGAGTGTTGTCTGGCTTTTGTCGAACATGACCCCGGACAAGCTGCTATAGGACTCGTTGGCCGGGTTCACGGTGATGTTGGTGAGGCTGGTGCAGTAAGCGAATGCTTGTTCCCCGATATTTGTGGCAATGCTGCCAATCGTGATTTTGGTAAGGCTGCTGCAGAACTCAAACGCTGACATACCTATGGTGGTGACGCTGCCAGGAATTGGAGCATTGGTCAAGCTGAAGCAGCCCTCGAACGCAGAGTTTCCGATATTGGTGAGGCCGCTGCCAAACGTAACGTTCTTCAGGCTGGTGCATTGACCAAACGCGGAGTCCTCTATGTTGGAGACGCTGTTTGGGATTGTAACACTGGTCAGGATTGTCAAGTCATAGAAGGCATTCGTTCCGATGCTGGTGACCGGGTAGCCATTGGTCTCGCTGGGGATGGCTACCACACCGTTGACAGCGATATAGGTAATGCCTGTTATGGTAATAGCGCCGTTGTTGGTGGTAAAAGTGAATTGATTCTGCGCCACTGCGGGCAGCGCCAGCAGCAACAGCAGCGTCAGCAACTTCATTGCAGCCGAACTTTTCCCGGCTTCAGTGATCATAGAATTTGGGTTCTTTCCGCATTCTTGGACGGCGTTGGGTTCTTGCAAAGGCGTTTTTACGCCTCAACCAGATTAAATACAACAAGAAACCGCATTAAGCCCTATTTTAGGTAAAGCAGACCAAGGCGTCGTCGGAAAACCGGGAGCACGTTGCCATCGGTCCTTTGCTGTAGTCGGGGACGGCCACACTCCGGGATTGAATTGATTTGGACTTGCCAAACAATTTTGGCGGGCGCAATGTCGAAATTGTGAAATGGAAAACAAACCTACCCTGCCACGCCAAGATTCGGCGGTGTCTCCGTCTTCGCTGCGCTACGCCGCGACACATCAGCTTTCTATATAGGCTACTCACGTTATGCGCTATTTTTTGTTGACCGTTGGTTTGGGCATGATTGGCTTCGGATTGAAGCTTGCGTATCAGCGCATCGCCTTTCTGTTCCGCAGCCAGAAGGCTTATGGCAAGCCCGTTAACTGGAAGGAAGTTCCCCAGATTAACTCGCGGAAGATTTATTACTACCCGGAAGTTGTTTTCGAGACACCAGACGGCACAGAGCATCGTGTGACGAGCGATATTGGCTATGATTCTTATGTGGGCCAGAAGCCCAAGTTGCCTAGCACGATTGCTGTCCGATACGACTCTGCCAATCCCGACGACGCTCACTTTGACACGCTGTTTAATCTTTGGGCTCCCTCATGCGCCTTTATATTGATTGGTGGCGCTGCCATCTTTGCTTTCTTATATCCCGAGATGAACTCAATACGAGATTGAATCCACAATTTAGTTTCACATTTGAAGTGCGACAAAGGAGTTAGCAAGGCTTCGGAGCGAAGACGGATTGTCAGGAAGCGGGGAGTTGTTCGGAGGCGTCCAGTCCGCGCACGGCAGCCGGCCCGTGTCTCATCTGCGGTTGATTTTCCCTAGATTCAAGGAATGGTCTGGCCTTCTCGAAGATGATCTGTTCGCAGCGGGTTATTTCCTCGGTGCGCTGTTTTAGGTAGTCGGCGGCGATGGATTGGAGATCGTCTATGTTGTAGAGATAGACGTTCTCCAACGCGTTGACGGCGGGGTCAATATCGCGCGGGACGGCGATGTCTATGAGCAGCAGCGGACGCTGGCGCCGGGACTTCATGAGCGGCTCCAGTTTGGGGCGGTCCAGGATATGGTGCGGCGCGGCAGTGCTGCTGATGGCGATGTCTATCTTGTCAAACTCCCCCGACCAGTCGTCAAAGGGTATGGCGCGTCCTTTGAGCTCGGCGGCGAGGGTTTGGGCGCGCTCGAAGGATCGGTTGGCGACGATGATGCTTTTGGCGCCACGTGAAAGCAAGGCGCGTGCGACTTTCTCGCCGGTCTCGCCCGCGCCGATGACGAGGACTTCGCGTCCGGCGAGGGAGGTGAAGATTTTATCCGCGAGTTCCACCGCGACGGATGCGACGGAGACGCTGCCACGCTGGATGTTCGTGTGCGTGCGGATGTGCTTGGCGACGTTGAAGGCGCGCTGGAAGAGTTTGTTCAGCCGCGCGCCGGTGTGCTTGTGCTGGTGCGCGAGGGCGTAGGCGTCCTTGATCTGGCCGAGGATTTCCGTCTCGCCGAGCACCATGGAATCGAGGCCGCTGGCGACCTTGAAGAGGTGATGCAAACTTTGCGGCTCGGCGAGCGCGTAAATTTCTTTGCCAAAGGTTGGGACGTCGCGCTGCGCCGTCCGGTCATCGCAGCGCAATGACCCCACCTCATGTGAGGAAGCGACGAGGAATTGTTTCAGGCCGTCAAAGGCCTTGGAGGGTTCGAGTTCCGTCGCGGCATAAATCTCCACGCGGTTGCAGGTGGAGAGGATGACGGCTTCGCCGGCGATGCCGGAGTCGCGCAGGGCTTGGAGCGCACCGGGGATTTTGGATTCGGCAAAGGCGAACCGCTCGCGCAGTTCCACTGGCGACGTGCGATGGCTTAAACCGATGACGACGACTCTCATGCGGGGAAAGTGACGGGTGACGGGTGACGGGTGAAATGACGCAGGCAGCAAGAATTTGTTTCTTGCCACATGCCACTCGTCACTTGCCACATTCGGTTCATTGATGGTGCAGGCCGGAATAGTAATTGGTGATGCCAAACGTCAGCAGCAGGAACGCGAAGGCGATGACGACGCCGATGGTGAACCGCCGCGTCGAGCGGCCAAAGAACATCCGCGCCACGATCAGTTCCAGATACACCAGCCACAACAGCGCGGACCAGATGACCTTGGGATCGGACAGATACGGCTTGCCCTCGGGTCGCGGCAGTTGTTCACCGGTGACGAGCCCGATGGTGAACAGGACAAAGCCGACCAGCACGAGCCGCAGCGTGATGAGTTCGAGCCGCTGGATGGACGGCAGCAATGACAGCATGGCACGGAGCTTGTGGAACTTCAGGTCGTGCTGCTGCATCAGAAACATCCCCGCCGCCGCCGCCGCGAGGCCGAACGCGCCGTAGGATTGCAGGATGGTGGCCGCGTGCAGGCTGCGGAGCCAGTTGGAGAAATCCGGCTTGGGCCCGTGCGGCGGGTCGAGCGACGGCATGAGCGCGAAGATGCCGACGGTGAACAGCACCGGCGCGGTGAAGGCGCAAAGGAATTTGAAGCGCGGCAGCAGCGAATAAACGAGGCACGCCAGGCCGAGCGCCCAGAGCAGGAACGTGGTGGCTTCGTAAAGATTGTTGACCGGGCAGCTATGAAACGTCAGGCCGCGCTTGGTCATTGCCAGCGTGTGCAGCGCCACTCCGGCGAGGATGATGAAATAATTCACATGATCATCCCGGCGGAAGCCTTTCCGCCACAGGAAAACCGAATAGACCGTGCTCAAGCCGTAAAGCACTACGGCGAGCAGAAAGAAATGACGGTCGGTGAACCAAGACATGCTGACAGGTTAAGACCCACGGCAGGCGGTGCAAGCGGCAATTGAGACTTAATCTGTGGCTTGCCAAGCCTGTTCGCGTTTTGTCTAATCCGTGTGTGCTCAATCAGCAGACGCTCAATCGCGCCGCGAGTTTTTCCGGCATCGGCCTCCACAGCGGCAACCGGGTCAACATGACCATCCTGCCAGCGCCCGCCAACAGCGGCGTGCGCTTTCGCCGCGTGGACCTCGCGGACAAGCCGGAAATCGAGGCGCGCGTGGAAAATGTCGCGGAGACGAACCGTTCCACGATGCTCGCCAAGGGCAACGTGAAGGTCCACACGGTGGAGCATGTCCTGGCTGCGCTGGCCGGGTTCGGAATTGACAATGCCATCGTGGAGCTGGACGCGAACGAGCCGCCGATAGCCGACGGCAGCTCGCGGGAGTTTTGCAAAATCATCCTGGCGGCGGGCATCGTGCCGCAGGCGGAAAAGCGCGAGACGTTCACGCCGAGCGAGCCGATTGAACTGGAATCCGGCGAGACGCTGATGACGCTGTTTCCCGACGAGAATCTCAAGATCACCTGCACGAGCGCGGACAGGAAGGGAATGTTCACGCAATTTTACAGCACGGAGATCACGCCCAAGACGTGGGAGAAGGAACTGGCTCACGCGCGGACGTTTTGTTTTTTCGAGGAGATCGAGCATCTCATCAAAACGAACCTCATCAAGGGCGGCAGCCTGGAAAACGCCATCGTCATCCGCGACGACGCGGTGCTGACGACCGAGCCGCTGCGTTATCCCGATGAATTTGTGAGGCACAAGATGCTGGACATCGTGGGCGATTTGTCATTGCTCGGGAAACCGATCCGCGGACATTTGATCGCGGTCAAGCCGAGCCATGCGGCGAACTGCGAATTCGTCCGGCTGATCGCCGCGCAGATGAACAAGCCGTTGCGCGCGGCGCAGACCTTCGCGCCGCCGCCGAAAGCCGCCCCGCCGGAAATCCTGGTTTCTGAAAACGGCGCGATGGACGTGGAGCAGATCATGAAGCTCCTGCCGCATCGCCCGCCGTTCCTGATGGTGGACCGCGTTTTGAAGATGGAGGGCAACAAGATCACCGCCGTCAAGAACGTGACGATTGGCGAGGATTTTTTTCGCGGCCACTTTCCAAGCCACCCGATCATGCCGGGGGTGTTGCAGCTTGAGGCGATGGCGCAGGTGGCGGGGATTGTTTTGCTGAAGCAGGCTGAGCTGGCGAACCAGATGGCTTATTTCATGGCAGCCGAGGATGTCAAATGGCGCAAGCCGGTTTTCCCCGGCGACACACTCATCATCGAAATCGAACTGATCAAAACGCGCGGCCGGATCGGCAAGGCCAAGGGCGTCTGCAAAGTCGGCACAGATGTCGTGAGCGAGGCGGAAGTGACATTCATGCTTCGGGACGCGTGACCTGATATTTGCTTTCCAACAGATTTCCAGACGAAGGCTTAAAGACTTTTGCGGGGCTGTGTCTCCGGCGGTGGAATTACAGGCAACGATCTTCCAGCGGCAGCCTTGTTTCCTCGCGCCAGCATTTGAGCGACGGCCTGCGCCAACAATTCGGGATTCACGGGCTTGATGAGAACTTCGCCGATGCCAATCGTTTTCGCAGCGAACTGCACGGTTGAATCCACAAAGCCCGATATGAGGAGCATGGGAATTTCCGGCCTGATTTCGCGCACCGCCGTCACCAGTTCCGTGCCCGACATGCCGGGCATGGCCCAGTCGGTGACAATCAAATCAAATTCCCGGGGTTCACGGCGGAACCTGGCCAGGGCACCGCCCGACTGTTCGCACCGGGTCACCACATAACCGAGACGCTTCAAAAACTCCTCCGTGGACCTGGCGACAATCGGCTCGTCGTCCACGAATAAAATCCGCTCACCGTGGCCATGTGGAATGGTCTGGGTTGCCGTGGCCGGCTCCTCCTGATGGATGCGTCTTGCGGGCAGATAGATTTGAAATGTCGTTCCCCTGCCTGGTTCGCTTTCAACCAGGATTATTCCCCGGTGCGACTTGATGATTCCGTGCACGACTGAAAGGCCCAATCCGGAACCTTTGCTGGCGGGTTTGGTGGTGAAAAACGGCTCAAATATCCGTTCCCGCGTTTTGGCGTCCATTCCATGTCCATTGTCCGCGATCGCCAGCCGTACAAAAGTCCCCACCCGCAGTTCAGGATGCTTTAGCACCATCGCCGAATCCACCTCGACGGATCGCAGGCTGATGTCTATGCAACCGCCGATTTCAGGAAGGGCGTGCCAGGCATTGGTGGAAATGTTCATGACAACCTGGTGAATCTGCGTCGGATCAGCCATGACCTGCGGACTGCCCGAATCCAGATGATGGGTGATTTTGACCATGGCCGGAATTGTCGAGCGCAGCAGCTTGACGCATTCGCCCACGACGGGTTGCAATTGCAGCACCCGTTTCTCACTGTCCTGCCTGCGGCTGAAGGTCAGGATTTGCTGCACCAGATCCCGGGCGCGGTTGGCTGCGATGATGATGGAGCCGACATATTCCTGCGTGGGGTGATTGGGGGACAAATCTTCACGCACCAGTTCGGCGCTGCCCAAAATGCCCGCCAGCACGTTGTTGAAATCGTGGGCGATGCCACCGGCGAGGGTTCCGATCGCCTCCATTTTTTGCGCCTGCAAAAGCTGCTCCTCGAGATTGCGGCTGACCGTGATGTCGCGCGAATTGAAGACCACCCGTTTCCCGTCGATTCCGTGCGGGATGCTCCGGCCCATGGACGCAAACAGCAACCAGCCGCCATCGCTGTGCCGTATCCGGTATTCGACGGACACGGGCAAGTTTGGATTGGAGTACGCCCGTCGGATCATGGCCGCCAATCGCGGCAAATCCTCGGGATGGATGAATTCGGCAAGGTTTCGGCCCACGACCTTCTCCGGCTTCAGATTAAGGACGCGCTCGATGGACGGGCTTTGAAAATGAATGACGCCGTCCTGGTCAACCAGCGTGATCACATCCGTGGCATATTCGATCAGCGATCGAAAATATTCCTCGCGATGGCGCAGCTCAAGTTCGTCGCGTTTGCTCGCGGAGATGTCCCGCAGAATGGCCGTGTATATTTGTTTGCCCTTCACCTCCACCCTGGAAATGGATGCCTCGACCGGGAACTCCTGCCCGTCTGCGCGCAGGGCATGCAACGTCCCCAAGGTGCCCATCGTGCGTGCCATCTTGCCGTCGGGCCCAAAATCAATGATATGCCGGTAGTGCGCCGCACGATACTTTTCCGGGATGAACCGGTCCAGCTTTTGTCCGAGCGCCTCCTGCTGGCTGCATTGAAACATCCGCTCCGCAGCCCCGTTGAACAGGATGACGTTCTGGCTTTCATCCACGGAAATGATGGCATCCATGGCCGAGGACACCAAGGCCGGCATCAATGACTTGACCAGCCCAGCGGGAAGAGTTTTGGTTTTCTTGGGGGCCATAAAGTTGATTTTCAGCTTCACTGAAAACTCTGATGGGCATCAGGCTGTCATCCCTTGCGCCTCATCGCAATTCAAAACTGTTTGCGTCAGGCACGATTTATTTCAAGTTTTCTGGAATTTAGCCGAAAAATAACTGGTCTCGTCGGCATACAACCGAAACCGTCCGTTTTGCCGGCAAAGATGGAGACGCGCATGACCGCTAACGATATCATCTTTAAAATCAAGAACTTGCCGGCGGTGTCCCAAGCCGCCCTCAAGCTGATTTGCCTGCTGGACCAGCCCGCAGTCAGCAACGAAGACATCGTGACGGTGCTCAAATACGACGACGTGCTGACGGCCAAATTGCTGCGCGCCTGCAATTCACCCTACTTTGGTTTTGAAGAGCAGATCTCCTCCGTGGAGGAATCAGTGCTGATACTCGGCCACCAGCAGATTCTGCACATGGTCCTGGGCCTTTCGTTCGGCGGCGCCATGAGCGCAACCCTCCCGGCTTATGCTGTCGAGGCCAAAGAACTTTGGTTTCATTCCATCACCACTGCCGTGGCCGCCGAGCATCTCGCCAAGGATGGCCTTCACATGGAGGTGAGGCCGCCGGTGGCATTCACCGCCGGTTTGCTGCACGACATCGGCAAGCTGGTGCTCAACCAGATTCTCGACGCCGAGACGCAATCCGCCATCCGGTCGTGCATCGCCCAAAACCAGCTTCCCCGCAACGCGGCGGAAAAGGAGGTTTTGGGAACCGACCACGCCGAGGTCGGGGCCTGTCTTCTGAGAAAATGGCGGTTGCCGGAAGAAATCGTCGAGGCCGTCGCCCATCATCATTGTCCCATCACAAGCCCCGTTCCTAAATTGTCCGCCGTCACACACGTGGCCAACGGCATTGTCCACCTGATCGGCTCCACTTTTGGCTGGGACTGTTACTCCAGGTTCGTGGACCCCAAAGCGAGTCAATTGCTGGGCGTCACACCCGAACGGATTGAGGGGCTGAAATTGGAAATTCACGACTCGGCCAGCAAGGTTGAACGCATCATTCACCTGGCATGAATCTGGAAACTGCCGGCCAGACTCCACAATTCCTCCTCATCCTCATTGCCCGACGCGATGCCACATTTCCTCTATGGAAGGATTTTTGCCGACGCCCATCTGGTAATAATCATCCCCTTCCACCCGGATTCTGAATCCCGGATGCGCACCAAGATACCGCGTCATGTTGCCGGTCGCAGCCTCGATGCTTTCCGTGTAGCGCTCGCCCTCCAGCGTGTAATGGCCGCTGGCTGAATACAGGATGTTTGAATTGGCGTCATAGGTGACGATGGCCCAATTGGTGAGCGTGAACGTTTTGAGAAAACTGCCGGGGGACTGGAGGCTGACAAAACCGCCGGTCAGCCTGGATTTCGCGCCCGTCAATTCCCATGTGCCCACCATCTCACTCTTCAACTCATCCTCGCTTTTAGTCAGCGGCGTGTGCAGGACGTGGTATTCCACCGGATTATCCGCCTTCAATTCCGACATCGCCCTTGCCTGCGCCGATGCCGCCCTTACCTTGAGAAAAAGCAGCGTGATTCCAACCACGATTAAAATCACGACCAAAACCAGTGCGCCCACGATGACCGCCGTTCTTGTTTTCTCAGATGCCATAATTCAAATGCTCTATAATTGTTGTCATTCATTCCACCTCATTCTCTTCGTCATCCTCACTTTTTGAGGACGAGGACGAGGATGATTTCCACGCCATCAGACATTCGCTCCGACGGCTGGCCGTGCGACGCGGCTTTCAGTTCAACTTTTTTTGCCTGCACAAAACAATTCCGATGGCCAAGCCACCAAACGCCGAGATGCTCAAAACCGAAGGTTCCGGCGCTGGATCAATAGCCAACCCTAAAACATCTCCAACCCCGGTCTCAAATACGCTTTCTGTTCCGTCCGGCGTGAATTCGTAAATGTTCCCGCTGGTGCTACCCACAAAAAGATTTCCTGCGGCGTTAAAAACCATGGCCGTCGGACCGTCCAAGCCGGAGGCAAAAGTGCTTTTAGTTCCGCCCGTGTATTCATAGATGCTGCTTCCTGCACTCACAAACAGATCACCGGCATTATTAAAAGCCAGTCCAAACGGGTTGGATAAGCCGCTGGCATAAGTGGTTTTTTGCGGGTGAATTCCAACCGCCGGAATTTCATAGATTTTGCCGCTGCCTGTATCTGCTTCAAAAAGATCGCTGTTTTTGAAGGCTATGCCATTAGGATCATCCAAGCCGGTAGCAAAGGTGCTCTTTGATCCAAACGTGGTTATTGCGGTAACTGTGTCCCCCGTCTGACTTGCCACATATAAATCTCCGTGCATGGCTATTCCGGAAGGGCTGGCGAACCCGGAGGAAAAAGTGCTTTGAACTCCGCCGGGCGATATTTCAGTTATGTTGCCGCCGGTCTGGCTTGCCACAAACAAGTTGTCGTTAGAATCAAAGGCCAGTCCTTCAGGTTTAGCCAGCCCGGTTGAAAAAACACTTTCCATTCCATCAGGCGTGAGTTCGTAAATGTTGCCACTGCTGTAATCCGACACAAAGAGATTCTGCGCCTGAACTCCAATCGCTATAAGCATAATTGACCCGGAACAAACTGTTCTGCGAATCAAGGTTTTCATACTCATAAAATATGTGTGACGCTCGCCTGCCGTCCAACATAAAAAGTTAAGCCACCGTCCGCGAACCGTGACAAGCTGCCGTCCGCAATGACCGTTCGACTCAGCCAACCTGTCAGGCCAGATGGTCTTAATCTCAAGACAGCAACCGCACGATGCCGGCGACAATAAAGAAAACCAGAACCACGGCTCCGCACATCTCGATCTGACTCTCGCCGTCACTCCACTCTGGAAGATTCAGCACGCGAATCGCATAAGGACAGGTCAGCAAGACCGCCAGCCCACCATGGATGAAAGCCCCGAGCACGACATATGGCACGTCGAAGGTGCCACAGTTTCTCAAATACAAACCGTCACCCTCGTTGAGCATCGGCGGCAGCAACCGGAAGACGGCCGCAGCCAAAAATCCGAACCGCAGGCAAAACTGAGCATCCGTCCAGCGTTTCAATGAACCTCCCTGCAAGGCAAATCCCAATGCCACAACCGTTGCCAAAAACATATCTGCAAGCAACAGCGTCGGAGTGCGGAGTTCGTTTGGAATGTTACACCCCGTCGCCGAGCGTAGCGTCACGCGACGGAATAAAGGCGGCTTTATTCACGTTCGTTCCGTCCTTACGGACGGGGACGCCGCAGCGCGGCATCCCTACCTTTGCATCTACCGTCAAAAACATAATCCCTAGTTGTTTGTTTGATTTAAAATGGCCTCAAAATCTCCAAGCTGGGAGCGGAATTGTTTGCCCGCCGGCAGATAATCCAATTGCGTCCGCCAGATGATTTCGTCCAATTCATCCACCAACTTGCGTAATTTCTTTATCTTTGCCGGCCCGTGATTTTTTGGCGTTTGTGCCAGCACCTGCAGCTGGTCATATTTTTTCTGCATCACCTTAAGCAGCCGCTTGATTTCCATCATGCTGATGGGCGGCGCTTCTTCCCGATGTTTAATCATATCAACCTTTCAAAGAAAATTAGGAGTTGGGGTTGAAATATTTTCCCCAGCTTCCAACTTCCATCTGCTTTTTTTGTTTTATGGCACAATGATCGTGGCGGGCTGGCTCCACGCGCCGTCGTTGGCCGGCTTGGTTCCTTTGGCGCGCACCCGCGCCCACAACCGCGAGCCGCTGGTCAGGCCCGTGAACGTCGTCTTGCTGGCGCTGGACGAGCTGACCATCTTCCAATTGGCATCCACCGCCGGGTCGGCCGTGCAATGCTGGTGCTCATAACTTTTCCGACCAGAAACCGCGTCCCATTGCCCGTCCACCGCGCCCGGATTGTCGCCGGTCGTCAGCGAGAGATTTTGCACCTGCGGCATTTTGCCGATGGGCGTGGACTCGCTCTTGGTGTCGAGGTTGGCCTTGGCAATGATCGCCGGGTCGCCACCGCTGGTTTCCTGAACATAAGGCAGTGACACGTTCAAATCCGCCTGCACCACCGCTGCGGCCGCGTCGCGCGCGATGATCGCCGCCGTGCGCGCTTGCTCCGCCGTTGCCACCGCGCCGATTTTTGCATCCAAGTCCGCCGTATGTGCGCCGGCCGTGGCGAGCGGCGGCTTGGGATTGGTGAATACCGTTGGATTGTCGGAGAAACCCTTCTGGACGTTTTTGCCCACTCGAAGGACCTCTTCCGCATTTGCATTCTTCAAGTTTAATACTGCTATCATGTTATGTGCTCCGGGTTGTGGCCGGGCCGGACCCCACACGCTGCTCCCGTCATCCAACGGGACACGTTCCAATGACCGATTTGAGGGCCATGATTTTTTACCCAGCCGTTGTTATTTCAACGCCCGATTCTATCAGAATCCCTGCACCTGTCATTTTACATGTTTTGTCCTGTTTAATGGCAATTTTTGCAAAGCCGCAGCACCACACACCCGAACCGTTCCAGCCTTGTCTGGTCTGAAATCAGCGATTGCTAAAATGATTTCAGCGACTGCTAAAACCAAAAAAGCGTCTTCTAAAATGAAATCAGCGGTTTCTTAACCGATTTCAGCGATTGCTAAAATGGAAGGAGCGTTCGCTGAAATGATTTCAGCGACTTCTAAAACGGTTTCAGCACCTTCTAAAATGAAATCAGCACCTTCTAAAACGATTTCAGCGACTTCTAAAATGATTTTAGAAGATGGATTTGGGGCCAAAAATGGCAAAAAACCGGGTTTTTTGAGGGGTGCCGGAACAGGACGGAACGCTGGATTTAACGGAACTGGCTGCAAACACGGAGTTTAGGCTTAAAATGGCAGATTTCCGGTTTCTGACACGGCAAATGCGTGAATTTCACGCAAAGACGCTATCGTACGGCGTGTCGGCCGACCGCCGCAAACTAAAAATGGCGCGCTCTGCCGAGACGCCGCTACGCCGAGGCCGGTTCAGGGTGAATTGTTTCGTGGCAGCCGACGTGAGTTCGGCTCTGATTTTTAGAATGAGCGAACTCACGTTCGCTGCTACGGACGCTTAACCCGTCTTTTTTGCCCGGCGAAACAGACTGCTGGCTCAACTGACGACGGCACTTCGCGATTCTCAAAAACTGTTTGGAGGATTCGGAATGCTCAACACGCGGTCGAATTCTTTTTGCTTTTTCTCGGAAGACTCAAGTGAAGACGGCGAATTGTTAATTTACAAAGACATTATTTAGCGGGTTGAATGATTGAATAATGCAACTTCTGCTGATTATCTTTGTTCCATCCTTCAGATGTATAAAGCTGTGTCACTGTGGGAAAAACGCAAAGCTCATTTACAATTTTTACGGCCAGATCATGGTTTATAACGTCGCAAGTTATAATGAAAACACCGGGCTTATCCCCTGGCTCAACAGTGATTGCCTTGCCAAGTCTGTTGCCTACTTCATCTTCCGATACTCCCTACAACTTAGATAGTCCCAGCTTTTCATCAAGATCTTGGAGGAATGGGTAAGAGATCAGCATTTTAAGTTCTTCAAACTGATCATATGGTCGCTTCGGTTTCGTGCTAGTTCAGGCCTAACTTTGCTGATTATGCCGCTGTTCATTCATGGGGTTGCGCGCAGTCGGTTTTACTGCGGCTTTAGTTGGCATGGGTTTATCAAAGCGGACGGGCCAATTTCTGTCAAAGTTTATTCCCGACCATTTTTCAATTGTGTGGCCGTCTCCAAAAGCTGGCGCGATTATTTTGTTTGAGCGTGGGGGACGAGAATTTATTTACCAGGCGCGTCCGTATTGGACTGGCGCGGGCAGGGAATCCTTTTGGCGCAATGTCCGGGCGGCTATGCGCGGCCAGTAGGGTTGGCGCAGAAATTCGCGCGCGAGCAAGACCACGTCGGCACGGCCGTTGCGGATGATTTCATCAGCGTGGGTGGGCTCGGTGATCTGGCCCACAGCCGCCGTGGGGATGCCGGCCTCGCGCCGGACGCGTTCGGCGAACCCGACCTGGTAGCCGGGGCCGGTGGGGATTTTTATGTCCGAAACATTGCCGCCGCTGCTGCAATCCATCAGGTCCACGCCCTCCGCCTTCAAGCGGCGGGAGAGTTCGATGCTTTGCGCGATGTCCCAGCCGCCTTCGACCCAGTCGGTGCAGGAAATCCTGACGGTGAGCGGCAGGTTGTCCGGCCACACGGCGCGGACGGCGCGGGCGGTCTCGAGGGCAAAGCGGATGCGGTTGTCGAAACTGCCGCCGTAATTGTCGGTGCGCTTGTTGGAGAGGGGTGAAAGGAATTCGTGCGCGAGATAGCCGTGGGCAAAATGGAGTTCCATCCATTCGACGCCCGCCGTGAGGGAGCGTTTTGCGGCGGCCACAAATTCGCCCTGCACGTGGGCGATGTCCGCCGCGGTCATAGCGCGGGGGATTTTAGGCAGATTTTTCCCGAAGGCGACGGCGCTGGGGCCGATGACTGGCCAGCCGCCGGCATCGTCCGCGAGATGGCTGTCGCCTTCCCACGGCCTGGAAACGGATGCCTTGCGCCCCGCGTGAGCGAGCTGGATTGCGGGAACCGCGCCCTGGGCCTTGATGAAACGGTTGATGCGTGAAATGGGTTCGATGTGTTTGTCCGCCCAGATGCCGGCATCGCCGGGGGAAATCCGGCCTTCGGGCGCGACTGCGGTGGCTTCGGCGATGACCAGCCCGGCGCCGCCGACGGCGCGCGAGCCGAGATGCACGAGATGCCAGTCGGTGGCCACGCCGTCTTCGGACGAATATTCGCACATGGGCGAGACGCCGATGCGGTTGCGCAGGGTGATGGATTTGATGGTGAGCGGTTGAAAGAGATGCGAGGAGTCCTTGTTCATTTGGTGGACAGTATGGCAGGTTCGAGGGAATTTTCCATTGGGAAAAAGCATGCCGCACCGGTTTCCCGATGCGGCCGTTCTGAAGAAGTTGAATTTACAATCCGGTCAGGGAATGGCCGGATGCAGGACGCGGGTTGTAACTACATAAGGACCATGTGCAGCCGAAAGAACTGAGGCGTTGTGCGCCGGTGACTGCGAAGATGTTCCGGGCTTGTAGAGGCGGTAGAATTTCTGGCCGGCGGTGCTGACGATAACCGCCGGGTTGGTGGAGCCTGTGCTTGAAAATACCCAGGAACCTGAGACAAGATTGGTGCGTTCCTGAAGCACAAATCCGCTGGAGGTGGTCGGCCAAGAAAAGGTGAACTGGTTGGCTCCACTATGGACGATCGTAAGCGTTGGAGTTGTGCTGCTCAGCGTCCAACCGACGACATCGAGGGCAGTTAGTTCGCTGACGCCCAAATCTTGATAGTCTCCTGGCGAGGCAAAAGCATCCTGCACCTGGGCGTGTGGCGTGACACCGGGCGGAGCCCAGACGCCGGTGATGCTCCACCAGTCGCCATAATCGCCACTGGGATCCATATTGTATCGTGCAATCAGATTAGTGCCATCAATTGAAAAATAGGCGTTGTCGCCGCTGGTCGTAAAAGTGCGGACGCGGTTGGTTGTATAACGGAATAAATCCACCGGCCAAACCTCGCTGGTTGTAGGCAAATCGCTTGAAATTCCCAATACTTCGTCCATCTCATGTTCAGCCGTCGAGATCAGGTCATATTTATATGGATCGCCTGGAGGACGGGTGAGGTTCATCAGCGACATGTTGAAGCTGATGGTTGAATCTGTTCCCGTATATGAGCTATCCAAAGCCAAAACCCTTGCCTGTGCCGTGGTGAGGTGGATTTGATTGTAACCGATTACAGGATCGTTTGGCCCGCTTGGCAGCTTGCTCAGGGCAAGCCGGTCATTGGCGCTCGTCGCGGCAGTTTTCAGCGCTGCGATGTAATCCGAATAGTTAAAGTCGGATCCATAGGTCTGGCTTTGACCAAGGCCAACCGACCCGTCGTTCACAAACGTGATGTTGACCGTGACGTTGTCAATGACATTGGATTCCATGACTTGAATGGCGGTATTGATGGAGACTTCCATCTGTGCTGCATTGGGGTCGCTCGTGATCGAGCTGTCGAACGTGGGCACGATGGTGAGGCTGTAGGCGGATGAGGCGATGCCAAACGCGGCAAAGCAGGACAGGAGCTTTAGCAATGGTGTTTTCATTCTGGATTATGCGCTGGGCTGAATAAACGTCATGGTCACTCAGCCCGTTCTGATTGATTCAACTTTTCACCTGTGACGTGCAAACAGCATCCGAAATCGGTGTCGGATTGTAAATGTAGAAAAATAACATCAATAATGCTTCCCGCAAAAAGAATTGGCGGCGGCGGACCGGAATCAATTTCACGAAACACAACCGGTCAGCCATTCAACGGGTGGAATCCGTTATGTGCTTCACGGTGAGTGATTTAACAGTGACCGTGGATCCATTGGCGGGGAAAACGGCAACGGGTCTGTTGATCTGGGAATAATCGCCGTCGTGCTCAAAACGAAGCCGGCCATCAACATAAATGGTCTGATTCGTTTTTGTGACCACCCATCTGACGGTCACATATTTCCCGACGGGAATGCGTCCGGCACCGGGCTTGTGCAGGCCGTTCGCCGGACCGCCATCCACGCGCAACTGCGACTTGTCAGCCTCCCAATTGAAGATGATCTGGTCTGCGGCATAGGCGAGACGCAGGTTGGTGGAATCAGTCTTGGAAACAACTGTGATTTCAACCGGCGGTTGATAGGCTAGAGGTGTGCTGAGGTGTTGATCGCCTTTCAGAACCGTGACCTTGGTCAATTTGGCGACCGCAAAAGCCAGCAATCCCAAGATGAGCAACGAGCACAGGCCAATGGTCGCCGCACTCTGCAGCGTGGAAACCTTGATCTGGATCACACGTTCACTGAGCGGAACGACTGATGGCGGAACGGGTGGAACGACGATGGACTGGTGACAGGCGGGACAATTGATCCGCGAGCCGATGTAAGTTGCATCGCATTGAATCTTTTGCCTGCATTGCGGGCAGGAGAATTTAAATTCAGCCATAGTTCAGACTCTTCGGCCGGCCATGAGTTTCACTTTTCCAATGTGTGCCGCATGAAGACCCAAAGCAGTACCACGGTCGCTCAACGGCTGGTTTAGCCCGCAATTTGGACTCTTAAATTCCTCATCTCAAGCGAAATTTCTGTCCTACAAAAGATTCCAAATGACGGTGGAAAAGGACTGCAGTTCCATCTGGAATTTAGCCGATGGAAATATTGCAGACAGATGCGAATTCAATTTCGGCAGGACTTGCCGGGTTTATTGAACTTGCCGGAACCACCAATCACTTATTGTTGATTGCCACCACATTCGTCTGCGTGATGGGCAAACTATTTGTGGCGGGCGTATTAGTGTTAATGTCCGGCAACGAGTTGGTTGCAGGCATATTGGTGCTGATACCGGACGCATCGGACGCGCTTGAATTGGTGGATTGAGCGTCCGTTGAATTGACGGGGGCATTTTGATTGCAGCCGACCAGCGCGAAGCCGGCCAGAGATGCGATTGCCAACACTGCGATTGTTGATTTCATATGTTTCATAAGTTCATTTAAGATACGACACGACGCGACTCCCAGCCATGGGGTATAACCCCCACCCTTCCATTTTCAGTTATCGATTCAAGAGGCGCATGTGCCTTGATCAAGGCGTAATAAATCTCGAGAAGATTTCGTCACACTTCTGCTTCTGCGCAAGGGAAAAATCTTTATCGGTGATTCCTCCTTCGTCATGCGTGGTGAGTGTCAGCGTCACCTTGTCATAGCGGATGTCAATGTCCGGTTGATGATTGATTTTCAAGGTTTGTTTGGCGACGCGGCGCACAAAATCTATGCCAGACATGAATCCCTCAAACTTGAATGTGCGGCCAATGGTTTGCGCGTGTTGCGACCAGTCCGGAACGGTTTTCAGTTGAAGATTGATCTGCTGGATGTTCAAGGCTGGCATAATAATTATAAATTAATTCGTGTTTCTCCCGGAGCCGCTCTTTTTGCCGCCGCCGGAAAGTTTGTTGACCGTGGCCCAGGCGCGTGCTTCGGCGGCTTTCACGCCGACACCTTTTTTCTCATAGCCGTCCTCGATGTGCGCCGCCTGACGCTTTTGTTTGTCGGTGTAACTGGATTTATCGCCTTGGGGCATGACAGTCCTTTATTTGGTTTCGACCGTTGTGCCGTCCGGCGGTATCGCCAGCGGCACATTGATGCCGAGTGCGGCGCTCAAATCAATTTCATGATCCTGTTCCTGCACGATGATCGCGCGAAGAGTCTCGCTTAATCCATATTCGCCCATCGCCTCGGCCTGACGGATGCGCTCGCGATAACGTCCCACCGTTGTCCGTTCGTTCTCCAAATCCGCGCGCAGCATTTCGACCGGGTCGCTTGTAGCCTTGACCGGCTTGGGTGTCACGCCCGGCATGCCGCCAAGATAATCAATCTGCTTGGCAATCTTGATGGCGTGCTGCAATTCCTCTGCGGCGTGCAGTTCCAGTTCTCGCGCAACGTCTGTGTAAGCGGCGCCTTTCAGCGTCTGGCTATACACCGTGTAGGCGATGATGGCCTGATATTCTCCGGCCAGATCCTCGTTCAACAACTGGATCATCTGTTCGCGGGTGATGTTCAATCCTGCGGTCGTGTTATCTTTGGCCATAATGTTCTTAAATTTGTGTATTTAATCTTTCACGGCGAAGCCAACCTTGATGGTCACCTGCCAGTGATGCACTTTTCCTTTTTCGATGTTTCCGCGCGTTTCGATCACCTGAAACCAATACAGGTTCTTGATTGTTTTGTGCGCACGCTTGATGGCCTTGTCCACGGCGTCCTCGATGGAATTAGCGGAGGTGCCCGTAAGTTCGATGAGTTTATAGACGGGGTCTTTCATAGGCGGTTTTTGAATGTCGAAAAAAAGATGATGGCAAATTGCAAAATGATTAATTTGTGAACTCCGGCACCCGGTTGGTGAACCCTGACGGTTGATTGACGTTGGGTTGATTGACGTTGGGTTGATTGACGTTGGGTTGATTGACGTTGGGTTGATTGACGTTGGGTTGATTGACGTTGGGTTGATTGACGT
>Ga0182013_10001678_pt1 | contig 29909 bp, 21 predicted proteins | sample 612S2MmetaG_FD_120487 | JGI IMG/M metagenome (GOLD analysis project Ga0182013, IMG submission 120487) | Permafrost microbial communities from Stordalen Mire, Sweden - 612S2M metaG | ecosystem: Environmental > Terrestrial > Soil > Wetlands > Permafrost | place: Sweden: Stordalen | collected... | reverse complement strand
TTTTTTTTCAAACTCATGAATAAAAACGAAGGGGAGAAGGAACAAAACGCCAATCCTGGATCGTTCCTCATACGCGGTAGTGCGGCCAGTTTTGGCCCCAGAAAACCAAGAGGAAGACCCGCCAAGGAGATTGATGACGACGCCTCGTCGGGTGCGTCTCAAAAAGACGGCGAAGCACCTGGATTTGATCGTTTGCAACTTAAAAGAATTCAAAAAGAAGACAAGACCTCGAAACTGCCTTCACAAGCCCTATCCATCTTTCAACTGATGGCACAAGGCAAATACTTGCTTTATTCTCCCATTTACACAATTTCCACGGTCAGACCCGATCACATTTCGGTAGACACGGCATTGGATTTTTACATGACACATCGCTTCCTGGTGCCTTCCAACCATGTCAAATTGTTATCGGCCGGCATTCGTCAGCGTATGCCCAGGGTGCATTTGGAAGAGGAATTGATTATGGATGGGGTTTCGGTCAAGTACCGATTCCCGAGCTCGGCCAGTCGTAAAAAGTTGGACAAGGAGACGATGCATTTTTCAATACGCGATGACATCATTCAAAGTCTATTTTTGTTCGAGAAGGGCGCTTCCAGGGAGGAAATTGTCAATCGTGTGCTACAAATTCGGACGGCGCGCAGTCGCCGTCGAGCCAATCGCTCCTCCGAAACCTCGTCGTCCGTTCATAATTCCAAAATTCGAAAGGAGATCAGCAATTTGCTGAATAGCATCAAAAAGACGAAAAAATACGAAATATTTGTGTACCAGTGGTATCCTGACGCACTGGATTGGTACATTCTCCGGCGTTTTGTCACGCCCAAGGCGATTCCCAAGATTATAGAGCATTTTTGTCGATATCTGAAGCAAAATGCATCCACGTACAAGGACAAGACGGTGGACTTGGGACATATTACCAACCGCATGCTATTGGATTACACGTGTCGGCAATTCGAACTATGGCAGCTGCGATTGCAACGATTTTGCGAGACCGAGGGTGTGATGACGCAAATCCAATCGGCCTTTCACTTGCTCTTTCAACAATCCGAGTCCGCCGCCGCGGCCGATGTCATTGGGACGGGTAATGTGACGACATATCTGCCTCCGTCCAGGGTCCAATTGAAACGTACGGGCATCGGGACCCAGTATGCCCAGGAGATGCAGTACTTTGAAAATATTTTGACCATCTTGATCAACATGCCAATTAGTCCGTTTTGGTGGTGGATTACGTGCCATTTAGACGAGCACGCTCAAAATTGGGTCGAACAAGCGGTTCAACCGATTCTGAAGAGTCCCTTGATCGATCAAGTCAGTAAACTCTGGGTACAGTCCGATCCCTTCGATCTGGCCGGCCTGGCACTACAGTTTTCCAATTGGTCCGCATACAAAATACCCATCTTCGGCACTGGTATTTGGAATGACACCACTTATTATTCCAGGTGGCGCAATGCGGAAAAGAGCGGCGCCGTTTCACTGTGGAATGTCTTGACAACGACGACGACGACCCATCCATCTGCAGAACTGAATGGCATTGCGATCACCAATAATGACGACTTTGACGCAGTCGATTCGGCCGGTAGCGGTCAGCGCGTTTGGCACGAGACTTTTGCGGCAGCGGACGTGGGCAATCGTTTGGATTTCCAATATCAACTGCCCGACTATCACGCTCGGCAGGAGTATGACGAGGAATGGCTTTTGAGCAGCGCAACCATTGATCCTTATGGCACGAGCGCAGAACCAGAGGATCGCTTGCCTTACCCGACCCAGGAAATCCAGCAGAAGAAGGATGATTTGAAAAATGGTCGGCCCACTTCGTTTGTCATTTCCGTCCGCGAAATGGCGCAGATCAATTCCATGCGAAGGGTGGAGTTTGTGGAGATGCTCATGGACGTGGATCCCCTGTCGGTCGATTTCCACTGGCCCGTCTGGGCCACCGATCCCGTATTCATCGACTATGGCGGTCATTTGCAAAATGTGGAGTACCACGCCGGTGGTAATGTTGATGGTGCCGATGGTAGCCACCAGGAAGATTACTCTGCACGAATGGACGTGGACGAGCCAGCCGCGGTGCCTCCTTTGGAACCGATTCAGAGCGCCGAAGTGTGGCTGGGCTCCATGACCGACGCCGAATGGCGAGAGAACTCACAGGTCCTTGCTAATCGCATCTTTGCCAGCTATCCGGAATATCTGAGACAACACCCGGAGTTGCGCCGGCGTTTGGAATCGCTCGGTTACCAGACGGACGTTTTACCAATCACCCACCGAACAATGCTAGAGAACTTGGACGCCCTCCGTTTTCAACACGGCGGATTGGCGCCCTATGAATTTTTACATCATATTGTGAGCATCTATGCTCGTTATCTGGACGGCGACATTGCCAGGGAGCCAAGTTATTTGAAAATTTATGAACCGGGCGGACCCTTGTCGAGCATTCCACACTCTGCTCCGCCTGGTGGAGCGTTCGATTGGTCCACGGGTACATCAAAAGGCATCGGATCAATGCCGTTTGCTCCAGTGTTATCTCCCGTTGGCTCTAGGACGACTCCGGTCTATGCCAATCCGGGAGCAAAAGTCATCGGTTCAATGCCGTCTGCTCCAGCATTATCTCCCGTTGGATCCAGGACTGCTCCGGTCTATGCCAATCCAGGAGCAAAAGTCATCGGTTCAATGCCGTCTGCTGCAGCATTATCTCCCGTTGGATCCAGGACTACTCCAATCTATGCCAATCTGGGAGCGAACGATAAGGGGCAACTCCAAAGAAACGTGTGGCAACTGGCAGTCAACCGTTTTGCCACCGTGGTTGAAGACGTGGATTTGTTCCGTAGTCATCGGCGCCAGGACATTTTGGCTGGATTGTACCAAAGGAAATCGGAAATTGAACCCAATTGGCGGTGCGAGGACGAGGAACAATACTACGCTGTGATTCCGCCGCAGTGTGACGAACGAGTCAAACTCAATCGCTACGAGGAATTGTTGCGCCTGGGTGGTTTGCCACAATCCGTCGATTTTGAAATACAGCCTCGGCCAGACTATTGGGTCACGCGTCCCAAATCGATATTGAAGAATGGCAATCGTGGTGGTGGTGATGTGAGCGGTGATGGGCGCCGTAGTGGCGCCACGACCGGCAAGCCATCGCCTTCCCGTCAATCCGCAGCAGCCGCCCGTCAAAAAGACGACGAGCACCCAAGCACCTCCCGCCAATCCGCAGCAGCCGCCCGTCAAAAAGACGACGAGCACCCAAGCACGTCCCGTCAATCCGCAGCAGCCGCCCGTCAAAAAGACGGCGTTCGCCCCAACACCTCGCACCAATCGGCAGCAGTTACCCGTTAAAAAGACGACGAGCACCCCATCACCTCCCAAGCAGGCTGTTGGCGCGAAGAGGGCGACGAGCGGCATGCCACCAAAGCCGCGACCATCTGTGAAAAAGACGACAAACACCGACCGAGATGCGGACGGATACCGTCGCAACGCGACGGAGGATCGCCCAATTGGAGACTGAGACGCAAACGTTGAATTACAAGGTGGAGGAGTTGCAGGAGTTCCAGAAACTTGTTGAGACTGAGACGCAAACGTTGAATCACAAGGTGGAGGAGTTACAGAAAATTGTTTTCCCATGGTACAGACGAAACATCGATAGGGAATGAAGATGTGTCGCAAAGAAGAATTTTGTGCATGACCTGCGCATTGTCGAGAACAAATGTAATGTATTTTCGCATGTGCGGGGAATTCGCGTGTAACAAGTTATTCGCTGCTGAAATTCCGGTTTGACGGTTAATTCCGTGCTCTCTTTGAGTCGTGTACACCCTCCCAATTTTACCGCCGTCGACGCTTTTATTTTCGAAAAAGTACGCTGGGTTTCATTTTCGCAAGTCGAATGCTAATGTTTTTTTATTTGTTTGTACGTGTCTCCCGAATGAATCCGGCAATCATTCGTGGAATCTCCGCAGATTCCATTTTCTTCCCGTGCTCGACGAGTTCGGGATTCCGGGATATTTCACCAACGACCTTGAAGAGGTATCCGGCGAATCGAGACAAGGTATTCATCAGGGTGGTGTTCCGCTCCAAAACCGACCGATTCAGTGCGGCTAAATCACTTTTTTTCGCGGGACTATCGACCAAAGTGCGAATCAAGGCAGACAATTTGGATAAGGCTTGCTCATTTCGTTCCAAAACGGTGTCTGCAGGGGGAATATCCACCGGTGTGTCGCCGCCACTACCACTACCACCACCACCATCACCCGTCATCATTCCAACAAAGCTGGTCATTTTGAGAATACCGTCAGAGAGCGGCAGTGACAAAACGCGTCCAGCATCCACCGGCACCAAAATGGCTGTGGTATCCTTGGTATGGAGTTGATTCGCCGGATCAAGATGCCTGACGCAAAGATTGCCCAACCAACGAGCCCAAGGCGAGGAGGAGTCGTGGTCGTGTTTTGCGGAGGCAACATGAATTGGCCGCATTTCCAATTGGAACCCCAACAGAGTCACGCCCAACCATAGCTGAACGATAAAACCGTAAAATGTGGCTTGGATTTCTGAAAAAGCTCGTTTTTTCAAAGTGGTGGTCGTGGTGGCGGTGGTCGATTGGATCAATCGCTCTAGAAGCGAGTGGGTCATGGGCTCCACGAGCATTCCGAAACAACACAAGGGCACTTGAACGTGAGCGAGCAGCGTATCTACCGTCTTTTGAACGTCGGTCACGATGCGACCACTTCCAAAAGCGGCCAAATTAGTATCCCCGCCCAGCAGAATGGACCGAAGGTGAGCGCCAGCTGAAAAATCACTCGTATTCTCCAAAGTCCCGGCCTGATCCACGACCATGGACGCGTCGAAAATTTGCATGACCAGCGGGTTCCACACCTCCTGTCCGATTCGGAGATTCTGAGAGTATCTACCGGGTTGAAGCGATCGAGCATAAAGACGCTGCTGCTGCTGGTCCGAAATGCCGCCGCTCGAGTTTTCATCCGACCGAATCGCCGGCAGCAGTTGATTAACCACGGTGCAGGCGAAGTGCGTGTTTAGTTCCTTGAAAAACTCGTTGGTATTCAAAGCATTGGGACCCAACAGCATTTGATTCATATTGTTCATATATCGGAAGGCATTGATGGCCTTGGACCACAATACGCTCGTTGCTGTCCACAATGTCGCCAGGGTCAGTTGTAAATTCAGGGGCACCACATGAAACACTCCCGGATCGGTTACCCAAGGCGTATAGCGTGGAGTAGCACGAGTACCAGCGGCGGCTCCGGCGGTGTCTGAATCGCCGGAATCCACGTTATTGGAAGCGGTTTGCGGTATCGGGAATTGCCCACTTCCATAGGAAATCATAATGTCCCGTAAAAAAGGTGGAATCTGGTACGCATTGGTGATTTGGACATTGGGGGCGGCGGATGACGACGCAGAAGCGGACGGCGGCGGCGGCACTGTGCCGCCTCCGCTTTTCGCCACACTTGGGATGAGTTGAACAAAATCATCGATCAGTCGATTGGCGCTCGCGTTGACAATGTCGAACGAGATTAGGGCATTGTTCAAATCCACGGGCGAATCGAATCGCCTGTGGATTTCGATAATTTTACCAAGAATACCAATCATTTCCAACTTTTGTATGAGCAAGAACATTAAGTGATCCTGGTTATAGCCAGACGTGCCCTGGGCGGAAGACAAAAGAGGAGGGGCGGTGGTGCTGGACGTGGCGGAGACTTTGGCCGCGGATACAGAAGCCATTCGTGTAATTGTATGCGGCACAATGTCGGCAATGATTTGATCAAAGGACACATTCTTATGTTGTACCAACAGGTACAATAGTTCAGAGATCTGTTGCAGAATCAAAATCGCAGAGCGCCAGCACTGAAACAGTACGAGCCAGTGATTAGGAATAACAAACGTGTGATGGGTGGAGGCCAAAATGGGTTGGGTGTTGGGCGCCGCTGCAAAGTTGGTGGCGTCGCCACCAGCAGCACTATTACTACCACCGGCACCACTGCTGGGTGTCGCAGCGGATTGAGTCGGCGAGGACGGGCCAGGTGCGGCCCTTGTCGGTGACGTCGTCGTCAATGGCGCCATTCTAGCAGCCTGATTGGTTTTGGACGAAGCTGTCTGGGTCTTGGTATTCGCGACCTCGCCTTCAAGGCCAAAACTTCCACAGACGAATGTCAAAATCGGTAAATCAGATGGCCAAGTGGAAAGCAGTGTATTGTCGTAGCCGCCGCCGGCCAGGGAACCGCCAGGCGCGGAAGCGGCGTCCGATGAATTGAAATTGGACGCTTTTTGCAAATATCCAGAGTAGTCGTTCAACAAACCCGTCAAATCCACGGTTTTGGCTGGTTTTTGGTATGGGGGAGTGATAGAGCCGCCGGTTTTCGTTGTTGATCGGGCGGTATTTTTTTTGGGGTAAAAGGCCGTGTTGATCTTCCGCGGGGAAGGTTTGGAATTCGATTGGTTCCAAATCAAACTCTGTTCAAAATGCCACAGCCTGGTCTTGACTGGCGGCGTGATCGGGGGCATCAAAACCGATGATATCCAATTAAAACTGTCGAGCAAATTAAGCGCAGCCGAACTGCGCTCGGCCAATTTACCGTAAGAGTCATCCACAAAATCCTTGAGTAGTTTCGGACGCTCATAATTGTCAAAAAGCACTTCTGCGGCAACATCGGCGATGTGAACATCGTAGAAACGGGAAAAGTAGCTTTTGCAGGCGGCTGAAATCCAAGATTGAATGCTCGAGGCCCTCAATCCTCGAATGACATCGTTTTGGAACGCTGTAGACTCCAAATTGTCGACTATATACAGCGGAAATTGTAATTGTTGAATAATGGCGTTCATTTGCGCTTGCTGTACCGCAAGATTCACGGGTACTTGCAAACTAGCCGTGTCCCATTGTAGTCGACCGTCCTGGTTGGGAAAGACCATGCCTCCCGCGTCCAAGTTGTTTTTCACCATTTCCGGCAAGTAGGGATCGTCCATAGATCGGTTCATATTCTTGGCTGCCATTTTTTCGCCGATCCTAAATGAACGACGGCGTGCACACAATTTTGGGACGAGGGGACTAAATTCAGAGGTTGAATTTGGAGTCCCGAAAAAAACACAAACAAAAATGCCCCGTTTTTGTTCCGTTGCAAGAGGACACTGCCGTGTCGAAAGATCAAGGTGTTCAAACGGACCGCAAATTTCTTGTGGCACACGATCCCATTTTTTGTAGTTTTGTAAATCAACCGAACGCCCTTGCCGAAGAACAAAGACGAGCTCGTGCCAATGAACAATTTGAACGCTGACGAAACCGGCCTTTCTCTTCGTCAATTTTTGATTCAAATCTATAACGGTGATGAAGATTATCCCGATTATTATGACGATTATGATCGAATTTTAGCTTCGCGTGAAGTGTACGTTTTCGTTTCGGAAACCATTGTCGACGATCCCCTGCGATTGTTTGCTTTGGACCGTTCACTTTAAAGTCTGACTTATCGGACCTGCTTCCTGTCTCTCTAATTGTCCCTGTTCTCGAATTAGCTTGGCAGTCCTATGTCTGCCAGCAATGAATGTCGCGTATACAGGTGCGCCGGCTAATGCTCATTCCCGTCGTAACCTGACGCTGGCGCTTTATTTTGGTTCCATCAGTAATCCAATGACGTAATTTTGACTGATATGTCTCTTGTTTGAATAGTGTCTGTATTGTCTGCAGAGTGGTCCGTAACACGCGACCGGGAGGTTTACACGTGGGCCGTGGTCACAGCATGTCTTTATTTTGCAATGATATTCAACGTAACTAATGTGTGGTCGCGTTTGGCACGCCAATCCGACGTGTTGACCGCTCTGGTTCGCAAACTCCAGACACTTGACCTGTGTGTAGTTTGTCTTTGGATGACATCGTTGCACTACTGCCACTTGCTTTGTTGGGATGATGTAGCGCGTGAATACCCAGCTACAAAGTCGATCGGTCTTTTTTTGGTTCAACAACTCATGATCCAATCGACAATCCTCGTACTGTGGCACTGGACGGTCGGTAGGACCGCTCGGCCCCGTGTTGGCCGAACGGGTGTGATGGACATCCGAAGGCTCGAAGAGCAGATGTACAATCCTGTTAACACTGCAATTTTGCCCGAGAATGCCATCTGTGCAATATGTATTTCGGACTACGAGTTGAACGAAAAAGTGCGATATTTACCTTGTGAACACCATTTTCATGGCGATTGTATCGAGCCATGGATGCTCGGGCACAGATCATGCCCACTTTGTAGATGCCGAATCGACTAGCAAGAGACCGGCTCATCACGGGTCAACCCAAGTCCCTAGCGCATCCCCGAGTAATGATCCCAGGACTGTCCGGATCTCACCCTGACGTCTAATGTAAGCAGTGTAGTACAAATATAATCCAGGAAGGTTCAATGGAAGCACTCGGGAGACCGTTGGTGGTTGATCTTCCTAATTCGAAGCATCACTTTTTAATCCGGACATTCCGCCTGACTTTGGCAGGAGATGAGATGGATCTGTACGGTTGAAACCCGGACCCAGTGCTGCTGGATGAGACTGAATGCGACCGAGAGTCGACGAGAACGGTTCGCGTCAACATCCATTTCTCAAAATAACAGGCGACCACTCGCTTGATTGGTCGCTTTTGTTCCACTCGGTTGAATTCCACCCTGAGATTCCTTCGTGGTTCGATTCAAAAGGCAGCAAAAAACGACGAGTCCTTTGATTTCCCGCCTTTTTTGCACTGGCTGGACTTCCCACTTTGAGGTTTTTTTCGCCAGAGAGACAGCAGATGAGGACTGTTTCGATTTGTCACTTTTTCGCGCTCATTGAAGGTTGAGGATGAGCACGAGGATGATCAAAGCCCATTCGGAGCCCATCCGGTTTTTCCAATCCGGCCCGAGCTTCTCGGACGATTTTGAGAAGCAATTCGCATGTTAAAGTGTATGAAAACGTTTCCGGTATGGTTCAACCCAAGATTTTCGTGAAACGCCAAGGTGACAAAGACGCGCGCCACGCGTCGTTTTTTTCGTGCACCAGGACGTCAAAGTGAGGACCGATCAACCATACATACACGCCACAGTCGTCTATTTTTGTCTCACGTCGAACCATATCAATGCATATGCATATGTACGAACGACATGGGCACATTCGGAGACGGAAAAATACGAATCCGCGCCAAAACGCCAACGGCTCTTTTCGCTTCCCGGAAACGAGTCTTGATTTTTCACTGGCCCACGCGAAACAGGCCGTTGTACTCAGTCTGGCCCGCAACCCAACTAACAGACTACACCGCCAATTTGCTTTGAACTTTCGAAAATCCAACATTATGTCTGATACGCCGATGGATCTACCGACGATGCTCCAACAACAACCCGAACGCGTGCGCCTCGTGATCACCACAGATTGTGAGCCGGACGACGTTGCCGTCTTAATCGCCGTCGAACGGCTCGCTTTGCCCGTTCATTCCGTCCTCGTCGTCAAAGAGGTCCCGGTCCAAAATGACACTGACTCCCCCCTCGACCGCGGATGTGTTTTTGAACGATTCCGGGACGTGTTAGATGCACATACTCAAAATTGCCAAGGTGATTGCACCACTACTGAGCGGAAAAATCGATTGGAGGACAGTAAATTTTATTATGAAACGGCAGACCTTCTCGCCGATCGCATCAAGACTGGCGTGTTCGAGATTTTGGAATCCAAGCACATCCCAGTTGTCATTCACATTGCCAATTTCCTCCCACTCTATCATTTTGCTGTGGCCAACCGACTCTTGGCCAAACAGTGTTTCGTGGCCGCCTATGGTTCGGTCAACATTCGCTGGGCGCTGCGTCAAGGATTGCAGCAGGCTTCGTCGTCACTCATGGAAATCATTAACACCGCCTTTGCCCAATGTCTCATTTTCGAAACTTTTGGCGCTTTCGGTCAAAAAAACGTTGCCAACCCAGAAACTGCACCTGAGCTCTGGGAACGACTCGGTTGGCCGCCCACGTCACAGCATACTTTGGAGCATGTCCCTGCTTCATCTCCTCCCGTCACTCGTTCGAAATCGCTCGACACAGAGTTGAGGGAAATAATCGCCGATTGGAATGATAAAATGGTCAACAGACAGATTCGTGACCTCGCTAAAAAGTCAGACTCCTTCCGCGGCATGACTCTCTCGAATGCATCGGATTTCACGTCTCTTTTGAAGAGTGTGACTGAGGATCCCAAACACGCCGACCATACTCGTGTCAAAATCATTTACAACATTCTTACCTTCCGAGAACAGTTTGTGTTTGCAGACATTGGTCTCATGATGGCCCTGATGGATCCCGTCGAATGCCATCACTTTGTTCCAGTTTGTATGGATTTGTCCGCTAGTAATTTTGTTACGACGGCTGCCCCTCGAGATGGAGACACGGGTCGCTATTTCTTGCCGCCTAATGATGCCGCACAAACTCAAACACTACGCTTGCGGCGACTTTCTGCCGCTTTTGGCGCATTGTTTTGTGATTCATAAAATGCTTTTGATTGATTTCCGATTATTTCACAAGTGCTGGTGTGGTGACGTTACGAGTTTCTCGGTCAATCCTTTGGCAGGGATCTCTTTTGTTTTGAAGTACGAACTGGTTCAACGCGACACGGCCCGCAAGTCACCAGAAAAGTAAAAAAGGAGACGCCTTGTCGCGAGACCCTTTTGTTCGACGGAGAACGACCATCCATCGCGCTCGTGTGTGTTATGCAGTAAAAAGCCCGAGAGATACAATGACGAAGAAGCCGAAAAAGATTGCTTCCACCCAAGGGTTCGTTTCCTCCTTTGCTATTTTGGGATGAAGGTTGCTCACTCATACAACAAGAGAAGAGCGATGCGAAAAGGCGCGCTCGGTCGAAGGTCTTTGGCGCACGTGGCGCGAAAAGGCGCGCTCGGCCAAAGTCCTTGCGGTTGGTTTTCATTCTTGCGCTTGCCACTATAACCAATGGAGTCCTTTGGACTCGGTGTGGATACTTATGGAGATTGGCTTGAAAGCCCAGAGCGCGCTGCCCTGCCAGACATTGCTTACGAGATGTTATTGAATGAAAAGCAAGTGATCGTCGGTCAGCGCCTACCGCCTGCACCTGGGAGCGATCCTAACAAGATCAAGTACAAGATGATCGTCGTTACAGGACCCAAACCCTTTACACTCCAGACTGCTATGGAAGAAATCCCTCAAGAGGATTTCATGTGTCATTTGTACGGCATTTTGCGCCGAGTTGCCAATCTCCCACCCACACGCGCCGTCCAAGTTTATACCATGACTTGGGACGATTTAACCAATCGTGTACCAAATAAATAAATCATTTTATCCCCTCTGGGGTTTTATGAAAGGCTTTTTATCATCATCTTCATGTACCGTATGGTGGCGACAGCGGGGATTTACTCAGGTTGGCTAACTGACCACACTCCAAATCGTTTGTACGGCCAGCAAAGACGAGCTGATCGGTGCCGTACGCGGCGTAGACTTTGTACATGGGGTGTTGCTTTCCTCACCACAGTCGATGGCTGCCTATTCGCCACATTCCCGTGACGATGAAGGCGAACGATCGTGGACGCTTCGTAATTCTTTTTCTCGAACAGGCAATCTTTTTTATGAGTCTACAAAAAATCAGAAGCGAAAAAAACGACGGACAGAAAAACGGGCGAAAAGATTTTAAAAATCGGCGTCCATCGTAAAAACGAGATCGGCGCAAGCACCAGAATGTGGATTGTTCGTAATGGCCACGCCGCTCTTCTGGTACTCAGCCACGCGCTTTTCGAAAAAGTTTGTTTTTCCCTCCAAGGAAATCATTTCCATCCAGTCGAAAGGGTTGGCCGCGTTATAGATTTTGGCGTATCCAAGCGCCACGGCAAGACGATCGGCGACAAATTCAATGTACTGTTTCATCAGAGCTGCGTTCATTCCAATCAAAGAAACGGGCAACGCCTCCGTGATAAACTCCTTCTCCGAATCCACTGCATCCCGGATGATGCTTTCAATAGTGACCCGAGGGAGCTTGTTGACCAACTTGCCGTAGAGCAACACTGCAAAGTCACAGTGCAGTCCCTCGTCCCTGGAAATGAGTTCATTGCTGAACGCCAATCCCGGCATCAGACCACGCTTCTTCAACCAAAAGATGGAGCAAAACGATCCACTAAAAAAGATGCCTTCAACGGCCGCAAAGGCGACCAATCGTTCGGCAAAGGACTGTGAGCCTGAGATCCAACGAAGCGCCCAGTCGGCCTTCTTCTTGACGCAAGGAACCGTTTCAATGGCGTTGAACAGATGGTTCCGGTTCTTGGTGTCCTTGATAAACGTGTCAATGAGGAGCGAGTAGGTCTCGCTGTGAATGTTTTCAATGGCGATTTGGAAGCCGTAAAAGGCGCGCGCCTCAGCCCATTGGATTTCCTTCATGAACCTAGTAGCAAGATTTTCATTCTGGAACAAAACTCAAGAGTCGGTTAATGTTACAACTATCTTACCACACATCAAGTTGTGAGTGATTTTTTTACCACAACAAAAGCTTGTGGCGCCAACGTGAATTGGGTTTTTCCCCGAGAATCAAGGAATAATTCGCGTGCACGAGGGACACTGTAGAGATTGCGAACTTGGGATTGAAAACCAGGCGAAATCATCATCATCAATACAACACGCACCACAATACCATCGGAGGCGGCGAAAAACGCGAGAACGTGGCTCACAAAGTGGCGCTCGTCGCCGGTGAGTTTTGTTTCCCAGTCGGTCACATCCGTGCCCAAGTCGATCTCTGGCGACAAGAGAACGCATCCAATTTTCGCGACGGTGGGTCAGTCCGATTGGCAAAAAAAACACATCGCTTCTCAAAATGTTTCGGGGCAGCAGGGGTGTTGGTCGACGAACCTTCGGCGGTCCAAAAGGAAGCCTCGGCCTTCTTGTACATGGCCCACACATCCGCGTGTTGAATCGGAAAGAGTACAAACCGTTTCTAAGGGATCCAAAACATGACGATCCGGTCAGAAAAGGTTGTTTCGGAGGAGGAGGAGCAAAATAGTCACGACATGATTCGCAGGTCGTACCTTGTTCTCAATGAGCATCGGCTCCAACGAGTCCGACGGAAGACAAATATCGGACATTGCTGGCAAGTGGTGAACTCGAGGCGAGAAAAAAAGGCTGTAATGATGAGAAGCGTCTGGTCGGGCTGACCGAGCGCACTGCCCAGAGGCAAAAAGCGTGTGTGGCGCCCGATCTTTTTTTCCACGCGAACGAAAACGTAACGGCTAGGTGGGTGCCACATGCTCGCCTCGTGCTTCACTTTTCTCTTTAGAATCGCAACCCCTCACGAGATGTATGTTCTCAAAAGAAATGGCAAGAACGAACCGGTACGCCAGTTTTCGAGGTCAAAACCGCCCCGACCGCACATATTTGGTCGTGGCGAAGGGCTGCCGATGCTTGTCGTCAAAAACTTTTCCCTTAACTGTCCTCGGTCGCCTTGAATAGGTTGCATTTGATAAAATCACATTGAGAATCAAAAGATTGTGTGCGCAAGACCCCGCTTTACCTCCTCAAGTGGATCCGACGATTGTTTGTCAAAAAGTGGTTCAAGGAGTCTATGCAGGTGTCACGACTACCCAACTGGACAATTTGGCGGCAGAAACGGCCGCTTACATGTCAACGACTCATCCAGGTGCGTATTGGGTGGGGATGGCTTGGTGGATGAAAAAAAGCGTGGCTCTCGGGGTTGTGATCTTGCCGATCACGAACGCCTCTCGTTTCTGACCTTTTTTAAATGTTGTGACTCGTGAAAAAGGCTATGGGGAACTCGCCGCTCGATTGGCTGTGTCCAATTTACACAAGGAGACTTCCGGGTCCTTCTCGGAAGTCATGGAACGAGAATACGCGTACGTTTGATCCGTCCGTTGAGTTCGGCCCGACGATATCGCGAACACTCATTGGAGATCGAGTATGGAGTACCTGCCACGTTTGGGCGACCACTGTGACCGACTACGACTACCGCCGCCCTCCGTCCCTCCCTACCTCCCTCCCTCCTACCTTTTGAATTGCTCACCGTTTCGCTTGGTTTTTCATCTTCTTGTTTCTCATTATCTTATGCCATTTTCATTCTGCAGATACGTTTCGCCAGACAATAATCAGCCGGCCCCGTTGGTTTCGGATGAACTGATTGGTTTGGTTCGGAAACATCAGGCTTCACTGCACAATGCCATCGATTACAAGAGAGATTTCCACTATGACTACTTTGGATTTAAAACGCTCGAAAAATCATACTTGGCAAGACTCGGGACGAGAATCGTCGAGAGACCGCAACACATGCTGATGAGAGTGGCGCTCGGGGTCCATGGCGACGACATTGATAATGTTCTGAAAACATATGATTATTTAAGCAGAGGATGGTTTATTCACGCTACGCCCACCCTGTTCAACGCCGGAACGGCGAGGCCGCAAATGTCGAGTTGTTTCCTTCTGGCGATGAAGGACGATTCTATCGAAGGAATTTACGAGACCTTGAGACAAACGGCTCTCATCTCCAAATCGGCTGGCGGTATTGGCGTTTCGGTTCACAATATTAGGGCTTCCGGGTCCCACATTAAAGGAACGAATGGAACTTCCAATGGTTTGGTGCCCATGCTTCGCGTGTACAACGACACCGCGCGTTACGTCGATCAGGGTGGCGGTAAGCGCAAGGGAGCGTTTGCAATCTATTTGGAGCCTTGGCACGCCGACATTGTTGAATTTCTTCAACTGAAGAAGAGTCACGGAAAGGAGGAACTTCGTGCTCGCGATTTGTTCTATGGACTTTGGATCCCTGATTTGTTCATGAAACGCGTCGAGGCCAATACTGATTGGTCTCTTTTCTGTCCCGCCGAAGCACCTGGACTCCACGAAGTCTGGGGTGAAGAATTCGAAACTCTTTACACCAAATATGAGGCGGAGGGACGCGCCCGCAGGTCCATCAAGGCTCAAGAACTTTGGTTTTCCATCATTGACTCTCAGATCGAGACAGGTACACCGTATATGCTTTACAAAGACGCCTGTAACCGAAAATCGAATCAACAGAACCTTGGAACCATCAAATCTTCCAACTTGTGCACTGAAATCATCGAGTACACTTGCGCCGATGAGGCTGCCGTCTGCAACCTGGCCTCTATCGCCCTTCCAAAATACGTCAACGCAGATCTGCACTCTTTTGATCACGACAAGCTGTTTGAAGTTGTCTATCACGTCACTGGAAACCTCAACAAAATCATCGATCGCAACTTTTATCCTGTGCCAGAAACTGAGCGTTCAAACAAGCGACACCGTCCCATTGGCATTGGAGTTCAAGGTCTCGCCGATGTATTTTTAAAGTTGAGGTTCCCCTTTGAGTCCGCCCAGGCTATCCAAACGAACAAGGACATATTTGAAACGATATACTTTGCGGCTCTGACCCGCAGCAAGGACCTGGCTAAGGAGCACGGACCCTACTCTACTTTCAAAGGATCTCCCGCTTCCAACGGCATTCTACAATACGACATGTGGGGCGTGACTCCCTCTGATCGCTGGGACTGGGCCGGCTTGAAGGCTGAGATTGCTGCACACGGGTTGCGGAACTCCCTCTTGATCGCTCCAATGCCAACTGCGTCCACTTCTCAGATTTTGGGAAATAACGAAGCCTTTGAGCCCTACACGACCAATATTTACACTCGCAGGGTTCTTGCCGGAGAGTTCTGCGTCATCAATCAACATCTCCTAAGCGACCTGATGACTCTTGGCTTGTGGACGCAGGACATTAAAAACCACATTATCGCCGAAAACGGAAGCATTCAGGGCATTTCTGAGATTCCTTCCGAGCTCAAGGAGCTTTACAAGACCGTATGGGAGATTAAACAAAGGACACTCATCGACATGTCCGCTGACCGTGGGGCCTTCATCGACCAGTCCCAATCCTTCAATGTCTTCATGGCCCAGCCCAATGCTGCGAAATTGACCTCGATGCACTTTTATGCTTGGAAGAAGGGCCTGAAGACGGGCATGTATTACCTCCGCACGCGTCCTGCGGCGGATGCTATTAAATTCACGGTGGATCAACAAAAGGTCAGGGCCAGAATGCAACTCGTCGGCGACCAACCCTTGGGTACTCAATCTTATCACTCTTCTTCTTCCTCTTCCTCATCACCTTCATCCTCCCCTTCTTCTGCCTCCCCGTCGTCGTCCTCCTCCTCGCCCGAGCCAGCAGTGACGACGTTTGTTCTGAAAAATCCCGTCGCTGCCACTCGGATCGCCGCGACCAATGAGTCGAATGTCAATGTCAATGTCGTCGACGACGAGGACGGTCAGGTTTGCCGCATGGAAGAGGACTGTTTGCTGTGCGGAAGCTAGAATTTTCCATTCATGACGAAAATAAAAACGGTCTGAGCAAAGAGAGGAATGAATCGCTTTGAAAACAAGAAAAGTTTGAAGAGTCCCATCGTCCCATTGCGCGCGCCTTTGTGTTTTGAATGGTTGTACGATTTTTTATTTATTTCTGGGCTTCTCTACTCCAACGCTCCACGCTGCGAATGTGGCTGACCGGAGCCGTGCCTCCAAAATGCCATTCGGGTTCGCCAAAGAGTAGCTGCATCAGTGGGCCACGTCGCGTACGCACCATGACCACGGCCTCTACGTTTTGTGCATCGTCTTGTTCCTCGAGTTCACCGGTGCCGCTTTCATCACCGTAAAAGTCCCGCTGATTTTCCGAACGCGCGGCTGGCAACCGTGTTGACAATGTTGATGATGACGATGACGATGATGAATGTTCCCGTATTTGTTGTTGTTTGGCGATTGCCTTTCGCAAGTGCCTCTTGTTCCAGCCAAAAGAGGAATCCAACTTTTCGACCTCTTGTGCATCCATATACTTCAAGTTCATGTCCGCCAAAGTAATAAAGGAACTGTCGTAACGATGAGGATTGAGGAGTGACTCGATCAGGACGGTCCCCAAACTCAGCAGGTTGCTCTCCTGGTTGGATGAACTCATTGTGTCGACTTTTGGTCGCGCGCGTTTTAAAAAACGTGGACCGACTATCGAACAAGTGAATCTTTTGATCAAAGACAACACAAGCACCGAAGCCGATATGCGCGACATGCAAACAATAAAACGCAAAACTCGAGGTTATTTGAGCGAGAGAGCGAGGCCGATCGCCACGCAGATTCGCCATGTGTCAACTTTTCGCACACACGTCGCACTTTGAAACCACATGTTCGTTTAGGTGCCATCCCATTTTGCCGATCCGACCCAAGGCTTCTCGGACGATTTTGAGAAGCAATTCACGTGCTAAAGTAAATAAAAACGTTTTCAGCATGGTTCGACCAAAGATTTTCGTAAAACGGCAAGGTAACAAAAACGCGCGCCCTCGTCGTTTTTTTGTGTCGGGGGCGTCCGATTTGGGCGCACCCAGTAACGCGCTCATTACTTGGTGTTTCCCAAACCCGTCATGTCCACTCAAAAATTCGGGGGATTTTATACGGATGATGATGAAGCGGAGGAGGAGCGGCGAACAGTGTCGAAGGAGAAACCCAGGGCCCCAAAACCCCAACTCACGCCGGTAGTCTCTGACAAATCGCGGCGGCGCCACCCCTCCAATCGATCATCGGCTCATCCCGGGCGTCCAAAATGTGCCTACGTTGATAATTATGCCAGGGATGAAAATGATGAGTCTGATGATGAAGAAGAAGAAGAAGAAGAAGAGGGGGAAGAAGAAGCAGAAGCAGAAGAAGAAGAAGAAGAAGGGGAAGAAGAAGAAGCAGAGAAAGTACGGGAGGAGGAGAATAATGATCCAAAAGACGAGGTGCGTGCAGTTGTTCAGGACAAGGTCGCAAAAACATCGAATCATCATGGTGGCAAGTCCAAAAAACTGGTCAAAGGCACGACGAGACAACAATCTACAGCCAATCAAAATGTCCATCCAGAGCAATCACATTCTCATCCGGACAAATGCGGAATATGGCACAATTCGAACGCCAGTCGTGCGTCTGATGATTCTGATTTTGATGTTTTTTCGGAGCATTCCGCGCAAAACGACGACAAAATGTCCAGGATTGGGCATTTGAAAAAACGTTCTCTCGACCCGACGCCCTACGATTCGGCGGCCGAAGAGGACGAGGAAGAATATCTATCGACGCGTGGTGCAACGAAAATGACGGGCGTTGAAGACGACCATGGCGGAATTGTCAACCCGTCTTCCACGGTTGGGTCATCGTTACCACCACCACCCCCGGTAGTAGTAGCGAACGAACGCAGGCGCTTTTCAGACTACTGCATCACACCGTTGGAAGGGCACATTGAATGCGAGGAGAGCGACCGGTGCCCAGTGCAGCCGCCCCGTTGGTTGACGTTTTTATGTGTCACGGGATTTGGTCCAGACCTGGGAACACTGATGAGCAACCACTTGGTGGCAATTTGGCCGCGCATGCCACAACGTCGCAGGCAGAAGGAGGGTCGTCTGGAAGCGAACCAGAATAACGACGACAAATTGACGAACTTGTATCGCCAACTGGAACAGGCAAACGAGGATTTAAGATGTTCTGTGCATGAGGAGACGAGCAAACAGCACTTGGCTCTAATAGCCAAAAGAGATCGACTCAGTGGCCGAATTCATGGCCTCCTCGCCAAAAATCCTGCCTTGGTGCCCACTTTTCGATACTACGAGGGGCTCGCCAGGCTGGTGACTACGGGAGACAATCGCGCCAATGCGGCCTTTGACGCGCGCTCCGCTCTGTCATCACCATCTCTTGTCAACTCATTTTCTGCGGACGCGCCCATTCTTGCCGTTCCAACGGCTGCCTCGTCCAAAAAATCCAGGGTCGCCACCACCACTCAAACAAGTGATCGCGGTTTTCAAGTTTCTTCCAAACCATCGGGGGTTCGAATAGATAATGATGATACTTTGAGTCGTTCGCCGCCGACCAGCCACCCCGGATTGTCCTCGCGGAATGCTTCCAGTGGCATTGCCGATTTTTATCAAACCCTGATTGAATCTGATGCCGGCGATGCTGCTCCTGCTACTGCTACGGATCCAAACTATGCCAGCACTGCCGCGAACCGTTCCGCGATGGGTGCCAACAAAAACCGATCCGCTCGGGATGATGTGCCCAGGAGGACTCTTGGGCGCCGACTTCAAAAACTGCACGCGCGGTTGGAACACGGAGAATCCATCCCGATCGATCATATAAGTAATGGAGCGTTGTTGGCACTGAGCCAGCACTATGCCGCCGTTCAAAACACGCAAATGCTGACCGAATTGGTTAAACGGCTTGTGGAACAGTTGCCCACCGGAGACCGACCTCAATCTCCGGATTCTAGTTTTATCTCGCCGCCCCTGTCTCCCAACGACGAATATGTCGGCGCGTCGCCGACTCATCTGTTGAATCGCGAGTATTTTTCGAACATGTCTTCGCCGTCCACGCCGCCCCACACGCCTCTGCTTCCCATCACCGAAATTTTGGAATCGGAGATTGCTTTGGCCAATGGACGACGTGCACAGTCTCAACAACACCAACAACAACAACAACAACAACAACAACAACACCAACAACAACAACCGCAGGGCGCGTTCGGTGCGGGTGCTGGTGGTTCAAAAAAGGTGGCCGATCCGCCGGCGGCGGCCAACAAAAAGTCCGGATTTTCTTCCTTTCTGGAACGTTTCGGTTTGGGTTTTGGCAACTCCGCCGACACTGCCAACACATCGTCTGCCGCGGCCACCACGTCTGATCGGACTGCGGCGAGGGTGGATGAAAAAGATCAAGACGAAATGAGCAGTGGCGACGAAATGTCGGAAGATTACAAAAAATGTGCGTCCCACGCAGCCAACGAAGCACGGAGGAATGACAAAAAACGACTTCGATTCCTATCGAGTGACGACAAACATTCGTCTGAGCATGACGAAAACAACGACAATGATGCTGATGGCGACGACGATGATAATGACGATGATGATGATGGTGATGCACAACTAAAGCCCCCGGCAGCGAAGCGAAAGTCAAAAATCGACCACCAAATCACCCTCCGAGATCATTCGACCATGTCTCTGGGTCATGTGGATCCGGAACTCTTGTTCGCGGATCCTCCCAAAAAGAGGCGATAATTGTTATGGCCCGCAATCGATAAAAAAATGCGATTTCCTATGGCTCAAAAACTTGCGTTCTTTTTTCAAACGCGACGACAGCGTCTCTCTTTGTCTTCCTCTGGTGAGCTTCGTCCGATTTTATCAATCAACGCCGTCGGTTCTCAGGAATCTCGGCGTTTTTTTTTCAATCGCGGCCTCGCCCTTTGCATCTCCCGTGGGGTGCATGAGTTCTGACCGATGGGGACCGCTGGGCCCTGCGGTGTCAAGGAGATGGGACCGCGACTTTGTGATTTTCAGTTGCATTCAAAAAACCAAATCCCTCCTTTCGGCATTTCGCTTCTCAGTTCGGCGAGGCACGAGGGCAGAGATTTGGTATCTATAATACACCCGATGGAAATCTCTCATAACAAGGAGGATGACAAAAACAATGACGATGCAAATGTCGAGTCAGAAGAGCACTACGAAAAACCAACAATGCCTCGAGTCGGTGAAGCGCGGGTCATTCCCGCGACCAATGCAACCGTCCTCGACAAATCCGCACGATTTTTCGATACGAATTCCCATTTGCATGCCGGACTTGCCCCAGAGACTGCGGCATCGGGACGAGTTTCCGACACGGCGTCCCAGCAGTTGTACGCCGAACTCGCCCGAGGAAGCATTTTGACAGAACAAATTTCCAGTTTGATTTGCGAGTTTCGCGCCACGCTCTCCAAGGCAAACGATTTGTTTGGGTTAATACTTGGGGAAGATGGCGCATCGTAGTCTGCCGTTTCCAGTGCCTTGTCCGACGTGCCTCTTTTCACTCTGCTGCACGCGTTGCGTTCTGTCCAATAAAATCAATCATCCTTCCCCATTTCCGATTGATTTGACATTCCATATTAGTCGACGTCATTCGGTTGCCTTCGCGAAGGAATTTTATCGAGAGTCGCTCGAACATCAAAAAAAACGCAAAATGTTGTTTGAATCGACCACGGGATGCACACTAGTGGGCAAGATGATGGTGATTGGCCTATGGTATCTGTTCATGGCCACGGCCGATTTTTTGATCAGGCGCTGGACGCGCTCTCTCATGCCGCTAGCTGTAGTACAGGGCGAAAGTATGCTCCCAACGTTACACCCCGGTGATTTGGTGTACTCCAGTTTACGGTCGCAAACGCCTCTGCAAGTAGGAGAGGTCATCATCTACCAGCTGCCACTCAAACCGGACATTATCATTCACCGCATTGTGCAAATACAACCCGTGGCAATGCGAGACGAGTTTACGGAATGTGACAGCCACGTCATTTCCGACCAAATACTCACCCAAGGAGATAATACTGACAGAAACGACCGATACATGTATCAACCCGTGGCCGATTGGCTTCACTACTCGGACATTCTCGGCCGTGTACGCCTTCGCATCCCACACCTCGGGCATCTGATTGAATGGAATAGCAAGAATCCATGGTTTTGGTACGGGATTTTGGCCATCTACATGTTAATTTGATCGAGTAGACAATTTTCTTCTCCGCCGACCAACCAACCAACCAACCAACCAACCAACCAACCAACGGTTAGTGGATCGCGTGGCACCTGGCATTCGTGCTTCCGATACTCTCAAAACAACAGACAGCGCGATACGGAATGCGGGTGAGTGGATGTACAGAATGCCGGGTTTTACGCGACCACGCCACTTGTTTCTTTCTATCGAACCACTTTGGACAGGTATGATTCAACGTGGAAACGATCAAGGTTGGAAGAGGTTGTCGTTTGAATCGAAAAGTCTTTTTTTATCCGTTGGCTTAGCGATGGGAAAGAAAGACTTGTGTTTCTTGTTCGCCGAAAACGCCTCTATTGGTTCATTCACTCGTTGAGTCATTCCAACCTGCACGATAATAATATTCAATCTTGAATGCACCACTTGCATTTTCGTACCAACAACCTTGTGGTTTTGTTCATGGTCGTCGCTGCCGCACTCTGGCCGACACTGGCCAATGCCAAAGAACGTTATCCGGATATCCCTTCTGATCCGATTGCCAAAACCGTCTCCCTTGTTTTAAAACCAACATCGACAATGGAAAATGAATTACTGCTGACGGGACGCGAGGGTATGATGCGCTACCTGAAGGCACACACGTCTGTCGCATCGAACGTGCCCATCTCCATTCTTTCACTGACTTACGATCCTGTGGATTTGAATGGGCTGGAACCGATGCCCGAGAATGTCTACCATCGCAAAATAGTGATTCGTGATGCGGAAGACGAGACGCTTCCAATTAAAGAGGGTGTGGCGTTCATTCGTACCCATTTGGCTCACGGACGCACGACGATTGTCCATTGCGAAATGGGGGTGAGTCGATCTTCGTCCATCGTGCTCGCCTATTTGATGAAATATCATCGGATGAGTTTGGAAGATGCGTTCGCTTTTCTTCGCCAACGTCGACCCTTTGTCAAACCGAACGCTGGTTTTTGGCGCCAATTGCAGAAATATGAGCGCATTTTGGATTATACTCACGATTAATCATCCTCAATCTCCGCATGTCTCATGTTGAAAATGTAAGAAAAATAAAAAGTATTTATGATTCGACTTGGTAATGATCGGGCCATTAAAAAGGGATCTACGGGCGAGGCGACGCCGACAACCCAAGTAAATCGACTCGTCAAAACCCCCTTGTAGAACCAATGCGTGAATGACATACATGGTAATAAAAAAAATGAAAAAGTATGGTTGACATTTGCTCGGTGCGCGCCAAGGATTGGCGTTCTGCTACGGCGCAACGCGCTCGATAATCGTTCGAATTATATTTTACCACCCGGGCATTCACTGCACATGTTCGTCCCATTGGAGGGGCATAATGTACGCGACAAGTTCATCGACGGTGAGCGCGCGGTCGTACCGGCCATACAGGAACCTGGCATACGTCAGGCCGGTTTGGTCATCCATGACGAGTATGTGGGAGAAAACTAATTTTTTCTGCGTATCCGAAACTGCCATCGATGTAAAGATGGACCCGATCACGCCAAGCATGCCTCCAACGATGGTTCCAAGCACAGGGACGACGGCCGTTCCTACCGCGGCGCCGGCACCGGCCACGGCCGCCGTAGTGGCCACACTGCGCACGGTTCTCCTCTTCTTCTCTTCTTTCGCTGCCCGTTGGATGTTACGCCAATAGTTTGTGAGCATGAGGTTGTCATTGTCATTCGGGATGGCGGCCATCAGTTCGGACCACGTCTCCAAAGAACGTACTGCGGGAATCTGGACCCGTGCGTGTTTGTGTATGTGATTCCCCTTTTCTTCTCAACTGGACACTTCTGTCCGTTGCTCCCTTCACTCGAAGTTTTTAGCTCGCGTGGATCACGATAGGTCGAAGGCGCAAATTCGTACAACGACACTACGGTATATATTTACAAGGTGCACAAGTGATGATTGGGTAAAAGCTACTTGTGAGTTCGACGCAGCTTGAGAATGGCCAAACGAGCGTGTAGAGTTTTGATCTGAGGACTTTTACTAACTGCAACATGCGCTTTTGAGGATTTTCACTAACTGCAACAGGTGCTTTTGAGGACTTTTACTAACTGCAACATGCGTCCTCTAACTTTTACAAGAAATCCCTTGTAAAATAAAAACGTGCCTGGTTCGATTGTAGACAAATCTTCAAATTTAAGCCTTCGACCTTTTTCAAAATCTCTACCGTGAACAACCATGACGGGCCGATTACACGTGAAATTGAGATGAGGAAAGGAGTATGAGGATACTAACTGCGCACCATTTTGGTCGCGCGGACCCTTTTATTTTTGGGGACGCCGACACACACACACACTCTCCCGCGCTCAGTCACCGTCTGGCATTGTACGACGCAAAGAATCAAAAAAAAAGTCTTGGGCGCTCACACTTTATCGCCTTGCCCCTGTTCATCTCTGTCTCTGCGCCTATTTCGTTTGCTGATCGCGACCATTCCATCATGTGGGCTGCTCTCACCGCAGCACTCGGACGCGCACCGGCGAATCATGCTGCCGAACAGTCCAAAACAAGTACTTCGTCTGACTGTCTGCCATCTGGTTCGCCCGGTGCGGACGGCGCATTCCAATCGGGCGCGGGCGAATATGGCCCACGAATGAGTTACAAAGTGGCGCCATACTCTGCCGACTCTGCCGCATTGCAAGGTGGCGTTTTACCATCTTCAGGAACTCACGATCCGCGATTCGCATCCGATTCCGATTTGCCTTCGATTTTCATCCTGCAGGGTGATGATGGAAAGCAGCATGGTAGTACTAATACCCACTTGTCGCTCGCCACCATTCTAAAATTTTCGACGGATGGCGCAATTTCCACAAGACATCCCTCTGAATTTCAAAAAGTGAATCTCATCGCGCGCATAGCCGTTGAATTGGATTTATTGGACTCGGAATGCACATTTTGTCCTACTGTACACAATGTCTACATTACAAATCCCTACGCGTCCGGCAGTCTAATCCCATTTGAGTTTGGTTTTGTGCCACCGAATGTTGCTTTACGAGAAAGTCGTCGTGATTCACCCAATGCGGCGGTGGTGTGCGATGCCGGAATGACGCCCAACAACACTTCGTTCGCCAAACTCATTTTGCTTGTAGCGACTGGTACTTGCGACTTTTCCGGCGATGCCCTCGTCAATTCCCTGCAGGAATTGCTCATCCGCAGTCCTGGTTTCTTGTATGCCGCTGAAGAAGTCTTTTTGATGCCACCGGATCCTGCCATCAAAATTCTGGACGCCTGTCCGACCATTGCCGTCTTTCGAAGTATCATTCGCCCCTCTCCACCACCACCACCACCACCACCACCACCACCACCTCCTACTTCTCCTAATCCTCATTTTGAAATACCTTATCACCGTGGCCGCCATGTTTTTAACGGTAAAGACCTCCCTGGATTAATCACCGGTGTCAGTTGCTACCCGTCGACGGCAGCGATGCACCAGATGGTCACTGTCGGCATTCTCGAATTTTTACTCAGAACTGATATTTTGGTGCCAGACCGGGCAGTCTGCATTCACATGTTGGCTCGTTCGGCCTGCGTCTTTATACCAAAACGCGAACACGGGACTCTTTTGCAACATGCCGAGTCGCTCAGTTTGAGTACCCCATGGATTCAATCCATGAAAATATTGGAAAACATTCTCACAGGACTCATTCGTTATGGTGATTTGGAGGCGCTCCGACGCACTCAACGAGTGTTGCTCCGAGGCGGTCTACTTTTGCAGATTCATGCTCTGTTGGATGGGTATCAAAAGTCTTCCTGCCCGGAGGTTGTAATTGCCATTATCAAGATGAGTGTTCTGATGGCGTGGCAATTTCCGACGGCTGTTTTTCGCTGGGTCTGCGAGGGCAATGTGCGGAAACTGTGTAGGACGCTGGTGGAGTTTTGTCTCATGAATCTGGTCACTCGGGAGGAACGCGACCAATATATCATCATGATGCTCATCATGAGTGACTTTGGATATTGGTTGCACTACAGTGGTGGTGGTGGTGGGGATCGTGACAAGGTGATGCACAATGACAATGACCACGCGGCAGCGTCCGCCCACGAACGGTCCAAACAATGGCTCCGAAAGGAAAATAATGTGCTGCAGAACATTTTTGACGAATGCTCACCGCGATTGTTCATCGAATTTGGTCTTGCAAGTTGGAATCCAAAAACATCCCCCTCGTTCCGTACGCGCATGCAAATATATCGCAAGATGCAATGGTGTTTTGATAAGCTCACGGCAAATCACCATATGTCGTCGGTTGGCGGCCCACTGCTGCATACGCTTTTGCAGTATGCCGTGTCCTTTGCATGGAATTCCCACGATATTGTCCCAACCACGTCCTGCTTGGGCATGTATCGCGCAGCCGTGGCATCGGTTTTGTTTTGCCATCATGGCCACTCGTTGTTTTATCACTGCGATCCACAACCTGGACTGGGCGATTTGTGCGCATCTTGGACTCGAGAATGTGTCGATCGCGATCGCCACAATGTTGATGATGACACTAACGATAATAACTGTAACCATCCGGCTCCACTTTTGCGGACTATGATTGATCCAACCGACAATGCATCACCACATGCATGCCTTACTCTTACTGCGGACGAGCGTGACAAGATGGTCATGAGCCGCATCTTGCAATGGAAGCAATGCCAATATGGCGATGATGGCTTTCCAATCCGTCGTCAAACCATTTTGCCAGCGTTGCACAAGACGAATCTCGATGGATTGCACGCCAGCCACATGAAGGACGAACAGCACTTGTTCTGGCCCATTCCCAATCGTTCGAATCCTGCGGAACCGATGCTGCAGTTGAAACTGCCAGAAAACGACGATTCCTATCGACTTTATGATTTTGTTTCCAAATCCGAGACATTGGACGAATCTCAAAATCCAGTACACCGGAGAGTTTTGGAAACGATTCAAATATCGGGCCGAAGTTTTACGCCTAGAACTTTGCTGAGCGAGCTACCAATCTGTACCTCCGATTACAATCTGGATTTTGATGCCAGTGGATCACATGGGATTATTGGCATGTATGAAGTGCATCTCGTGGACGCCGGAACCGACGAAGACCTTCAGGTGGGTCTGTTCTTCACTCCTGTCGATGGTTCCGATCAAGATTTCGATTACACGGCCGCCACTCCTGGGGAACATCCCTTTTCCATCGGGTTGAACGTGTCCGACGGCATGTTGACCATTTGCGGCTTGAATCCCGCCGTGGATTCCAGTCGCGCGCCCTATACCATTGCGGCTAGTTCTGGTTCGCGAATTTGTTTGGGCATCATGTCCACAGGATGCATTTTTGCCATTGTAGATGGAATGTTCCATCCGACGCAACCCCTGTCGTTTCCTACGAAAGTCTGGAAGGCACACGCCGCCGTTCGCATGGGATGTCCCCTCTTGAAAATGTGTCTCCAAGTCATGACCTGCGTGAGCACGGCGGCGCCGACGCCACCACATCCAATGCCAACACTGCCGGCGCCGAAAATCCCAACGCATGATGCCCTAGCATTGGAACAATCCATCGCCCTGCGTAATCCATTGAGTGCTTGGATGCATGAGACACAACAACGTTCGACTGAATGTTTGCATGTCCACGTTGGACACGCGCCGTTGGCGCTCAAGTTTGAGCGATTTCTCGAAGCGCGTCTACCTACCGAATTCAATGTGTACCATGACATGTTGGAGTTGGCGTCACGTCACTGTCTCGGAACGCATTGTTCCGCTCCCCTTGCCTTGAACAATCGACTGAATGAACTTCTCTACCAAGAGCACCGCTTTTCCAAACCCAAGACGTTTGACATTTATGTGCCTATTTGTTTCTTGTGATTCAATAAAGAATCTTGTTGGAAATATTCTAAAATCTTTTGCAGATGAGAAGTTTTGCCCACGATCTGAATTGCCAAGCCGAGGCGCGGCCCATCGGACGTCGTGTGAAAGACATTGGAACGTGTGCGCGTGTTTAAAAAAGTGATTGGAACGTGGCGATGCACGGTTCGGCGGAGGTCGAAAAGACGATGCAGGGCAGCGACTCTGTTTTTTTTCCAATCCTTGCACTCGACCTTTAGCCCATTGTCGAGACCTCTGATACACGAAACGCACAGCCGAAAGTGCCCGCATTAGATATTCTTGGATTACATTTATACTACACTCTCCACCTGGGATTCGGATGGCATAACTTCCGGCAAATTGGCGGAGCTCGGATTACCATCCGGGGGTGCGCCTGCTTGGTCGTCGACTTGGCGTTTGCAAAAAGGACACGACTTGCTCCTGACCAACCATGTCTTGATGCAATCGCCATGGAAATGGTGTTTGCAGGGTAAATATCGTACTTTTTCATTCAACTCGTAGCTCGAAATGCATATTGCACAGAAGGCATCCTCGACGAAGATTTCGGTGTTGGCAGGGTCATATGTCTCCTGCCTCAGTTGTTCGATTTCTCCCACGGTCACTCCGGTAATAATATTGTCTGAATGGCGAATAATGCCAGGGCACAAACAAGATATGAAGAGTGTGGTGCAAAAGACGAAACAAAGAGCCAAAACGGCTAATCCAAGGAGTGTCCATTGGACTGTGAGTTGAACCAAAATGAGAGTGAGCAACTTTGTAGCGGCGCAATCGGACTTTCCAAAACGCAGGACGAGTCCAACGACCGACCATGACAGCCAGAGAATGTTACCGGCGTGATTCGCAAGCGCGGCGCATCTCAAGAATCTCCGAGTCCAGGGGGTCAAGGTCTCGAGCACGCCGTATCTGGTGCACGAATACCGTAAGAGAAATATCTTGTTGAGTACCATTGCAAATTGAAGGCATGTTTGGACCACGGCCCACATGTGAAGATGACGGTCGCATGCCGTGGACCACTCCTTGTTCAATAGGTCTATTATTCAAACAAGATACATTATCAGTCAAAAATACGTCAATCGCATATTGAATCAAAACGAAGGATAGATAGCTCATGACGGGAATGGGCACTCGGCGGCGCACATGTGTATACAAGGCCGATGAATGTCAAGTAGACGACAAACAAACCGGACGCAATGAACCTGATCAAAATGAAGGGCATTGGAAGAAAATGGAAACAGGGGCGAGTTGGACTTTGACTCGTACGGTTCAAACCCCAAACAATCATACAGAATCGACGATCGTACTCGGGACGATTGACCACAGGGTAAACGTACATTCTCAGCGAAGTTGCAATTCTGCCGCCTGTGGGAGGAGGATCTTGACCAAGCGGAGTACTGGCAGAATCCGTAACTTCGCCGTCGCTCGGAAGGCCCTCCTCCTCCTCCTCCTCATCTCCCAGGTTCGTACTGAATTCCCAGGGAACGATGAGATTGTGCACAATCTCGGCCAATTGGCCGTCGACGCCGTCCAAATTGTTCGTTGGCCGAAAAACTCCATCCGCCATCCTCGAATTGTTACCGGGCGCGCACGATGGTCCTACTGGTTGGGAGGTGGCACCAAAAAACAAATCCTCGCCTTTTTTATCAACAAACCTCCACCGACTCACAAATGGGAGAATGGCTGCCGGGACTGCGATGTTCGGTGCGTTTCGCAGAGATTGGTTGTAAAACGTTCTCATTGCTGTTCGGGGCAAACCTCTTGCCATTGCGGCGATCGTCATCCCTGCGCGCCCCCATCGACCCGAGCTATCTCCGTTTGGAAGGGAAACACTGACTATTCCCGTTGATTTTTCGCAGTACAGCAAAGGTGGTGGCGTGGCGAAACGTGCCGCCGAAATTTTTCGCCCTTGCGTGCCGGGCGCTCGTCTTTGCGGGCGAAATTACCACGCACGCCTCTGCATTCCATCCTGCCTACTTTCCAAAACCAAGGCCAATTTCAATGGATGTTTTACAGTTTTTGAACAAAATAGCACCTCACTGTGTGCAGATGACCGACTTTATGACACGACTTTCCTCAGCCGAGAATCGACAGACTGCCATTGATTTGATCTTCGACATTGCCCAAATCTTCGATGGGAAGGCGGTTCGCGATTATTTGGCCGAAATTGGATTCGTTACAAAAAGTAAGTGGGCCTCCGAGGTCAAAAGTTGGAATTCAATCGTCAAGAGCGTTTTGACGGTGGACCGTCGCCTATGCGACAAGTGCCATGGGCGAACTCCCATTCAATCCAAGGCGAATACTCGAGCCAAACATTTTGAATGTCGAGTTGGGTTTTTGGACGCCGTGCCCCCCTTGAACTTTCAAAAGTCAATTTTGGATTGGCTGCCGACAGTCGAAAGTCTGCGTCAACTTTGTTGCAACATTTCCATCCACGATGATAAATTGGTCTATTACGAGGGGACGCTGAGGGCAATGGCCGAGGAGTGGAACAAATATTTGCGGGACATTGTCTCTTCCTTGTCCGAGACTGTGAATCGTTTGTG